>Ga0210395_10000008_pt1 | contig 330886 bp, 267 predicted proteins | sample IncBWH4OmetaG_FD_150861 | JGI IMG/M metagenome (GOLD analysis project Ga0210395, IMG submission 150861) | Forest soil microbial communities from Barre Woods Harvard Forest LTER site, Petersham, Massachusetts, United States - Inc-BW-H-4-O ... | reverse complement strand
CCTAGGTTGGCAGAGCAAGAGCAACAGCTTCAACCAGAGCAAAATGGCGCTCTTCTACGAGTGCATGCTGTAGTGTGCTCGAAAACAGCTTGACACCGCCGACATTGTCAGAGACGCCATGTTACAACATCTTGTGATCATGACTTCGCCTCCGCTACGCGATTCTCGGAATATCCCGAACTTGAGTTAAGCAACAACTTCGCAAGGGCTGACCTTGTTACGTTACGAAATCCGAACAAGATGGCGCGTGGATAAGAATTCATTTGACTGGGTAGCCCATCGTTTATACAATCCGTCTCCTTGTCGGCCCGGCTGATCCCCCATTTCCCGGACGCCATCAGAGTCGAGCTTGCGGTGCTCGGCGAAATTCTAGGGACAACGTGCTCGGCGTTGGTCCCAACGGGGCGGCAGGTTCTAAAGACCCAGGGAATGTCGTTGTTAATAAAGGTGCTGTTGCACTAAGGGTAGATCCCTATCGCAAAAACCGGACGATGAGGAGCAACCTGTATGACATCTGGCCGAAGCCCTCTGCATTTTCTTTCTTCACGTTCTTCAACTGTTATCTCGGCATTTTCCTGGAGGCGTTTCAGCGCCGACATTGTTGACCTGGCGCACAAGTGCGTCGCTGTATTGCTGGTGTACGCCACGGTTGCGGCCACAATACCGGTGCGCGCGGATGAACCGTCTCGAAACACCGCGGGTACCGGCAACTCAACTGTTGTTACGCCGAGTAGCTTCCTCCGAACCCAGAGTAAGGCGAACGGTGCGCCCGACAAGCAGATGCTAAGGCAAGCTGCTGAGGGTAGCTTCGCTGCCCCTGCGACGCGAGCGAAGACTCTTCCTCTCACCGCGGACGTGGCAACGGTCCCAGTAAACTTGCAGGGCAATACTTCGTCCCTACGTCCGGCGATTGTGCCGCCGCATATCGTTGCACCCCCAGCCAATGTGGGCGTGATCGGCAGCATTCAAGCGAGCTTCGACGGGACAGCGGTTGCCGGTAGCGACTTTCAACCGTTTGCAGCTACGGCCTCGACCACAAGTTACGATCAGTGCATTTATGCCTTGGACCCGACGGCGGCGAATGCCCTGTATATCAATGGCGCGGTGATCATCAATGCACCCAGTTGCGGGGTAGTCGTAGATTCATCCAGTAGCACGGCGTTGAAATTCGCCGGCAGTGGAACTTTTACCGCCAAATATTTCGACGTGGTTGGAGGATATTCCACTTCGGGTTCGACCAAGTTTTCGCCGACTCCAACCACCGGTTCCGCTTACCAATCGGATCCCCTGACGTTTCTGGTTCCACCCACGAGCAGCGCGTGTACGTACACGAACTTCAAAGTAACTACCGGCTCGTCCACATTGAATCCGGGCACTTACTGCAACGGCATCACGATCAGCGGCGCTACAAACATAACCTTCAATCCCGGAATGTACATTCTCATGGGCGGTGGATTGAATGTGAGCGGGGCGAGCATTCTTAAGGGGAGTGGCGTCACGTTCTTTCTGACGCAGGGTCTAGGCTACAACTATGGGCCGATGTCGATTAGCAGTTCAGTGGTCGCGACCCTGTCGGCTCCCAGCAGCGGATCTTATTACGGCATCCTCGTTTATCAAGACCGGCAAATTGGCACCGGGAAAGCGGCGAACACGGTCACTGGCGCATCGAGCTCCTCACTCGAGGGCGTTCTATACTTCCCGACAACTGCGCTGACGCTCAACGGGGCGGAGGCTGGGGGCAATTGCTTAATCATCGTTGCCGACACCATCACGCTGACCGGCGCCGCGGCGATCGGGAACGGGTGCTCTGGCGGTTCGCCGCTGCAACAACCGGTAACTGTAAGCGTGACTCCGGCCACGGCAACGCTCTATGGCGGGCAGGCGCAGCAGTTCACCGCCACGGTCACCAACACCAGCAACACAGCCGTGACCTGGACGATCAGTCCGGCGGGGACGGGCACGATCAGTTCGTCGGGCTTATACACGGCTCCAGCAACCATCTCTACGCAGCAGACGGTGACCGTTACCGCGACCAGCCAGGCGAACACCGCAGTATCGGCTTCATCAAAAGTAACCTTGATGCCGAAGGCGTCGCAGACGATCAGCTTCACGGTTACTTCGCCGGTAACATATCCCGTCTCGCCGATCACGTTGTCGGCAACCGCTAGTTCCGGACTGCCGGTTACATTCAGCGTCGTCTCCGGGCCGGGAACGATCAGCGGTAGCACACTGACAATCACAGGTGTGGGCACGGTGGTGGTGGCCGCGAATCAAGCGGGCAACGCTTACTACTCGGCAGCGCCCCAAGTGACGCAGAGCATCGTCGTCAACTATTCAACGCCGATCGCCAATGCGGGCCCGCCGCAAACGGTCTATGTAGGATCGACCGTGCAACTGAATGGTACCGGCTCATCGGATCCCGCCGGATTGCCACTGACTTATTCATGGTCTCTCGTATCGGTGCCTACGGGCAGCAAGGCAGCGTTAAGCAGTACAACTGCGGCAGAGCCGACCTTTGTTGCCGACAAAGTAGGAACTTACAAGGTCCAACTTATCGTCAATAACGGACACAACAACAGCACGCCGTCGACGGTAACCATCACCAGCCAGAATCTGCCTCCGGTCGCAAACGCCGGGCCGCCGCAAACGGTTTACCAGGGACAAACCGTGCAGTTGAACGGCACAGGCTCTTACGATCCAGCCGGGCTGCCGATCACTTATCAGTGGTCGTTTGTTTCCCTTCCCTCCGGCAGCAGCGCAACCCTGAGTGGCGCCACCACGCCGTTGCCGACGTTCCTCGCGGATAAAACCGGCACCTACGTCGTGCAGTTGATCGTAAACAATGGTGTCTTTAGCAGCTCACCCTCAACGGTCACCATCACCACCGAGAACTCACCCCCCGTCGCCAATGCCGGCCCGAATCAGTCCGTGAATGTGCACTCCACCGTGCAGTTGAATGGCAGCGGTTCGACCGACGTCAATGGAGATCCGCTGACCTATGCATGGTCTTTCGTCTCGATTCCCGGCACGAGCAAGGCAGTGCTCACGAATCCGACCAGCGTAAACCCAACTTTCGTAGCCGACGTGAGCGGCAACTACGTCGTGCAGTTGATTGTCAACGACGGCTACGCGAACAGCGCTCCGGCCACAGTGACGATTAGCACAATCTACACACCGCCAGTCGCGAACGCAGGGTCGAACCAGACCATCACGGTAACTGGACTGGTGCAATTGAATGGCAGCGGCTCGACCGATGTGAACGGCAACCCGCTCACCTACTCGTGGTCCTTCCTGACCCTGCCGCAAGGCAGCACCGCGACATTGTCGAATCCAAACGCGGTCAATCCGACCTTTGTCGCGGATGTGCTCGGCACCTATGTCTTGCAATTAATCGTGAACGACGGCATGCAGAACAGCACGCCCGCCACGGTCACGATCTCGAGCAGCGACGTTCCACCGGTGGCCAATCCTGGATCAGCGCAAATGGCGACCATCGGCTCCATTGTCAATTTGAACGGCAGTGCGTCGACTGACTCCGACCATCAGCAACTGACGTATCAGTGGTCCATGCTCAGCGAGCCGCCGAACAGCAGCGCCGCTCTTTCGAACGCCACTTCGGCCACGCCCTACTTCACGCCTGACGAATCTGGCAACTATGTGGTGCAGTTGATCGTGAATGATGGCTATCTGAGCAGCGCTCCGGCGACGGTGGTCATCTCCACTACGTACATTCCTCCAGTTGCCAACGCCGGGCCGAATCAGACAGTCAATGCAGGTTCGACGGTCCAGTTATCCGGTGCGGCCTCGACCGATACCAACGGAAATCCGCTCACATATAGCTGGGCGATATTGTCCCAGCCGAGCGGAGGAACCGCAACGCTATCGAACGCGACGCTCGTCAATCCAACTTTCGTGGCGAACCTGATTGGCACATACGTCGTGCAGCTCATCGTCAACGACGGAACCTCCAGCAGCGCGCCGGTCACGACGACCATTACCGCCAACGCACAGCCGCCGGTGGTGAATGCAGGGTCGAACCAAACCATCACGCTGCCCGTAAATTCCGTGACCTTGAACGGAAGCGCGACCGACAACGGCGTGCCACTTACTTTCGCCTGGAGCGTCGTCAGCGGGCCGGGTACGGTTACTTTCAGTAATCCCAGCAGCGCCGTAACCACCGCGACGTTCGTGTCGGCCGGAACCTATGTATTGCAATTGACCGCGAGCAACTCACAAAACTCCGCCAGCGCGACGACCACGGTCACAGTGAATGCGCAGGCCTATGTGCCGCCGGTGGTGAATGCAGGGTCGAACCAGACCATCACCCTGCCCACAAATACGGTGACGCTGAATGGAAGCGCCAGCGACAATGGCGTCCCAATGACCACAGTCTGGACCGTGATCAGCGGGCCGGGGACAGTCAGCTTCAGCAGCCCGAATTCACTGGTAACTCAGGCGACCTTCCCTTCGACTCCGGGAACTTACGTGTTGCAACTGAGCGCCAGCAACACACAATACACCAGCACCGCACAGGTCACGATTACGGTGATCCAAGGTGCGATTCAGCCCCCAGTGGTCAGCGCCGGACCGAACCAGACAATCACGTTGCCCACGAATACGGTGTCGCTGAATGGAACTGCCTCTGACGGCGGCGTGCCAATGACCACCGCCTGGAGCGAAATCAGCGGGCCCACGGCCGTCAGCTTCAGCAGCCCGAACACGGCGGTGACACAGGTTGCTTTCACGGCGCCGGGCGCTTACGTGTTGCAGTTGAGCGCGAGCAACACGCAATACACCACGGCCTCGCAAACTACGGTGTACGTGTATACGCAGGGTAACGGCCAGAATCAACCGCCTTACGTGAATGCCGGGCCCGACCAGACGATCACTTTGCCGGCGGCAGCGCAATTGAATGGCGTTGCAGTGGATGACGGCCTGCCGAATGGAACGCTGACAATATCGTGGAGCATGATCAGTGGGCCGGGAACGGTCACGTTTGCCAGTGCCTCGTCGCCAGTTACTACGGCTAGTTTCAGCACGGCGGGAACTTACGTACTGCAACTCGCGGCCGACGATTCGCAGTATCTCAGCACATCGAACGTCACCATCACTGTCGGCAAAATGTATGGCCACGGCGGTTACAAGGGCACCGACTTCTGGCTGACGTTCCCGATGAACTATGACGACGGGGCCAGCGCGTGTTGTGGATCTGTATTTCAGCCGCAATTGCTGATTACATCGGATGTGAGTAATTCAGGCACCGTCACCATTCCGGGCGTGAACTTCTCCACAAATTTCACTTTGACAGCCGGTCAGGGCACATCCGTGCAAATTCCGATTAGTGCGGTGCTCTCCACTAACGACGTGGTGGAGAACTATGGAATTCACGTAACGTCGCAGAGTGAAATAACAGTGGTTGGATTCAGCTACTACACGGCTTCGTCAGATGGATATTTGGCGCTCCCGACACCGGTGTTGGGCACCAGCTACATTGTCATGGCGTATCCGTATGCTTATTACGGGAGCGAACTGGCAATCGTTGCGGCCCAGGACGGCACGACTGTCACCATCACGCCGAGCGTCACAGTGCTGGGCCGGGCTGCCGGACAGCCCTACAACATAGTTCTCAATCAAGGGCGCACTTACGAACTGATTACGACTGGCGGCCTGGACGACCTGACCGGAACGATCATCACTTCCGACAAGCCGATTGCCGTGTGGGGCGGAAATCAGGCGGCGGCTGTTCCCGACGCAACCTGGAGATATTTGAATCACATTCTCGAAGAGCTTCTTCCCACCAATCTTTGGGGAGAAAACTTCCTGGTTGAGCCCTATGCCAATCAGCCCAATGGCGACCTCCTTCGCGTTCAGGCTGCTCAGAGCGGAACGAACGTTTCCATCAACGGGTCTCCGGTAGCCACGCTCGATCAGGGCCAGTTCTACGAGGAATTTGAGACCGAGCCGGTTTCGATCAGCGCGTCCGCTCCCATTCAGGTGGCTCAATTTGAAACCGGCGAAGAGTATCAGACGCACACCCCCTTCGGTGGACCTCCCTACGGAACCTTCCTCGGTGATCCGTCAATGACGCTGGTTTCCGCGTACGAACAGTTTGGTGGGCATTACACAGTTCTGATTCCCACCACTGGGTTCCCATCGAACTATGTGAATGTGGTCGCTCCCACGTCCTCCCTCTCGGGCCTATTGATAGACGGAGCGCCGGTATCAGCGACCTTTACGCCGATACTTGGCAGCGTGTACTCAGGCGCGCAGATTCCGGTTTCAACCGGCGTCCATTATTTCGACGGTACGGCGCCTTTCGGCGTGACAGTAACCGGTTTTGCGGCCTATGACGCATACAGCTATCAGGCTGGCCTGGCCTTCGATGCGGCGCAGGCCGGAACGACAATCGTCGTAACCCCAACCGTGGTGACACAACAAACCGGAACGCAGATATGCTTCACCGCCAGCCTGCTGGACGCTTATGGCAATCCACCAGGTGGCATCGGCGTGGGATTCACCGTGACTGGCGCGAATGTTTCCAACCAGTCGGTGGACTCTAACGTCTCCGGCCAGTCGCAGTATTGCTACACCGGCACGAATTCCGGAACGGATACGATCCTCGCGTCGATTGGAGGCGCAACCGCAACCGGCAGCGTGACGTGGAACGCGAATGCTCCCAATCGCGCCCCGTTCGTGTATCCCGGGAGCGACCAGGTTATAACCTTGCCCAGCACCGCGAATCTGTTGGGAGTTGTCAGCGATGACGGGCTGCCACTGGGAGGCATTTTAACGACCACGTGGTCGCAAGTAAGCGGACCGGGAACGGTGAGCTTCGCTAATGCCAGCCAGCCAGTGACGACGGCTACTTTCAGCGCGGCGGGCACATATGATCTGCGCTTAACCGCGAATGACTCGCAGTTAAGTTCCTACGCTGATTTAAACATTACGGTAAATCCGGCGCCGCAAGTCACCGCGCCCGTGGTAAATCCAGGGCCCAATCAAACCGTTACGTTGCCGCTGCCAGCCACATTAAATGGCATCGTCACAGATAATGTGCTGCCGACCAATGGCATGCTCATCGTGCAGTGGGCCGAAGTAAGCGGACCTACGAATGCGAGCCCGGTTGTCTTCGCCAATCCCTCCAGCGCCTATACGACGGCAACCTTTAGTCAGGCTGGAACGTATGTGCTAAGCCTCACTGGCGACAACGGGCAGTTACAGACGACTGCGCAGATCACGATCACGGTTCTGCCAGCCGTTGTGCCGCCGGCTGTGATTTGTACCAACGGCGGATCATTCACCGCTCAGTTCCCCACTAACACAATTACTCTGAATTGCACGGTCTCGGACAGCAGCCTGCCGCAAGGCGGTACTCTGACCCAGCAGTGGACTCAGTCCAACGGCCCTGCCGTGGTGAGCTTCGTTACTCCAACCCAGGCCAGCACCGTGGCGACATTCCCCGTGGCGGGCAGCTACACGCTCTATCTCACAGCCGACAACACTCAACTGACCACCGCGCAAGAGGTATTTGTCACGGTCTCTCCGGCTAATACACCACCGGTGGTAAACATTACGAATTCGTATCAGACCATCACACTGCCGACCAACACGGCCACAATCAACGCAACTGTGACCGATAACAGTCCGCAGGGTAACGGCACCCTCACGCAGGTGTGGACTCAGACCTCCGGACCTGCGGCCACGATCAGCACACCCACGGCCGCAACCACGCAACTGACCCTTACGACAGTGGGACAATACAACTTCCAGCTTGCAGCAACCTATGCTCAATATACCGTGACCGCCGGAGCCACAGTTGTTGTCAACCCGGCTCCCGTGGCGCCGACAGTCTATGCCGGTCCGAACCAGACCATTACTCTTCCCACGAACACTCTCACGTTGAACGGGACGATCAGTAATCCGGGCGTGCCCACGAACGCAACCGTTACCACCGCATGGAGCGAAGTCAGCGGTCCAGCGGCGGTAAGCTTCAGCAGTCCTGCCAGCCAGTCGACGCAAGCCACGCTCACCGCCGCGGGCACGTACGTTCTCCAACTTGCCGGAACCAACACGGGCCTCACCGGAACTTCCTCTCTGACGGTCACGGTTTACGCCGCGCCGCAGAATCTGCCGCCCGTCGTGAGCGCGGGACCGAATTTCAGCATCTCGGCAGCTACGACGACCTATATCGCCGGAAGCGCCACGGATCCGGCAGGACTTCCATTAACGGTTGCCTGGAGCCAGTTGAGCGGTCCGGCGGCTGCCACGATCTACTACCCAACTTCCCAGGCGACCTACGCATCATTCCCGGTGGTTGGAACCTATGTTCTGCAGTTGTCAGCCAGCGACCCGAACCTTACCAGCACGGCAACCGTCACGGTGACGGTTACGCCAGCGGTAAACCAGCCGCCGACAGTTTCCGCCGGTTTGTATCAGACCATCGCGCTCCCAACCAACACGGTGACATTGAACGGCTACGCTAGTTCCTCCACCGGCACAGTTGTCGTTGCCTGGTCCGAAGTGACTGGTCCAGCGATGGTCACATTCTCCACTCCGAATCAAGCAGTCACGCAGGCGACTTTCCCAGTGGCGGGATCTTATCAACTGCAACTCGCGGGCAGCGCCAATCAATTGACGAGCATTTCCAACACCTACGTCACGGTCAATCCGGCAGACTCCGGGCCGTCCATCTCCTTCAGTTCGAGTAACCCCAACTCGCTCACGCTGCCCAACGCAACCACGACCCTGGCCGCCAACATTACGCTTAACGCGGGAAGCTCGCTGAGCGTCACCTGGAGTGAATACGACGGCCCCGGGCCCGTTACCTTCAGCAGTCCCAACTCCACCGCCACCGGTGCCACTTTCACAGTCGCCGGCACGTATTACTTACAGCTCGCTGCCAGCGACGGGACCATCACCAACACTTCATCCCTCACCATTTCTGTAAAGCCGGCCCCGGTTGGTGGGCCGCCGGTAGTTTCGCTGAACACTCCGCAGGCTGGCCAGCAGGTCACCGCTCCGCTCGCCATAACGGGGATGGCGTATGCCCAAACGGATGACCAAGGTGGACAAACTCCTACATGGACGCTCGCCTACAGCCTGAACACGCAGGATGGCGCATCCACACAAACGTGGACCACCATCGGGGAGAGCAACTACTTCACGCAAGCTCCACAAACCCTGGCGACGCTCGATCCGACCGTCTTGCTGAACGGCACCTACTCGCTACAGCTCACGGCTATCGACAGCTATGGTCAAACGAATTCCACGTCGACCACGTTTGTCGTCAGCAAGAACGCCAAGCCAGGTGATTTCACACTGTCATTCAACGATCTGACAGTTCCAGTTGCCGGTCTGCCTATCACCGTAACCCGCAGCTATGACAGCCGCGATCACGGCTTCCACGACTTCGGCCCCAGTTGGTCCTTGAGCGTGGCCAACATCCGCATCGAAAAAAACCAGAACCTCGGTAAGAACTGGGAGATGAACGGTTCCTCCGGTGGCCTGTTCGGCAGCTATTGCGTGCAGAGTGCGGCCAACGTCATCGTCACCGTCACATTCCCCAATGGCACGCAATACCTATTCCAGGCAGTGGCTACGCCGGCATGTTCCCAGATCGTGCCGCCCCAGTCGGCTACCATTGGATTCGTTGAACTGCCGGGCGGCAGCCCGGGAACCGCGGGCGCAACACTCGTTCCGGCCGACGGCGGCCAAGTGATCTTTGACAACTCCGGATCCAATTTCAATCTGCTCGATTACGATGGAAATCCCTATAACCCCACGCAGTACATTCTGACCACGCGTGACGGCCACAGCTACACCATCGATCAGGTCCTTGGCGTGAGCTTCATGTCTGACGCCAACGGGAACTCTCTGACCATCGGCTCCAGCGGTATTGTCAGCTCAACCGGCAAGAGCATCACCTTCACCCGAGATTCTCTGAACCGAATCACCAAGATCACCGATCCCAACGGCAACACACTCCAGTACAACTACACCGGCAACACCGCGAGCGCTACCCTGGAGCAGTTCATCGACGGATCCGGGAACACCACGACGTTCAATTATGACTATCTGGGATCTTTCGGAGTCGGCATTCCCGAGTTAAGCAGCATAACCAATGCTCAAGGAGTTACGGTCGCCGCCGCGCAATACGACAGCTCGGGTCATATGACGCAGTTGACCGACGCCTACGGCAAGACCACGGCCTTCAACATCAACGAAAACACCCAGACTGAGACCGTCACCGACCCGCTGGGTAATCCGACCACATATACCTACGATACCGACGGGAACATTCTCGCCGAGACCGATGCCCTCGGTAACACCAGCACCTATACCTACGACTCCGACGACAACAAGCTCACCGCGACCGATCCGCTGGGCCATACTACGACTTACACGTATGACGCTTCCGACAACCGCCTAACCCAAACCGATCCGCTGGGCAACACTACCAGCTTCACCTACAACCAGAGCGGACAAGCGCTAAGTGCCACTGATCCGCTGGGGCATACGGCAACTAACGTTTACGACGCGAACGGAAACCTGACCTCCACGACGGACGCCAACGGCAAGACCACGTCGACCGTTTACTCGTCGAATGGGCTGCCGACCTCCGTGACGGACGCCAACGGAAACACAACGCAGTTCCAATACGACGGCTCGGGCAACCTCACGCAGCAGACCGACGCCCTGGGCAACATCAGTACTTCCACCTACGATGCCAACAACAACAAGCTAAGCCAGACGGTCACCCGCACCGTCAACGGCCAGCCGCAGACGCTGACCACCGGCTACCAGTACGACGGCAGCAACCGGCTCACCCAGACCACGTATCCCGACGGCTCAACCACGCAGACGCAGTACAACTCGATCGGCAAGCAGAGTGTGGCCATCGATCAACTCAGCCGCCAAACCAGCTACGCCTATGACTCGGATGGACGCCTCACTACGACCACGTATCCCGACAACACGACCCAAACCACAACCTACGACGCCAACAGCAATCGCCTTACCTCCACTGACCGCGCCGGCAACACCACCAGCTACGCCTATGATGCCGACAATCGCCTCATCAAAACCACGAATGCGGATAACAGCTTCACCCAAACCAACTACGACGCCGCCGGACGCGTCGGCTCCGCCGTCGACGCCGACAACAACGCGACGAGCTACGGCTACGACAACGCCAACCGCCGCATCTCGCTGACTGACGCGCTCAGCCACGTCACAAACTTTACCTACGACAACAGCGGAAACCAGATCGCGGTTAAAGACGCGCGAGGGAACACCACGCAGTATCAGTACGACACACTGAATCGCCAGATCGCGGTCGTCTATCCCGATCAGACGACCTCGACTAGTTCGTACGACAACCTGGGCCGGGTGATCTCCAAGACCGATCAGGCAGGCAAAGTCACCGCCTACGGCTACGACGCGCTCGGACGGCTCACCTCGGTCACGCAAGATGCAGCCACCGGAGGCCTGAACCTCGTCACCACCTACGGCTACGACCAGGTCGGCAATCGTATCTTGCAGACCGACGCTAACCTGCACACCACAACGTATGCCTACGATCAACTCGAACGCCGCATCGGCCGCACACTGCCTGAGGGTCAATCCGAGAGCTATACCTACGACGACGCCGGAAATCTGAAGACCAAGACCGACTTCAACGGCAAGACCACCACCTACACCTACGACACCTCGAACCGCCTGCTCTCGAAGACTCCGGACCCAAGCTTTAACGCTCCAGCCGTGAGCTTCACCTACACCCCGAACGGGCTGCGGCAGACAATGTTGGACGTGTCAGGCACCGCCACGTACGCCTACGACACGCGCAACCGCCTAACCTCGAAGCAGACTCCGTTCGGAACGCTCTCGTACACTTACGATGCGGCGAGCAATCTGCTCACCTTGAAGTCATCGAACAGCGGAGGCGTTTCCGACACGTACACATACGATCAGTTGGACCGGCTGAGCACGGTGACCGATCCGTCGGGCGGGACGACCTATGCTTACGATGCCGTTGGGAACCTGCAGAACTTCGTTTATCCGAACGGAGTGACGCACGCCTATTCCTACGACACACTGAACCGGCTGACGCAGATGGGAGCGTCAGCGAATGCGGCGGCGATCTCAAATTATGCCTACACGCTGGGACTGGCGGGCAATCGTCTGACGGTAGCGGAACTCAGCGGCAGAAGCGTGGCGTATGGCTACGACTCACTTTATCGCTTGACGAGTGAGACGGTCACAGCCGATCCCCACAACAATAACGGCGCGGCCAGCTACACCTACGACAGCGTCGGCAACCGTAAGACCTTCAATACGACGATTCCGCCTGCCGGCGGCAATATCTACACTTACGACGCCGACGACCGGCTGGGATCCGATCAGTACGATGCCGACGGCAACACGATCAACTCCGGCGGAATTGCGAATACCTACGATTTCGAAAATCACCTCACTACGCATGGCGGAGTGACGGTTGTCTATGACGGCGACGGTAATCGCGTCAGTGAGACGGTTGGCGGGGTCACCACCAATTACCTCGTCGACACGGTGAATCCAACCGACTACGCACAGGTCGTGGATGAATTGCAGAGTGGGGCAATCACTCGAACATACTCATACGGTCTGGAACGAATCAGCGAAACGCAGAGCATCAGCGGGACGTCCACCGCCAGCTTCTACGGCTACGACGGCCATGGCTCAGTGCGCCAGTTAACGAATTCGACGGGCGCGGTCACCGACACCTACGACTACGACGCTCTCGGCAATCTGATCAACTCCACCGGCTCCACGCCCAACAACTACCTCTTCGCCGGCGAGCAGTACGACCCAGCGCTAAGCCTCTACTACAACCGCGCACGATACCTAAACACCACGACCGGCAGGTTCTGGACGATGGACACGCATGAATCGTTCGGCGGGGACCCGCGTGAGCTGCACAAATATCTTTACGCGAGTGATGATCCAATAAATCGCCTCGATCCCTCGGGAAATCAGGATGTTATATCGGAGGTGGGAGCCGTCACTATTAGCGTGTCGGAGGATGCGATTACAGTCGTTTCTGAACAAGGCGTCATAGAGGTCGTTCAAGCTCCGGCTGCCGAGAGTGCCCTTCAGGCAGCAGTCCAATGGGCGCTAACGGCCCTGGTGTTTGGTGCTTTGATAATACAGACTGGGGACAACAGGCCGACTCGCCACGCGGGCGTCTTGCAGGTTCAGGGAGAGGATATCGAGGAAAACCCGCCTACCGCCTCGGCCGTCCAAGGGTCCGGCTATACTTACAGCAAAGACACGCTTTCGTGGGGATGGAGTCAGCCGGTTCCTCTAGGTGCCGTGACTGCGCTGCAAAGGCTAAGTGGATTCGTCAATACGCCGGGCTTGTTGAACCCGCAGCAGCAGGGGCGGCGTTACTCGGCATTCGTTCAGGCCTCGCAATTTATTTTGAACGCTATGACTGCCGGAGGAATTGGGCCCGTGAGTAAGACATTCAATGCTGGCGACCCCCGTGTGCCCGACGCTAGAGTGGACATTGCAGTATATTCGGGAATTGCATTTGTTCCCTCGCTATGAGCCACAGGGCTGGTGTGACCATGGACTGTGATCTAGATCGAAACTTTGGCGAACTGCTTAAACTCTTGCCCAAGGACTCGAATTCAAAGCCGATGCGTTTCCCGACCGCAAGCTTCGCCGATTGCCCTAAATACCTTGAAACCGACCAGTTGGTGATCGCAAAGTCTGCACACATATATGGAGCTGGCTACAGGACCGATGTCGTGGAGCTTGAGGCAAGTAGGCGCACATTTCAGAAACTCGGGCTGCTAGTCCTGGCGGCTGTATTTCGTCCCGGAGGTGGCAGGATGCACCTATCGCTCAGTCACCGCCGCAGCGTCGTGAGGAATCTTATCATCGCCTACGATGGCCTGACTGCGCGGGCTTCCGGCCACAAAACCAGACCGGAGTGCTTTTGCTTCTTACCCAGTAAAGCCGAAAGGTATCCCTGGAAGACTTGGGGGAGCCGATACTGGCCGGTTTCCGATTTCCCTACTTTTACGCTAACCAATATGGCTGATTTTATTGTTAGCGAGGCAGACTGGGCAGCACGTGATACGGTTAGGGGCTTTGGAAACGACGATGCAAGTATACGATTATCGGAGTTGCTGCTCAATATTGGTTACTCTGACGAAACCGAGATAATGCTTGAGGGAGAGGGTGGAAACCGGGGGATTGGAATCAACAGTGCAGAGGCCGTCTTCAGAGTAGCTAACGACCTAGAGGCAGTGACCGAGGCAGGTTTGCCAACTACTGAAGGCGAAAGCGTATGATTTCGAGCATTACCTATCAGGCGCTCATCGCCACGGCGAGATTACTTTTCTCCATCAGGTAGCGCCGGTACTTGGCGGGTGGCCTACTCAAGCCCGGTTTTGGAACGACAGGATGGGAGTTTAGCGACTTTATTTGAAGAGAGGCAGTGAGGGAGGAAGAATGCAATGAAAAAACCATTGGGAAGGCTCGTAATGTGCGTCTTGATAGTCGCGGTCGTCCTTATGGGGAACAGACTCGAGACTGTCTTTGCTCAAACCAATCCGGCGCAGGCTCCAACCCAGACTCAAGCCAGCAAGCCGGGCCAAGCACCCAACACGGCAGGCACGACTCAACGTAGCGCGGCTTCCAATACAACGAAAGCAGGCACCAATTCGCAGACACCCGCAAACCCTGCGGCAGCGCGAGCAACTGCGAATCCAATGAACGCTCCGTCAGGTGCAGGCTTGATCGCCCCTCCGGGATGGACGCCTCCGGCACAAGCGCAAGCTCCGGCGGCTACAGGGCAGAAGACAGCGGCCATGCCGGCGAAGAAAACCTCTTCGGCCGCAAGCAGGCCGGCAACACAGCAGAAGGACAAAACAGGAAACGCCGACTCTCGTTAGCGCTCAAGACATCTTCGGCTGAGGTGCATAATTCAACTCGCTGATGATTGCTGATTCACTGTGAAGAATGTCAACCATGTGGATCATCATTTGAGCCGATAAACGATGCCGGCACCGAGGCGAAGATTGTTTTGCACGTTGGTGGTGGCATTTGGTAGTTGCGTCCGCAGCCAGTTGGCTTCGAAGGCTCGCACCGAGAAATGACCTCGCAAGGGCAAGTTGACGCCGCCACCGATCTGGAGGGCCAGACTGTTTCCGCTCGAATTAAAAACACTGCCGGAGGGAAAGATGCCGGTCATGCCGTGAGCTTCGCCAGTCAGCACATGGCCGAAGAACACGACTCGTCGATGTAGGGGCGACCACGTATAGCGTGGTCCAAACGTAATGGTGATCAAGGACAGCCCCGTGCCGGTGTTGTTCACGTTGCCGGTGTGAAGTCCGGCCACGTCGGCCACCACGCTCAGGCTGCGCCAAAGCCTGGCCTGGACTTGCAGGCTGCCGCCCTGCATCGAGAATTCGTTACCGGTGGTCACGTTCGCCAGAACTGAATCGTAGGTGAGGGCTCCCTCGAAACGCGCCGGTTCCTGTTTTTCAGGGCTTGTCTGCTGCCCCCAGGCCATGCAGCCTGCCATCATGCAGACCCCCGCAAGCAGCGTTCTTCGGCAGATTGACATAGCCATTTCGTCTCTCCTTGGTTCTTGCGCTGTGTTACTGCACTGTGAGCGTAACGTTCGTGGAGTGCGACAACGCTCCCGTGGTCACAGTCACGGTGATGGTGTAATTCGTGTCTTCTGTGGAATTTCCTTTTGCATAGAAGCCGTTGTTAGTTCCGCATCCAGTCATGCCGGTAATGGCCGCGAAACTTAGCGCAAGCAACAGTAGAAAAGCCGCCCGTCTCCGCCGCTTGCCGAAGCCCTGCAAGGTGACCGCGAACGGCAACAAGAGAAATGCTCCAAGCATCGGGGGCAACTTGCGGGACGGTGTCGCAGGGGCGGTTAGACTCGCCGTCGAAGCGGGCACGTGAAAGGACAGCGATACATCGCTCAACTGAGCAAATGCCGGCAACGACCACGAGGTGCTCGTCAGTTTCGTCCATCCGGAGGTAGCAAGAGTCGCGGTCGCCCCACTGGGCAGGCCGGTCACCGTCAGATAAGTGATGGTTGGCAACACGGCCCCACTCGTGGGTGTGATGGCAATCGTGTACGTCGCCGTTCCTCCGGGAGAGACAGTTTGCGACGAGCCATTTCCACCGCCGCTGGCCACCGGTTCCACTCCGAAGTTGACGACGGTCTGCGAAAGCACGCTGCTGGACGACGTCGTGAAGTTTGTATCCCCGCTATAAGCGGCAGTGATAGAGTGCGAGCCGGTCGCAAGAGATGAAGTTGCGAAGGTAGCAACGCCCGTGGAAACAGTGCCCGATCCCAGTGGAGTGGTTCCATCCAGGAAGCTGACACTGCCGGTTGGCGTGCCGGACGTGGAACTAACCGTTGCCGTGAATGTGACCGAGCTCTGCGTAAGAGCCGGATTGCCGCTGGTCGCTAACGCGACCGAAGTCGGCGCTTTGTTGACTGTCGGCGAATAGCTTTGGCTGCCGGTATAAGGCGCTGCCGGGCCGGTGGTCACGGTGTCGGTCGCGGCGATGGTTAAGGTTAATGCGCCCGCGGTCGTCGGCGTGCCGGTCAACGCTCCGGTGGCACTGTTCAGCGAGAGCCCAGCCGGCAAGGTTCCGCCGGTTACTGCGTAGCTGTAGGAGCCGCTTCCTCCGCTGGCTGAAATCGTCTGACTGTAGGAAGCTCCCACCGTTCCACTGGCGAGCGTGCCGGGCGTGATAACGATCACCGGCGCAGCGATGGTCACGGAATACGCTTGGCTGCCGGTGTAAGGACCGCCGCTTCCGGCACTGGTCGAGTCCTGAGCTTGAACGGTAAAGGTGAAGCTGCCGACTGCCGTCGGTGTCCCCGAGAGCACTCCACCAGCGCTTAGGGAAAGGCCCGCAGGCAGACTCCCGCTGAGAACGGTGAAGGTGTACGGGCCCGTGCCTCCACTGGCCGTCAATGTCAGATTGTAAGCAGTATCGATTACGGGCGTGCTGACTGTGGCGGGTAGGACGATCTGCACCACCGTCAGCGAATAGCTGTGGCTGCCGGTATACGGCGCTCCAGTGCCGGTGGCAACGGTGTCGGTCGCAGTAATGATAAAGGTTGATGCGCCCGCAGTCGTCGGTGTGCCGCTCAACGCTCCGGTGGTGCTGTTCAGCGACAGCCCAGCTGGCAGCGTTCCTCCAGTCACCGCATAGCTGTAAGAGCCACTACCTCCGCTGGCCGAAATCGTCTGACTGTAAGAAACTCCTACTCTTGCATTGGGGAGGGTGCTGGGGCTGACAACAATCGTCGGGCCGGTGATGGTTACAGAGTACGAGCGGCTGCCGGCATAGGGGCCGCCGCTTCCGGCGCCGGTCGAGTCCTGAGCTTGAACGGTAAAGGTAAAGCTGCCGACTGCAGTCGGCGTGCCAGAGAGCAGTCCAGCAGCGCTCAATGACATGCCAGCAGGCAGGCTTCCGCTGAGAAGCGTGAAGGTGTATGGGCCCGTGCCTCCACTGGCCGACAGACTCAGATTGTAGGCAGTACCGATCACGGGAGTGCTGAGCGAAGCGGGCGAGAGGATGATCTGCACCACCATCGGCGAATAGCTTTGGCTGCCGGTAAAGGGCGCTCCGCGGCCGGTAGCAACGGTGTCAGTCGCGGTGATGATAAATGTTGATGCGCCCGCGGTCGTCGGTGTTCCGCTCAGTAATCCAGTCACACCGTTGAGCGACAGCCCAGCCGGCAAGATTCCTCCGGTTACCGCGTAGCTGTAAGAGCCGCTTCCTCCGCTGGCCGAAATGGCCTGGCTGTAGGGAACTCCTACCCTTGGATTGGGGAGCGTGCTGGGTGCGACAACGATCGTCGGCGTAGCGATGGTCCCGGAATAGGTTTGGCTGCCGGTGTAAGGGCCGCCGCTTCCGCCGCTGGTCGAGTCCTGAGCCTGGATCGTAAAGGTGAAACTGCCAACTGCAGTGGGTGTCCCAGAGAGCACTCCACCAGCGCTCAACGACATGCCTGCAGGCAGGCTTCCGCTGAGAACGGTGAATGTGTACGGACCCGTGCCTCCACTGGCCGACAACGTCACATTGTAAGCAGTACCGATCACGGGCGTGGTAAGTGTTGTAGGTGAAAGGACGATCTGCACCACCATTGGCGAATAGCTTTGACTCCCGGTAAAGGGCGCTCCAGTGCCGGTGGCAACGGTGTCAGTCGCCGTGATGATAAAAGTTGAAGCGCCTGCGGTGGTGGGAGTTCCGCTGAGTAATCCAGTGGAGCTGTTCAACGACAGCCCAGCCGGCAGGATTCCTGCGGTTATTGCATAGCTGTAAGAGCCGCTTCCGCCGCTGGCTGAAATCGTCTGGCTGTAGGGAACTCCTACTCTTGCATTGGGGAGCGTGTTGGGTGCGACAACAATCGTCGGTGCGGCGATGGTGACAGAGTATGAGCGGCTGCCGGTGTAAGGACCGCCGCTTCCGGCGCTGGTGGAGTCCTGAGCTTGAACGGTAAAGGTAAAGCTGCCGACTCCAGTCGGCGTCCCCGAGAGCACTCCGGTTGCGCTCAACGACATGCCCGCAGGCAGGCTTCCGCTGAGAATGGTGAAGGTATACGGCCCGGTGCCTCCACTGGCCGTCAATGTCACATTGTAAGCAGTACCGATTACCGGCGTGCTGAGTGTGGTGGGTGAGAGGACGATCTGCACCACCATCGGCGAATAGCTTTGGCTGCCAGTGTAGGGCGCTCCGGTGCCGGTGGCAACGGTATCGGTCGCCGTGATGATAAAGGTTGATCCGCCTGCGGTGGTCGGCGTGCCGCTGAGTAATCCACTGGAGCTATTGAGCGACAGCCCAGCCGGCAGTGCTCCTCCAGTTACCGCATAACTGTAGGAGCCGCTTCCTCCGCTAGCTGAAATCGTCTGGCTGTAGGGAACTCCTACCTTTGCATTGGGGAGCGTGCTGGGGCTGACAACGATCGTCGGCACAGCGATGGTTACAGAGTACGAGCGGCTGCCGGTGAAAGGACCGCCGCTTCCGGCGCTGGTCGAGTCCTGAGCTTGAACAGTAAAGGTAAAGCTGCCGACTGCAGTCGGTGTGCCAGAGAGTAGCCCGGTAGTGCTCAACGACATGCCCGCGGGAAGACTTCCGCTGAGAATGGTGAAAGTGTACGGGCCCGTACCTCCAGTGGCCGACAACGTCACATTGTAAGCAGTACCGATTACGGGCGTGGTGAGTATCGTGGGTGAGAGGACGATCTGCACCACCATCGGCGAATAGCTTTGGCTGCCAGTGTAGGGCGCTCCGGTGCCGGTGGCAACGGTATCGGTCGCCGTGATGATGAAGGTTGATGGGCCTGCGATGGTCGGAGTTCCGCTGAGTAATCCAGTGGAGCTATTTAACGACAGCCCAGCCGGCAGAACTCCGCCGGTTACCGCATAGCTGTAGGAACCACTTCCGCCGCTCGCCGAAATGGTCTGGCTGTAGGGAACTCCTAGCTTTGCATTGGGGAGCGTGCTGGGTGCGACCACAATCGTCGGAATATTGACGATCAAGGAATACGCTCGGCTGCCGGTGTAAGGACCGCCGCTTCCAACGCTGGTCGAGTCCTGAGCTTGAACAGTAAAGGTGAAGCTGCCGGCCGCAGTCGGTGTGCCCGAGAGCACTCCGCCGGCGCTCAACGAAAGGCCCGTAGGCAGGCTTCCGCTGGAGACGGTAAAAGTGTATGGGCCGGTGCCTCCACTGGCCGACAGGCTCACATTGTAAGCAGTACCGATTACGGGCGTGGTGAGTGTAGTGGGTGAAACGGTGATTGTGACCACCGTGGCCGTACCGCTTACCGCGATCGTCTGTGTGACTGGAGAATTGTTCAGATTGTTATCGGTGAGAACGAAGGATTCACTCTTTGAGCCTGCGCTCAGCGGATCGAACTCGATTCTGAGAGCGCAACTGGCCGCGGCGGCCAGCGAAAAACTCGTGGTGCAGTCGCTGGCATTTCCGGTCACCTGGGGAAAATCAGCCGGCGCGGCGATTCCCGGAGCGACTGCCGTCAGTGCCAGATTGCCAAAGTTCACCAACCATACGGTCTGCGGACTGTCGCTGCTCACCGTGTTGACATTGGTGCTGGCAAAACTCAGGCTGGGGGGATCGCTGTAATCTTGCCGGTAAACTTTGCCGTTTCCCAAGTCGGCGATGTACAGATTTCCCAGCTCATCCAGCGCGACCCCGACAGGAGCACCCAAACCGCTTACCAGCACGCTCTGGACATAACTGCCGCTGACCAGCTCTTCTTCCAGGATGCGACTATTGTCTGTATCAGCGATATAGATCGTCCCGTTGCTATCGACGGCTATGCCGCCCAGGCTGTTCAACCCGGTGGCCACTGTGCTTTGCGTATAAGTGCCGCTCGACAGCGTCTCCAGCAGCACCTGACTGTTATTGGCATCGCTGACATAAACATTGCCGCTCACGTCGACCGCGATCCGCATAGGAATGAATCCGGTGGCGATCGTGGTTTGCAGATAGGTTCCGTTGGAGAGTGTCTCTAACAGGACGCGACTGTTGCCGGAATCGGCGATATAAACGTTGCCGCTGCCATCCACCGCAACCCCATTGGTAACCGCCAGACCGCTGCCCACGGTGCTCGGGGTATAGCTGCCGTTCAGGAGCGTCTCTTTCAATACCTGGTCCCCGTTTGAGTTGGCGATGTAGAGATTGCCTGCGCCATCGATGGCGATGCCCCCGGGGCCATTCAGCCCGGTGAGGGCTGTGCTCTGGCTGTAGATGCCACTCGACAGCGTCTCTTTCAGCACCTGATTGTTGATGGCATCGACGATATAGACGTCACCCTGCATATCCACAACCACGGCGTCAAAATCACCGCCGCTCGCCACCACGCTCTGTGATCCGGGCTGGAAGTTCGCTTCCGGGCCGTTTCCGATGCCGGATATATAAGCGGTGTCGAGCAGAGTATTGCCGGTCCCAATGATCTGGATAGCACCGATGCGCTCTCCCGGATACAGCGGAGCGAAGCTGACGATCACCGTGCAAGTAGCCGCCGAGCCGTAGGTCTGCGCGGCGCAGGTTCCGCTGCCCGCATTGGTGAAGTCTTTCCCGGTGAATCCTTCCGTTACCACGAGAATGGAACTGATCGTCGTCCCGGCACTGATGGCAAAAGTGACGGTGGCAGCAACCGTGGTAGTGCTTCCAACATTGGTTGAAGTTGCATTGGTTTCGACCGGACCGGTCACGGTTCCCGAGGGGGCAGTCTCAACCTCCAGCGGGACGTTGTCTGTGCTGCTGGAGACGAAGCCGCTGCTGGATACGCTGGCGCTGATCGGAGCGCTGCCCGCTGAGACATTGGCGGCCACGCTTACAGTCACAACTACAGAATTGCTGGCCGTCGGAGCCAGAGGATTCAAAAGCGTGCAGGTGAGAGTGCTCACGCTGCAGCTCCAGTTCCCCAAGGGGTCAGTCATGGTCAATGGGGTTAAACCGGAGGGAAGAGTAACGGCCAGCGTGACCGTAGGACTGGTTGCAATCGCCGCGGCTCCGTTGTTGGTCACTTCCACGGTGATCGTATCGGCTGGGTCGCCTCCCGTAAAAGTTGTTGGCGAAGGAGTGATGACGATGCCAAGGTTGGTACTCGCCACTGGCACGGCGAAGTTCATCAGATCGAACAAGCTATATTCGAGCATGTGCTCTTGCGGGGTCATGGCCTGATTCTTGGCCAGCGTTCCCGTGCACTCGGCCGGGAAAATAACCGTGCTGCCCGAGCTTGAGGTGTCCACGTGATATTCGTTGAACATCACGCGGCCATACTGATTTGCAGTCGTCGCACCCACTGGCGTATAGAAAGAAAATTGCAGGACATCCGCGGGCGCGGAATTGAGGGTCGCCCAACTCTCCGTGGGCGAAATTACGCCGGTCTGATCGTGAAAAAGGCTGGTCATCGCAATCTGGCCCTGCGTCGGCGTGATGCCCAAATCCTTAAGCCACTCGGCTAGTACGTTGCCGCTCGTGAATGCGGTGTTGATGGTTGCGGGGCCACTGGTAAGGCTGCTGTCGGCGCTCCAGTTTGCGGCGCCGTCGATGGATGCATCCTGATCGAGATAGAAGGCGCTGTGGTGCGTGGCGAAGATGCGGGCGCCTGCTCCGGTAAACGCGATGGCATTGTTGCGCCCGTCGGGGGTGGTGTAATCGTTCGAATCCCCCTGGCAGGGGAGCATCAGAATGTTGTAGTTGCCCAGCAGCGACCCACTGAAGGTGCTGCTCGTACTGCCGACCAGAGTGTCTTCGGTGTGGGTTGTCGTGGGGGCGCTGACGCCGGAATCTCCGGAGCCCTGAAAAAGGTTTACCCGGCCCGGACCTGAGCCTCCGGAAGAAACGTTCACCGTATAGTCAGTGAATTCGGTATCGGCAATACCCACCTTGCGCAGCGAGCACTCCAGCGCGTCGGCATGCCCGGTTACCAGCGCCATCTTCGGAATATCGCCCTCGCCCTGCGTCTGCGGGAAGCGCACCGTGGTGCTCTCGCCAAATCCGGAGAGGCTGTTGAATCCGCCTTGCGTCACCGTCGTCAGTGCCGTGTTCTGACACGAGGCTACCGAGGCAATGACGAGCTGACGCCGCCACCGGCCGGCCTGAATCACGATGGGAATGCTGGAGCCGGGCGGCACATTCGTCAACGTAAACGTGCCATTCGCTGCAGTGGTTGTCTGTACCAGTGGCGAACCGGAAACCAGCGTGGCAGCGTCGTCAAGAATCGGGTTGGTTGGCGATACTCCGTCCGTGAACTCCGTTAATGCCGTGGTTGGGATGTAGACGAAAATGTTGGGCAGAGCGTCGGTCCCGTCGGGCGCATAGACGGTGCCGCTGACCGAAGTGGTGCCGCCGTTGGGGCACGACACCTGCTGGCATCCGCCCGTCCCCGTCCCGGTGCAGCTTTGCGCCAGCGCTGCCGGACTGGGCAGCAATACCATGGCAAGCGCTCCGAATAATATCCACCGGAGCGAACTAAGGCATTGCAAACCTCGCTGGATCGAGGCCTGTTGTTTCCAGCAACGACGCTTCGAGACGAATAATGTTTCGATCGAACACATCGTAGATAAATCGGGTTCGGAGGACGATTTACGGGAGCTCGACACCTGCTGCATGAAATCTTCTCCAGTCAACACTTTCAAAGCGGATCGAGCCATGAACGACCTGCGACGAAATGATCTTTGACTTCGAGCGAGTGGCGCATTTTCCAAATCGCACCAGTTTTCGCCGTCAGGCAAACTACAGGCAGGTTGAGTGGCCGCACAATAAACATCGGCGGGAGGTGTTTAGACTTTAGGAATCGTACGAGGAAGGTGATATGGGGAACAGCGGGTGTGATAAAGGTTGATAGGGTTAGACCACGACATCCGTCCGGCGATGAAGATCGTTGCTATGACTCTCGTCGAACTGGGTGGCACTCATTAGATGAATATTATTTTATGAACATTGATGATAAAAACCATCGCGCGAGCCTACGGCTGGTACGAGAAGGTGGTTCAGCGAGACGTTGACGACATCAGGTCGCTCGCCAGGTGTATTTGTTTATGGTTCGCTTTGAGACCTACGCTCAAATTATCTCGCGCGGTGGTTAGTCCGAGCCGGGTTTCGAACTCTCGGGCGGCAGGGCATCGACTGGTAAGGCTATGAGTTGCCGCGATGGATCCACGACCAGCCAACTCGCGGCACCGACTACACACAACCCGGCTGCCACGAGAAATGAGGTCGTCCAACCGAATCGGGCAGCGATCCAGGGAGTGAGAGATGCCGTGAGCGCCGCCCCCAGCTGGTTGCCCATATTCATGAAGCCTGATACCGAGCCTGAAGACGCGCCGGCAATATCGGCCGTCACCGACCAGAAAGAACTCTGCGATAAATAGAGCGCACCTGCCCCTCCGGCGAGCACGACGCTGGCGAGCCGCGCGCTTTGAACCCGTGAGCCGAAGGCGATAAATATCCCTGCCAAGGCGATCGAAAACGCCGCGAGCCCACAGCGGCCAACGCGCAATCCTTGCCATTTCGTGAGCCGGTCGTTGATGGTTCCCCCCAGCAGGCAGCACACCAGCATGGCCAGAAAAGGCAACATGGTGTAGAACGCACTCGCTTTCAAATCCAGGCCGCGCACTTTGGCAAGATAGCGATAGAACCAACTAAAGAATATCCACGCAATGTAGCCGTAGCAAAAGTAGCTTACCGTGACCGCCCAGACCTCTTTGCTTTGCACAACGCGCGCCCAGGGCACAAGAGTTTTCGAATTATTCTGCGGTCCCGCTTGGGTCAGCCCGGAGCGAATCAAAGCCAACTCCGACGGCGACACTCCAGGATGCTCGTCGGGCGTGTCGCGTGCAGCGAGGAACCAGACTGCGCCGGCGGCGAATCCGATGATTGAGCATACCCAGAACGACGACCTCCAGCCGTAGTGGACCATGATGTAAGTGACGATCAGCGGCGTAAGGCCAGCGCCTGCTCCCACGCCGGCGAAGATCCAGCCGTTGGCGATGCCGCGTTCTGAGATCGGAATCCAGCGGGAGACGAATTGATTGGCAGAAGGATAGATAACCGCTTCGCCGGCGCCCAGAAGAAAGCGGATCGCTAAGAAAATGAATAGCGCACCCGCAATTTTCGACGGGACCAGAGCAGTCAGGGCAGTGAAGACTCCCCACCATGCCACGCCCCAGGCCAGCACACGCCGCGGTCCGAAGTGGTCCGCCAGTCTTCCTCCAACGGTTTGGAAGAGTGCATAACCAACCAGCATCGCGCTGAAAACTTTTCCCAGTTGCACATCGCTGAGTTGGTAGGCGTCGGCGATGGATCCGCTGGCAATGGAAATGTTCACCCGGTCGAGATAGGACACGGCGCTTAGGATGAACAGCCAGAACACCAGAAACCAGCGCACGTTGCTAGTTCTCACACCATTCATCGGCGGGGGCATCGCTTACGCCGCGTGCTCGCGCAACAGGCGCGAAAGCTGCTCGGCAACAATTTTGTCTTCGCCCGGTTGCAACATGAACGAGTTCATGGCCAGCCCAGGCCGATCCTCACCAGCTCCCATCACAATGGACGGCTTTGAACTGCGAAGCAGCTTTGATGCCTGCTGGGGCGTTAAGGAAATGCGCGCCGCGTCCCACGTGATGCTCATGTGCGGTACGTGATTGGCGATGTCGGGTACAAAGAACGACGTGCTCACTCCGGGAACTTTCTTGATCTCGCGGGAGATTCCTTCCAGCCGATCCTGCCATTCCTTGGCCAGAGCGTCATGATCTTCCGCGAGAAAAAGTTCGAGCGCCTTGACCATTCCGATGATTTCTTCCTTGCCTACCTTCTGGCTGCGGCCTAGTGTGTCCTCGTGCGGGCTGTTGTTGAGCAGCGCGTTTGCGACCATGTCTTTGCGCCCAATCAACAAACCAGCACATTGCGGACCGCGAATCGCCTTGCCTCCGCTGAAGGTGACCAGGTCGAATCCCATGTTGGTGTAGTCCCAGAGATGAGAAACCGGCGGCGTGTCGGCGGCCGCGTCGTTCATGCAAGGGATTTTAAACTCCTTCGCCAGCTTGACCCATTCGTCCACTTTAATTTGGCCGGCGGCATTGGCGAAGTTGGAAAAATGCATCATCGCCGTGCGCTCATTTACGGCGGCTCGAAATTGATCGGGCGTTTCAATCTCGACAAGTTTTATTCCGGTGGATCGTAACTGGTGATCAAACGGGTTGCGATGCGACTTCTGGATGATCACTTCCGACTTCATTCCGGTCAGGTCGGGCAATTGTCGAATCAGTGCCTCGTTTCCGCCAGTCAGAATGCCCGCCAGTCCCGACTGAATCGCCGCCGCCGCCCCCGACGTTACCAGCGCGGTGTAACCATCCGGCAACTTGAGCATTTCTGCGATGCGCTTGCCCGCTGCTACCTCTAACTCCGGAATGCTGACAAAGTGGCGACCGGCCATAGTCATGACCGCTTCGAGCTCCGGGTGGGGAAGAGAACCGCCCAGCACGGTCATGGTCCCCTCACAATTAATCACGGTTGTAACCCCAAGCTCTTCGAAGGGATTCCCGGTCTGCCCAAAACCGCTCACCGGCGCGCTGGCGCCAACTGCGCGATTCCCGGCAAAAAGTTTGCGCGGCGCCAAGACCGAACTAGAGAAAATCGCGCCAGAAAAGATCGAGCCGGCAATGGCCCCGGCACTGCCGAGAAAACTGCGGCGGTTCCACTTTGAGTTGAGTCGCATGAACGAATCTCCTTTGCCGGTCACTTGCCGGGTTACTTGCCGACTGCGGCGATGCAATTGATTTCCACCAGCGAATCCCCTGGAAGCGCAGCCACTGCGACGGTTGTGCGCGCCGGGCCGCCATGGGGAAAGTATGTCGAGAAAACCTTGTGCATTCCGTCCCAGTGTTCAATCTTCACCAGGAAAACATTCAACTGAAGAATGGTGTCCATGGTCCCGCCGCCGATTTCCACATGTTTCTTGATCTTGTCCATGACCATGGTGGTGTGAGATTCAATCGTCCATTCCTTTGAGTCTCGCGAATCATGGGCGCCCTGCCCGGAAACATAAATCAGACCGCGATGGATAATCACCGGCATGATCGCGTCTTTTTCGCTGCCTGGTTTGCCGTCGCTGTTCAGCTTCCGGATTTCACCGGCATCCTGAGCAGCGGAACTCCGAGCCAAGGCACGGTTGGGCAACACAGCCGCGGTTACTCCCAAAGCGGAAAGTACGGAAGCGAACCGCGTGGCAAACGTTCTGCGAGTAACAGTCAAATCCATATAAGTCTCCTTTCAAATTGGTAATTCCAAGTTGGCCATAGAAATCCGTATTGAATCAGGGCAACGCAAAGCTGAAAACGTCACTGCCCGCTGCAATCGCGACATACTGTTTGCCAGCAATTGCATAGCTCATCGGGGACGCACTTATATCTTGCCCGGTATTGAAGTGCCACAGCGGCTTGCCGTTTCGGGCATCCACGGCTTCAAACGAACCGGCATCGTCCCCGAAGAACACCACGCCGCCGGCCGTTGTCATGGTCCCGCCCGACGATCGCCCTGCCCCGGTTTGCGGGTATTTCCAGGCAATCGAATCGGTATCCAGATTAAACGCGACCAAGACTTTCTGGGCTGCTTCGCCCGGGATGCGTTTTACTCCGGTCGAATAATACCCCCGACCCTCTTGAAAAGCCTGCGGTTTCAGAAAATACGTTTCACACTCTTCCAGGGCCATGAAATAAACCGAGTGCAAAGATTCGTTGTAAGAAGGCGCGAACCAGTTGGTGGCTCCCGAGTAGCCTGGACAAACCCGGGTCCCCTCCGCTGCCGGCTGGACGCCGGTCAGTAGCGGCCGCCCTTGTGCATCGACGCCTTTCGCCCAATTCAGCCTATCTACGAATGCCGTCGCGGAAAGAAACTTTCCGTTCGTGCGATCGAGTACATAGACGTAGCCGTTCCGGTTTGCCTGTACAACCAGTTTTCTATCCGCGCCCTGATAGACAGCATCGATCAGGATCGGAGTCTCGACCGCGTCGTAGTCAAAAAGATCATGTGGCGTGAACTGGAAGTACCATTTCAGTTTTCCAGTATCCGGATCGAGCGCCAGCACACAGTCGGTGTAAAGGTCATCTCCAGGCCGCACGCCTCCTTCAAAATCGGGCGCGGGATTGCTGGTGCCCCAGTAAATCGTGTTGAGTTGCGGATCATACGTCCCCGGCATCCACGTTGTTCCGCCGCCATGCAAATAGAGTTTTCCAGGCCAGCTTTCGGATCCGAATTCGCCGGGCCCCGGGATGGTCCAGAATCGCCAGACGAGGTTGCCGGTCAGCGCATCGTAGGCGGCAACAAAGCCTCGCACCCCGTCATCACCGCCCGATGTCCCTACAAGAACTTTGTCCTTGACCACAAGTGGCGCGCTGGTTGCGCCGTAATTCTTATTCCAATTCGCATAGGGCACGTCCCAAATGAGATTGCCCGAGCGCACATCTAGGCAGAGAAGATGCGCGTTGTCCGTTTCCATGTACGCCCGGTTGTGCCATACCGCGACGCCGCGGTTGGTGTGCTGCGACGCGTCGTCGATTAATCCTTCGGAAATCGGCCACGCATGATGCCACACCACTCGTCCCGTTCGGGCGTCAAGCGCGAAGGCGTCATTCGCCGCGGTCACCAACATGATGCCATTGATCACCAGCGGAGTGACCTCTAGCCGCTTCGTATTGCCGGCATGGAACACCCACTCCGCACGCAATCCCGAAAGATTAGCCGAGTTGATCTCGGAAAGACCGCTGTAACGCCGGCCAGAATAGTCTCCGTTGTAAGAAATCCAATTCTCTGAGGGTGGCTGATTCAGCAGATCCTCGGAACGGACATCGATCGACATGGACCTGGTCGCGGGAGTGTCGTTTCCCGCCCGCACCGCAAGGCAAGTGAAAACAACGGCGATCAGCACTGCTATCCGCATGCTTCGAGTCCTGCCGTAACAGAGAATTCGGAACCCGGGAGTGCTCGCGCCCTGCTGGCTAGAGAGGCTTCGCAAGTCCTGCCTCCCCGCCATCAGTTTTTCGCAAAGGCGGGTGGCAGCCACCGTTTGAATATCCCAGTTCCCGTGAGATTTGCAGTCCTGCCGTCTGAATCAAAGGCGCGAGCTGTCGTAAACGAGTGACTGCCATGCGAACCATGGGCGCGGTAATGCTGACGCTGGCGCTCACCTCGCCTTGATGATCCCAGACAGGGGCTGCGATGCAGCGGATGTGGAGCTCGTGCTCTTCGAGATCGCAGGCGTACCCGTTCTTTTTCACCCGGTAAAGTTCGGCTGCCAGCTCCTGGAGGTTTCCCACCGTGTTCGGCGTTAAACGCTTTAGTCCCAGTTGAGGGAGTACTTTTTCGCGCTCCTCGTCAGGCATGTAAGCCAGCATGACCTTGCCCACCGCCGTACAGTACAACGGAACAGCAGCACCGATGCGGGAGTGGATGCGCAACTGTTCCGGTGAATCCAGCTTCTCGACGTAAACGGCCGAGAGTCCATGCCGCAAAGTTAGATGAATCGTTTCGCGGGTTTTCCGATTGAGCTCCTCAAGATACGGAAGGCTGACGCGGCGAATATCGAGCTGACCCAGCGCAGCCTGGCCGATGGCGAAGCACGCGATTCCCAATTGGTAGACGCCATCCCCACTGCAGTTCAAGAATGCTGCGCCTTCCAGGTTGGCCAAAAAACGATGGACTGTACTGACCGGCAGGCGCGAGCGGCCCGCAACTTGTTTGGCCGTGAGGCCGTGCGGTGACTCGCTGAAGAGTTGCAGCAGACGCAATCCGCGCTGCAGCGCCGTAATGTTGTAGCTTCGTTTTGGATGATCAGCCATTGATCACGGAAAAAATACCGACTGGAATCGTGGCCTGCAAAATGAAAGTGCGAATTATCTAATGAAAATCGATTTTGCACAAATGGTTTTCTTAGCTGGTTTTCTTGGCCTGCTCTTCTTAGCTTAGAGCCTGCCGAACTTCTTGACCGCCTCTACGATCGATTTCATCTGTTCGATCACGGGATACATCGAGTGCTCCTTGAAATCCATCTGTTGCGCGAGGGTTAGCACTTCCTGAGCCCTCGCCTTCGGAACAACAACCACCCCATCGCTGTCTGCCGCGACGATGTCACCTGCATTGACCGTTACACCGTCACAGACCACCGGAATCTGAGATCCTGCGAACCGGTAGTGATGCACCGAGGTAGACGGCACGATGCCAGTCGCGTACACGGGGAATCCGATCTTGCGCAAATAAGCGACGTCGCGAACTCCGCCATCGATCACGGCACCCGCGTAGCCGCGCGCCGCCATGGCCGTGCCCATGAGTCCGCCCATCCCTGCAATGTCGGCACCGTTCTCGACCACCATCACATAAACGGAATCGGTGGAACCCGCATCGATCGCCGCGAGCATTCCGTTCAAGGCAGTGGGATCGCTGTTGCCTTCGTCTTTCTTCAACTGGACCGTCCGCGCAAAGCCGGCAAACTTTGTGGTGATGATGGGCTGCATGCGGTGACTCATGTACATCCGCTTGCCGGTCAGTTGTTCCAGCGCATCGGAAACCGAAGCGACTTCTACGCGACGATAATCGGCGATCAGAGCGTCGTCGGACGATACAACTATTCCGCTGGACTGCGCCTTGAGAACATCGGCTCCGTATAAGATGGCACACACAGTCCCGATGAACAGAAGCGATGCAGCGATAGAGTGAGATTTAGCGAACTGGCGAAACTTGTTCATTCCGTCCTCCAGGCTGTATATATGTTCGCGGACTCTAACATGGTTTTCCGCCGTGCGGAAGTGCCAATCCATTGATTGTCAATTCATGATCGTGAAGAGGAACTGAAATGAAAAATACGGTACGCACCACAACGGTCCAGTTGCTCATATCGGCCATCGCCATCGCACTAACGGTGAGCGCTGCAGCGCGGCCGGCTTTTGCTCAGGAACGAAAAGCAGTGAATTTATCCTCGACCCGGGGACTTCCCTTCAGTGACGGGATCGTCGCTGGAAACACCCTGTATGTCGCGGGCCAGGAGGGGACGGATGCGTCCGACAAACTGGTCGCAGGTGGAATTGGTCCCGAAACCACTGCGGCGCTTGAAAATATCAAGAAGGTCCTGCAGGCCGCTGGCTTCGAACTGAAAGATGTAGTCAGCGTCACCGTCTATCTCGCCGACATTCACGAGTTCCCGGACATGAACAAGATTTACAAGGACGTGATGCCCGACCCCAAACCAGCCCGGGCGACCATCCAGGCAGCGGCTCTGGTCAATAACGCTCGCATTGAAATTTCAGCCATCGCGGTGAAACAGAAGTAGCACATGGCGTTGCTGGCTGGCATTTTTTGTCTGCTGCCAAAGAAAATCTGGTGTAGCGAGCAGATTTGTCTGTTCAGCCTGGTTTCTGAGCGGAAAAAGGGTTGACATGCCTGCCGCGATTGAGATAAACCCTGATTCCATCGTGCATCGCACTTTCATAACCCAGGGTCAAGTTTCATTGGATGAAAGTGCGAAACAGGACGGCGTTGAATCGGCCAAGAGCCTCTTCCGCAGGAGTCAGCTATGCGTAACGATAAGCGCGCTGCTGTTGCAGTTCTGACGTTCGTCCTGTTCGTATTAGCGCAGGCGACGGCCAGCATCACCGGCAGCATCTCCGGCGTTGTAAGGGACAAGTCGGGCGCTGTTGTGGTTGGCGCTACGGTGGTCGCGACCGACACCCTGACGGGGATCAAAACCACTCAACAAACCGATGCCAAGGGCTTCTACAATCTTCCGACCCTCGCCGTCGGCACTTATGACCTGGAAATCAAGCAGGTCGGTTTTAAGACGTATCGGCAGACCGGGCTGGTGATCGATGCCAACTCGGCGCTTCGGGCCGACGCAAGTCTCGAGGTCGGCTCGATCAGCGAGAAGGTTGAGGTGAGGACAGACGCAGCTCAGGTGGAGACGCAAAGCACGCAGATGGGCGAAGTAATTGAGGGCACCAAGATGACATCTGTGCCCCTGAATGGCCGCAGCTTTATTGATCTGTTGGCTTTGCAGCCTGGAGTTTCGCCTTATACGAACGACGATAGTACGTCTGGAGTTGGTGTCGATCCCACCACGCTGTCGGGCGATCAAACGAATGGAACGCAGTCGGTGAACGGTGGCCGGCTCGGTTCGAACGGCTTCATGGTGAATGGGGCAGACGCCCAGGAAGGCGTCCATAACGGAGCGGCCATTCTTCCCAATCTTGACTCCATTTCGGAATTTCGCATCATCACCAATAATTTCGACGCAGAATATGGAAATTTCAGCGGCGGCCAGGTCAATGTGGTCACCAAGTCAGGAACCAATCGATTTCACGGAAGCCTGTTCGACTTTCTCCGCAACACCGACTTCGATGCCGCCAACTACGAAAATCAAGGAGCACGCGGAGATTTCAAACAGAATCAGTTTGGCGGAACCATCGGCGGCCCGATAAAGAAAGATAAGGTTTTCTTTTTTGGCGACTATCAGGGGAACAGGCAAATCCTGGGCCAACCACAGAGCTTTAACGTCCCCTCCACGGCAGATCGTACGGGCAACTTATCGGATCAGGCGAGCAATTTGACGGGTACTGTAAGCGGGCCATATTTTGCCAGCGTTCTCAACACGCGCCTGGCACTGCCGCCAGGTACAATATTTAGTGGCGAGCCCTACTACACGGACAGTTCTTGTTCTCCTACGAATGCGGCCGATCAATGCGTTTTCCCCGGCGCTTCCATCCCGACACAGGCCTGGGATCCCGCTGCAACGGGCACTCTGCAATACATCCCCCAGCCTCTCCCTAATTTCCTTCTGAATGGAAGTCCAGCCTTCGAGACTGCGGCCTATAACCAGCACTTAAGGGACGATAAATTCGGAGCCCGCCTGGACACGAATACGCATTTCGGTTCTTTGTTCGGATACTACTTTTTCGACCAATTCTCAGTAAATACTCCCTACGCACAAGGCATTAGTGTCCCTGGCTTCAGTAGTAGCGTTCTGGGTCGTGCGGAGATGATCAATCTCGGCCTGACAACAACCATCAATAACTCTACGATCAATGATGTTCGTTTGGCGTATCTGCGGAACCGTTATTTCGGAGGAATTCCAATCGGTGGCACCGGCGTTCCGCTGACGTCGTTGGGTTTCCCGGCTCCTGCAGGCTCAGGGGCCAGTTTCAACGGCGGCATCGCTCCTATTACTCCAGCGCTGGAAGGAGTTCCCTCTTTCGCTTTCAATAACTACGAATTTGGACTGCCCCAGGATGCTTTGCGTCAATTCAACAACACCTACCAGCTCATTGATAACTTCACAAAAATTGTGGGCACACACACCTTCCAGTTCGGTGCAGATTTTCACTACGACCAGATCAACGAGCGCAATTACGATGATGCCAACGGGGCGTATACCTTCAATGGGGAAGAGACAGGCGTGGATTTTGCCGACTATCTGATTGGCGCTCCGCAGAGTTTTACCCAGGCCAGCCAGCAACTTCTCGATTCACGCGACAAATACTTCGGAGTGTATGTTCAGGATAGCTGGCGGGCACGGCCAACCCTGACCATCAATTATGGCCTTCGCTATGAGATTATGACCCCCTGGTACGACACGCAGAACAAACTGGAGACGGTTATCCCCGGCGAACAGTCCCAGGTTTTCCCGACTGCGCCGCAAGGATTGGTGGTTCCGCGGGATCCAGGCGTGCCGCGAACTTTGGCCCCCATTCAGTACCACAACTTCGCTCCCAGAATTGGATTCGCGTATTCGCCGGATACCACAGACGGCTTGCTCGGCAAACTATTTGGCGGGCCAGGTAAATCCAGCATTCGGGTGGGTTACGGCATCTTCTACAGCGCCATTGAGGACGCCACTGGCTTTGTCGAGGTTGGGGACGCGCCCTTTGGTTTGTATTATTCCGCCGAGTCGACGCTGCTGTCGACCCCATTTATTGCTCGCGCCACCGGAACCAATGAAGGACAGAAATTTCCTTTCACGTTTCCTCCGCCCAACTCCTCGCCAAGCAATCCAGACACGAACTTTAATTGGGTACAAGCCACGCCCCTTTCTGGGTCTGACTATTTATATCCTCACGACAAAATACCAAACGTGCAGGAATTTGAGTTCTCCCTGGAACGGCAGCTAGGCCCGTCCAGCGTACTTAGCGTCAGCTACGTGGGATCGGTGGGCCGGCACCTCTTAACGTTTGAAGAGTCGAATCCAAGTAATCAAGCACTCTGCCTGTTCTTGAGCAATCCGGCTAATCTTGTTCCGAATAGTCCAACGTGCGGCCCAGGTAACGAAGACCCGGGCCCAGGCTCACCCATACAGCTCTTACCGGGAGTAACCGCTCCTGGATATCCCGGGATCAGTTCGTTCGCGACCAGTCGTCTCCTGACCGGACTGAGCACGCCGACATCGGACAACTTCATCAGCAACCCGTACATGATCACGGCGGTCAGTTCGAGTTTCAATTCCCTGCAGGTGAGCCTGAAACACAACGAGAAATATGCCAATTTCCTGGTTGCCTATACCTACGAAAAATCGATAGACAACGGTTCGACGTCATTCGATGCCACCAACCCTCTTAACCCCAGGCAAGACCGCGCCCTGTCGGTTTTCGATGTCCCGCAAGACTTGACGGTGAGTTACACCGTCCAACTGCCCTTCGACAGGTTCACTGGCGACTTCTGCAAGAGACTCACTGAAGGGTGGCAGCTGTCTGGGATCGCGATATTCGCCAAAGGTGAGCCGGTCCAAATCAGTGAAACCGATGACAACTCGCTCAGTGGAACATTCGATGACACGATCGATGAGCCCAGCTACAACCCCGGTAACGGCCCTCTGTTTGTAAACAAGAATCCGCGCAATCAAGCTGGGCCAGGCGGAACTCCGGAACCATATTTCAACCCAAATTACTTCCAACCAGAGCCCCTTGGGCAGGTCGGAAACGCCATGCGCCGGTACTTTAGCGGGCCGGGTATCTACAACTTTGACATGGCCTTGCTTAAAGATACAAAGATCACTGAAAGCATGCAGGTGCAGTTCCGCGCGGAGGCGTTCAATGTCTTCAATCACGCCCAGTTCACCAATCCATCAGGAAACATCGACAATACGGGGGTTTTCGGATTTGTTACTTCCGCGCGGGATCCACGCATCATGCAACTTGCGCTAAAGTTTATCTTCTGACCAGTGTTGCGCCAATGCTCTCAAGCTACGGATCACAGGCCGTGCGGGCGCTGGTCTTGGCGGCCTTATGGGCGGGCAATGGCCTCGCGGCCTGGACGCAAACTCCACAGCAAAACCTCCAGCAGAAAAACGTCAGGCCGGTCTCGACGCGGGGCAAGCAGACTTTCGCGTCAACTTGTGCAAACTGCCATGGCCTGGACGGCAGAGGCGGCGAACGCGCGCCCAACATCGCCGAGAATCCAAAGGTGCAGAAGCTCTCTGATGCCCAGATCGCGCACATCATCGAAAATGGCATTCCCGGCGCTGGAATGCCGGCTTTCCATTCTCTCGAAGTTGGAGACGTGCAAGCGGTAGTGGCGTACCTGCGCACGCTTCAGGGGACAAAACAAACGGTGAAGCTGCCCGGCGATCCACTCCGCGGAGAAACGGCTTTCTTCGGCAAGGCGGGATGTTCCGAATGTCACATGGCCGCCGGCAAAGGCGGTTTCATCGCCTCCGATCTCTCGGTGTACGCACGCACTCATACGGCAGAGCAGATTCGCGGTGCAATCATCAGTCCTGCTCCCGGCCGCGACCGGCAGGCTCGACTGGTAACGGCGACCACTCGCGGCGGCGAGAAAGTCGTCGGCAGAGTTCGGAACGAAGACAATTTCTCGGTGCAGTTACAAACGCTGGACGGGAAGTTCTATTCTGTGACCAAGTCCGATCTCCAGGGACTGGAATACAATTCGCAGAGCTTGATGCCCTCGGACTACGGTTCCACCCTCAGTCCTGATGAACTGAACGATCTTGTCAGCTATTTGATCAGGGTGGCCAACGTGAGACTCGGCGAAGCGGTAGTTCCATCGGAGTTCGAAGACGAATAGTAGTGCCCGGCTTCCTGCTGGGATTGAAGGTCGGCGGATCTAAATTCAGCCGTTTCACGAGAGAGGCATTCTGATGAACCGCAGCAAGACAATCCTGCGCGTCCTGATCATCGCCACGTCATCGATGCTGGCGATTGGAGCGTCAGGTGTTCTGGCCACACCACGCTCGCCGCGGGAATTTAGGCTGCAAGCCGATTTGCCCCAGTTCTGGGATGTGGTGGATGCCAACGCCAAACTCGGCGTTGTGGGCACGGGCTTCGGCTTTACCGAAGGCCCGGTGTGGGACGAGGCGGGATTCCTCTACGTGAGCGACGAAACCATCAACAAGATTTTCCGGCTGCGTCCCGATGGCAAGAAGGAGGAGGTGATTGCGCTCGGCGATCCCGACGGCAACACTTTCGACCGGCAGCATCGGCTCATCGACTGCGCCAGCGTCTTGCGAGCGATCATCGAAGTGACTCCTGACGGAAAATACAGCATCCTGGCAGATCACTACGACGGCAAAAAGTTGAATAGCCCAAACGATGTGGTCGCTGGTCCGGATGGCGCGCTTTATTTCACCGATCCAAATATGGATCTGGTGGCCGGAGAGAAGCAGGAAATCCCGTATCAGGGCGTCTACCGCCTCGACGCCAAAGGCAACGTGAAGTTACTCACCAAGGATCTCACACAGCCGAACGGCCTCGCATTTTCGCCGGACGGCACGCACTTCTACGTCGATGACAGCGAGAAGAGAAACATTCGCGTGTACGATGTCGCCGCCGACGGAACCCTCGCCAACGGCCGCATCTTCGCCGAGGAGCCGGGCGGAAAGGGCGATGGCGTGCCCGACGGAATGAAAGTGGATAAGAACGGCAACCTCTTTGTGACCGGGCCCAAGGGCATCTGGGTCTGGGACGCGAAGGGCAACCATCTTGGAACAATCGTCATGCCAGAGCAACCGGCGAATTTGACCTGGGGCGACAAGGACTATCGCACGCTCTACATCACCGCCACGACATCGGTGTACCGGTTGGAGATGAAGACGCAAGGCTTCGTGCCGTATCGATGACGAAAATGCAGCCTCGGTTCAGATTCGCCTCACCAACCCTCGATTCGTCGCGTCGTTGTTGCGAACCAGCAGCAAGACCAGAATCATACCGCCCAAGGGCACCAGGCCGGCAATGATCACGATGGGGTCGAAAGAGTGAGTGCCGGTGGCGAGTCGGGCATCGGAAAAGTAACCGATCAGTTTGAAGGCCACAATTGTTCCAATGCCGGCTCCGGTACCGCTAAAACCGCTCACCGACGCCACCGATTCGCTGTTGTAGAGGTCCGACGGCAGCACATTGGCCATAATAGTGAAGCCCGCGTAGGTAAAGGTCGCGACTGAGAACAGAAGGGCGATCAAGTAGACGTTGGTCGTGAAAATCGTGGGGATGAGCATGGTCATGCCGATGCCGCCATAGACCATGGGCATTTTGCGCGCCCAACCCAGCGACCATCCCCGCTTAATCAAGTAGCCGGAAATGCCGCCCGCGAAGAAGCTCCCGAGATCGGCGGCGATGAACGGGATCCATACAGCAATCAATCCACTTCGCAGATTGATTCCTTTGGCAACCAGATAAATCGGGAACCATTCTGTGATGAAGAAAAAGACCGGGTCGGTAGACGCCTTCGCAATGATGACGCCCCAGGTCTGCGGAATCTTCAGCAGCTCACTCCAGCGCGCTGGGGTTTTAGTTTGCCCAGGCGTATCCGAAGCCTGCCGGTCGGCGACGATCATTTCAAGTTCATCCTGGCCGACGCGCGGGTGCTGCTCGGGCGGATAGTACAGCCATCGCCAGACGATCAACCAGAGGAACCCAAGGATGCCCGGGATCATGAATGCGGGGCGCCATCCCCAGCGGAAGTAAATCCACAACACAATAAACGGAGCGACGGCGCCCCCGATCGAAGAACCGCTGTCAAAAAGCGCGGTTGCGAGGCCGCGCTCGCGCTTGGGAAACCATTCCGAAACCGCCTTGGTCGCGGCCGGCCAATTGGCCGATTCGCCCGCACCCAACAAGAAACGGAAGGTGGCGAAGCTATAGAAGCCGGTCGCCAGCGACGTCAACATTGAGACCACCGAATACCAGATCACGGTCAGGGTCAGGCCGCGGCGCGTGCCAACGCGGTCGATGGTCCTGCCGAAGACGGTCTGTCCGATCGAATACGCTACTCGGAAAGCGATCGCGATATTGGCATAGTCCGAGTTTGTCCAGTGGTACTCGAGTTTCAGATAAGGCGACAGAAGGGAGAGAGTCTGTCGATCGATGTAATTGATGACAGTGGAAGCAAAGAGAAGGGCACCGATCCACCAGCGCAGTGAACTGATCGGCTTCCTGGAGGTCATGTGTGCCTGTTGAAGCGTGCCTGTCGAAGAAGTCCTATCGAAGACCTGGCGCTAAGAGCCAACCGTGATCTGTGATCGCTCATCCAGAGCATTCTGTAGCGCCGGGCTCAGGAGCGAAGCCGAATGCTTATCGAGGTATACGGTGCCGTTAGAATGCGTGCGCAGAATCGATGCCGGCGCCATCGGGCTGATCGTGCCTTCAAAGCAAGCCTTCACTGCCTGGGCCTTGCGCGGGCCGGGCACGACGGCGAGAATCTCGTTGGCCTTAAGAATCTGGCGCGCTGACATCGAGATGGCGCGCTTCGGCACCTGGGAAATATCGGCGAACCAGGCTTCCCCAACCTGTTGCTGCCGGCAGGCTTCATCCAGGTTCACGATGATGTAAGGGTCCTCGGCCTGGAAGTCGGCTGGCGGGTCGTTGAATGCGATGTGCCCATTCTCACCAACCCCGAGGAACGCAATGTCCACGGGCGCGGAGGCCAGTTGTTTGCCCACACGCTGCACTACTTCTAACGGATCAGCGGCATCACCGTCGAGCAGATGGTAATTCACAATTCCCGTTTTCTGCACCAGTTGTTCCAGCAGCATTTTGCGGAAGCTTCCGGGATGGGTAACCGGCAAGCCGATGTATTCGTCGAGATGGAAAACTTCCACCTTGTGCCAGTCAATCCCCGGCGTCTTCGTCAAAGCATCCAGAAATTCAAGTTGCGACGCAGCCGTGGCGGCAATGATTCGCGCATGGCCACGCTCGGCAATGGCACGACGAATCGCGGCGGCCGCTTGTCCGGCGGCCGCGTGGCCTAGCGCCGCGCGATCATTGAATACCTTAAGCAGCATGAAGAATGCTCCGCAGGCACAGCATAGGATTGCTGCCTCTGAACCGGCAAATTATACAAAAGTGCCCGGCCACTCATGTCCCACAAAGAATCGAGTTTCATTACGTGAAAGCGGATTGTTTTGGCAATGGCAGCTGAGCAGCGATTTAATGTATGACTCTTGACGCGGGGACTACGCTTGAGATCTCCCAGAGGCAAACCATGCGGAACAACCTGTCGTCTTTTTCCCATCCGATTCGCATCAGAGTGTTGAGTGTAATTTTTCAGTTGGCTGCCCTCGTGTGGCCCACGCATGGAAGTGCGCAGACCGTTCGCGTCGACGCAACTCCCGGCCACGAGGTGAACACGTTCAGCCCGCTTTACGCACTGGGATCAACCGTAGACCGCGTGCCCAGCAATGCCACCGACGTATTTTTTCGACCGGATCAGATCAAGCAGGTTCTCTCCGCTGGCTGGGGAGTCATCAGTTACCGCCAGAACACAGATTTATTTGTGCAAGCCTGGCATTGGAATCTCAAGGGCACCTGGAGCGATCCCGCAGGCAAGGGATATTTCACAGGCGACGCCACCCCCACGAACGAAATGATCCGTCACTCTTATGGCTATACACTCCGGCATCGTGGCTTCACACGGAACGGCGGAACGGAGTTTGACGGCTTCTCCCGCCTTGACGACGGAGATCTCCAGTCGTACTGGAAAAGCAATCCTTATCTCACAAAGGAGTTCACGGGAGAGGATGATTCTCTGCATCCGCAGTGGGTAGTGATCGCTCTCGAGAAGAAAGAGGACATCAATGCGATTCGCATCGCTTGGGCTGAGCCCTACGCGCAGGCCTACGAAGTGCAGTATTGGGTTGGAGACGGCGACGCGACGGATGACCAGGACAAAGGAACATGGAAGCCGTTCGCGTCAGGGACAGTAACCGATGGGAAAGGTGGTACCGCTACCCTACGTCTCGATGCTTCTGCCGTGGCGACAAAGTACGTTCGGGTGCTGATGACCCGCTCTTCGAATACCTGCGACACGCACGTTCCACCGATCGCAGAAACTGTGTCGGATACGCCATTCGCGAGCTTTACCTCGGAACCATCGGTAGAACGGTTGATAAGGATAAGAATGACGAATTCAAAGACCTGCTTCGTCATTCGCCCGATCAGAAGCAGACACTCACTCTCTGCTCGTCGGTCGATCCGTGGCACGAGCCTTCTGACCTTTATCTAGCGCCGGACCGCATGGAATCGGGAGATCAGCCGGGCTTCGATTTGTTCTTTAACAGCGGCATCACGCGCGGGCTGCCTGCCATTGTTCCCGTCGCCATGTTGTACAGCACGCCCGAGGATGCCGCTGCGCAAATGACTTACATCAAGAAGCGCGGCTATCCGGTCTCGTACATTGAGATGGGTGAAGAACCCGACGGCCAGTACATGCAGCCCGAGGACTACGCCGCTCTGTATTTGCAATTCGCCACTGCGCTCCACCAGGTTGATCGGGATTTCAAACTGGGCGGACCTGTTTTTGAAGGAGTGACCGAGGACATCAAGGTCTGGCCCGATGCGCAAGGCCGCACTTCCTGGCTCGGACGCTTCCTCGCTTATCTGCGGTCCCATCAACGTATTCAAGATCTCGCCTTCATGTCATTCGAGCACTATCCCTATGACGGATGCGAGACGCCCTGGGAGAATCTTTATCAGGAACCGGAGTTGATCACTCACATCATGAAGGTCTGGCGCGACGACGGCTTGCCTCCCGGGATTCCGTTGCTCGATACCGAAACCAACGATCACGGTGGAGAAGCTGCTGTCGACATCTTCGGTGCCCTGTGGCTGGCGGATTCCTTTGGCGGATTCTTGAGCGCGGGCGGAAAATCGACGCATTATTATCACGCCCTGTCCTACTCACCACCTCATCCCGCATGCGCCAACAGCTGGGGGACCTACCACATGTTCATGGTGGACGATCGCTATGAGATCCAGCAGAAGACTGCCCAATTTTTCGCAGCGCAACTTATGACGCAGGAGTGGGCAGAGCCCAAAGACGCCGAGCACAAGCTTTATGCAGCTTCCAGCGATGTCAAAGACTCCGGCGGACACGTGCTAGTGACAGCCTATGCGTTGCACCGTCCTGATGGCCAATGGTCGCTCATGCTCATTAACAAAGATCACGACCACCCTCATCAACTGACGATCGTATTTCATGAAGCGGGCACCGACCGCGATACGTCCTTCCTGGGGCCGATCGCGATGATCACATTCGGCAAGGCGCAATATCAGTGGCACGCCGCAAGAAAGAAGGGCTACGCTGATCCCGACGGTCCGCCGGCAACTTCGCAGCTCACAGGCGGGGAGAACACGGTGTACAACCTGCCCGCCGCTTCGATCACTGTACTTCGCGGACGACTGGGAACGGTCGCCAAGTAAGCCCATCAATGAGGAAGCGAGAAACTGATAACGTCGCTTCCCGAGGCGATGGCCACGTATTGCACCCCATCCACCGCGTAAGTCATCGGCGAAGCGCGGATACTCTGACCTGTATTGAATTGCCAGAGGGCATGGCCGGCTCGCGCTTCAACCGCTTCAAGGGCTCCGGTATCATTGGCGAAAAATACCAAATTACCAGCCGTGGTGAGCGTTCCACCCCAGGAGTTGCCACGACCGACTTGGGGATAGCGCCAAACAATCTTCCCCTCTGGCACAGAGTATGCCAGCAGAACCTTCTGAGCGTGGTCATCGGTCGCCTGCTTCGTGCCGGTACCGTAGTAGGTTTCGCCCGGAGTAAACGGCTGCGAGCGGGCGAGGAAGATACTGCAACTCTCCAGCGCCATCACATAAAAGAATCCGGTGTCGGGATTGTAAGAAGGTGAAAACCAATTCGTGGCGCCGTCGATGCTGGGACAAATGTCGGTGCCGGACGCGCTCGGTATTCGCCCCGTCAACACGGGGCGACCGGAAGCATCGATTCCTTTCGCCCAATTCAGCTTCTCCACAAACGGTGTCGCTTTCAGAAATTTTCCGTCGGTCCGGTCGAGAACATAAAGAAACCCGTTACGGTTGGCCTGCACCAGCAGGTGACGCGTTGCGCCGTTTGTTTCAAGGTCTACGAGCACCGGTGTTTCGTTGGCATCGTAGTCGTACAGGTCGTGGGGTGTGAACTGGAAGTACCACTTCAGCGCCCCTGTGGTGGGGTTCAGGGCTAGCACGCAAGCGGTATACAGGTCGTCCCCGGGGCGAGTGTCTCCCACAAAATCAGGAGCTGGGTTGCTGGTCGTCCAGTAGAGAGTGTCCAGCTTGGGGTCGTAGGTACCGGGCATCCAAGTCGTGGCCCCGCCATGCAGGTAGGCTTCGCCGGGCCAACTGGAAGAGCCGGACTCTCCAGGCCCGGGAATCGTCCAGAAACGCCATTTCAGGCTGCCTGTAGCGGCATCGTACGCGGCCAGGAAACCGCGCACGCCGGAGTCGCCGCCAGACGTCCCGACGATCACTTCGTCCTTGACAATCAGTGGAGCGCTGGTCGCGCCGTAGTGTTTTGCTTTGTCGGCGTAGGTCACATCCCACAGTAGGTGTCCAGAGCGCGCGTCGAGACAAAGCAAGTGGGCATCGTCAGTTTCCATGTAGACAAAGTTCTTCCAGACTCCGACTCCGCGGTTGTGATGAGCCGCAGCATCATCGAGCAACCCAGTGCTTACCGGACGCGCGTGATGCCAAATAACCCGACCGGTTCGCGCATCGAGCGCAAACGCATCGTTGGCCGAGGTGACATACATCACGCCACCGACGACCACAGGCGTCACCTCCAACCTTTCGGAATTGGATGGATGGAATATCCACGAGGCCCGAAGCTGCGCGACATTTGCCGGTGTGATTTCGTGCAGGCTGCTGTAGCGTCGCCCGGTGTAGTCGCCGTTGTAGGAGGTCCAGTTGGCGGAGGGGGGTTGCGTAAGCAGATCGTCCGCGCTCACGTTCACGTCGGCGACCACGGGAGCTTGCCCCTGTTGTCCCGCGATGGAACCCACAGACAACAAAAGTGCCAATGTTAGGCCGACGATCTCTTTACAGAATGATTTCATGTCAGTGGGTTTCGGCCGGGCCGACTGAAACTTCCTGAAGAGAACCGCGGTCCAGTCCATTGCCATCTTCCAGATGAAGTGAAATCCGGGCGGGCTTTGCAGTAGGCGTTACTTCTGTCTCCAGTTCGACCGGGCTGGTCGGGTCAACTTGCGTGAGAGGCATATTTCCCAGACTGCCACCGTGTTCGTCGTAGAAGTGCGCGACCAAACGTCCCGCGAAAAATACTCCAAAGGAACCTGACAGCCGAACACCACCCGTCGCGGATTGGATCGCTCGTAGCGGACGTACGACGATGCCGGCATCTTCCACGCCGTGAAATTCGCCGCCGGTGCGAGTGGGAAACCACTCCGTATCGAGATCGCGAGTTTCGCCCGGCTGCAACTGAACCAGAGGGCTGTTGATCTCAGCCTCCAGATAACGCGGGACTCCATCGCCTCCGGAAGTCAGCGAAGGTTCTCCCTCCGGACTCAATCTGGTCTCGGGGCCATTCGTCCAAAAAATAACCGATGCCTTGCCCGGATAGGTTTCGTTCTTTTCGTAGCGGAAACGCTCGACCATGGCGTAGCGGCTGTCGCCATCGACGACCGCCAGCCAGCCTGGCGTCGAGTCGAGCCACAGTTCCGCGGCCATGTGCGAGTAGTGCAGCGCGAAGAGACCGTCGTCCCTGACCGAAACGGCTGGATTCTCAGCCGGACCGAATCGCACGTGGTAGCGATTGAGATAACTGCTGGCTGGATTCGCCGGAGTAAAGGTCCAGAAATTGCTGTTGCTGCGCGAGGGATTCGCCGGGTCGGCAGTGTCATACTGTGAAACGGATTGCATCGACCATTCGATGACATGTCCCGTCTTGTTCTGCATGGTTGCGTGGAAACGGATTCGCGGCGAATCGGCGTCCAGGTGAATCGTGCGCCGGATCTGAATCCCGGTCTGCGGATCGGCGGGGCCAGTCAGTTCAATCTCGCATTCCCGTCCTTCCGAAACCTTTCGAAAGGTGTAGGGCCCATCATCGATCAAATCGGAATTGCCCACCCAGTGCTGCTCATCATCGTTTCCCTCGGGCAACAGCCAGAGCTTGTCGCCTCCATAGTTGAACCATCGGGATGGGTCGGGCGGCAGGTATTTTCCTTCGTACTTCGGATTCACGAAGAGGAAAGAGTGCCCCGCGAAAATCACCTGCATCAGTCGTCCGCCATTTTGCGGTACGACCTCCAGCTGTACCCAGTGGTTAGAAATTTGTTGGGCGCTCCAACCCTTGTAATTCGTGGCCTCGACGCGGCAAGACGAACCAGGCTGATTCGGTGCACCCGCAGTTTGGGCAGGAGCAACGTTTAAGTTCAAGAAGCAAGAAAGCAAAACGATCGCGAAACGCCGCATCATGCCCTCACCCTAGATTGCCATCCCCATGATACCTCCACACTGAACAATAGGACTTCGCCATCGGACGCCGGCATCTCTGAACCCGGCCCCGCAACTGCCGATCGACGAGTTTCTAAAACGAAATGAAAACCAATGAAACGAAATAATTTGATTTGCGTCAAGCAGATTCTGTGATATATCAAGTTTTCGGTTATGAGAAGCGCGACATGACTTGGCGAGTCGTCCCGAGGGTCGGATTGGTGCTGATGTTTTTCGCTACAGTCAGCCTTGCCCTGTGCCAAAAGTCGAACAGCGAACAGTCCCCCTCCCCCATTTCGCGGCCAGAACTCAGAGGAAAGAGTGTTTTCGATCTGACATGTGCGACTTGCCATGGACTCGACGGACTCGGGGGTGAGCATGCGCCTGACATTATCCGCCGGACTGAGGTCAGGACGTTGTCGGATCAAGCGTTACTCAACCTGATTCACGACGGAATTCCGCAGCGCGGAATGCCCGGATTCAGCGACATGACTGCGGAAGATAGCCAAGCGGTGGTTGCTTATTTGCGCTTCTTACAAGGAAACCGGCAAGGCAACTCCGCGGCGACCTCCATGCACGGAGATCCAATCCGCGGCCGCGATCTTTTCTTCGGAAAGGCCGGCTGCTCCGCTTGTCATCAGATAGCGGGCCGCAGACAGTTCATGGCCGAAGACCTCGCTGAGTTTGCACGAACTCATAAGGTCGGTGAGATTCGTGAAGCGATCCTCAACCCAGCCGGAAGCCCGCAGGAGGCTGCGACTGCCGTCGCGCGGGATGGCCGAAGGTTTTCCGGCATGATCCGCAACGAGGACAACGCCTCTCTGCAATTGCAGGATGGAGATGGCCGACTTTACCTGCTCATGAAATCCAGCCTGGTGTCTGTCCAGCGAAAAACTGCAGAGCCCATGCCGGGCGACTACGGGCAGCGACTCAACGCCAGCGAACTTGATGATCTGATCGGTTACATCCTGCACGAGGCTGGCGCCCCGAACGATCCCGCGCCTACATCTGGAAGAGATGAGGAGCCTCATGTTCAGGATTGAAGTCCGGTTTTACATGGATAATTCCCGCGTGGAAATTCGGCAGACTGGCCGGAAACGAAATCCCTCAGCGGATCGGGAGCAGCGAACGTGAAAAAGCTCTTGCTGTTCTCGCTGTTGCTGGCGCCTGGGCTCTGCGCGCAAGACCGGCAAATAGATCCCACATGGTTGCATCGCTACGTTCCAGAGCTATCGGAGACCAAGGCCGGGCTCACCTCTCCAACCTGCCACTACCGGGCTGTTGTCGGAGAGGGTGATAAACAGAACCGATCCCTCCAAACCGTTACTCGCTTCGGCGAAGTCACTCTGGATCCGCATGGCAGTTGTCAGACTGTAAGCTACGACCGCCAGGAGGAGATCTATTTCGTCACCGAGGGAGGAGGCACGCTGCAGTACGAAGATCAGGCGCAGCCGTTACGCAAGCATGACTTCACGTACCTGCCTCCGGGCGCGAAGCATTCGCTTTCCAACAATACGGAGCAGCCGCTCCGCGTGCTCGTCATGGGGTTCAAAATTCCGTCATTGATGTCAATCGGTGCGCCTTCGCCACACCCGAAGATCGCAAACTTGGAGGAATCTAAAGAGGAGACCGTCAGCGGTCACCCCAACTCGGTTTTGTACAAACTTCTGATCGGATTGAGCACCGGCAAGCGAGACTTGATTGATCAGGCCTACGTGATGGATAGTTTTTTCTGGATGGATTTTGCTCCGGGAGGCACCAACTGGCCTCACCACCACGCGGCCGCAGAAGAAATCTACCTGGTCATAGACGGTCAGGGAGAAATGGTAGCGGGCAGTGGAATGGACGGCGTCGAAGGCCGTTATCCCGCGAAGGCGGGAGACGCTTATTATTTTCGTCCTAACTGTACGGTCGGCTTCTACAACCAAAACAAACCGGGGGCCAAGGCCTACATCCTGGCGGTTCGAGCACGTGTCCCACTGCATGAAGATGAAGAGTAGATAGTCAAGAGTAAGTAGTCGATCCTGGTTGTCAACCCTGGAGGTGTCAAAAATGCATTCCCTGAATTCGAGCCGGCGGTCATTCATGAAATGGGCGGCGGCCGCTCCGCTGCTGAGCCAGATTGCCATGTCTGACCTTTACGCGAAGGCGGCCAGCGCCGTGGGCAGAGACCTTCGGCAAAATGTCTATACACGCCTTGGAGTAAAAACCGTCATCAATTGCCGAGGCACGTGGACCTACCTGAGCGGATCTCTGGAGTTTCCTGAGGTTCGTGAAGCCATGATCGAAGCGGGGCAGTATTTCGTAAATATGCTCGATTTGCAGCATGCGATTGGCCGCCGGTTGGCCGAACTCACCGGCGCCGAATCTGGAATGATCACCTCCGGCGCCGCGGGCGCCATGGCGGTCTCAACTGCGGGATGCATGGCAGGCACCGACGACAGGCTCGTCTGGCAACTTCCCGATACCACCGGCCTCAAGAACGAAGTGGTCATGTCTGGCGGCCGCAGCGCGTTTGATAGTGCAATCCGGCTGACCGGCGCGAAACTGGTGCTTGCCTATTCCCCGGAAGAGCTTGCCAATGCCATCAACCAAAACACGGCCATGATCTATACCACGCACCTGGGCGATGAGCTGCAAAAGGAACTCGCGATTGCGAAGGATCATAAAGTCCCGCTGCTGCTCGACGATGCGGCGGGCATTCCTCCAGCGGACAATGCCAAGCTCTACGCCCGCATGGGAATTGACCTCTACACCTTTTCCGGCGGCAAGGGCCTGCGCGGGCCGCAGTGCAGCGGAGTACTCCTTGGCCGAAAAGATCTAATCGAAGCGGCCATCATGAATTCCAGCCCGCGCGAGGGCGCCGTGTGCCGTCCCATGAAGGTCGGAAAAGAAGAAATGATCGGCTGCCTGACCGCCCTTGAGACCTGGCTGAAAGTAGACGATAAGAAACTCTACCGCGAGTGGAACGATCGCGTGGACAGCATCAGAAAGCTGGTTGAGACCGTGCCCGGCGTAGAGACAAGTATCTACATCCCGGATGATGGGAACCGCTATCCCACACTGAAAATCTCATGGGATCAGCACGCCTGGGGATTTACTATCGCGGACTGCGTGCAGGCTCTTCGTGCGGGCGATCCGGTCATCGAAGCACTCGGTGCCGATAATCCCAGCCTGGTAAAAGCGGTTCACGAAGGCAGACCGAATCCCACCAGCAAAGAGCGTCCGGAAGCGAAGCACATCGAACTGGTTTCTATGACCATCCAGCCCGGAGAAGAAGTGATCGTGGGACAAAGATTGCGCAGCATTCTGGGAGCAGCACAAAAGAAAGCGGGCGCGGCCTAAAATCAGGGTCTAGCAACGCGCTCTTCTTTTCGATAACCAAGGGTGGGCTCAAATGAAATCACTGCTGGTTGGGTTGTTGCTATGGTCTGCAGTTGGCGCTCAAGCACAGACAGGCGCGAAAGTTCCCGCCCAGGAAGCTCCCGCGGTCCATAGTGCCGCCCCATCAAATGTAGATGCCGGAGACTACGTCTACATCTCCGGTCAGGGGTCGCGCAGCGCGGACGGTGCATTACCCTCAACTTTCGCAGCCCAGGTCCGCCAGGCTCTCACGAACTTGAAATCTGTGGTGGAGACCGCAGGCTTGACCATGGATCATGTCGTCTACACCACCGTCTACCTCACCGACATCCACCAATACGAAGAGATGAATCGCGTCTATGGAGAGTTCTTCGGGAAGATACCGCCAGCTCGTGCTGTCCTCGGTGTGGCCGAGCTTCTTGATCCTCCGATTCAGATCAACGCTGTCGCAGTGCGCAATCTTTCGGAGAGGCGGGCCGTCTATCCGCCAAACTGGAAGTCAGACGAGCCTTTTTCGCCCGGCATTCTCACTCACGATCGGTTGTTCGTTTCTGCCATGCCCGTCGGCAAGGCATCAGACGATCCGGCAGCCCAAGTAGACTTCGCACTCGACCAAATGAAAGCAATCGTCGAGGCGGCCGGGTTGGATCTCGCCCATATGGTTTTCGTGAATCCGTACCTGACCACGCAGTTCCCGTCCCGGATCATGAACCAGCATTATGCCCAGCGATTCGAGTTCGGCAACACCCCGGCGAGGGCCACGATCGAAGTGTCGAGCCTACCCCATGGCGCGCAAATCGAATACACCGGCGTTGCTGTGCGTGACTTGAAGGACCGTCGTGCCATTCGTCCTAAGAACATGCCTCCCAGTCCCACGGCGAGCCCCTGCGTCTTTGCCGGCGATACGTTGTATTGTTCCGCGAAGAGTGGTTTCATCCCCGGACCGAACGGCGGAGTTTTCACTTCTACGACAGCAGTCCAACTCCGTCAGACGATGCGCAACCTTCTGGATAATCTCGAGGAAGCCGATATGGAGTTCTGCCAGGTTGTCTCCACTAATGTCTACCTCGATAATTTGTCCGACACGCGGGAATTCGACGAAGTCTATGTGAAGTATTTCCGGGGTGAGTTACCTGCGCGAACAACCGTCCAGCAGATCGCGCCTGCGGATCGCAGCCCCGACAAAGATGGGCATTACCCCGACCTGGAGCAGGTTTCCCTCATCGCCGTCCGACGCGACTGCCATCGCTGACGGAATTCGAACCATCCATAGTTCGAACGATCCATAGACAGACAACTGGCCTCACCGTCCAGCCGGCTACCTGCGGGTATTCAGGTTGGTGGGGATTTGCGTTTTGCGGCGTAAGAAAAAAACCCTCTCCCCGGTCATCGGAGAGAGGGCCATTTACAGCCGGAACGCGATTTAGTCGTCGTCGTCGGCCTTGTTGGGTGCGGGCCTGTTGAAGTCGCTTGCGGGACGAACCGTCTTCTCGCCCGGGTAGGGGCGCGTGAAGGCGGTGGATTCGTACCAGTTCAGGTGGTTGACGGTGTCCGAGTCTTCGACGTCTGGCCTGTGATAATTGCCAGCGAAGATCTCAGCCTTCTTCGCCATCCAGCCAGCCCGCAGAGCCTTAATCGCGGGGCTCTCTTTCTTCCCGGTGGACTGGGCCTTGTTAGTGGATTGAGCGCTCTTGACCGCCGCAGAACACGAGGCAGGCAAGGTCTGGGTTGGATTCTGGCTAACGCCATAGGTCAGCGGCATTCCCGCCGCCACGGATGTCCACGGCAGGAAGTTGTCCGCCGGTGGGTTATCGAGGAAGAGCGTCGCCATCGGCGAGGCCACGAGGTCGTTCTGGTTCATGGGCTTGATGCCGAGAATCTGCTCGATGGTGCGGGTCAGGTTGACCTGCGTGTAGAACGTGCTGTCTACGTAGGGCGCATCCCCGCTGCTCTGGATGACGTAGGGGCTGATCACATAGCCAGGGCTGCGGTGACCATCGACGTGGTCGACGCCGGTCTGCGCGTCGTCTTCGGTGACGAAGATCGCCGAAGAGGACCAAATCGAGCTGTGGCTGATGGCTTGGACAAAGCGGCCAAGCGCCAGATCGTTGTCGGCTTGCATGGCTACCGCGTTCGGCGGGCCGCCAGTATGGTCGGAGCTGATCCACATGAACTCCAACTGGGGAACCGTACCGGCTGCAACTTGCGACTGGAACTGCTGATTCCAGATATCGAAGCGGAACTGGTCGGGGATGCCCAAGTCGAATTGTGGATAAGTCTGGTACGTGTTGTTTATCAGGTTCGGGAGCGGGGAGTGCGAGGCCACCGTGTTCTGGTTGTAGAGCGTGGGCTCGAGGCCAGCTTCGTAACAGGTGTAGTCGTTGTAGAAGTCGATCCACAGTGGCTCGGCGGTCGAGCCGTTTGGCTGTTGGAACGAGTTGTACTCGATGTACTCGCCGAAGTTCTCAAACGAGACACCTGTCTTTGCGGCCTGGTCCCACAGATGGCCGGCCTTCTGGTAGGCAAGCGCCTCGCCCCCGTTGGAGGGGTAGTCGCGGAGCCAATCTGGCGACTGGATGTCGTCGGAGTAAGGAGCCATGGCCTGCGTAATCCAGTTGTGACCGTCAGCCGACTGGCGGCTCGGGTTGTAGTAGTTGTCCAGCAGCGGGAAGCGCTGCACGATCGCGTGCGCGTTGGGTGTTACGACCGGGTAACTTGTGTAGGTCGAGTTGTCGCCGAAGGTTGCCAGGGAGGCGTCGCCGTTGCCGGCAGTCACGTCGCCCAGGATCTGATCGTAGGTGCGGTTTTCACGGATGATCAGGAAGACGTGCTTGATCAGCGAAGGCGAGCCGATCTTAGCCGGGATCGCAACCGGCGTAGCGGTCTTGCTGCCACCGGAGGCAGATTCGATATTTGCCGTGAGATCCCAGTGGTTGTTGTATAGAACCTGCGTCGTCATCGCCGGCAGGTTCAAGCTCGCCATGGGAATAATGCTTACGGTGCCGAGGTCCTGGTGGGTGTTAAAGTCGACCGCGCCGAATTCTTTGCCGTACGAGTTTTCGAACGAATTCGTCGGAGGCGGTGATACGTCGTAGCCCGTGGTGCCAAGGCCTTTGTCGTTGGCTACGAGCAGCTCACCGTCAGTCGCGTCGAACACGACCGAACTCGGCGCGTAGCCGGTCGGGATCAGGCCCAAAACAACTTGGGTGTTCAGGTCGATTACGGCAACCGCGTTGGCGTTATAGAGCGCCACGTAGGCGTTGTTTGAATTATCGACGGCGATCGCGTTTGGCCCCACGCCAGTGACGAGTCCGCTAGGCACTGTGACCCCCAGCCCGCCGAAGAAGGGATCAAGCTTAATCGTCGACGACACCGTATCGGTGGTCGTGTTGATCACGTCGATCGTGTCGTCATAGGCATTGACCACCAACAGGTTCGCGCCCCAGAAGGCCATCCCCGTCGGGTGCAGACCGACCGTGATGGTCTTGGTAACTTTGGACGTGGACAGGTTCACGACGGAAATGGTGCCATCGCTCGTCGCGCCAGTCGGATAGACGGCGACGACCGGGGTGCCGTTCGAGTAGCCCTGGAAGCTGCTCGCGGTGGGAACCTTTCCAGCTTCGTTGGCAACGTAGGCGATAGTGCCGGCGCTGTTGATCACGATATTGTTCGGGACCTGACCGACGCGAATCTCGGGACCCTCCACCGGGGTTCCCGTCAGGTTGATGCTGGCGATCGTGTCGTTGTTGTCCAGCACCACGTAAGCAGTATTGCCATTCGGCGTAACCGCGATGCCCATTGGATAGGAAGTATCTGCGCCATCTGACACAAGCGAGACGGTCTGGCCGCAGGGGATTTCAATGCTGCCGGTGGTCCCCGGAGGGCTGCCGGACGGGGGTGCCGAGAGAGTATTGTACGGCCAGACCCACGGATAGCAGGTAACGTTGTTCAGATTGCCGCCTGCGTTGGCGTCGAGCGGAACGCTGACCGAAGCGTAATTGGAGAGCAAGCCGGTTGAACTGACACTGGCCATGGCCACATAGGCCGGGCCGTAGTCGCCGTCCTGGCTAAAGAGCAGGTACGCGCCATTGGGCGTATAGGTGATGCCCATGGAGCTACCGCTGTTGGTCTTGGACGGAATGTAGTTCTGCATGACTTGGCCTTGGGTGTAGGTCCCGCCATCGCAGCCGGCGGAGGCGACGCAGAAGATCGAGACGGATTGCGGGGCGCCCATCTGGAGGACGGCCGCGGTTCCATTGCCCGTGGGATTGAGTGCGACGGCCTTGGCCCGGGTCGTGATGCCGAGGTAGACCTGGGTGCCGGCAGGCGTGATGATTGTGCCATCACTGACGACCCATGGGTCAGACAGTGGCGTCGTGTAGGTCGGGCCCGTCGATGCGTTCACGTTTTCGCCTACCTGGTAAGTTGGGAACTCTGTGGACTGCCCGAGCGCCGAAACGCTCAGAGCCGCTGCCAGCAGTCCGACGATCAGAGGCAGACGCCTCATCGAAGACTTATTGCTAGACTTTGGGGACATTATGCTCCTCCTCCTGGATCTAGCCAGGGGGGACCATCGTCGCAGCCCAGCGCTGACGGCAGGGTGACGTGGAGATTACATTTTTGTCATCTTGCGCAGGAGCATGAAGCCGGCACGTGAAGCGTGACCCGCGTGCCTTGTCCCGGTTGGCTCGAAATCTGCACATTCCCGCCGTGGAGCACCGCAATGCTCTGCACGATCGCCAGCCCCAGGCCAGTGCCTCCGGAAGCCTGCGAACGAGACGAGTCAACCCGGAAGAAGCGATCGAAAACCCGCGATAAGGCTTCCGCGGGAATGCCGACGCCGGTGTCGGCGACTTCTATGCGAATCGAGGAAACACTTCTTTGCGAAGAATCCTTGCTCGAAAAATCCGTGTTCGCAGAATCCTTGTTTGCAGAATTAAAGTTCGAGGAATCGATGCTCGAAGAATCCCCGTTCGAAAAATCCTTGTTCGAAAAATCCTGATTCGAAAAATCAATGCTCATGCCCAACACGACCGACCCGCCGGGCGGCGTGTGAGCCAAGGCATTCGAAACCAGGTTGCCCACTGCCCTCTGCAAGAGAGTGCGGTCGAGCTCGGCGATGACCGGCTTGTCGGCGACCGCCGTAGTAAGCGAGACTCCGGCATCCGCAGCCGAGGCTTCGTAATATTCCCGGACTCCACCCAGCAATTCGCCCACATCCACCCGCTCGCGTCGCAAATGGGCCAGGGGGCTCTCCGCACGGGCCAGAAACAGGAGGTCGCCGATGAGATCCGAGAGTCGTACGGCTTCTTCGAGACAGGATTCGATGACATCGCGATACTCGCCGGAACTGCGGGCGCGGGCCAAGGCAACCTCGGCTTCGCCACGAATGTTATTGACCGGGGTTCGCAGGTCGTGCGCAATGTCGGCCGAGAATCGCGAAATGCGTTCGAAGGACTCTTCCAGCCGGTCCAGCATTTGGTTGAAGGTACTGGCCAGGTACGCCAGCTCGAATGGATATCCTTCGGGAAGGATGCGCTCGCGCAGGTTCGTCGAACTGATGTGGCGCGCAGTAGTTGCCATTTCCTCCACTGGGCGAATGCCGTGCCGCGCAATCTGGTACCCGACCAATGGAAAAATGGCGAAGGTCGCCAGCAAAATGGCCCAGAACCAAAAGCGGTAACGCGCCAGCAATTTTTCGTTTTGCGAGACATCAATGGCAACCTGAATGGTGTCCATTTGGGTTGCGCGCGAACCGACCGGGGTCGACGCGCTGGTCACACGAAAGGCGTGGCCGTTCCTGCCCCTCATGCGAATGTTGCGATCCGGGCGGCTTTGGGTTTGATTGGCTAACTGCGCCAGGTCCAGTTGATCCGCCATGCCCGGCGTCATCAACACAGTTGAGTTTTTTTCATCCAGCAGGCGAATGTAGAACTGCTCGTAGCGCCGCGCCGCCGACTCCAACTCAACTTCTTCCCGCAATGCGTCCCAGTCGTCGGGTCTCTCCCGCAACATGGTGCGCAGCACATGCACTTTGTCCGCCAGGAACAGATCGTTGCTTTTCTCCAATTCGCCGACCAGCACAAAATAAAGGCTGGCGGTCGCGGCGAACACCAGAAATAAGCCGGCAAGCGCATAGCCGGCGGTCAGCCGGAAGGCCAAAGTCCTCCACAAACGGGAGACCGGAACGAAACTATTGTTCGGATTCCAGGACATAGCCGGCGCCCCGAACGGTATGGATTAATTTGAACGGGAAAGGATCGTCCACTTTGCTGCGCAGCCTGCGCACGTTGACGTCGACGACATTGGTGTCGCTATCGAAGTTCATGTCCCAGACTGATTCGGCGATCAGGGTGCGCGACAGCACCTCGCCCGAGCGCCGCGCCAGCAGCGATAAAAGAAGGAATTCTTTGGAAGTCAGTTCCAGGCGCTGACCGGCGCGCGTGGCCCGCTGGCGTAATAAATCGATTTCAAGGTCGGCCAGGCGAAGCGTCTCTTGCGCGCGCGACGGCCCACGGCGCAGCAGCGATCGCACGCGGGCCAGCAATTCGGAAAAGGCGAACGGTTTTACCAGATAGTCGTCCGCGCCCAGTTCGAACCCTCGTACCCGCTCGTGTACGGCATCGCGAGCAGTCAGTATAAGCACTAGCGCGCGCTGGCCTTCCTGGCGCAGGCGAGTCAAAACCTGCCAGCCATCCAGCCCTGGGAGCATCACGTCGAGAATGACGAGATCGAACTGCAATTCCTGCGCGAGGTGCAACCCATCCAATCCATCTCCGGCGACATCCACGATGAAACCTGACTCCCCAAGTCCCCGCTTCAGGAACTTGGCGGTCTTGGCTTCGTCTTCGATAACCAGAATTCTCATGATTCGTCCTCCCGGAACATCGCGGAAAGAAGATGAGACGCATTCAACGATGTACTGCGAAAGCGTCGTCCACTCGGGGAGCTTCGTTGAAGACCGAATGCTCCCCGCGCAACTAGAAAGCGATCCGCAACGTAAATTGAATCTCGCGCGGAGTTCCGGAACCGACTGGGCTAATCGGCGTCGTTGTGTTCACCGTACTGATAATGCTGCCGAACCCCGTGGCGTTCGACGGGTTGAAAGTGGACTGCGGCGGACCTAACTGCGGGTGATTGAAGATGTTGAAGAACTCGGAGCGGAATTCGAGGTTTGCGCGTTCTGTAAGCAAAATGTGTTTACCGACGCCGAGATCCACTTGCCAGGTGCCCGGCCCGCGGAAGAGGTCGCGCGGCGCGGTACCGAATTCTCCTGCCGGGGTAGCAAACGCTGCGGGATTGATCCACTGCGCAACGGATTTGCCTCCTGGCGGAGTGAGCGAAACTCCCGGAACCAGATCGGGACGCTCTGTGCCGGAGGCCCCATCCGGCGCGGTGTAACTGCTGGGCATGAGCACATTCACCGGGAAGCCGGTGCGAGCGAGGGCAGTCGAGGTTAGTTCCCAGTTGCCCAGGATAGCGGTTGCCATCCCGCTGTCATTCAGCAGCGGCTTGCCTCGGCCGAAGGGCAGCTCATAGACCGCATTGCCGTTGACCACATGGCGGGCGTCCCAGACGCCGCTGGCGCGATCACACGCCAGGCACAACGGATTCTGCGGAGAAATTTCGTCACCATCGCCGCTGCCGTTGGAGCCGTTGTCGATCTCGTGCGACCAGGAGTAATTGCCCGTAACGAGGAGGCCGTGAGAGAACGAACGCCGCAGCGCCACGGAGAGACCGTTGTAGGAACTCATGCCGATTGAGCCGCGCCACGGGATGGCAGGCGCAAAGGCCGGATATTGCGCAGCCCCCGTGGCCGGATTGATCAAGTTCACCACGTTGGTTTCCAGCAGATGCACGCCGTGGCTTCCCAGGTAGGAGACCGTGCCCACGAAGCTGGCAGGAAGTTCGCGTTGCGCCGAGAGGCTCCACTGCTCAACATAGGAGTCCTTGCGGTTCCGTTGTTCGGCGTTTGGGGAGAGGGTTCCGGCGCCGGTAAAATACTGATCGACCGGATACGTGAGCTGCAGGCTCGAAGTGCTTTTCGCCGAATAGGAGGGCACTTCGTTTTTGGCAGGCAGATTCTGATCGTCCAACTGTCCGTCTTCGTGATAGATGCCGAATCCGCCTCGAAACACCGTCTTGGCGCCCTTCCACGGCGTCCAGGCGAAGCCCACACGCGGGTCAATATCGCCGTAGTTCTGCTGGCCGAAGCTGGCGCCGATCCCGCAGAATCCCTGCGGCCCGCAGGTCTCGAAATCGAACGGGTTGGCCAACCCGTTCTCTTCGTGGAAGAGATCGAAGATGGTGTAGCGCAGTCCCAGGTTCAAGGTGAGGTTGGGCCGCAACTTGTACTCGTCCTGCGCATAGCCGAAGTAATCGTCCTTGCGCAGGTGGTTGACCGGTAAGGCTCCTGATAAGCTGGCTCGGCTCACCAGATCCGCCGCCAGGTTCTCCACCGTGGAGAACGTAACTTTTCCGTGCTCTTCGGAGCTCTGATTCAATTGAATGCGACGGATCTCCGCTCCAAATTTGAAGGTATGCCGGCCATGAACCCAGGTCAGATTGTCGAGCCAGGAAAATGAGTTGCCCACGTAAATGCTGGAGTAATCGTAGTTTTGGGTGATGAATCCCGGCCCAGGACCGGTGGCGATCGCAATCTGATAGAGGATGCCGGTTTCATTGAGGTTGTAAGTGTTGGAAGTGGCGCGATTGAATCCAAACTTGGCCTCATTCACCAGGTTGGGGCTGAAGATGTGCAGCAATTCAAGCGCGCCATTGACCGGCGCGGACACCCTCTGCTGCAAGTCTGTCGCGGCAGCGGAAAGCGGCTGCGTATCGACTGAGCGGTCGTAATTAAATCGCGCGAAGCCCGTGGTCGCTGACGAGAAATGCTGGTCGAGGCGCAGCATCGCTGAATTCTCGTTGACCACCTGAGTGCATGAGCAGGTCAGCAGGTCATAGTCCGCGTAGTGCGGGTCGCCCGGGTCGTTGACTGGCGTCCAGGGTGTCAGAATTGTCCTTGGACCTGTGCCCGGGAAGGCGTTGATGATGCCGTAGATCGGCGACGAGGTCGGAACTGTTGCAATGAGCGCCGCGCTCGGCACGTCGCCGCTCACCGGATAGCCCCAGTTTTGCCGGTAAGCCTCCGAACCAATGTAGAAGAACGTCTTGTCGCGCTTGATGGGGCCGCCCAGCGCTCCGCCGAACTGATTCAGACGAAGCGGCTGCTGCGTTTCACCGTTGGAGGCCCATTCAGGCACGGGCGCGTCAAAAGCATCGTTGCGCAAAAACTCGAACAGTCGCCCGTGGAAGCGGTTTGTGCCCGAAGGCGAGGTAACGTCCAGTTGCGGTCCGCCGGTTCCGCCTTCCTCAGCGGATGCCATCAGCGAATCGACGCGGAACTCCTGGATCGCGTCCAGCGGAATGGCGAGCCGCACCCAGGGGCGCTGCGTCTGATTCACGATGTTGGTTGCGTCAACGCCGTCGTAGGTCCAGTTGCTGTCGTCGAGGCCTCGTCCGGCGAACCGAATCGTCCGCTGGTTGCTGCCGCCGGTGTCAATGGCGCCAGGGACGAAGGCTGTCAGCGACGCCCAGTCGCGGCCGTTGAGCGGCAATTCATCCGCCTGCTCTCTCTCGATGAAACCGGTCACCGCGCTGGTGTTGCGGTCCATTAGCGCCGAACTGGCCGGCACTTCCACGCGCTCGTCGCGACCGGAAACTTGCAGAGCGACATCCAGCGTTCGCGTACGGCCGATGACCTCCTCGACATCAACGAAGGTGATCGACTTGAACCCATCATGCTCAAACGTGATCGTGTAATTTCCGACCGGCAGCTCGGGAATGTCATACGTTCCCTCAGCCGAGGACTTGGTCTCGCGTTTCAGCCCCGTGGAAATCTGCATAGCGGTAACCTGCGCCTGAGGTAGAACGCGGCCCGATGGATCAGTGACGGTGCCGCTCAGCCCTGCGCGATCGACTTGAGCCAGCGACGAGTACACAAGACACAGGATGACGCCGACAAGACAGGCGATCTGCCTCGTTTTCCGAAGAGGTTTCCGCCTGAGCAGGCCGGAAAAATGAGGGGTTGAATTCATGCGAAGCAGCTCGTGAGAATATTTGCGTGGTTTCATGGCTGTTGTTTCCCCCGCGCGACGGGTGAACGCTTTCGAGCCGTTTCCGTAGCGGAGCCTGAGTCTTCCCCGTCCTGCTGTCCGGCAGTGGTTGTATGCAGGCTCGGTATTGCTGTGAACGGACGGAAGGTTTTCGCTCTCGAGCTGACTTTCATCGAATTGCCCTCTTGTGTTTCTACCCGCCGAGTCTAGCAAGAACTGCAAGAGAACTGCGACACAACTCACTACTATTGCGGATCGTATTACCCTTGGAGAAAAACATGGACAGGCCGTGCCCCCGAGGCCTATTGCCAAGCAAGGAGACAACAATGTTCATGGTCAGGCTGCTCACGTTCACTTGAGTTTCCTCCGGTGGCGAAACCATGTTCTCTCCCGTTATCTGTCCGGTCAACATCACGGAGACGAGCCGATCGCCGGGAGCAGCAGACTAACTACACTTGCAGACTTGTATTGCGGATTGCATCACCAGCTTCCTTTCGAAAAGCTGAATGCTAGTCAGAAGTTCACCGCCATGGCGGCACAGCGTCTCCGGCGAACTGCGGTGCTGACTTCGGAGCGTAGGGGTGAAAGACGAGGCTCAACCCAGGCAGCGAACCGGAACTCATGAGGTTACATATCCATTGTTATAACAAGTTGAAGCGGATGTGAATTTCGGATGAAAAGACTTCCACAACCAATATCATTGCCGGATTTGATCGGAGATCGGGATTCTGCAACTACACCAAGCTAGTAGTCGATGTGGGGAGCCTTCCGGAGCCCGCCGACCACGCGGTTCGACGCGGTACGGAATCCTCGACCACTGGCGAGAATAGTAGCGCCAGAATCCAGCCGACCGCCAGTCCAGCGAACAGAAATGTTACTGCTGTGGGAAGGTCGTATGCAGGGCGAGATCCGTTTTTGGTCAGCATGTGGTTTGGCCCAGTGCCGTAGTCCGCGTTCTTCTTGTTGTTCTTCATTGTTTGCGACGAAGCGACGCAACCCGTTCAGCGCTCGGCCGGCCAGCGCGCCGCGGTTTCCGATGCCGTCTTTAAGTCTCCGCGGCAACGGATGAGATCGTTATCGTTTTTCCGTGGAGCGCGCCCATGACACGGGCACGTTGTCCGGCAACCCTTTTTAGAATATTCAAGTCGCCATCGAGCAGGTAAGTCACATCCCCGTCGACGAGGGCGAAGTTAGCTCCGCCGTGTACACAGCTGCGCGTGCAAGTTGCAGCTGATTGGCCGAACGCTGCGGAATGTTTAGCGCCACATTGGGAGCAGGTCACCATGCCGCTGTAGGCCTGCTCGGTTGGGGTTACTTGCTGGGCTCCCACTTCGCTGGCGGCGCCGGCGGCAGCCCCCAACGTTGCAAACAGGAGTGCTAGCGCGCATGCGACGGCTGTGCCGAGTAGCAAGATCTCAATCCAGACCCGGTTCGTTTTCATGGTGGCTCAAGCCCTCCTAATCTACGAGGCAGCAAATGGATGCGGCGCACGCTCGCAGAGTTGGCTGCCAGAGTAGGTGCAACTGGCATGCCAGTTGGCTGAACGGAAGGGCCGATCTAAGTCGGTGATAGGAAGGGCCAGAAGTACCATCGCTGGCAGACTGCGACCTCGGGCACGAATGCAGCAATGAAGAAATTTCTCGATGCGACGCGAAACGGGAAGCGTGTTGGGATGAGCGGATTCGGCTCTCGCTCCTAGCAAAGCAAGAAAACGCCTAGGCTGCCGCCTCCGCAGCCTTCGCCCTTCCCAGGCTTGCAGCCTCTCTTGCTCCCTCACGACGCAACAATTCGATGGCGGAGTTCGCCTTGCCGTTTTCGTGGCACGACACATATACGAGAGCTCCCACGTCGCAGAGCTGGTGGCCGAGTCTCTTCGCCTCGTCCTCAGAAAACCCAAGGCCCATCAAGGTTCGCGATCCCCGAGACATCGAAGGGAAATTTTGCTCAATCACCAGAGCGTGGAAAAACGCCTGCGAACGAATGAAGAAACCAACCGTGGGGATCACAACGGCGCCAAACTCTGAAAACCATCCGATCATGCGGGCGCTGGTTGCGCTCTCTGCCCAGTCGGCATCGACTATCTTGGCATCGCGCACAACGGTCGCAACCGGATGAGCGGGGGACAATACCATACAGATATCTTCGTTTTCGAATCCGGCGCGGTTCAGAGCATGGACGACTTCAGGCAAAGCAACATTGCGAGGATACATTCCGTAGGCAGCGGCTCCGTTTGCGTTCATGTGCATGAGATTGATCTCCAGATCGGATCGCGACGAAAGGCAGGGACCCTTGCTACAGCACGACAATCAAGCGTTGTAAAAAGCTTACAAGGCTCTTGATCCAGAGACACTAGGGTAAATCGTGTAGTAATACAGAAAAGTATTGAAAGGCCTAGGACTGTTCCCGCAGCTTCGCCGCTGATTCTGCAGCGTAACTATCGACTTACGCACCATTCGCGCTAATCGCGCCATCAAGGCTTCACGGTAGAGGTCTCGACAAATCCTATTAGGACAAAACTTCGAGGGGCTGAGGATTCGTTGCACGGCAGGGCCGCCGCCAAATCTTCCCAGATCGTTGAAAACTCGTGGCTTTGCCGGGTCGGTACGAATTGGCAATCCGGTTGCAACCGATATGCAATGTGAGATCACAATCACAAACTTACATTTCGGAGGTAGGAAAATATGAAACGGCTTCTCTCAATCGTTGCACTAGTCGGCCTGTCCGGGCTCGGAATCAATCTGGCGGCTCAGCAGACGCAATCCACACCGACCGCGACCGACCCAGCAGCACAGCAGCAACAGCAGACTGACGCAACCAACCCGCAACAGTCCGCTCGCAGCTTTGAAGGCAAGATCGCGAAGTCAGGCGATCAGCTCGTTCTGCAGGACAACTCGACTCAGACTGCTTACAAGCTGGACGACCAGAGCAAGGCGAAGCAGTTCGAAGGCAAGAACGTGAAGGTAATGGCGACGGTGGATGCGAGCACGAACACGCTCCACGTGGTTGATATCACTCCCTCTGAGAGTCGATAGTCGTTCCACTAGTTGACCGATCGACCCACGCCCGCTGTGAAATCACAGCGGGCGTTTTTTTGTGCTCCTGGGCTAATGCTTCCGGATTAAGAGTCGGCGCTTTGAAACCGGTGGGAGCTTCTAACAAACGCAGGCAACAAAACCAGGGGGATTCGCTCCGGATTTGCCGCGTTTCTCAGTTCGACAATCTTCAGTTCGACAACTTAGGAAAGTACGGCAGTGGCTCAGTTTGGACTTTCAAGCGTGGCGTCATCCCGAGCGGAGCCGCTTTTCAGGCGTAGCGAGGGATCTCCCTGAAAATAGTGCCTTGGGAGATCCCTCCCCCGGCTGAACTACGCCGCGGTTCGGGATGACGCAAGGGACGTTGCGGGCATTTTGTGAACTGGTCTGATGCTTCTAGATGAGAGGTCGGCGCTTTTGGGGAGCCGGTGGGAGCTACGAACGCAAGGCAACAAAACCAGGGTTCCTCACCCCGGATTTGCTAGCGTTTCTCAGTTCGACAATCTTTAAGTTCGACTTAGGAAAGTAATTCAATCTTGACGACGTGGATGGTGTTGTTTCTGGTGTCGAGGTCGCCGATGATCTTCACGTCCTGGTTCTCATACTGGGTCAGCTCGCTTTGCGTATCAAGCTGGTAAGCGGTGCTGCCCGTCACCTTGAGGACATACTTGCCGCCGTCCTTCACAATTTTCCCCGTGAATGACTGGGCCGGTGTCGTGGAATTTTGGGGATCCGCCGGCGGCTTCGCTTGCTGGCCTTGCGGGTTCGGTTGCGGGATGGACGTGTCCGGTGGCGGGAGCGGCTGGGGCGTGGGCTGTGGCTTCTGCAGCTGCGACCAAGCTATGAGCTGTTGCATTGCCAGGGCATCCTCGGGCACCTGCGATGTAAGTTGCGCCTCTTGTCCAAATGCAAGAGGCGTCATCGCTAATAATAAAGCGGCGAAGCAATTCGTCGTGCGATTCCGATTCATACACTAAACCTCTCTGAAAGACGGAAGCAGCCGCCAGAAACTGATGCGCAATTTGATTGCCACGGCGCTCATTGATGCGGCGGCACTTGCCCAACCTGACGACGGACTGCATGCGAAGCTTCTACACCGTCTATGGCACTTTTACCTCGGTTGACCTCAGTCGATCCATCAAGCATTCCCTGTAGCAAAGTGAATTGTGTGCAGGTTCCAATGGCAGGACCGCACCTAGGTCTCGGCCGAGCGATTATCGCCAACCGCACCCAGTTCGCACCTTCACAGATTGAGTACAACGCTGTATTTCGATCTCGCTCCGTTTGTCTTAAATAGATCAATAGCTTAAGGAGCTCCACAATGCCGAATATCCTGACGAAGTCTCTATCCGCAACAGAGGCGCATGCCCTCCGCCGCGCATTCGAAACCGCAATTGCGCAGATCCAACAAGTGGAAGAACGTTGCCATTCGAAGACTCCGATCGCCACGCACAGACAAAGCATAGTGCCGGGCGACCAGACCGCTGAGAAGCGAGCGTTGGCAGACGCAGCGCGAGCCCTCGCACAGCTCTGGAACATCTCTCCTACCCTGGTTCGTTAAGACTAAGAAAGGTCGGCTAGGGAAAGGTTCGCTAGGGAAGGTTCCGCTCAGGAGGTCAGTCAATCATGCTGCGGGTATTTGGCGCATTTCTATCGATATTCTGGCTGCTCGGCGTGGTTGTGCACTTGGACGGACTAGCTGACCTTTTCGGAGCCACCGCTCTGGCGTTGTTCGCAATTGATCTGCTGTTTGCGAACTTTGCAAGCAGAGCCCATGCTTCCAGAGCTCGGAGAGCATCCCTTCTTTAGCAGCGAAACTTCACACGCTTGAGCCAATAATCTCAAGGAACTGTTTAAAGCACCATCACCTTTGTTAGGAATACTTTGTTACGAATACAAGGATGCGGGGATGAGCGGCGACTTGTCGCTGCCGAATCACCCCTGCAGGCCCAGCGCTGAAAAATTGTTGACTCCCTCAGCCGCGAGAACGCCGACTCATTTCCGATTCTTCCTCAGAATCGGTCGGGTCTGGAACCCGTTGCGGCGGTTTCGGGTCTGTCTCGGTGTTGCCAGCCTCTCTCTTAACGGCATCTTTGACCTTGCCAATTGCATTCTGCAATTTGCCTTCGACTTGTTTCACGGCTCCCTTTGCTTGCTTCTTATGGTCGCCCGTCCATTCTCCCGCCTGGCGCTCGATGCGTCCCGCTAAGTCTTTGACTTTGCCTTCAACTCGATCTTTATTCATGCCATCTCCTTCGGAATTGAGTTCCTCTACGACCGCTCGCACAGTGCCCGAAAACCTGACCAATGACCTTCCGCTACGCCACTGGGTTTCGCCCCTGAATGATGCGCACGAGCACCGCGATCACCGCGATTACCAGCAGTATGTGAATGAATCCGCCCAGGGTATAGGAACTGACCATTCCCAGCAGCCAAAGAATTAAAAGCAAGGCAACGATTGTCCACAGCATCCGAGATCCTCCTTGTGGCAGACAGCAAGTGATAGTGAGGCTGTACCAAGGCTATGCAGGATCTGAAGGATGATGAATCCAGTGAAGTCAGTAATTAGCGGGGCGATGCGCTTTATATCGAGGGACTTGGAAATGGGTGTGTAGGCGAACAGGGTTGGCAAACCCAAGGTTGCGCAGCTATTCCAGTGCGGGACCGCTTGAGAACCTAGCGGCTAGCGCCAGAAGAACGGAGTCCTTCCCTCAGACATCTTAGGTTGACACAACCACGCGAACCTTAAGCTGCTGTCGGACCCATGGGTGGTGTTCTCGGTGGAGGGATCTCGATCTGAATAAGATTGTTCTTAATGGCGTACACGACCAAATCCCGGATGGAGTGAAAGCTCAGTTTCCGCATGATATTGCTGCGGTGGGTCTCGACGGTTTTGGTGCTCAGGTTGAGCAGGCACGCGACTTCTTTGGAGCTATTGCCCTCTGCCAGCAGTTGTGTAATCTCGCGCTCTCGCGCGGTTAGCGTGGGCAGCTTGGGAGCTTCGTTTCTGACAACGGTCTGCCCTTTTTCGAGAAAGCCGGCCAGCACCAGGTCGTTGACCCGGGGAGTAAAAAACATGCGCTTGTTCTGCAAGGCCTCGACGGCAGTCACCAAGTCCCGCGCTGCGTCAGACTTTAAGACAAAGCCGCGAGCCCCAGCGTCCAGAGCTTCACGAATGGCCTGATCTGAGTCGGTAATGGTGAGCACGATGACTTTGAAGTGAGGATCGTGCTGCAGGAGTTGGCGCGTAGTGTCCAAGCCATTCAGACGAGGCATGCCAATATCTACAATGACGACGTCAGGATGCAACTGCAGGGCTTTCTCAATCGCGTCGCGGCCATCGCTGGCTTCGCCGCAGACCTCCCAGCCTTCATGTTTTTCCAGGAGTGCGCGCAATCCGCGCCGTACAATTTCGTGGTCATCAGCTAACAGGATTCTCAACTTCATGTTCATGATTCACCCCCCAACAGATCATTAGGTGACCGCAGTTTCTAATTCGCGTTTGCGCCTCTTAACTCCATCCCGCAGATTCCCGTCCATTAAGAGCCGTGAAGATTCGATGTTGGCTCACTGCCTCCACGGCCGCTAACAAATCGCGCGCGGCGTTGGACTTCACTACATATCCTCTGGCGCCGGCGTCCAGGGCTTCGCGCATCATTTGCGGAGAATCGTGCTGCGTAACAAACAGAATCTCAAGCTGGGGCGCCTGTCGCCGGAGCAAGCGGCATGCTTCAAGTCCATTCATTTTCGGCATGGTGACGTCTAAGACCATGACGTCGGGTTGCAAATCCTTTGCTTTTTCCAGCGCCTCGGCCCCATCCGCCGCTTCTCCAATGACTTCCCAACCAGAGTGCCCTTCCAACAAAGTCTTCAGCCCGTGCCTTACAACCGGATGGTCATCCACCAGCAATATGCGAATTGTCATGCAGTTTCCGTTTGTCTGGAGACCGACCAGACGATTCTTCACATTTTACCTCGGCAGCGGGGAATACGTCCGACCGGTATCGCACACTCGCACACCTAAAGTAGCGATGCAGCGGACCTTAGAGCTTTTGACACCAGAGCCTTAGACAGCACTTACCAAGATTACCGTCGTAATAAACAGGCTCCAATACAGCGAATCCTGTATTTCGCTGGGAGTGTTTAGATCCGCGCTCCTAGGCCTAGAAACCGGCATCACGCGGGCTAGCCAGCCGGAACCACCGGGAAGTAGGTTTGATTGCGCAGCACCACTTCGACCGCCTCAACGACCGAGCCGATGTCTTGCTTCGCACATGCCCCGCGGACGCCTGCGAGACGGGCAGCATCGGCCAACTGCTTTGAAAGGTGAAGTGTCACCATGAGAATTGGCATCTTCGGAAAGAGTTCGTAAATCCGTTTCGCAACAGCAACGCCGTTCAGATCCGGCATTTGATAGTCCAGGAGCACCAGGTCGGGGGGAGATTCAAGCACTTTGTGCAAAGCCTCCGCGCCGTTTCGCGCTTCGCCGCACACGCGCCACGCGGTATGTTGCTCGAGAATTGCTCGCAGGTAGTGCCGGACGGAGGGATTGTCATCGACTACAAGAATACGAACCACGCGAACCCTCCCCGGCCAGAGTACGATCGCGAATTCCATTGACCAAACAAATATTGACCGAACAAATCATGATCAAATAAAGCAGCTTCTTAAACAAACAACTCAGCGGAACGGCCCGGCTCACTGTCCTGGGCGGTGTCCCTTGGCTTTATGCTGCTTCATCACAGTGCGCGCCGCCACCTCTTTCGCCCGGCTGCCGTAGCGGCCGGATCGCTCAGCGTCTTCCTTTATGTGTTCATATTCCCGCTGTTCTTTTGCGTTTACACCGCGCAAGTGCTTTTTCTCTGGCATGAGGCTCCTACGTTTATGCTTTGGTAAACATATATAATGGCGCGCCCCAATATAACGACAATCCAGTGAAGCCTGTAGTCTCACCCACTCCGCTATCCCGCGACCATTATTTTTGAATCTTGTCACTTGGCTGCCATTTTCGCCAGGCCAAGAAGTCCTGTTCCCTCGCCGGCCTGGTTCTTCGCCGAGCGGCGCCGTATTCTCGTCTTGGGGAACAGCAGAGAACGCATTTTCATCTTCGCTTTGTGCAGTTGCGATTTGGAGTTGCCGATCGAGCAATCCAGCAATTCGGCGATCTCATGATGCTGGTATCCCTCGACCTCATGCAAAGCAAAAATCTTGCGGCAGCCTTCCGGAAGCTCCTGCAGCGCACGACGCAGAGCGAGTCGGTCAACCACACCCGCTAAAACGGGGTCGCTCTTGCCAAAGTCGCGGTGCAAAGACGGAGACTCGGGGTTTACCGGCTCGTCCAAAGAAACAGTCGGCGGGGCCTTGCGCCGGCGCAGCTTCATCAACACGGTGTTGACCGCGACGCGATAGAGCCAGGTCGAGAAGGCAGCATCTCCTCGAAACGATCCGACTGTGCGGAAAACCTGCAAAAAAGCCTCCTGAGTCAGATCTTCTGCTTCAGCCACATCCTTGGTCATGAGCAGGCACACTGAATAAACTCGGCTCTTGTTTTGTTGAAACAAAGTTGCAAAAGCTTGTTCGTCGCCAGACTGCGCGCGCTTTACCAGGTTGATCGGGGAATCGTCGCGGTCCTGAACTCTGGTCGCGGGGATGACATTCGCTTCTGTCGCAGAAATCGCACAAGTCGCCACGTTGGATCTCCTTTTCGGGTATCTGAACGTTTTGTAGCTCGTCGGTAAAATCCGCGAGCATTGATCATGAATGACAGAGTAAAAAAAGAACCTGAAACCTACTATCGGGTCACATCTGTAAACCCTTGCAGGAGAAGCTGTAAGAGTGCCGTTGGATTTTGCGGGACGGAGATCCGCCCATCAGCCCGGATCTCTGCCGCGCGCTTCCTGAAATGATTCTGCTTACAGGGACAACAGTCCCAGTGGCCACCGTGCATCAGTAGAGATGGAATTGGACTTCCACGGTGATCTGTACGTCCACAGGCCGGCCGTCTTTGAGCGCCGGTTGAAAGCGCCACTGTCGCACAGCCTCGATCGCTTTCTCGTCGAGCCCGAGGCCCAAGCCCCGAACTATACGCAGGTCCCGCGGATGTCCTGCGGCGTCCACGATCAGCCCGAGGACACAAGTCCCCTGCTTGTTGGCTCGGCGCGCCTCTTCGGTATAGCTGGGATCGGGCGTCGCGAGCGCCTGAGGCGCCGAAACACCGCCACCAACTTTGTAAATACCGCCGCCGATGCCGCCACCGGTCCCAGCACCGGCACCCGATCCGTGACCTACGCCTATGCCGCCTCCCGAACCAGAACCTATGCCCGCGCCAGAACCGGTTCCATTCGACGGTGGCGCGGCTGGCATGGCTACTGTTGGGGTGCCAAGGTTCGGCATACGATTGTCCGCTAGATGAACCTGGGGAGGGATGACGACGGTCGGCACAACCGCCAGCCGAGGCTTTTCATTTCGCACAACGATTGCCGGCGGCGTGATCTGTTGAACCGCGAGCTTGGGCAATCGTCCCTTCGGTGCAGGGAGATGATCGTGATCACCGCCTCCACCACCACCGCTGATTATTTTGTGGGAAGTCGGCAGGGCATAGGAATCCGGGGATGGCGCGATCAATGTCACTACTTGCCGAGGCGCAATCTGCTGCACAATTGCATGTCCGAAGAAGACGCCGCTGAGGAGTAAGCAAAGCAAAGCGCCATGAACAATCGCGGAGATCAATACACCGTTGGCACGGTAATTGTTGTATTTCCCCCATATTTCATCAGGGGCAGAAGAAGCCCGCGCGATTGGCTTTGGTTGCGCAAGTTTCGCTGGCGGACTAACTTTATACCGGTTTGCAGACAGAGCCGCCGATCGCAGTTGCAACGCCGACTGACCGTTAAAGACCGGATTCTGATGACTCGACATGACCCTCTCCTCAAAACCGGGAAACTAACCCCGAAAAAGCAAATGGCGGGATACATCCAGTTCCCCCCATTTGGGCCAGAACATGTTTTCCGTGTATCGGAAAACCAACGTACAACCTGCGGTCATACACGACCTGCAAGAACCAGCACGAGCAGCACCACCACGATGAGCCCTAACCCGCCACTCGGGTAATATCCCCAAGACCGGCTGTACGGCCAAGACGGCAAGGCGCCCAACAACATCAAGATCAGGATTACCAGAAGAATCGTGAACATACAGCCTCCTCATTTTTAAAGTTTGTTTCGATTTTGGTAATTACTCGGACGGACGCGTTGTCGCGCCTGCCGCATCGTTCCTGCTTGATTCCTTGCTCTGAAATGAATATTTTCTGACCGCCGACAGGAATGGTTCGCTGACACCCGTCGGCTGCACCTTTCCACTCAAAATATCCGAGAACGGTACAAAGCTTCCGTACAGCAAACGCGTCTCATCCTTATCCTGAGTAATCGCCGCTCCACTCAGATCAATCCCCGCAAAAAGACCGCGCGCGCGGGAATAGGTCAGCACTTCCGCTCTCATCTTGACGTCAGTATCAGCGGCCGCGTCCCGCCCAACCGGGCCAGCGGCGGCGGAAGCGTCCGCACCGAGTTTGAATTTGCTGGAGAGCAGATGCTGCATCCCGTCTTCGTTGGTCACAATCATGACGATGTCGACTGCCTGGCCTCCGAGCTGCAGGCCCCAGCTTCCTCCGGTAATGGTGATCGGTGCGGGCGCGCTCCAACCGGATTCCGTGCGACATGTGGCGACGCCCTTGCCGTGGTTCCCTCCGAACCCAACAGCGATTTTCACCATGGAAGGAACTACAGCGATGCATCTTGCATTGCGCATGACCTTGTCAGGAATCGCCTTGTCCGGGGTCGCCATGATCTCATTCAAAACCTTGGCGGACTCATCGATTCGCTTTGCGATGTCGGATTGCTCCTTATCCGAGTCGGACGACCAGCTCACACCGATAAGGATTGAACAAATACACAGCACGACGAACATTGAACAGATACTCAGCACCAGGAGATACTTGGACCATGCCGAAGAAGTTTGCCTCATTGCCGTGTTCCTCCTCTGTGCTCGACTTCTGTGCTCCACATGGGAGCCTGCTAATTGTTCTGCGAGAATTGCCCTGCGAGTACAAAGCTAATCCCCGAGCGCGATTGGCACTATCCTGCGGAGCCAGTAAAGAGTGTGAGAACTTCCCTGAGGCTGCCGGTCCGCAATTGTGACCGGCACTCCGAATGAAGTTTTTTTCCGGAGTCCCTACAGTTCTCAAGGTATTGTGAGTTCGGGCATGGCGAAATAGCCTGCAGACTCTACCCGAAACAACGCCCCCCAAGCAGGTGCCAGTCCTACTGGGACGGACTGGCACCTGCTCCTCCTAGCAAGAATCAACGAAGAATAAAAATAATGAAGATGGTTACGCAGGTACAGGAAGAGTGCTCGCCAAGTACAGGCTCACGAGGATATGTCGAAAACAAGTTCCTCCATACGATCGAGAAGACACAAATCATCAACTTGGAGGCGAATCATGCTTTACTGGGCATTGATGTTCCTAATCGTGGCGCTGATTGCGGCGGCAGTAGGTTTTACGGGCATAGCAATCGCGGCCGCTGGTATCGCGAAGATCCTGTTTTTCATTTTCCTGGTGCTGTTTCTTATTTCGCTGGTCGCCCATCTCGGAAGCGGCCGCAAGTCGCTGAACTAGGACCGCCCGCCGAATGATGCCGAATAATAAAGACAGGGCCTCCATAACGGAGGCCCTGTCTCAACTCTGATTTACGTACCCACAGGCTGCGTAAACGCGGCAGCCATCGCAAGCGCAAAACCGGTCAGGCCGTGACAGGTACTTGCGCCGGTTCATGCCGCCGGGCGGGGATGACTACCTCGACGATCGTCCCGGGATGGGCATTTGCCAAACGCAGGTTCCCGCCAAGTTCCGAGACACGTTGCCGCATTCCGCCGATCCCTACTCCAACGCTCTCGGGCCGCAATTGAACGACTTGCTCCTCGATTCCTTTGCCATCGTCGCGCACAGTCACTACGATGCGGCCTTCAATTTCCGTGAGACTCACTTGCCCATTCCTCGCTCCGGAATGCCGGAACATATTGGTTAGAGCCTCCTGGATGATGCGGAAGATGGCGGTCTCCAGGTCCGGCCCGAGCCGGCCGATATCCGGCGGATCGACCGACAGGTGAATCTCGATTCCGCTACGTTCCGAAAGCCCCTCCAGGTACCAGCGAATGGCGGACACCAGACCAACCTCGTCGAGCAGAGGAGGATGCAGAAGATGGGAGATTGTTCGTACCTGCTTGATAGCGCGATCCACCAAATGGCTCGCGTCAACAGCCGCTTCCCGCCTGGAAGGCGAGGAATCCTTGCTGAGGATTCCATCCAGGATCATTTTAGCGGCAGCCAGCTCCTGTCCCAGACCATCATGAATTTCGCGCGCGATTCTGCGCCGTTCCTCGTCTTGCATGGTCATCAGGCGGCCAGAGAGGCGTCTAAGTTCAGTCGTCCTGATATCGACCATTCTTTCCAATTCAATCGCGCTGTCACGAATCGATTGTTCGAGCACCTTACTGTCGTGGATGTCGGAACAAGTCCCATACCATTTAATAATGCTTCCATCCGGATCTCGAAGCGGGACGGCACGAGCCCGGAACCAGCGGTACTGTCCGTCGACGCCGCGCAAACGGTATTCAGATTCGTAATTTGCTCCGGACTGCACGCATCGCAACCAGTGCGCCAGGCTCTTCTCTTTGTCCTCAGGATGCAAATATTCCATCCAGCCGAATCCGACCGCGGAACCCGCCGGAGCACCCGTGTATTCATAAAATCTACTGCTGAGGTAATCCCTCGCGCCGTCCGATTGCCGGCTAAAGATAATGTCGGGAGCGGTGCGCACAATCGCATCCAGTTCCTGGTTTTTCTGGGCGAGGTCACTATTGAGTTTCTGCAGCGCCAGCGCCTTGTGCTCTAACTCAAGGGTGCGATCCGCGACGCGCTGTTCGAGTTCGTTGTTCAACCGCTCCAGCTGCAGCTTCTTTCGGTGCAGCTCGCAGAATACCCTCACCTTCGCGCGCAAGACTTCCGGCACAATCGGCACCGAAAGATAATCCACCGCACCGTGCTGATATCCCTTGAGGCGATCGAGATCCGTCAAATGCACGCCGGAAACAAAGATGATTGCAGTTTTTTGAAAACGCGGATGCTGGCGAATGATCTCGGCGAGTTCAAAGCCGTCAATCTCCGGCATGCTCACGTCCATCAAAACAACGGCAACGTCAGTCTTGAGCAATTTCTCGAGAGCCTCCTTAGCGGACGTTGCCTTGACAAGGTTCTCTCCCAAGTCGGACAGGATGGCTTCATAACTGAGCAGCTTGCCCGGCTGGTCGTCGACCATCAGAATGTTCATTTTTTCATGCATACTCATAACTCTCTCAACAATACGCTTGGGCTTCTGGCCTCGCGTCGTCTGACATGATCACTTGACATGATTACTCCAACCGATCCTCTATCTGTTATCTGTTATCTGTTATCTGTTATCTGTTATCTGTTATCTGTGAAGCCACATGCGCAGCGCCGAGAGCAGTTGCTCGGTATTAACCGGCTTCGCTAAATACTCTGACGCTCCCGCTTCCAGGCACTTCTCGCGATCGCCTTTCATGGCCTTTGCAGTCAGTGCGATGATCGGCAGCCTTCGGAACGATGGATTCTGCCGGATCACCTGCATGGTCGCATATCCATCCATCTCAGGCATCATGATGTCCATCAAAACGATCGCCACATCAGGAGTTGACTCCAGCATCGTGATCGCTTCGCGACCGGTTCCAGCCGTCAAGACGGCCATTCCGCGGCGCTCCAGAACGCTGCTCAGCGCGAAGATGTTGCGCATGTCGTCGTCCACGACCAGCACCTTCTTCCCTACCAGCGCGTCATCGGATCGATGCAGCCGATCCAGCATTTTTTGTTTTTCCTGCGGGAGATCCGCTACCACTCGATGCAGGAACAGCGCCGTCTCATCGAGCAACCGCTCCGGCGACTCCACGCCTTTGACAACCACGCTGCGGGCCAGCATGTGCAATCGCGCGTCCTCCTCGGGAGACAATTCCTTTCCAGTAAACACAACGACTGGAAGATCGTTAACCGCGGGAATATCGCGCATGCGTTCCAAAACGTCAAAACCTGTCATGTCCGGCAAGCGCAAGTCGAGCACGACGCAGTCGAACGCCTCTCGGGTCACCACGTCAAGCGCGTCCGCTCCAGTGGAGACGACAGAAACGTCGATGTCGTCATACCCCAGCAATTCGCGGACGCTCATTTGCTCCGCTGGATTGTCCTCCACAATTAACAGCCGCTTACGGCGAGGCGCAGCGTAGTCCTTGATGCGGCCCAACGCCGAGTCCAGTTCTTCCGGGCTGGTCGGTTTGTTCACAAAGGCAAACGCACCTCGAGCCAAGCCGTGATGCCGATCTTCGTCCAGCGTCAGCATTTGCACAGGAATGTGCCGCGTGGCCGGATCCTGTTTCAAGTGGTTGAGTACCGTCCAACCCAGCATGTCGGGCAAGAACACGTCCAACGAAACAGCCGTGGGATGGAACTCGCGAGCCAGTGTAAGAGCCTCCGCGCCGCGCAGCGCCACAAGAACTTTGAATCCCTTATCGCGCGACAAATCACAGAGCACGCGGGCATAATGCGGATCGTCTTCGACGATGAGCAAAACGGCATCATCCGGCTGCAGATTGTCGCGATCGTCCAAGATCCGCTCGACCGGATGTTCCGACACGACAATATTCGACAGTTGAAGTGGCGTAGCTGTCGACGATGCGCGCCAGTCGGATGTGGTCAGCTTCGATGCCGACGGCCCAACATAGGTGAGCGGCAGATAAAGCGTGAATGTGCTGCCTTGGCCAGGCGTGCTGCGCAGCTGAATTTCGCCGCCCAACAAGCTTGCCAGTTCACGGCTGATGGCCAGGCCCAAACCTGTTCCGCCGTACTTGCGGCTGGTGCTTGCATCCGCCTGTTGAAAGGCCTCAAAGATGATGCGCTGCTTATCCAAAGCGATTCCGATACCTGAATCGGTGACCTCGAAGGCGACCACTGACGCGGCCCCGCCGAGAATCGGATGACCCTCGCTCCATCCCTTTGTGGCCACCGACACGGCAAGACGTACCGACCCATGCTCGGTGAACTTGAACGCGTTCGACAACAGATTCTTCAGCACCTGTTGCAGGCGCTTCGAATCGGTAACCAGACTGCGAGTGAGTTGCGGGTCGGTCTGCACTTCGAAAGCCAGCCTCCGATTCTCCGCTTCGTGCCGGAATGGCCTGCCCACCATTTCGAGGAGATTTGTGAAGAACACTTCCTGCGCCTCAACCGAGACAGTGCCGGACTCGATCTTCGAGAGATCGAGAATATCGCTGATCAGGTTGAGTAAGTCGGTGCCGGCGCCGTGAATGGTGCGCGCAAATTCCACCTGCTTGGGCGTGAGGTTGTGGTCGGGATTCTCGCTGAGCTGCTGGCCGAGCACAAGAATGCTGTTCAGCGGCGTCCGCAATTCGTGTGACATGTTGGCAAGGAATTCCGATTTGTATTTGGAAGTCAGCGCGAGTTCTTTTGCTTTCTCTTCCAGAGCGCGGCGGGCCTGCTCAATTTCCTGGTTCTTGCGTTCGACTTCGACGTTCTGCTCGGCAAGTTGCTGCGCCTTCTGTGCCAGCTGCTCGTTGGTCTGTTGCAGTTCTTTTTGCTGGGTTTGCAGTTCAGCGGCAAGTTGCTGGGACTGTTTGAGAAGTCCTTCCGTCTGCATCGTCGCTTCAATGCTGTTCAGCACAATGCCTATGCTGGCGGTGAGTTGCTCGAGAAATGCCAGGTGCGAAGCGGTGAATGCGTTCAAAGAGGCGAGTTCGATCACCGCCTTCACGCGGTCTTCGAAGAGCACCGGCAAGACAATGACATTTCGCGGAACAGATTCAAACAGCCCGGAACGAATCGGAACCGTTTTTTCCGGTAGGTCTGAAATCAACATCCGCCGCTTTTCTGAGGCAACCTGCCCCACCAGTCCCTCGCCGATTTTCAGCCGGCGCAGATGCCCGTTGTCGCCGTCGTCGGCAAAGGCAGACAGCAGCACCATACCCGCCGATTCTTCGGTTTCCATCTGATAAATCACGCCCTGCTGCGCGTTCACCAGCGGTGCGAGTTCGGAAAGCAACATGCGACCGACAGTTGCCAGATCGCGCTGGCCCTGCAACATTCCTGTAAAGCGAGCCAGATTTGTTTTGAGCCAGTCTTGTTCTGTGTTGCGGTCCGTGGTGAGCCGAAGGTTGTCGATCATCGTATTGATGTTGTCTTTCAGCTCCGCCACTTCGCCGCTGGCTTCCACCTGAATCGACCGCGTCAAGTCGCCTTTCGTAACAGCGGTAGCGACTTCCGCGATCGCACGCACCTGGTTCGTCAAGTTGTCAGCCAGCAGGTTGACGTTCCCGGTAAGATCCTTCCATGTGCCGGAAGCGCCCGGCACGTTCGCCTGCCCACCGAGCCGGCCTTCCACACCCACTTCGCGCGCGACCGTCGTGACCTGGTCGGCAAAAGTGGCTAGCGTGCCCGTCATGTTGTTGATAGTTTCCGCCAGAGCCGCGATTTCGCCCTTGGCGTTTACCGTCAGTTTCTGCGTGAGGTCGCCGTTCGCGACGGCCGTAACCACCTTCACAATGCCGCGAACTTGTTCCGTCAGGTTGACTGCCATGACATTGAAACTGTCGGTAAGATCTTTCCAGGTTCCACCGACGCCCGGCACCTGCGCCTGACCACCGAGCTTGCCGTCAGTACCAACTTCGCGAGCCACGCGCGTGACCTCGGCGGCAAACGCGTTCAGCTGGTCCACCATCGTATTGATGGTGTTCTTCAACTCGAGAATTTCACCTTTCACATCGACCGTGATCTTGCGCGATAAATCGCCGCGCGCCACAGCCGTAGTGACTTCGGCGATGTTTCGCACCTGACCAGTCAGGTTGCCGGCCATCGCGTTCACTGAGTCGGTGAGATCCTTCCAGGTGCCAGCGACGCCGGGCACGTTAGCCTGTCCACCCAACCGGCCCTCGCTGCCTACTTCGCGGGCCACGCGCGTTACTTCGGCGGCGAATGACCGCAACTGCTCGACCATCGTATTCAACGTTTCTTTGAGCTGCAAAATCTCACCGCGAACGTCGACGGTGATCTTCTTCGAGAGGTCGCCGTTTGCGATTGCTGTCGCCACTTCGGCAATGTTCCGAACTTGGCCCGTGAGGTTGCTGGCCATGAAGTTGACGTTGTCGGTAAGGTCTTTCCACGTACCGGCGACGCCGGGCACTTGCGCCTGCCCTCCCAGCTTTCCGTCGGTGCCGACTTCGCGCGCCACGCGGGTTACTTCGCCGGCGAACGCATTGAGCTGATCCACCATCGTATTGATCGTGTTTTTGAGTTCGAGAATTTCGCCCTTCACGTCGACCGTGATCTTGCGCGACAAATCGCCGCGTGCCACGGCAGTTGTGACTTCAGCGATGTTTCGGACTTGGCCCGTCAGGTTGCCGGCCATCGAGTTAACGGAGTCAGTGAGATCCTTCCACGTACCGGCCACGCCGGGAACCTGGGCCTGGCCGCCGAGTTTGCCTTCGGAGCCCACTTCGCGTGCCACGCGCGTGACTTCGGCGGCGAACGCGTTGAGTTGGTCCACCATCGTATTGATGGTTTCTTTGAGCAGCAGAATTTCACCACTCACGTTGACCGTGATTTTCTTGGAAAGGTCGCCGCTGGCAATAGCTGTCGATACCTCGGCGATGTTACGCACCTGGCCCGTCAAGTTACTGGCCATGGAATTCACCGAGTCGGTAAGATCCTTCCACGTGCCGCCGACGCCGGGCACGAGAGCCTGTCCGCCCAGTTTGCCGTCCGTTCCCACCTCGCGAGCCACGCGCGTAACTTCCGAGGCGAAGGATCGCAACTGATCCACCATCGTGTTCATGGTGTCTTTCAGCTCAAGAATTTCACCTTTCACGTCGACCGTGATCTTGCGCGACAAGTCGCCGCGCGCCACGGCCGTCGCGACTTCCGCAATGTTTCGCACTTGACCGGTGAGGTTGTTGGCCATGAAGTTGACGTTGTCCGTGAGATCCTTCCACGTACCCGCCACTCCAGGCACCTGCGCCTGACCACCCAGTTTGCCTTCCGTGCCGACTTCGCGCGCCACGCGGGTTACTTCACCAGCGAATGCATTGAGCTGGTCAACCATCGTATTAATGGTGTTCTTGAGTTCGAGAATTTCCCCTTTCACATCGACGGTAATCTTGCGCGACAGATCACCGCGGGCCACAGCCGTTGTGACTTCCGCAATGTTTCGTACCTGCCCCGTGAGGTTGCCGGCCATGGAGTTCACCGAGTCGGTAAGATCTTTCCAGGTTCCGGCAACGCCAGGTACGTTGGCCTGGCCGCCCAAGCGGCCTTCCGTACCGACTTCGCGGGCCACACGGGTCACTTCACCGGCGAAACGATTCAGCTGATCGACCATCGTGTTGAGAGTTTCTTTCAGCTGTAGAATCTCGCCGCGCACGTCGACGGTAATTTTGCGTGACAAATCGCCGCTGGCGATAGCCGTCGCAACCTCCGCGATATTACGCACCTGGCCCGTCAGGTTGCTGGCCATGAAGTTCACGTTATCGGTGAGATCTTTCCACGTGCCGCCTACGCCGGGCACTTGCGCCTGGCCGCCCAGCTTGCCTTCCGTGCCAACTTCGCGAGCTACACGCGTGACTTCGCCAGCGAACGCGTTCAGCTGGTCCACCATCGTATTGATGGTGTCTTTAAGTTCGAGAATTTCGCCTTTCACGTCAACCGTGATCTTGCGTGACAAATCGCCGCGCGCTACAGCCGTTGTGACCTCTGCGATGTTACGGACCTGAGCCGTTAGGTTACCGGCCATGGCATTCACGGAGTCCGTGAGATCTTTCCAGGTGCCGGCGACGCCGGGCACAACCGCCTGCCCGCCGAGCTTTCCGTCGGTTCCGACTTCACGAGCCACGCGCGTTACTTCGGATGCGAACGACCGCAACTGGTCCACCATCGTGTTGATGGCTTCTTTAAGCTGCAAAATCTCGCCACGCACATCGACTGTGATTTTGCGGGATAAGTCGCCGCTGGCCACGGCGGTGGCTACTTCGGCGATGTTGCGCACCTGGCCCGTCAGATTGCTGGCCATCAGGTTGACGTTATCGGTGAGATCTTTCCATGTGCCGGCAACGTCGGGCACTTGCGCCTGGCCGCCCAACTTTCCTTCGGTTCCTACCTCGCGGGCCACGCGCGTGACTTCCGCGGTGAACACACCGAGTTGCTGAATCATCGTGTTGACGAGATTTGCCGACCGCAGGAACTCGCCCTCCAGCGGACGTCCATCCACATCGAGCCGCACTGTTTGGGTAAGGTCGCCTTGCGCGACAGCCGCGATGGCACGCGTAACTTCAGCCGTGGGTCGAAGCAAGTCTTCCACCAGCGTGTTGACCGAAACTTCCATTTCGCCCCACGCGCCGCGCGACTCGTGAAAGCGTGTACGCTCGCGCGTCTTGCCTTGCTTGCCGACCACGTGGCCGACCCGCTTCAACTCCTGCGCCATGTGCTGATTGGCAGCGACGATCTCGTTAAAAGTGTCGGCGACTTTTCCCGCCAGCCCAACCCAGGTGCCTGGAAGTCGCACGGTGAAGTCACCGTCGCGCATGGTCTGGAGAGTGGTCAGTATGACCGTCAAGTCCAGCGACTCATCCGTGGCTTTGGGTTTCCCGTTGCTCTTCGCAACGGAAGGAGGAAGATTGTCAGTACTGTTGGGCACGGTTCCGTTGAGTGCGGATCTTTTCATCGTTTTTCCCAGAAAGTGAGGAGTCGTTCAAGACGATCGCAACGGTCCCGAAATACCGTCAAAGATGCTCGACAGTCCCCCGCGGGATCCCCCGAGCGAGCCCAGAACGGCCTCGCCATCAGATTGATCACCTAATTAAGTACCATGATCGCTGGAGGACAGCTCTAAGGTATTTCCTGTAGGGCTCTGCAAATGGTGGCCAGACACTGTAGACCACAAAATTACGCGGATCAGGGGTAAATTGCCTCGTCTGAAATCGATCAGCTTTCTTCTAAGCTGCTCCAATAACGTGCTTTCTTGGTCTGGCAACTCGCCTGCATTCAGTTCAACCGGCAGCTTGTCCTAATCTCGATTTCAACGGAGGCCCTATGAACGAGAATCGCACTGAGGACTGGCGGGAAATCTGCAAGGCGGCAGCGAACGAACTCGATCCCGTAAGGCTGATGGAGTTGATTGTCGAGTTGAACAGAGCATTGGATGAACACGATCTGAAACGGCGTAAGTCTACCGGGGAGAATCTCCCCGAAGAGAATTGCGGGACAAGATCTTTCCACGTAAGCCCGCAGCTACATTGCGTCCGACCAGCTTAAACGCCAGCATAAAGCATTTGGCTTTCTCTGTGACTCTGTGACTCTGTGTCGGAGTGTTTCATTTCACGAGACTCCGATTTTGGAGGGTACCCCCCTCCCCCCTACCGCTCGAAAACCCTTGACTGGCGCGGGGTCTGCAAAAAATGGTCTGCAAAATCTTGAGCGCCAAGGGTTTAGAGGTCAAAATATTGACAACATAGGACTTGCTTCCGTTTCCGGCCGCGGTCGTCTGTACCGCCTTCGCCTCAGCTATCTTTGCCTCGTCAATCTTTGCCTCGATAATGATCGACTCTTTCGGCGCGAGTGGCAAGGTTGGACGTCACACACCTGGTCTGTGGAAATCTACAGAGAGAGGCGAGGAGTGGACGCTCTTGAACAAGGGGGTAGTGTCCTAAGCTGAGAAATTCAAATTAGGACACTACCCGGAATCAGTTTCCGCACCCAAATTTCCGCACCCAGATTAGAGGGACGAAGTAACCGTCGATAAAACGATTGCGGGCGGGATATCGCCGGTTAGCAGATATCCCACCCGTTCGGCTAACAAATTGAGATCCCACCCCTATCCCTTTGGTTTTCCTGCGGGCCGGCTGGGTGGGGCTTGCCGCTGCTGCAGGCTCTGTTGCTGCTGCACGTGTTTTTGCTGCAGTTGTTGCGTTTGCTGTTGGTGCTTCTGCTCAGTCTGCTGCTTTTGCGCGTCGTTCGCATTCTGCTTCGTTAACTGCTGATGCTCTTTGTCCTGTTGCTGTTGAAGCTTCTGCCGTTCCTGGCCCTGTTTCTGCTGAAGCTTTTGCTGTTGTTGCTGGTATTTCTTGTCCAGGCTCGGATCCCCCGTGTTGGGAGCAGCGGGGTGCTCCATCGGCGGAAGGTCGTTGGGATGAACCGCCGTGGCGGGGGGTGCCGTGGTGTGACCGCCGGTCTCAGCCTTCGGCTGGGCTGCGCCGCGATTGGCAGGAGGATTGTAGGGAGCTCCAGCTTCTTTCGCCGGAACCGCATCGTGGCCAGTAAACTCTCCCGGCTTGGCGGTAGCGGCGACTGGCGGCTTGCCGTGATTCGCCGAGGCCCGAAATTCCGGATTGCTCCGCGCAGCCTGTATGTGCTGCGTCTGAGCGGCCGCGGGCGGGAGATGCTGATCATGAGCTGCCGCTTCCTCCTGAGGAGTTGGACGGACAGTCACCCCGCCTTCTCCTCCGTTGTAGCTGACTCGATTTACGTTGGTCGTGTTGTTGACGACGGTTGTGTTGTAGACATTGTGAATGTCGGTAATGTTCACGTTCGCAACGGAGCGGTTGTAGAAGAAGTGGCCGCCATCCCAACGTCCGCCTACAAAACCTTCGCCGAAGTATCCGAAACCGTAGTTGATACCGCCATAGAAACCGATATGCGGACCCCAGTAGCCGTCATAAAAAACAAACGCGCCATCGGCCCAGCCCCAATATGGCGGAGTCCAGAGGAAACCAACTTCCGGAGCTAATATCCATGTTCCCGGCACCCAGAAATAATCGTCGTCACCCCACGCCCAGTAGCCCGGCGTCCAGATGTAACCGTCGCCGGGGCAAAGAGGCTGTTCATAAATGGGTAGTGCGGGTGGACCAAACGTAACCGATATGCGGACTTGCGCGAACGACGCCGACGACATAACCAGAACCACGAATGCGAACAACAACCCACGAATGGAGCGAATACGCATCTTGTTTCTCCTGTCCGGCAATCCTTCGCTTACCCGATGCTGCTTTGCTGCTGCGGGCTGCGGGACTGGCCGGTACAAACTTCGCAGACGATCCCTTTTGATCGTCACGATCGTCTTAGCGTCTCGATCGTCTTAGCGTCCGCTGCGCTGGCTCCTTCCTGAATTTGCCAACGGTTTCATGTCAGCCAGCTTAGAGATCGAAGCTCTACAGAGAGGTTGGCAAAGAGTGCAGGACTACAGAATGGACGATCCACACATACCAATTCCCATTGCCCCCACTAAGCGGATGTGTGTAAGCGAGGCCTTTACTTCGGAATTGGAACCATCGCGGTCACGGTAGCCCCGTGTTCGGTTGAAGATATCTCGAGCTTGCCTCCGAGCTGTCCTATGCGCTCCTTCATGCCACGTAGCCCCACCCCGATGGCCCGCTGCCCGCACTCGTCTGACTCATTCAGAATCACCGAAGGAATGCCTTTTCCGTCGTCTCTGACTTCAAGGATGGCCATTTCGCCTTCGATTGATAGGTGGATGTGCGCCGTTTGGCTGCCGGAGTGGCGGTGAACGTTGGTCAGACTTTCCTGTAATACGCGAAAAAGCGCCAACTCCGTGTCGCGCGGCAGCCGTCCGAACTCAGCCGACGCATCGAAGGTAGCTCGGATTCCGCTTCGTGCCGTGAAACCCTCGAGATACCAGGGTATCGCGGACTTCAATCCCATCTCTTCCAACATCGGAGGATAGAGCAGATAGGAAATAGTGCGAACTTCCTTGACGCACTCTTCAGCCAGGCGGACACATTGTGTTACTTGTCGCTTGATCGCGCTTTCATTTTCTCCCAGGCTGGACACGATTGTATCCAGGCTTATCTTCATCGCCGTAACACACTGGCCCAGAGTGTCATGCAGATCCCGTCCGATTCGCCGCCGCTCCTCATCCTGCATTTGCAGCAGATGCGCGGTCAGATCACGCAGTGATTTCTCTTTCTGCATTCTTTCCGTGATATCGCGAGTGACCTTGGCGAAACCGATCAGTGTATCCGTCTCATCGCGAATTGGCGTGATGATCACATTCGCGAAGAAAGTCGAGCCATCCTTGCGCAAGCGCAAACCTTCATCCTCGAATCGCCCCTGCGCCGCCGCGACCTTGAGTTCCCACAGAGGTTTGGCTGCACAAACATCCTCCTCGGGATAAAAACACGAAAAGTGCCGGCCAATGATCTCCGCGGCCTTGTAGCCCTTGATTCGTTCCGCTCCGGCATTCCAGGTGCTGACGTAGCCCTCCGGATCTAGCATGAAGATGGCGTAATCCTTAACCTGCTCCGCCATCAAACGGAACCGTTCTTCGCTCCGGCGCAGGGCGACTTCCGCCCGTCTGCGTTCGGTGAGATCATGGATAACGCTGCCGAAGCCCACCAGTTTACCCACGCCATCTCGAACCGCCGCGATCATCTCATTCGCCCAGAATGTTGTGCCATCCTTGCGCAGACGCCATCCTTCATCTTCGGCGTGTCCCTCTCTGATGGCCAAGTCCAGCACCTTTAGTGGTTCTCCGGAGGAAACTCCCTCTGCGGAATAAAAGCGGGAAAAATGTTGGCCGAGAATCTCCGCGGACTTATGTCCTGTAATTCGTTCCGCCCCATCGTTCCAGCTCGCGACGCAGCCCTCGCGATCCAGCATGAATATCGCATAATCCGGTACCGCCTCGACGAACAGACGGAATTGCTCTTCCTTTCGGCGTGAGTCGACTTCGGTCCGAAGGACCTGCATTTTCTGCTGCAACCGAACCACACTCCGCAAGCGTTCTTCTTCCGAGGTAAGCTCGCTGTAACTGTCGTCGGGGACCACGCCCGAGTGTTCATCACAAATCTGCAACAGCGAATTCTCATGCTCTTCCCGGCAAAATCCCTGTATCGGATATGCGCACCGCAGCGAAAACGAGTAGGTTTTCGCCAACTGATTCCAGAATTGTTCCAGCCGGATCGCCGCTTCGGGATTTCCTTCTGCCCACAGCAACGCCACCATCTCTCCAAATGCCACCACCCGATGATTCTCATCCTGGGCGGCCGCTGCGGCGCGCGCAATCACTCCACCAATCACTTCTGGAAATCGAGCGGCGTCGGGTAGCCCGCCCACCATGATTTTGGCAAGGGTCTCGGCCGCATCCAACGCTACGTATCTGCCGCTCGCAATCGCTTGGGCAAGATCGAGCCCTTGATTCTTCAGTCGTTGCGACAAATTGTCCGCGTGATCCTTCGTCGCAATGATTACGGCTGAACTGCCAGCCACGAGGGCCGTGCCAATGAAATGGCATAGTTCGTCCAGAAGAAATCTGTCTTCGCTATAGAACTGGACCACATGCGAATGGTGGTCCATATTCATTTGTGGAGGCAGGTTCGGCGTACGGGTTACGTTGGTTAGGCTCATTTAGTCCTCAAGGAACAGAACATAGATAGAGACTTGTCTCGCCAGCGACAGATTCTAAAGCAGGAGCTTAGACCGAACGAATCATTCTTCAAAGTATCGAAACGCTGTCCATACAGCGCATCCTGTATGCGGACGTTGCAAGGATCAGGAGAACAGCGGGCTACGGAATTCGCTGTATTGCTGCAGCGCCGGCTGTCCGTGTAGCTTGACCTAGCGTAACCAAACGGACTTGGGTAGTCATGGGTTAGCGTCGTATTTACGGCATTCGACCCTCACGACTACCCGCCCCGGACTGGAGATGCGCGGCCGACGGTGCGGGCCGGAGCTGGTTTCGCGCAAAGGAGACTAAATATGAGAAAACTGATGACGATTGTCTTCGCGCTTAGCCTGCTGACTTTTTTTAGCCTGGCGGCCCAAGACACACAGCAGGACAACATGAAGTCCGGCACCGCAACGAAAGCGGCACACATCACGGGCAAAATCAGCGATGATGGCAAGACTTTCGTGAGCGACAGCGATGGCAAGAGCTACACCATCAGCAACCCGGATGCCGTCAAAGGGCACGAGGGCCACCATGTCACATTGAAGGCCAACGTTTCCTCCGACCAGACCTCAGTGAATGTCATGTCGCTGAAGATGGCGGGAGACAGCATGAAGAAAGACAGCTCGCAGAATTGACCTCTGCGCGGCGATTTTATTTTGGGCCAGCCCTTGGGCTGGCCTTTTTATTTATTTCGTTATTTCGCAAGCATTCAAGAACAGCTATTCCCTCAAGAACAAAGAGACGCTTGAGAATCACACGCATGCCATCTTTCCTTTTTCCTTCTTTCCTTCCTTCCCTTCGACCTCTATGTATGAGCTGGGCGTCTTGTTGGTGGATATCTTTCTAAAGACGTAAAATTCTTTACGTCCGCCAGCGTCACAATTTCCAGTCCTTTTTGCAGGTGCGCTCCGGCGCGGCAGACCGAATGTTCGCCAGTCCGATAGAAATACGATTACGATACTAATATTACTTCGGTATTAGAAGTTAGCTTGATTTGAAGGCTAACATTGAGAAACAGGAGGTCGGCGGCGAGAGGGGCCGCAGCGAAAAAATTCGACCCGCCGAAACATTGATCCTGGAGTAGCATTTTGGTCATTAGTCCCGGAGTAGCGTTTTCGTCTTGTTCTCGTCCCTGAACGTGGATTTTTAGATGGAGATGCCGCCAACATCATCCGCTGAGAATGTGCGCCGTTATGGCGCAGCCCTGCTGGCTGCGATCGCAGCCCTGGTTCTTCGCAGGATGCTGGCCCCAGTGTTGGGACATCAGAATCCCTACCACACCGCGTGGGCAGCGGTGGTTTTTTCGGCATGGTATTGCGGAGTGGGCCCATCCGTCCTCACCATTCTGGTCGATCTGATCGGCATCTGGTACTGGTTCTTGCCGCCGTCTGGCTCCTTTGCGCTTATTGACCCAAAACCTGACATCGCTGGGATGCTGGGCTTCGTAATCTTTTCCGGCGTCATCGTCGCATTCGGAGAGACCACTCGCCGTTCTTTTGCCAGGAGCCGCTGGGCCGAAGACCAGTTGCGCAACGCGCACTCAGACCTGGAGCGAAAAGTTCAGCAACGAACCGGGGAATTGAGCATGGCGAACGAGAGTCTGATGGAACTGTCGCACCGCCTGCAGCAACTTCGGGATGAGGAGCGGAGGCAGATTGCCCGCGAATTGCACGACAGTGTCGGACAGATGCTGGCGGCCTTGAGCATGAACATTGCACAGGTGCAGTCTCAATCCCACAAGCTGGATCCCGTGGCGGCCAGGGCGGCCTCTGAAAACGCGGGGCTCGTTGAACAAATCACCAAGGAAATTCGCACCATCTCGTATCTGCTGCACCCACCTCTGCTTGACGCGGCAGGACTGGCATCGGCGGTTCGCTGGTACGTCGACGGTTTTTCGGAACGAAGCAACATCAAAGTCGATACGGAGATTCCAACTGAATTTCGCCGGCTCTCCGATGAGATGGAGATCACTATTTTCCGGATGGTGCAGGAGTGTCTCACCAATATTCATCGCCACTCCGGCAGCGATTCCGCTATCGTCGCGATTCGCGAGGAAGACCACGGCATTGTTGTGGAGGTGAAGGACGCGGGCAAGGGTATCCCTCTGGACAAACAGATGGAGATGCGTTCCGATCGGTCGGGAGTGGGCTTTCGCGGCATGCGAGCGCGATTACGACAGCTTGGCGGAGAACTGGACGTTCAGTCGGACAGCGGTGGGACGTCTGTAATTGCCAAACTCCCTCTTCAACCAGCATCGGCGTCCACGGTCGACCGCGGAAAAGCCTTGTGAACGACTCGCCGATCTGTTGGTCGTTCGACAAATAAGGCTCTGCTGCTCTGGGTACACGTTGGCGTGCTTTTCTTCTCCAGGTCTTCTCCAGGACAAAATTTCACGGCAAAATCGTAAAGTTGCTTAGCAATTCGTCTTGCTCTCCAACCCACGCAGTTCTGGGGGCAACTAAGAGAAGCACGTGGACTTAAATTGCGAGTGCGCCAAGTCGCGCGCTCCAAATAGGGAGGACTATTTTATGGCAGATGATCTGGAAAAGAACCGACAGCAGGGTGGACAGACTGGTCAGCACAGCGAACAGCCTGGACAGCAGGGCAATCAACCCGGACAGCACGGCCAAAACCGTCAGACTGGCCAGGGCGGTCAACAGAGCGGGCAGCCCGGACAGAAAAAGGGCGGGCAGGGTCACGATCAAGAAGATGAAGAAAAGAATGAGAATCTGGATCGCCAGCGACGCGCCTCGTAGTCAAGCCTCGTAATCAAGGGGTAAGTAGGCTCAGATAAGCGATAAGTGGTAAGTGAAGTCCCGGCCTCTGTGCCGGGACTTCGTTTTACGTTTACGAACACGAGGACGACACCGAACAATTTTCCTTCTACCCACCATCTTTGCCCTGTGCCAATCTTGGCGCCTCGTGATAAGCATGGCATTTCTATGACTTAGCAGGGGTCTTTTTGTGGAAGCGGAGTTGCAGCCATTTCCTCTTAGTACACAATGTGCAGTCACCAGCCAGAGTGATTACTGGCTTCTGTTCGGTCGGGCAAGTTGCAACCGTGCAGGAATCAAGCTTTTAGACGTCGTGCTCCATTCCGGACCAGATGCGGCAACCGGACTCGCAGAAAACTGCATCTGAACAAGACCTTTCGCCGGAACAATCATGCAAGCCGCCTGCGCTCATTCTTCGTCGATGGAGCATCACAGATTGCCCGGGGAGGTCCATGCATGCGGTTGTTGAGTGTTCGGCTGATTATTTCTCTGATTGTTGGCATAACGCTGGTGTCGCTGGGCTTCTCCTATTACCAAGTGGTCCAGGAAAAACGCGCGCTTCGCAGCGACCTGGAACGGCGGGCGGAGGTGCTGGGCGAGAGCCTGGCCGGCAATGTCGAGAAGATATGGGGAAACGGCTCGAACCAGGCTCTGCTGCGGCTGGTGCAACGCTTTAGCAATCGGGAGCACTTGATTGGAGTCGCGGTCTATGACCGGCAGGCTGAACCGGTGGCAATGACCCCGGAGCTGGGGAAAATGCTTACTGCGAGCCCGCAAGCGGTGACCGAAGCCATCCGGGACAATCATGATGAGAGTACCTTCGTTAAGTTGGGGACCTCCCGGCTTCTGATTTTCGCCTTGCCGCTGCACCGTGAGGATGAATTATCGGGCGGGTTGGTGATTGTGCATGACGCAGACTACATCCAGGCGCAGATGCTTCGGGTGTGGCGGGAAACATTTCTTCGCGTGCTGGCGCAGGTGTTTCTGGTCGTTTTCCTCACGATGATGATCGTACGCTGGAGCATCAGCGGACCCATCGCGCGCGCTGCGCAGTGGATGCGCGCCATGCGCACGGGGAGAATCTCCTCATCCCAGAAGATGCCGAACCTCGACATGTTCCGTCCACTGGCCCACGAGGTTGCCACCATGGCTGCAAGCCTCAGCTTGGCACGCAGCGCTGCGGAAAATGAGGCGCGTCTGCGGGACGCCAGCGAATCGATGTGGACGGCGGACCGCCTTTCCGTGCATCTCCAGACTCGCCTCGCCGACAGCCGGCTGTTCGTAGTCTCCAATCGCGAGCCGTACATTCACCAGCGGAATGGGAAGTCACTGAATGTCATAGTTCCTCCAAGTGGCCTGGTAACCGCTTTGGAACCTGTGCTGGACGCTTGCGACGGCACATGGATCGCGCATGGCAGCGGTGATGCCGATCTGGAAACTGTCGATGCACACGATCGCCTCCGTGTTCCTCCCGATGATCCTCGCTACACCTTGCGGCGGGTGTGGTTAAGCAAGCAGGAGGAGGAAGGCTACTACTACGGTTTCGCCAACGAGGGTCTTTGGCCTCTCTGCCATATCGCCCACACCCGCCCGATTTTTCGAGCGTCTGACTGGCAGTACTACCAGGAGGTCAACCGCAAATTCACAGACGCGGTGCTGGAGGAGATCGAAGACATACCGAGTCCAGTGATTCTGGTCCAGGATTACCACTTCGCTCTGCTGCCGCGGATGATCAAGGAGAAGAGGCCGGACGCGCGAGTGGCTATCTTCTGGCACATCCCGTGGCCGAACCCAGAAGCCTTCGGCATCTGCCCGTGGCAGCGGCAGTTGGTCGATGGCCTGTTAGGCGCTGATCTCATCGGCTTTCACGTACAGTCGCACTGCAACAACTTTCTGCAAACGGTCGACCGGGTGGTGGAATCGCGCGTGGATTGGGAGCACTTCTCTGTTTTGCGCCAGGACCACCGTACTATGGTCCACCCTTTCCCCATTAGCGTAGACCTGACCGACGATGAACCTGCGGCTGGCGCCAACGACGAGTCCAGCTATCTCGAGCGCGCGTCGTTGATGCGCAGTATTGGCGTAGAGGCAACATTCCTCGGGATCGGCGTGGATCGGGTTGACTACACGAAGGGAATCCTGGAGCGCTTCCTGGCAATCGAGCGGTTTCTGGAGAAATATCCAACTTATCAGGGGCAATTCACATTCGTGCAGATTGGAGCGCCCAGCCGGACGCATATCAAGCGCTATCACGACCTGCTCGCCGAAGTGGAAGCGGAGGCCGAGCGCATCAACTGGCGTTTCCAGTCAGACAAGTGGAAACCCATTGTGTTCCTGAACCGGCAGCACAGCCACAACGAGATCGCGCCCTACTATCGCGCAGCCGATGTTTGTATGGTCACATCGCTGCACGACGGCATGAACCTGGTGGCGAAGGAATTTCTGGCGGCGCGAACGGACGAACGCGGAGTGTTGATCCTGAGCCAGTTCACCGGCGCCGCGCGGGAACTGCGAGACGCGCTACTGGTGAATCCATACGACATCGATCAGTCAGCGGAAGCCATTCGAGTTGCCCTTGAGATGGAGCCGGAAGACAAGCAGTTACGCGTGCATCGAATGCGCCGAACAATAAAAGAGCACAACATTTACCGCTGGGCCAGCAGTCTAATTAGTGAGTTGTGTGAGGTACGGCTTGATGCCCCGGAGGAAGAACATGCAAAATTCCACGCCAGCGTGGCCGGGTGATTGGAGTGAAGGGATAACGGGAAACGGATAATGATGATGAGCACAGCCATAGCAACTCCACAGCCGACGCCGTTGAAGCCCTTTTTCTTCAATACTTCGGCCCATCTGTTGCGCATCACCAGGTACAAGGCGAATACCCTTGCGGAGCTTCTCGATGCGCTGCGCGAGTGTCCTGAAGAATCGATCTTTCAGCACAGCGTCAGAACCTTGCAGGATCATCACTTTCTTTCCGCCGGTTTTTCCAACGACTTCGCGCACTGGGCGCTGGCAGCCTGCGACGAACCCAGGCTCGCTGAAGCCCTCGCCGGTGTTGACGTGCGCGAATTCACCTCGGTGGCGGAGTTGCGCGCGCGATTCATTCAGATCCTGGAAAAATATCTGCAGGACAACCCGGAATCCGGCGCACGCCTCGCCGATGAGGGATTTTACTTCTGCGCGGCCGACATTGTCGTCATGCCCACAAGCTTTCAGGCGCGCACTCTGCACGAGTTCGCGGAAGGTATAAGGAGCGTCAGCGTGCACTCGATCCATCACCATTTCATCGAGGCCCGGCTCCGAATCAAGCTCATGTCGAATGATTTCTCCCTATGGCTTCACGAGGACGCCGGCTTGACGCAGACCGCGCGCGCGTTGAACCGGATCGACATTTACACCTCGACTCTTGAAAACGTCCGGCAACAGATCGTGCGGATCATTGAAAGATCGTTGACGTAGTGTTCATAAGTTTATGCAAACAGCGAAGCCTGAACCCGTAACCAGTCCGACGGTGTCTGACAAGACCTCTGATCACGTTGTGCCCCCGCGACCGGAGCGGCGAAGCTCGCCGCGAACCTCGCCTCGAACCTGGGAAACACCTCCCGCACCGGTTGCACCGCCACATTTGGACGACTACCGGAGTGTCGTGGGTTCGGCTGTCATTGACGAGCTTCACTTCCTCGCCCGCAACCTCAAGGGCAAGTCGCTCAAGATGGTCAACTCCACTGCGGTCGGCGGAGGGGTCGCCGAGATGCTCAACCGTCTGGTCCCGCTGCTCGGAGAATTGGAAGTGGTTACCCACTGGGATGTCGTCACCGGAGGCAACGACTTCTTCGAGGTGACAAAAGCGTTTCACAATGCGCTGCAGGGCAGTGCGTATGATCTCACGCGGCATGCCCAGGAAATCTTCCTGACCTGCAACGAGCAAAATCGGCAGCGCATGCAATTTAACGAAGACGTCGTGGTCATTCACGACCCACAGCCTGCGGCGCTTATTCGTGCCCGGCAGGATGCGCACGCGCGCTGGATTTGGCGATGCCACATCGATCTGTCGAAACCGAACCCGCAGGTATGGCGGTTTCTGCAGCCCTTCATCGAGCAATATGACGCGGCGATTTTTTCCTCGCAGTCATTTACACGTCAACTGCAGATCCCGCAATATCTGTTTTATCCGTGTATTGACCCACTATCGGAGAAGAATAAAACGCTCGAGGACAGCTATGTCCAAAAGGTCTGCGAAGAGTTCGGAATTGATCGATCGCGGCCCATCGTGACTCAAGTCTCGCGCTTCGACCGCTTCAAAGATCCGGTGGGAGTGGTGCAGGCTTTCAAACTCGCCAGCAAATATGTGGATTGTCAATTGGTACTGGCGGGCGGAGGAGCCAGCGACGATCCCGAGGGTGCGACTGTCCTTAGAGAAGTGAAAGAAGCTGCGGGGGATGATCCCAACATCATCATTCTCGACCTACCACCGTGGTGCGCGCTGGAGATCAACGCCCTGCAACAGGCTTCGACCTTAGTGGTGCAGAAATCGATCAAGGAAGGCTTCGGGCTCACCGTGACCGAGGCGCTTTGGAAAGGCAAACCAACCATCGCCGGCGCCGTCGGTGGAATTCCAAATCAGATTATCGATAAGCTCACCGGCATGCTCGTGCACACGGTGGAAGGATGCGCGTACCAGATCCGTTACCTCTTGACGCATCCTGAATTCGCCGCTCAGCTGGGCCGTAACGGACGCGAGCACGCGAAGGAAAACTTCCTGATGACCACCAACGTGCGGCGATGGCTGTTGCTGATGCAGGTTATGCTGGGCAAAACAGGCTGAATCACGAGACCACGCCATCCTTAAAGCGTCGCCCCGGGAAAATCGGCAATCCTCGCACCCGTCGCGTCTTCTAACCCATCTTTTTCGCCGACTACCGACCTCATTAAAGGATCTTTATTAAGGATCTGTTCCCGCGGCGATGCCGCCCTACGTTCCTTCGATTGATACGACAGACTGGCTATAATGACCGGAAGTTCCGAGGGCCCATCAACACTCAGCAATGAACGTGGTTTCCCACGGCTCCAGCCGGATTCTTGACTATGATCTTTTGACTATGACCAATGAGGAGATCAGGCTCTCTGAAGCCCGCGACCGCAAGCAACATTGGAAGCGCTGGGGCCCGTACCTCAGCGAGCGGGCCTGGGGCACAGTGCGGGAGGACTACAGTCCCGACGGCAATGTCTGGGAATACTTTCCGCACGATCACGCACGGTCACGCGCCTACCGCTGGAACGAAGATGGTATCGCCGGCATTTGTGATCGCCGTCAGTTGATCTGCTTCGCCCTGGCGCTGTGGAACGAGCGCGATCCCTTCCTCAAGGAACGCCTCTTCGGTCTGACCGGAAACCAGGGTAATCATGGCGAGGATGTGAAGGAATATTACTTCTACCTCGACAGCACTCCCACGCACTCCTACATGAAGTATCTGTACAAATATCCGCAGGCCGCTTTCCCGTATGAGCAACTCGTGGAAGAAAATCGCCGCCGCGGCAAGAACGATCCTGAGTACGAACTACTGGACGCTGGTGTATTCGCCGAAGACCGGTATTTCGATGTGTTCGTCGAGTATGCGAAAGGTGATGTCGAAGACATCCTTATCAAGATCACGGTCAGCAACCGTGGCCCGGAAATGGCCCGTCTGCGGGTGCTCCCGACTATTTGGTTCCGCAACACCTGGTCGTGGGGCGACGCCGAGGTTCGTCCGAACTTGCATGCGGTGCCCGGCGCCATCGAACTGAAACATCCTGGCCTGGGGACGCGTTGGCTGTACTATGACGGCTCTCCAGAACTCCTATTCACCGAAAATGAAACCAACCGCCGGCGGCTCTTCAACGCTCTCGAGAGCGGATTTTGTAAGAAAGACGGAATCAACGACTACATCGTGCACGGGACGAAGCAAGCAGTGTCGTCTGAATCCGTGGGCACGAAAGCGGCTGCTCATTACGCAATGGACATCGCTGCCGGAGCGACCGTGAGTGTCCGGTTGCGGCTCACGACACTCGAGTTCAAGCAACAGCCAAACGCCGCTTTCAATTCGTTCGATGCCCTCTTTGCCACGCGCAAACGTGAGGCGGATGATTTCTACTGCACGATTATTCCGCGGGATCTTTCATCTGACGCGCAAAATGTCATGCGGCAGGGCTTCGCCGGGCTGTTGTGGTCGAAACAGTTTTACCACTACGTCGTCAAGCAGTGGCTGGATGGAGACCCCGGCCAACCCCCGCCGCCGGCAGAACGAATGCATGGGCGAAATCATGATTGGCCGCACCTGTACAACGCCGATGTGATCTCCATGCCCGACAAATGGGAATATCCCTGGTACGCGGCATGGGACTTGGCGTTCCACTGTGTTTCTCTGGCCCTGGTCGATTCTGATTTTGCTAAAGAGCAGCTCGTACTCCTGCTGCGTGAGTGGTACATGCATCCCAACGGCCAGTTTCCGGCGTATGAATGGGCGCTGGGAGATGTGAACCCGCCGGTGCACGCGTGGGCGGCGTGGCGCGTCTACAAGATTGACAAGAAGCGGCATGGCAAGGGCGACCGGGCGTTTCTGGTGCGGGTGTTCCATAAACTGTTGTTGAATTTCACCTGGTGGGTCAACCGCAAAGATGCCGAGGGCATGAACATTTTTCAGGGCGGCTTCCTGGGTCTCGACAACATCGGTGTATTCAACCGCAGCGATCCTCTCCCGACGGGCGGACGCATCGAACAATCCGACGGCACCAGTTGGATGGCGATGTACACGCTGAACCTGCTGGCCATCGCCATGGAATTGGCCATGCAAGACCCCGCGTATGAAGATGTCGCCAGCAAATTCTGGGAGCACTTCATCTACATTGCCTACGCCATGAACCATCTCGGCCATGATGGTATGGGGCTGTGGGACAAGGAAGACGGGTTTTTCTACGATGTACTGAAGTTCCCTGATGGCGGACACTTCCCGGTAAAAGTTCGTTCCATGGTCGGGTTGATCCCGCTATTCGCGGTCGAGACCCTGGAGCCGGGACTCATGGAGCGGCTCCCCGGCTTCAAGCGCCGCATGGATTGGTTCATCGACAACCGCCCAGACCTTACCGAGAACGTTGCCAGCATGCGGACGTCTGGAATGGCGGAACGAAGGCTGCTCTCGATCGTGGATGCAGAGCAACTCCGGCGTATGTTGCAAATCATGTTGGACGAGCAGGAGTTTCTCTCACCTCACGGCATTCGCGCGCTTTCGCGCCGTCACCGCGATCATCCGTTCATACTCGCAATCGGCGGCCAGGAACACCGCGTGGACTACGAACCGGCCGAATCGACGAGCGGCCTGTTTGGTGGCAATTCCAATTGGCGCGGGCCGGTGTGGTTTCCAATGAACTATTTGTTAATCGAGTCTCTGCAGAAGTTCCATCATTATTTTGGCGACGACCTCAAAGTAGAATTCCCTTCGCATTCCGGCAAAATGCTCACGCTTGCCGAAGTTGCTTCGGAACTCTCACACCGGCTGACAGGGATCTTCCTGCGGGACGAACAAGGGCATCGCCCGGTATACAATGGCACGCCAAAGTTTGGCTCCGATTCAAACTGGCGCGATCTCATTCTTTTCTATGAGTATTTCCATGGCGACACCGGGCAGGGCCTCGGGGCAAGCCATCAAACCGGCTGGACGGCATTGGTGGCCAAGCTCCTTCAACAAAATGCGAGCTCCGGCAAGTCTAAAGGCCGGCGAAATTAAAATAGGCGTGGTTGGCTTGTTGTGTTTGGCACGCCAGGTTTCAATATGGCGAGAGCAAAGTTGAGCACTGCGTGAGGCAGGAGGCCGGGTGTCCATAGAGCGGCGCGAGGGTTCCCCCAACATCAAGGCGGTCATTCTGGATTACGGCAAGGTTCTGGCTCGCTCGCCCGCGGCGGAAGAGTTCGGGCGCATGGCGGAAATGTTTAATGTAAGTTTCGAATCGTTTTGCGAACACTGGCAGGACGGGAGAGATTCCTACGATCGCGGCGATGTAACGGCGGAGGAATACTGGCTGAAGCTGGCGACACAAACCAACACTTCGATTGACCGCCAGCAGATCGAAACTTTGCGCCAAGTGGAAATTGAAATCTGGACCCACATCGATCCTGACATGCTCGATTGGCTGAGCCGGCTGCACGCGGCCGGATTTAAGACCGGCTTACTCTCAAACATGCCCTGGGACATGGTGACCCATGTACGGACAAAATGCGCGTGGATGGACAAGTTTTCTTTTCAGACGCTCTCCGCCGAACTGCGGTTAATCAAACCGCACCCCGCGATCTATGAGCACGCGCTTCAAGGCCTCGGGGCGACGGCTGAAGAAACGATATTTGTAGATGATCGCGAGACCAACGTCGCGGCGGCCTACGCGCTGGGCATTCGTGCGATTGAATTCCGATCCGTCGGCCAACTTAAGGATGACCTGGCAGCACTGGGTTTTCCCGTCTTGCCCGTGAGCGCTCACAATGCAAAGCCGTTGTATCCTTCTCCGATATGAGAACAATTCAAACGATTGACTATTCCGAGGCCCGGCGGGCCGTCGATCTCATCTTTGAAAAAGTGTCGCAGATGCAGAAGGCGGTCGCCGTTGCGGTCGCCGATTCGCATGGCGACCTCATCTGCTTTGCCCGCATGGATGGTGCTCCGGTCTCCTGCATCAACATCGCCACGAACAAAGCCTGGACGGCTGCCCGCGAGCGCAAACCGACACGCGAAATCGGAGACAAAGTGAAACATCCGGAGAGAGGCCACGACATTGCCTACTACGGCGATCCGAAATATGTCGGGTGGGGCGGCGGCGTTCCGGTCTGGAAGAACGGCGAAGTAGTGGGTGCGGTCGCGGTCAGCGGCCTGTCGTCGAATGAAGACATGGCCCTAGCTACGCTCGGTGTAGAACTGATTACCGGGTCGTAGTGACCACTTCTATCGAGACGATGCGCGGCTGATTCCCGGATTCTTACGAACCGGCCCTCATGTCGCTGGAAGTCCCTCCCGCTGCGGGGACATAGCACTTCTGCGTATAGTCCATCACCATGCGGTCGGCGTTAAATCGCCAGCCCAGCGTACGGATGGTTCGCTTCATGCGCTTGATCCAGCCCCGTGGCAGGCCATCGCGATCGCGCTGGTAATACAGCGGGATCACTTCCTCGCGGAGAGTTCGCATCAGGTCTTCTCCATCGCGGGAATCGTGCACGCTCATGTTCGAATGAGTGCGTCCGGTTCCAATCGCAAAACCATTCATGCCGTCGAAGGCTTCCGCCCACCAGCCATCGAGAACAGAAAGATTCAGGCCACCGTTCAATACCACTTTCTGGCCGCTCGTGCCCGAAGCCTCCAGCGGCCGGCGCGGATTGTTCAGCCAGACATCGACCCCTTGCACGAAACGGCGTCCCACGTTGATGTCATAGTCCTCTACAAACACGAACTTGTCGCGGAACTTAGGATCGCGCATCATCTCGGCAATCTGCTGCAGCACCCGTTTGCCGGGCTCGTCGAGCGGATGGGCTTTGCCCGCAAACACGAACTGCACCGGGCGTTTTGGGTCATTCACCATGGAGGCCAGCCGCTCCATGTCGGTCAAGATCAGATTGGCCCGCTTGTAGGTAGCAAAGCGCCGGGCAAATCCAATAGTCAGAGCATCCGGGCTGAGCACGCCCGCGAGGCGCTGCAGCGTCTCCCGCGATTCTCCACGGCGCTCCGCCTGCTCCACCGCGCGACGGCGCACAAACTCGATGAGCTGCGACTTCAGGTTGAGGTGCGTCTCCCACAGTTCGCCGTCGTCCACATCCTCGATTCCCAGCCAGATTTTGGCTTCACTGCTGCGCTGGTGCCAGTCCGTACCCAGATGACGATCGTAAAGGCGGAACATCTGCGGGGCCAGCCACGAGGGCACGTGCACTCCGTTGGTGATGTGGCCAATGGGAATGTCGTCTTCCAGTTTGTTTCTGAATAACCCAGTCCACATGGCGCGCGATACCTCAGCATGCAGCGCCGAAACTGCATTGGCGCGGCGCGACAGCCGCAGCGCCAGCACCGTCATACAAAATAATTCGTCTGAGTTATTAGGATTCTCGCGGCCCAGTCCCAGCAGGCTTTCCTTGGAGAGCCCGAGTGCTTCGCGTAGCGGTCCGATATGTTCCTCGACCAGGCCCGCATCGAAGCGGTCGTGCCCGGCCGGCACTGGAGTGTGTGTGGTGAACACAACTTCGCGCGAGACGCGCGGAACCGCGGCGTCAAACGCCAGGCCTTCCTCCTCCATCCGCATGCGAATCGCTTCCAATACTGCAAAAGCGCTGTGGCCTTCGTTCAGGTGCAGCACGCCCGGAGAAACTCCCAGAGCTTTGAGCGCTCGTAGCCCGCCCACGCCCAGCAGCAACTCCTGACGAATACGGATGCGCAGGTCTCCGCCGTACAAGCGCGAGGTGAGCTGGCGGTCCTCGGGAGCATTTCCTTCCACGTCGGAATCGAGCAACAACAAATCGCGGCGTCCCACTTTCACGCGCCAGACTTTCGCCTGAATCTTGCCACTGCGGGTTTCGATTTCCACTACGACCGGGCGGCGGTCCTTGCCGATCGCCACTTCCATCGCCATTTGATTGACGTCGGTCTTCAAATATTCTTCCCGCTGCCATCCACCGAGATCGAGTCTCTGCCGGAAATAGCCCTGGCCATAGAACAAACCAATGCCAATCAAAGGAATGTCGAGATCCGACGCGCTCTTGATGTGATCCCCAGCCAGCACTCCGAGTCCGCCGGAATAGACCGGCAGCGATTCATGCACGCCAAACTCCGCGGAGAAATACGCCACCGGATGAGGCCGCAGCACGCCAGCGTTCTTCGCGCCCCAGGTGCGATCCGCTTCCAGATACTCCAGCATGCGGCGATACGCATAATTCACCCGGCTGTGCAGCATGATTTCAGCGGCGCGGGCTTCGAGCTTGGCGAGCGGCAGTTCTCCCAGCAGGGCAACCGGATTCTGATTGAGTTCGTTCCATCTCGCCGGATCCAAATCAAGGAAAAGACTGGAGGAGTTGTGGTCCCAGCTCCACCATAAATTGCGCGCCAACGCCCACAGCCGCTCCTGCAGCGGGGCAATGAAGCGATCCAGCGTGCGGGCTTCGCTCACGATCGGAGCGACCTGGGTAGCCGCCTCCGTCAGCATGCGAATTTCGTCCTCGCTGAAAACCCGCGCCTCGATAGTCTGAACCACCAGAACGCCCTGCAGCACTCCCCGATCTATGAGAGGCACTCCCAGAAACGACTGGTAGGCGTCTTCGCCAGCGTCCCGAAAATATTTGAACCGGGGATGGGTCTTTACCTGTTCGACGGAAACCGGACGCACCAGTTCCGCCACCAGACCTGTGAGCCCTTCATTCACCGCCATACGCAGACTGCCGATGCATTCCTTGCGCAGCCCGACCGTTGCCGCCAGCACAAGATTGGCGCGATCCGGTTCCAGCAAGTATGCCGAGCACACGTCCGTGTGAAATCTCTTGGCGATGAGCGCAACCACGTTCATCAGCGTTTCCGCGGGCTGTGCACCCTCTGCCGCAAGGTTCGCAATCTCTTCCATGGTCAGCACGCTGCTGACTTTGCCCGCCTGCACTACTTCCATGTCGCCTGCCGCCTCTTCATAGCCTTCCAATCTGGTTCGTAGCCTCCGTAGGGTCCTGGGTCTCCATCGACTGACTACTCACAATGTCATTCGCCGGTCAGGTTCTCCTATTGTAAGCGAGCGCATGAAATCGGGGACCAAGCTGCGATTTTCACACCGGAAACTTCGTCCTCGTCAAACCCGCTCGGGGCAGTCGCTGGCGCAACATTCGTCGCCTCGACCCTCCCCGTCCGGCGAATTCCTGTAAGCAAAACTTGTTTGCGTTGCGCCTTGAGTAAAGAGTAAAATCCGGCAATCCAGCCCACCAACGGAAGGGCATACCTTCACTTTTCGTTGGCGTTTCGAGCTTGACGACAGAGCTTTTGAGCACCGCCTGCATTTCTTTTGCATCTCGCGCGACCCATGGAGTCAGGACAATGAATGGTACTACCGCACGATTTCTCCGATTGGGTGTGAGCTTGTCTGGATTAATAGTTTTGGGGTGGGTACTCACTGGCCAGGCGGCCAAACCGGTTCAGCAGGGGCTGCCCACGGACTGGTCTCACCGCCACGTGATCTTTTCCCAACCAGCGACATTCGAGCAAATCCGACAGGTTACCAGCGATCCACGCTACTGGCAGCAATGGTACCGGCAAAATGTGACGCGCGTCCTGTCGGACCCGGCAGCGTCCGGCGATGCGGCCTCCGCTGGTTCTGGCATGGTTGCCGGCTTCGATCATGGTGTGGAAATTGGCAGGAATGGGGCCGGCTCAGGGGGAGCATGGTCTGAAGATCTCGGCAACGGCGGCGGTGTCGGTGCCGGTAACTATCCCGCCAAGTATTCATTCCAAATTTCGACGGCGAACTGCGCCAGCGCGGCCACTCCCGATTATGTCGTCTTCAATACCGGACTGGCGGGCTCGAGCACCCAGGCTAGCGTGGTCGCCTACGACAATCTTTATTCAGGCTGCACCGGAACCAAACCAACTGTCTACTGGGCTTACAACACCGGAGGGCAGGTTCTGACTTCTCCAACGCTCTCAGAGGACGGGACACAGGTGGCGTTCGTCGAAACCAATACAGGCTTCGGGATATTGATCCTGCTGAAATGGGCAGCCTCGACCACCGAGACTGTCGGCTCCCCGATGACTCTGACGCCGGTCGCTACCAGCGCGTACCGTACCTGCACTGCACCCTGCATGACTGAGGTCCTGCTGAAGAACAGCGGCTTGCTCCAGACCGATGACACGACCTCGTCCGTTTTCCCCGATTACACCGACGACACAATTTGGGTAGGCGGAGCTCTGGGCTGGCTTCACAAGATCACCGGAGTGTTTCACGGCACCCCGGCCGAAGCGACCACGGGCGGATTCCCCGTTCAAGTAAATACCGGCAACTCCCTTTCCAGCCCAGTCTACGACCCTGTTTCGGGGAATGTCTTTGTGGGTGATTACGGCGGAATTCTCTATCGAGTCAGCGCTAGCGGAGTGGTCACGGCATCGGGACAAGTGGATCACGCAACTGGTCTGGTTGCGGGGCCCATCGTCGATTTGACGGCCGAGAAGATCTATGTGTTTTCCTCCAGCGACGGCAGCACAACCTGCACCGGGGGCGTGCCCTGCTCGGCGGTCTTCCAGTTCGTCCCGACTTTCGCCGCTGGGACGAAGGGTTCGGAAGCTGTGGTCGGGGTCAGCCAAGCCTCGCCTCCTAATCCCAATCCCATGTATGAGGGCAGTTTCGACAGTACCTATGAAGCTTCCGGCAACGCCACCGGAAACCTCTACGTTTGCGGCAACACGGCGGGGTCACCTACCCTGTATCAGATTCCGATCGCGGCCGGAGTCATGGGAACTGCACTCACCGGGCCGGTGCTGACCAGCGCCACCACCGGATGCTCTCCGGTCACCGACATTCCCAACCCCAACGTCACCGGAGGCGCCACTGAGTGGATCTTCGCCAGCGCTCAAGCCAGCGGCTCGGGCGATAGCTGCGCCGCCGGCGGCTGCATCATGAACTTTAAGGTCAAGCCTTGGCAACCATCGACCGCTTACACGGTAGGCCAGGAAATATTGGATACCAACCTTCACATTCAGGTAGTCAGAACAGCGGGCACGTCGAGAACCACCGCGCAGGGTCACCCGACCTGGAATATCAACATCGATGGCAGCACGACGGACAACACGGTGCGCTGGACCAACCAGGGTCCCCATCTGGCTTCCCACCCGGCTTGGCAGTCCAGCCACGCATACACCGTCGGTGAGGAGATTCTCGACAGCAACGGGGCTGTGGAGTGGGTGCATACGGCGGGAACATCCAGAACCGCCGCTCAGGGTCACCCGACCTGGAGTACGGTCGTGGCCGGCCCGACCGCTGATGGTACCGTCAGCTGGCGAATGGTAGGCCCAGTCGCTACTTTCAGCTTTGCTGCCGCTGGAGGCACCAGCGGGATTATTATGGATAACGATGTCAGCACGGGCACGCTGGCCGGCGCGTCCCAGGTGTATTTCTCGACTCAAAGCAACCAGACCTGTATAACATCCACTGGCACCGGCGGGTGCGCGGTACAGGTATCGCAATCGGCATTACAATAGACAGGCAACAAAGATAGGTGCCCTCTTATGACGATGAATGATTTGTCCTCCGATAATCCGCGTACTCCGGTCACTAAGCAGCCGTACGAAAAACCGTCCTTCCGCTACGAAAAAGTCTTCGTAACAAGCGCCCTGACGTGCGGCAAGATCAGCCACACGGATGCCGCTTGCGGAACCTTGAAGGTTTCGTAATCAGTGAACCCGGCACTCAACGCCGCGCACGCCCTGAAGTGCGAAATGGCGGGCGAAGTTTTGCGCTCCTCCGGCAGGTTGCGCTTGCTGGTCACGGGATGGAGCATGTTGCCCTCCATCTGGCCCGGCGACACACTCGTGATTGAGCGCGTCCCGAGCAATGCCGTGTTCGCGGGAGACATCGTCCTGTTCGGCCGCGACCGGCGCCTCTTTGTTCACCGTGTCGTGAACCGGAGCATCGTAACCAAGGGCCAAGACGCGGAAATTTTGACTCGCGGGGATGCAATGCCTGCCCCCGATCCGCCCGTGTCTGAGAGCGACCTGCTGGGAAGGGTTTCCTTCATCCTCAGGAACGGGAAACGCATCGAGCCCAGCCGGCGTCTGCGCCTTTCGGAACGCGCCCTCGCAGCCGTGCTTCGACGTTCGACCTTCATTGCCCGCATCGTTGTAAGAATACATAGCCTGCTCCAGACATCACAGAGTCAATCGCAGGACCAGTTATCACAAGTTCAAACCTTGTAGATTTCGAGCCGTCTCTTGCCCCAACTAGCCGCCGACATCGACCGTCTCAGCCTGGTGATTGAAATCGGGGGCATGCCTGTGCGCGTGCTCACGACCGACCCGCGCTTCCTCACCATGCTGCAGGACCGCTACGCTGGCTTCGTGACATCCTCCGAGCATGCAGAGATTGCCTTCGACGTGGACCTCACACCACCCCGCTTCGACAATCCCGATGCTCCGGTGCGCGTGACCTACCGGAACGGGCGCTGGACGCTCGAGCGCGGCGATTTTCGCGCCGAGTGGGAACCCGCGTCGCGCACCGGCTGGATTCGCCAGACCGCCAATCCCTATTCCATCGACGCGGTGCTGCGCATCGTCCACACCCTCGTGCTGGCCCGCCAGGGAGGCTTTCTGCTGCACTCCGCCAGCGCCATTCGCAATGGTAAGGCCTTCCTGTTCGCCGGAGTTTCCGAGGCGGGCAAGACGACGATCTCCCGGCTGGCTCCTCCTGACGCCACGCTCCTGACCGACGAAATTTCCTACGTTCGTAAACAGGAAGCCCGTAAACAGGATGCTCGTAAGCAGGAGGCCGGCTACATCGCCTTCGGTACTCCGTTTACCGGCGAACTGGCCAAGCTGGGCGAAAACGTTTCCGCGCCCATTGCCGCGCTCTACCTGCTCGCCAAGGGAACCGAAAATCGCATCGACCCGGTCCCGCCCGGAGAGGCCGCTCGATCTCTGCTTGCTAATCTTCTCTTTTTCGCGGAGGATGAGGACTTGGTGAAAGCGACTTTTCATTCCGCCTTCGAGTTCGTAAGCCGGGTCCCCGTGTCCCGCCTTACTTTTGTGCCCGACGCACGGGTCTGGGAGCTAATTGGATGAGCAGACTTTATCTCGCACGCAATCCGCGAGTTGCGGCGCGCAGCCTCGACGGCGAAATGATGATTATGTCCAGTCGCGATTCCACGCTCTTCACGCTGAACAAGACGGCCACGATTCTCTGGCAGTCGGCCGACGGCGCCACTCCACTGGACGAAATCGTCGAACACCGCATCTGCTCTGAGTTCAAGGTCGAGCCCGCTGAGGCCTTGCAAGACGCCGAAACTCTGGCGCGCGAACTGGCCAGCCATGAGATACTGCAAATCTCAGAAGAGCCGATTCTGCCGCGAAATCCCGTGGCCGGAGCAACCGCGGTTGGAGAGTCAAGGCCTGGAGAATCCCGATGAGCGCGCTCCTGCAGGAAATTTCCGAGAAGGCGCTGAAGCTGAACATTCCGCTCAGCGTTCAGCTCGACCTGACGTATCGTTGCAACGAACGCTGCGTTCATTGCTATCTCGATCACGACGATCATGGCGAGATGACCACCTCAGAAATCAAGCACTTGCTCGATGAGATGGCCGACGCCGGAGTCTTCATCCTCACCCTCAGCGGCGGCGAGATTTTCCTGCGCAAGGATTTCTTCGACCTGCTCGAACACGCCCGCTGTCTGATGTTTTGCGTGAAGCTCAAGACCAACGCAGTTTTAATCCGCGAAAACGAAGCTGCCCGCCTGCGCGATCTCGGCGTCGAATCCGTTCAGATCAGCATTTACTCGCACCGTCCGGAAGTTCACGATGCCATCACTCTGATCCCCGGCTCTCTCAAGCGCTCGGTGAATGCGATCCGCTTCCTCAAATCTCAGGGCCTGAAAGTCATCATCGCCAACGTCCTGATGACCCAGAACCGGCAGGACTACCCCGGAGTTCGCGCTCTGGCGGCGGAACTAGGCGTCGAATGCACCCTCGACCCAACCATCACTCCCATGATGGATGGCAACCGCTCCGTGCTCGACCTGGCCGTTGACCAAGGCACCCTGCGCCAGGTTTTCCGCGATGCAGATCTGGTGGGCGACGTGGATGAATTTTGCGCGATCCCCGCAAAACCCGGCGAGAGCGAACTGGATTCCGCTCCCTGCAGCGCCGGCCACACCGCCTGCTACGTTTCGCCGTACGGCGATGTTTTCCCCTGCGTGCAGTTCCCCCTTCCGACCGGAAACGTACGGCAGCAGCGCTTCGTCGACATCTGGCGCCATTCCGACCAGATGAACGAAGTGCGCTCCATCCGCCTGAAGGACCTTACGACCTGCACTTCGTGCACTCACGTTGGCACCTGCACCCGCTGTCCTGGTCTGGCCTACATGGAAGGCAATATGCGCGGGCCATCGACGCAGGATTGCGAGAAATCATTCGCCCGAACCGGAGTCCCTTCGGCCAATATGCTGGCCAAGAAACTCGCCGCGGGAAGTCTTGGGCAGACGAATCTGGGGCACGCGAATCTGGTGCAGATTCGCGCGCTCCCGAATCTGGCACGTGCTACTGCGTGATTCGGACTCGCAGTCACCGGTCCAACCGCAGATCCGACCGAAAACGCTCCAACTGAAAACATGTCCGCAACTAGCCCCACACTCGATGCTGAGTGGTCCTTACTGCTAACCGCATGCTCCGAAATCCCCCTCCAGGAAAAGATTGACCGCCTTCGCCTGCCGTTACGCGATCCAATTCGCTGGAAACTTCTTTTCGACCTCGCCGAACGTCACGGCACTCAGCCCCTGCTCTATCAGACTCTCGTTGAAATCGAGGACGCCATTCCCCGCGAGCAAGTATCCTTGATCGAGCAGAGCTACCAGACCAACCTGCACAAGGCCCTATTTCTTTCGCGCGAGTTGATTCGAATCATTGAGCGCTTGTCTGCTCTTAGCATCGAAGCCATGCCCTACAAAGGCCTGGCGCTGGCGGAACTCGTCTACGGCGACATCGCCCTGCGGCAGTCGGGCGACATCGACCTGCTCATCCATCCGCAGGATTTGCCGCGCATCCGCGACGCCGTCCGCGAACTCGGCTATACGCCTCACCTTTCTTTTTCCGAAGCAGAAGAACGAGCCTACCTGCAATCGGGATACGAATGTGCCTTCGACGGCACTGCCGGACCGAACCTTCTCGAGGTGCAGTGGGCGATTCATCCTCGCTTTTATGCCATAGATTTTGACATGCCCGGATTATTCCGGCGGGCCGTCACGCTCACTGTTGCTGGCCACGCGATGAAGACGCCCTCACCCGAAGATTTGCTCTTAGTGCTGTCGGCGCACGCTGCCAAGCACGCCTGGGGACGCCTCGTCTGGCTCTGCGACATCGCGCGAGTCATCAACCTGCCCACTCTGAACTGGAGCTGGATCGCATCTCAGGCGGAAGCTTTGGGAATTGTACGCATCGTGCGGGTCACCATGATCCTCGCGAACCGGCTCTTAGGTACCGTGATCCCGCCTGCGGCTTACGCAAGTCTCCCGGAAGAAACTGCTTCGCTCTCGCTGGCGACACTCACGCTGGTGAGCGAGGTTCAAACTCATCTTGCGAGCGAGTCCTCATACAACGTGGAGTCTCTGGCCTACTTCCGTCTGATGATGCGTCTGCGGGAGCGGCCAGCAGATCGTCGGCGATTCCTGCGGCGTCTCGTCTTCACCCCGGGCCCCGGCGAATGGCAGGCGGTCCGTCTCCCCGGACCATTGTTTCCGCTCCACCGGCTGGTGCGCCTCTCGCGTCTAGCGGCGAGGCTTGTGCGGGCGTAAACGAGTGATTGGATCGCTAGCAGTTGGCGAAAGATTCGGCTTTTGGGTGGCGCAGCGCTGTCAGCGTTGCGATAAACTTCTTCTTTGAAGGGCTTCAACCCGTGAGGTACTTTTTCAGCAGCCTAGACCGCCGGTTCCGCGGTAGTCACTTTCCACTCTCTCACATACAGAGCAAACATCCCCGCGCACCCGATCAAGGGCACGGCCAGTCCTGCCTTGAGGCTGCCGAAATGATTCGACGAAACTCCCACCATCCAGGGAAGCAGTCCCCCTCCGATGTTCGACAGTGTGAACAGGATGGACCCCAGCCGCGAAGACTCCGCCCCGAATTCACGCGACAAAAGCGAGATCATGATCGGATAAACGTAAGAAAGCCCCAGCCCCGCCAGGCAAGCGCTCGCCACCACCCCGCGCAGATCATGCGACAAAACCAGCCCTGCCATTCCCGAACACGCAGCCAATAGTCCCACCTGCACCAGACGAATCTCATCGGTCAGTCGCAACAGCAACGGCGCCAGCCATCTCCCCAGCATCATCGCCGCATAAAAAAACGAGGAAGTCATGATCGCCATCGTTGGCGACATCTTCCCCAAACTCTTGGAGTAGGTGGCCAGCCAAAATCCGAAGCCGTTTTCAACCCCGACATACAGAAAAAACAGCGCCGCCAAAATCCACAGAGCCTCGTGCCTCCACGGAATCGCCGGTGCCGCTTTCTGGCCAGCATTCCTGGCTGCAGACGGCTCGACAATTGACGCCGGCATGGCCGCGATCCCAATCGCCATCAAAAGCGCGAACCCCGCCACCGTCGCTAGCAACAGCGGAACCTGATTGCTCCTGGCTGCCGCTCCCACAAGAAATGGGCACGCGACCGCACCCGCGCTCCAGCAAAAGTTGAGCAGATTCAGTTTCGCGCTGCGCCGCCCAGGATTCACCTCCGCCACCATCAAGTTCGCCGCGGGAACGGCCAGCCCCAAACCTCCTCCATACGCTCCGATGCAAAAAATTCCCAGCCCCTTCGGGCCCGCCAGCAGCAAACCCACTCCCGCACTCATGAGCAGAAGCCCAGTCTTGATCGCGAATCGAAATCCCCAGCGCGCGGCCAGCACACCCGACAGGGCGACGGCCACGGTCGAAGCCACATACTGGACATTGATTAGTGCGCCGGCCTGCGAATAGTTCAGCGACCATCGCGCCGACAATATCGGCAGCATCGGACCGAGCAACACGTTTGCGATCCCGATCGGCACGAACGACGCGTACGCGGCTAACGTAAGCGCTTTGGCGGAGGTTGAAGTGCTGGGTGAGTCAGAGAGGGACATGATCAGAGGAGGGCGTGAAAGGCGAGGCACGCTCTGCGGCTACTATATCGGAATTTCGCCGCTACGAGGACCCGCGCGCCTTGGCCGTGGATTCCCTCACCACCAGCATAGGTTCAATCGCGATGTCGCAAGGATATTCTTTCTTCCCCTCAATGCGTTCCAGCAAAACCTGCGCCGCGACTTCTCCCATTCGCTTCAACGGCTGTTGCACCGTCGTCAAACTCGGAGTGTGAAACGCCGCCCCCGGAATATCATCGAAGCCCAGCACGGAGACATCCTGGGGCACGCGCAGTCCCTGTTCCTGCAGCGCCCGAATCGCGCCGATCGCCGAAATGTCATTGTAGGCAAACAGCGCCGTAAACGGCTGCTTGCGCGCCAGCAGTTGCTTGGCAAACGGATAGCCCAGCATCGGCGTCGGATCGTCGGTGTCGATCTGCACCGTCAGCTCGGGGTCGATCTTCATCCCAATCTCTTCTGCCACCTGGCAGATCGCCGCCCAGCGGTCCTTTGCATCCGAGCTCAATAGATTCCCCTTCATGAAAGCTACCTTCGTATGAGAAAGCTCCTTCAAATGATGCAGCGCCAAAACCGCCGCCCTCACATGATCGAGGGTAATGTTGGTGACTCCCTTCAGCTTCTTGTGGCCGGCAACCGCGACTGTCGGCAGCGTGGGCTCTTCCTGCACGGTCGTGTCCACGGTGATGATGCCTTCGACTCCCCGCTCCGACAGCAATTGCGAATATCGAGTGAGCAGCTCGGTATCATGCCGGTGGACCACTGTCAGAAAAAAGTAATCGCGCGTTCGCAAGTACTGCTCAATGCCGCTGATGATGGGCGAGCTGTAGGAGTCGCCAATCTCCTCCGCAATCACTCCAATGGTATAAGTGCGCTTGTTGCGCAGCGTGCGGGCGAAGAAATTGGGCCGGTAGTTGAGTTCCTTGGCGGCCGCGTGAATCCGGTTCTTGGTTTCTTGCGGAATGGACCGGGCCGACGGCGAGTCGTTCAGTACCGCGGACACCGTGCCTGCAGTGAGCCCTATATGCTGGGCAACAGCCTTGAGTGTAACGACCTCTGGTTTTTGGCCGGGCTTCTTGATTTGCCCCATGATCTTCTATGTCGCTCTAGTCAATGACCCAGAGAACTCCCCGCGACGCTCTTCCCAAACACCAGTTGTCATTCCGATCAAAGCGAAGAACCTGTGCACAGTGCAGCGCCGGTCACGCCTTGGCGTAACGTTCGCTGTTCGGCTTCGATCCGCTCACAGCGAAAAACAAGATGTACAGGTAACACAAAGTCGCAAGGATCAACGCATAGTGAATTCCTTGGCCCCAACTGGTCTCTCCTTGGACCATATCGGAGTAGTACCTACTATTGATGAGCACTGCGGCGCGCCCGACGAGATACGGAATGATGGCACCACCGACAATCGCCACATTCAGAACCCCGGACCCATCGCCCGTCAGTGGACCAAGCTCCGCTATCCCCATAGTAAAGATGCAAGGAAACATGATCGAATTAAACAATCCGACAGCCAGAATCGACCACATCGCGATGTGCCCACCACTGAATACTGAAACCGTAACCAGCAGCGCCGCCATGATCGCGGCGAAGGCAAGCAATTTGCCCGCCCTGATCTTCTGTAGCAGAGCGGAGCCAATAAACCGACCCACCATCGCCCCACCCCAGTACAGCGAGATGTACTTGGCTGCCTCCGCCAAGGCCGCGCGGTAGCGAACTGCGGCATCGGGAATACTCGCGGATGATATGAAACCGCCAATGTTATCCAATGCCAGGTAATTCGCGATGGAACTTCCGATAGCCACTTCGCCGCCGACATAGACGAAAATCCCGATTGCACCGAAAACGAGGTTGGGATGTTTCCAAACCGAGTCGGCCACCTTCTCTCCGATGTGGTGTTCTGCAGACTCCATCGCGGGCAATTTGAAAAGGCCGATGGCGACTGCCAGCAGCAAGAGTGCAAGGCTGAAGAAATAAACGTACAGCTTCACTACCGCGTCCGCTTCCTGAGCAGCGCTGCGCGCCATCACCGTCGCCGTAGTTCCCAGAATCAAGTGCGCACCGATCCAAGGGAAAATCGTGGTTCCAAGCGAATTGAAGGCTTGCGTCAAATTCAGGCGGCTGGATGCGGTTTTCGGATTCCCTAACACCGCGACATATGGATTCGCGGCAACCTGGAGGATCGTTATTCCCGTCGCAAGAATGACCAGAGCGACCAGGAAGAATGGGAAAGAAGGAATTCTCGCTGCGGGATAGAACGCCAAACAGGCGACTATCATGGTCAGCAGGCCAACGATAATCGCCTTCTTGTATCCGATCCAGTCGATGATCTTCGACGCAGGAATTGAAAAAACAAAGTATGCAGAAAAGAATGCGGTCTGAATCAGCATGCTGGCATCCAGCTTGATCTTGAAGACATGCTGAGCGTAGGGAATCAGTACATCGTTTAGAGATGTTAGTGAGCCCCACATGAAGAACAGAGTCGTTATAACGGCCAGAGCACCGACATAAGAAGAAGAGCCAGTCGAGGCAACTTTGTCAGAAGTGTTGGAGGCCGCGATCGCCATGAGTGCTGTATCCACCCTTCAAGAATGTTGAACTGAATGTCTGAGCCAGAATCGTTCCAACCAAGGACGCGTCATCATAGCACCGACGGCCCGCGATCTTACGCATTTTTCTTAACCGAGCCTCGTATTCAGGCCCTAGAAAATCGTTTCTCTAGCCTTGACATTCCACCTCCCTTGCCGGAGACTGCAATCGTTCCCGCCGTGTCGAATTTCCTCATCAGACCACGCTCATGCGTAAATATGCCGTCTTCGCAGTCATCGCCTCGTTGTTCCTGGTCAGCCAAACTGCGCTTCTGTCCCAAACCGCCATGTCTACGGGGATGTCCGCCGTGGTCGTGTTCAGCGAGCCCGGCTTTCCCGCAGCCGACTCTGCCGGCCCTTCCGCCCAACAGTTGGCTGCGATGCTGCCCGGAGCTCAGTCGGCACGCGCTGACCAGTTACATGATGCTCTTTCCGCGCCGTCGACTCGCCTCCTGATTCTTCCTTACGGTTCCTCCTTTCCTGAAGACGCCTGGAACCTCATCAAGCAGTTTCTCGACCGCGGAGGCAATCTTCTTGTCCTCGGCGGCATGCCGTTCACGCGCGCCGCCTACCGCGATCTCAGCGGTTGGCACCTTCGCGACTACAGTGTGCGCGTCATCCGTCCGCTGATGATCGACCAGTACCAGCAAACCCCCGGCTCCGGCGGACTGCAATTCCAGCCCAATCCCGAGATGCCTTTGCAGCTCCCCGCGTTCGCATGGAAGCGCGCCTTCAGCCCCGTGATTCGACTCAGCGCGGTCGATCTTTACCATCGCGGCGGCGCCGCCGGATCCATTGACGCTCGTCTCGACTCGCTCGCCTGGGGCATCCAAAATGGACGCAAGCTGTCCGCACCCGTTATCCAGGTTGATCACTACCGAAACGGGTTCGACGGCGGACGCTGGATTTTCGTGAACGCGGAACTCGGGCCCGAATTCTTCGACAACCCCAGCCTCGTGGAGTCCCTTGCCAGACGGGCGTTACAAGGGGCCGAGGAATTCACCGTGCGTCCCGCATTGCCGCTCTACCTTAACGGCGAGCCGATCGAACTGCAGGTGCAATGGCACGCGTCGGTACCACCCAGCCAGCCCGTCTCCCTGAAGATCACGTCCTTTCCCGAAGCGCAGCCCTCGAACCGCTCGACCGTGACCGCAACCGTCACACCTGCCGAACCGGTCATGCTGCCCGCTCCCGAAGGCAAGGGCCTCTACATCATCGAGGCGCAATTACTCGAAGGCAACCGCGTGCGCGCCATCTATCATTCCGCCTTCTGGATTCGCGACGAATCCTTCCTGCGCTCCGGTCCGCATCTCGGCGTCAACCGCGACTACTTCGAACTCGACGACCAGCCCCTCGCGGTCGTCGGCACAACCTACATGTCGAGCGAAGTGCAGCGCCTCTATTTCGATCATCCCAACGTGTACGTGTGGAACCAGGATCTCGCCCAGATTCACGATGCCGGACTGAACATGATCCGCACCGGCTGGTGGAGCGGCTGGGATAAATTCTGCGATGAAAACGGTCAGCCCTACGAGCGCACCCTCCGTACGCTCGAGGCCTATCTCATGACCGCCCGCAAGTATGGCCTGGCCCTGCAGTTCAATTTCTTCGCCTTCCTGCCCGACGTTCTCAGCGGCGCAAACGCTTTCCTCGATCCCGCAGCCGTCCGCCGCCAGCAGACTTTAATTTCATCCGTGGTCGCGCGCTTTCACGACGTGCCTTACCTCGCTTGGGATCTCATTAACGAGCCCAGTTTTTCGCAACACCTCTGGAGAACCCGCCCCAACGGCGACGCGATCGAACTCGCCAGCTGGAATCATTGGCTCAGCGAACGCTATCCCGACCGCGCGAAACTCGCCGCCCTGTGGAACGTTCCTCCCGATTCCGTGGCAGGAACGATTTCACTTCCCCGCGAAGATGAGTTCGCGCCGCGCGGCATGTACACCGGAACCAACTCGCTGCGCCTGCATGATTATTTTCTCTTCGCGCAGGAATCGTTCGCGCACTGGGCGCGCACGATGCATGAAACCATCCGCGCCGCCGGGTCGCAGCAGCTAGTCACCGTCGGCCAGGATGAAGGTGGCATTCAAGACCGCCTCTCGCCGGCATTTTGGGGATCGTCTGTCGACTTCACCACCAATCATTCCTGGTGGCTCAACGACAACATCCTGTGGGATTCTCTCGCCGCCAAGCAGCCCGGCGAAGCCATGCTGATTCAGGAAACCGGACTGCAGCGCGAGTTGAACCTCGACGAGATCGCCCGCCGCACGCCGGAAAACGAGGCTGCTCTCCTAGAACGAAAGATCGCGGCATCGTTCATTCAAGGCTCCGGCGCTATCGAATGGTTATGGAACACAAATTCCGACATGACGGAGAGCAACGAAACTCCCATCGGCGCCGTGCGCACCGATTACACCGAAAAGCCGGAAGCCGCGCTGCTCCGGGCCTTCGCCCAGTTCGCGCCGTCGTTGCAGCCACATCTCCGCGACCCGCAGCTGCCCGCGATCGCGATCATTACCTCGCAGGCCGCCCAGTACTCGGCGCTCGCGGATTTCCAGTTAACCGCACAACAGAACGCAGTTCGCGCTCTCGCCTATGACGTCCACATGCCCGCTTACGTGATCGCCGAAAATCAGATCGAGAAACTGGGCACACCGAAGCTGGCGATCCTGCCGTCTCCACAGGCGCTCAGCGAATCCGCATGGCAGTCATTATTGAAATACGTTGACGCGGGAGGAAATCTGCTCATCACCGGTCCCGTCGATCGCGACGAGCACTGGCAGATCGTCCATCGGGCCGCCGCACTTGACCTCGCAGCGCATACCGAGCCACTGACCTACCATAATGCCACGATTCATCTCGGAGACCGGTCGATTTCTTTGGCCTTCGGTCAGCAGGATCAGAACTGGCTCGACTCGCTGCATTTCGATGACGCATCCACTCTCAAGGAAATCCCTCACGGCAAGGGTCGCATCTTCTGGACTTCGTACCCGGTCGAGCTCTCGGAAGATCCACACTCAGCTTCGGAACTCTACGCCTACGTTGCGACTCGTCTAAACCTCGCGCCCATGTTCACGCAGCAATCACCGCTCCCTCCTGGGGTTCTGGTTTTTCCAACGGCTCTGGCCGATTCTGTTCTCTACGTTCTCGTCTCCGACTCCGCGAACGACGCTGCCATCAACCTCCACGACCAAACCACGGGCGCGCAGCTGGTGTTTTCTTTGCCTGCCGAACACGCCGCCATAGTCGTCATTGGGAAAAAGGAAAAGAAAGTAATAGCCAAATATGGTTTCTAGTGCAGGGACAAGCGCGTATCGGAAGAAAATCGAGGGTGCCCCATTTCTCGCGTTTTTTGCGAGAAGTGGGGCCTTCCCGTTGCCTGAAGAAAGGCAATGATCAGCCATGCAACACGGCCCTTTGCTCCGCCAACTGCAGCGCCAGAAACTTCAAGTACTCTTCCATCCCCTCGCCGGTTTTCGCCGAAAGGCGAAAAATCTGCATGCCCGGCCGCACCGAATGAATGCTCGTCCGCGCAGATTCCCAGTCAAACTCAACCGCCGCCGCAAGTTCGTTTTTGCTGATAACCGCAACGTCCGCGCTGTTAAAGATCGTCGGGTATTTCAACGGCTTGTCCTCTCCCTCTGTCACCGACATCAACACCAGCCGAAGATTCTCCCCCAGATCATACGAAGACGGGCAAACCAGGTTTCCCACGTTCTCGATGAACAAGAAATCCAGTTGATGTAGCTCCCAATCTGCGAGCGCATTCTGCACCATTGCCGCCTCCAGATGGCACAACGTCCCAGTCGTGATCTGCTTCACCGGAGCCTTGCTTCGCGCTAGCCGCACCGCGTCGTTCTCAGTCGCCAGATCTCCCACCAGCGCCGCTACTCGATACCGAGGCTGCAGCTGTGTGAGCGTCTTCTCCAGGAAGGTCGTTTTCCCCGAGCCCGGACTTGAAACCAGGCTCACCACAAATACTCCCGCCGCGCGGAATTGTTCGCGCAACCCCCGCGCGATTACATCGTTCTGCTTCAATACATTTCTGCGCACTTCAACCAGACGCGGCTCGCTCATCCCTTTACCTCCCGCATTTCGTCCTCTCGTATTTCGTCTAGCACTTCGAGCGCAAATACCTCAAGCTCCTTGCCTTGCCGCACGTCGATCGTCGGCGTGCCGCATTTTGGACACTGAAACAGCTGCACCGATGGCAACTCCCGGGCTTTTTGGCATCGCGCACAAAATATAATTACAGGAAGGTCCTCAACGATGAGTCGCGAACCCGCCAGCGGCGTATCCTGACAAGCGACTTCGTACGAGAACAGCAACGCATCCTTGACTACTCCTGAAAGCGCACCCAGCTTGAGATGTACGGCGCTGACCTGCACACCGCGACGCTGCGATTCTTCCACCGCCGCGTCCACAATGCCCATCGCAATCGAAAGTTCGTGCATCCTCTCTCTTGCTCACTTCACGAGCTGCCCAATAAAAACTCCGTAGGGCTCCAGCGTCACCACGTCGCCCTGCGCTGAAGATTTCCCCGTGGAAACCAGGCTCGTCGCCGACAAGAACCCATTCTTGCTCAGTTCGAAGCTCACCTTCTGCTCCGCTCCCGACATGTTCAGGGCTACCAGAACTGCCTGATCCTTATACGATCGCAAATACGACAGCACGTTCTGATCATTCTCATTAAGGGGAATATAACTCCCATCCAAAAGCGCCCGATTCGTGTGGCGCAGCTTGAGCACCTTCTTGTAGAACGTGAGCACCGAATCCGGATCTTTGGACTCGTCGGCGACGTTGTGCGTCTTGGCCGTCGGGGGCACGGGAAGCCACGGCGCAGTTTTCGAGAAACCTGCATTCTCGCTTTCATCCCACTGCATGGGTGTGCGCTCACCGTCCCGTCCCTTTTCTTTGGGCCAGCCGATGCGACCGATGGGATCTTTGACGTCTTCTTTGCGCGCGGGCGGTGTCGTCTTCATCCCAATCTCTTCGCCGTAATACATGATCGGTGTCCCGCGCAGCGTCAAGTACAACCCGGCCATTAACTTCGCGATCTGATCGTTGTGTTCGCCGTCGCCATAACGGTCATAGGAGCGGACGATGTCGTGGTTGCTGATGACAAAAGTGGGCCAGCCAGAAGCCGAATTGACGGCGGCGATCTGCTTGCGGAAGTTCGTGGGCGACAGCTTGTTGACCGTGGTGAAGAGAAAATCCATGGGTAATTGCAACTCGTTGTTGCTGTCGCCGTAATAGCGGTTCAGTTCTGCGATGTCGGCGGTCCAGGTTTCGCCAATGAGCACACCATTATTTTCGTCCGCAACCGTGCGCAGCCCGCGCAACACATCATGCACCTCGGGCAATTTGGAGTTGTATTTGTACTCCAGAATGGGATCGCCGAAGGCATTCTTGCCGGGCAGAACAGGATTGTCGTGCAGGTTATGATCTTCAAACAGCGTGTCCACGGCGTCCAGACGAAACCCGGACACGCCGCGCTTGAACCACCAACGGGCAACATCAAACATCGCGTCTTTCACCGCTGGATTGCGCCAGTTCAGGTCGGGCTGCTGCGGGTAGAAGAAGTGGTAGTAATACTGATTCGTCGCTGCATCAAGCGTCCACGCGGAGCCCCCGAAAATAGATGTCCAGTTGTTCGGCGGCTGTCCCGGCCCTTTGCCGTCGCGCCAGATATACCAGTCGCGATGTTCCGACGTGCGAGAAGACTTCGAATCCAGAAACCATTTGTGCTGGTCGGAAGTGTGGTTCACTACGAAATCGAGGATGACGTGAATGCCGTGCCGCTTGGCTTCGGCAGCCAGCATGTCGAAATCCGTCAGCGAACCGTAAATCGGATCGATATTTTCGTAGTCGGAAACGTCGTAGCCGAAATCTACTTGCGGCGAAGGGAAGCAAGGCGTAATCCAAATTGCATCTACCCCGAGATCCTTCAGGTAATCGAGCTTCGACGTTATGCCCTTCAGGTCGCCGATTCCATCATTATTGCTATCGGCAAAGCTTCGCGGATAAATCTCGTAGAACACCGCATTCTGCCACCACTGATGGCCTTCTGGATCCGCGGCATTGACGGCGGCTGTCTTACTCGCAGCGGCTTTCTTCGAAGTCTGAGCGGTCATGCCAACCAGGAAACCTAAGAACGTACATACAAGAATCCAACAGAGCCTGTGTTGCATGATCACTCCTCGAAATGCCTTAATGAATGATACGCTTTCGGGGTTGAGATTCAGCGGCCAAGCTTCCGCGGCAGAACTTGCGCGGCCGAACCATCCCGGCCAGCTTGCAAAGTCACGCTTCGCTGAATATAAGGGGTAGGGGCGAATTCCAGCACGACCGAGTGACCCAGGTAGCAACCTCTTGTTCCCTTCACGCCGCGTTTTTCTGAAATCTCTCAGCCGTTCGACGCTGGTGCTCTCACTCGAAAGCGTGCTCGCCATGGCTCGTCCGCGCTGGATGCGAGCGAATGCGCTGCCGCAGGAACCCCCGCCCCCTACGCAAGAACTGCCCAGCGAAAGTGGCGATCTCGGCGTCAGTTTTCTCAACATTGCGCGCGAGTCCGGGCTGAACGCGAAAACCATCTTCGGCGGCGAACGTAAGAACAAGTATCTGCTCGAAACCACGGGCTGCGGCGTTGCCTTCTACGATTACGACAATGATGGATGGCTCGACATTTTTCTCGTGAACGGGTCACGGCTCGAAGGTTTTTCCGCCGGGTCAGAACCCACTTCGCACCTGTTCCGAAATAATCGTGATGGCACTTTCACCGACGTGACCGCGAAAGCCGGACTCGCGCATTCCGGCTGGGGGCAAGGTGTTTGCGTTGGCGACTACGACAACGATGGCTGGGATGATCTGTTCGTCACTTACTTCGGCAAGAACGTTCTCTATCACAACAACGGCGACGGTACATTCATTGACGTGAGCCAGAAGGCCGGAGTGGCGGGCAAGAGCACGCGATGGAACACAGGCTGCGCCTTCGTTGACTACGATCGCGACGGCCGCCTGGACCTGTTCGTGGCCAATTACATTGATCTCGATTTGGCGACCGCGCCTGTGCCTGAATCCGGCCCGTGCCTCTACAAAAGTGTGATGGTCGCGTGCGGACCGCCCGGTCTGCAGGGCGGCAAGAACATCCTTTACCACAACAATGGCGATGGCACTTTTACCGACGTTTCCGAGCCGTCCGGAATTCTCAAAACAAACAGCACTTACTCCCTAGGTGTACTGACCGCGGATTTCGATAACGACGGCTGGCCCGACATTTACGTCGCCAATGATTCCGCCCCGAGCGCTCTCTACCAGAACCAGAAGAACGGAAGATTTCTCGACGTCGCCATTGCGGCCGGCTGCGCCCTAAGTCCCGATGGCAAGCCGCAAGCCGGCATGGGCGTCTCCGCCGCGGATTACGATCTTGACGGCAATCTCGACATAATCAAAACAAATTTCGCCGGCGACACTCCTTCGCTCTACCACAATCAGGGCAGCGGCAACTTCGAAGATGCCACGTTCACTGCCGGACTGGGCGCGCACACGCAATACCTGGGCTGGGGCTGCGGATTCTTCGACATGGACAACGACGGCTGGCCTGACATTCTGATCTGCAACGGCCATGTCTATCCTGAGGTCGAACAGCTCAAGACGGAAGCCGGTTACGCGCAACGCAAGCTCCTGTATCACAACCAGCACAACGGACATTTCGCGGATGTCTCTCTGCAGGCCGGGCCTGGCATCTCTGAGCCAAGCGCGTCGCGGGGCGCGGCTTTCGGCGATTTCGACAACGACGGCGATATCGATATTGTCGTCAACACCGTCAACGACTATCCCCAATTGCTCCGCTGCGATTCCAAACTCGGCAACAACTGGATCAAGATTCGCACCATTGGAACCAAGTCGAACCGCAGCGGAATTGGCGCGCGCCTGACGTGCGTAACTCATCCTCCCGGAGAATCAAAGCCGCACTCCCAGATCGACGAAGTCCGCAGCGGCGGCAGTTACCTCTCACAAAATGATTTGCGGGTTCACTTTGGCCTGGGAAAGGCTGAGAAGGTCGACGTTCTTGAAATCCGCTGGCCCAGCGGCCAACTCGATACTCTGAAAGATATCAAGGCCAATCAGTTGGTCTTTGTGAAGGAAGGTAAAGGGATCACCCGCACCATGCAGTTCGCGAAACCTCGGCCACCGGCCCAACCTTAGTTTGCTTTTACGGTGTAGACCAGTACTGGTTGAAGCCGTCATAGTCTGACGGCAAAAACGCCAGAATGGTTCTTCTCAGTTCCAAAATATCGACAGAGCCTTGTTTCCGATATAGCACTTTACCGTCAGGAGCGATCAAGACTGTATACGGCACGGCTGACTCCCACTTCGGGTCAAAAGCGGCCTGCAATGCAGCTGTATCGTCGGACGAAAACAGCAGATTGCGGCTCGTAGCATGCATCTTCTCAAGCACACGCAATACAGAGTTCTTCTCGTCCGGCATATTGGCCGCCACCGTGACTAACTCCAGGTCGCGCACACCATACATTCGGAACGTATCCTCGAAATCCGGGAATTCGTGAATGCATGAGCCACACCACGTGGCCCAAAAACTGATCAGCAAAGTTTTCTTCGTCGGATTTATCCGCAACGCCTTCAAGTCCGCCGCTGATGCCATCTCAACTTGCACCGGCTGCGATTCGATTTTTCCGAGAGCCGCCAGACGCGATGCCTGCTTCTCTTTCCACTTGGTCGAACAGCCGAATACGCCGGTGTGCTTAACGGCGACTTCTCGATGAGCAAGGAGCGCATCAATGGCATCGCGCGCTTCGTGGGTCTTCACCAGTTCGGCGCGATAGCTGTTGTCCATGCGGCCTTCATAGCGCAGACGGCGATCGCGATCGAAAACAAATACGTGTGGCGTAGCCTGTGGGCCGTAAGCGTCTGTTACCGTCTGCGTTTCGCCATCATAAAGGTACGGGTAAGTCAGATGCTTGTACTCGGCCCGGATCTTCATCTCCTCTAAACTGTCACTGATGTCCGACGAGTCCAGTTCATCGATCCTGATGGCTTTCGGGTCATTTGGTTGAATCGCAACTACCGCAACGCCGAGATCCTTGTAGTCCGCCGCAAGCTGCGCAATGCGGCGCTCATACATTTGGGCGATCGGGCAATGGTTGCAGGTGAAGACCACCACCAGCACCGGGCTGGAAGAGAAGTCGGCGAGCTTATGGATCGCGCCATCGACGCCCGGAAGTTCAAAGTTTGGCGCCGTTGAGCCAAGTGCTAGGATCGGGTGGGTCTCCTGTGCCCCGGCAGTTGCCGCAATCACGCATAGCAGGAGGGCTCTCCACATAGTTTTCTCCGATAGTAATTATTCCATACGCCTCGTCAAAATTCCCAGGCGAGTGAGAAAACACGGGAAATGAAGCAGAGCTTCCGCATCACTCTCTTCGCAGCCGGGAATTCCGGGGGAACAATAAAAAACGGCAGGGCCGACCCCCTGCCGTTTTCGCTATCCTGCGATCTTGCCGCAAACTACTTCTTGTTGACTGACTTCTTCAGTTCGGCCCCAGGACTAAACTTCGCAACCTTGCGCGCGGCAATCTTGATGGTGGCGCCGGTTTGCGGGTTGCGTCCGTTCCGCGCTTTTCTTTGCGACACCGAGAAGGTGCCGAAACCTATCAACGCGACCCTGTCTCCTTTGCGGAGCGCGGACGTAATGCTGTCGACGGCGGTATCAATGGCAGTCGTAGCCTGCGCCTTGCTGATTTCACATGCGCCTGCGATCTTGTCAACCAGATCGGCCTTGTTCATAGTCTCTCCTCGCAGGTCTCTTTCGTGCCCAGCCTAACACCGGGAGGAAACTGGCTCTGGCTGAGTTGGGAAACCTGACGGCTTGTATTCTCCTCCGTCTGCGGCGAAAGTCAACTGTGAAAATCCGCGCCGGAAGCCTGTTTCACACCCCTTCGGCCCGAATTGGGCCTGCCCGAGCGGCTTTCGGGTGCTCCCGGCAGGGTTTTCCTACGACCTCCACAGGCCACCGCCGTCCTTCACAGGATGTACACAGGCAGGCAAGGTTTGCAGCTTGCGCGAAAGCGCACCTTGGGTGCACAGTCAAAGAGGAGAATTTGTTTGAAGATGATTGACCAGAAGATGATTGGCGAAAAGCTTAACGGCTCCAAGATACAAGCACCTCGGGGGATCGAGGCCCGCGCGGAAGTTTGCCCGCTCTGTGAGGGGACAGGATGGAAAACAGCAGGAACTGGCAGCAACGCCCGCAGTACCAACGGACGCGTTAGCAACAATCATATTAGTAACGACCGCCGCGTCACGCGCTGCGACTGCCGTTTGCGCGCCCGGGGAGAATCTCTCCTCGCTGCGGCCCGAATTCCGCGCCGCTACGAGCACTGTGAACTCTCGAATTTCGAATTCGATGGTCCCTATCGTTCGCTGGCTCCGGCTCGCATGGCAGCCTGCAAGTTCGTCGAAGAGTATCCGATCGACAAGACCGGCCTGCTGGTGATTGGCACGATTGGCGTGGGCAAAACCCACCTCGCCGTCGGACTGGTTAAGGAACTGATCCTCGGCAAAGGAATCTCCTGCCTCTTCTACGATTATCGCGAATTGCTGAAGCAGATCCAGAATTCGTATAACGATTCTGTCAAGACCACGGAACTGGATGTACTTCGCCCCGTATTCGAAACCGAGGTCTTGGTTCTGGACGAACTAGGCGCGGTCCGCCCCACCGAGTGGGTATGGGACACCGTGAGTCTGATCCTCAACACTCGCTATAACGACAATCGCACTACGATTATCACCACCAATTACCCCAATCTCGCTGAGCGCGATCGGCTCGGCGGCAATGTAAGCAGCCGCAGTTCCGAAGCCGCTCGGTACGCAGCCGAGAGAGAGACTCTGGGCGATCGCATCGGCGACCGCATGCGTTCCCGGCTCCTCGAGATGTGCCGCATCGTCACCATGGAAGGGCAGGATTACCGTGAGCGCGTCAAGAGTGCCAGCTTTCGGTAAGGGTCAAGCTCCGTCTTGTTCGATCAATTCCGTTCTTCGATCTATCCGCGTAAATCCGTGGCACTAGAAGTTCTCCTAAGGTGCGCCAGGCACGATGGGCAAACTAGAATGACTAGGTGCTGACTGACCGCCTAGAATTCGCGCCGGAGCGAGATGCGGAAATCTTCTCCGCGGTTCCTGCAGCCCCGTCAGTTTTCCTTCTGCGCGGAGAAGACACCCACGCCGAGCCGTATGTCAGCAAGACCGCAAATCTGCGCCGCCGCTTGCAGCGCCTCCTTGGCCCGGTCGAAGAACGAACGAAAAAGCTCAACCTGCGCGATCGAGTGCATCTGATCGAGTACGCGCAAACCGGATCAGACTTCGAGTCCGGATTCCTTCTCTACCGTGTTCTGCGCGCTGCTTTTCCCAAGACCTACTCCGCTCGCATGCGCTTCCGCTTTGCGCCGCTGGTGAAGCTGCATCTCGAAAACGAATATCCGCGCGCCTCCATCACCACGCGGCTGGGCCGGCTGGGCGGACGCTCTCTCTACTATGGCCCGTTCATTTCGCGTCTCGCAGCCGAAAAGTTCATGAACGATTCACTCGACTTCTTCAAAATACGGCGCTGCGTTGACAATCTGCATCCCGACCCCAAATTCCCCGGCTGCATCTATTCAGAAATGAAAATGTGCCTTGCGCCCTGCTTCAAGGGATGCAGCGACGAGGAATACGCTGCGGAAGTGAACCGGGTCCAAGCCTATTTCGATTCCGCCGGAGATTCGCTGCTTCGAGAGTTCTCTACCGAGCGCGAAGCCGCATCAGCCCGGCTCGCCTTCGAAGACGCCGCGGCGATTCACGTCCGCGTAGAAAAACTCAAGCCCATCGTCAGCCAACTCCCAGAAATCGTGCAGCGCCTCGACCGGCTCTCCGCGCTGATGATTCAGCCGAGCGCGGTCGCAGGCTCTGTCGCGTTCCTGCGCATAGAGTGCGGCCGGATTTCCGGGCCAGTCGCTTTCAGCATCCAGCCCGCGGAGCAGGCAAAATCGCAGTCGATGGAAGCGCGAGTGCAGGAGGCTCTGCAATCCTTCCCGCCAGAGAAAACGGAGGAGGCGAAGTCGGCTCTCGAAACTATGGAGCATCTGGCCCTGCTAAAGCGCTGGTATTATCGCGGAAGCCGGACGGGCGAAATCTTCTTTGCCGACGCCAAAGGCGAATTGCCTATGCGCCGCATCGTTCGCGGAATTTCGCGCGTCTTCCGTGGTGAAAAACCGGAAGCGGAAGCCAACCCCCCAGAAAGCACACATGCCAGCCCAGACCACTAAAATCATACGCCTGCAAACAAAACGGGCGGCGTGAGCCGCCCGCAATCTTCTTTGATCGCTTGTCTTATTCCGCGTGAATCCGCGGAAAGAAGTTCTAAATATCCAGGTTCTTCACATCCAGAGCATTCTCTTCGATGAACTTGCGCCGCGCTTCCACATCTTCGCCCATCAGAGTGGTAAAGATGGTCTCGCACTCGGCAATATCTTCGAGCCGAACCGACAGCAAAGTCCGCCGTTCGGGATCCATAGTCGTCTCCCACAACTGCGGCGCGGTCATCTCGCCGAGCCCCTTATAGCGCTGGATGGTGAAATCCTTGCGCCCTTCGTTGATCACATAATCGCGCAAGTCGCGAACGTTCGTCTTCTCTACCACTTCAATTTCTGCCTTGCGTTTGGCAGGTTTGGCCGTCTTCTTCTCACTCTTGTCTCCGTCACCGGACGCGGCTTCGTCCTCGGAGTCTTCCGCGGCTGCAGGAGCAGCTTTCGCCAAGGTCTCCACCACGAACGGCGGCTCCATGTAGGGTTCGATCTGCTTGTACTTCGAAATCAGCTGTCGGCATTCGGCACTGGAGGCCAGCACCCAGTTGATGACGTGTTCGGCTCCGTGTTTGTTGACGAAGTTCACTTCCCACAAGTTGTGTTCTTCGTCAAAGCGCGATGCCACACTCTTGAATCCCTCGTCCTTCTGGAGCTTCTTCAGTTCTTTTTCCAGGCGCTCGAGTTTTTTCGGTGGCGTATTCTTGTCACCTTCAAAATCGGCGCGCTTGGCCAGATCGAGTTTCGGAATAAGCTCGGTGACGCGTTCGTTGCGCACGCGCTTGTCGAGCTTTTCGAAGAAGCCCAGATACTCATCCAGCACGGTCATGAAGCGCGCCAGATCCTTGCCTTCAATCTTGGCCGCACCCTCGCCATAACGCACGCTCAACCCGTCGGCCGCGCGCTTCACCATCACTTTGACGAATTCGCGCTCGTCCTTGATGTACTGCTGCGACTTGCCTTTTTTCAGCGAAAACAGCGGTGGCTGTGCGATGAATACATTTCCACGCTTGATCAACTCCTGCATGTGCCGGAAAAAGAACGTCAGCAGCAGCGTGCGGATGTGGCTTCCATCCACGTCGGCATCGGTCATCAGGATGATCTTGCCGTAGCGCACTTTCGTCGGATCGAAATCTTCCTTGGAGATTCCTGTCCCGAGCGCCGTGATCATGGCGCGAATTTCCTCATGCGCCAGCATCTTGTCGTAGCGCGCTTTCTCGACGTTCAGAATCTTGCCCTTCAAGGGTAGAATCGCCTGGAAGCGCCGGTCGCGGCCTTGTTTGGCCGTCCCACCGGCCGACTCGCCCTCAACCAGAAACAATTCGCAGCGGTTAGGATCGCGCTCCGAACAATCCGCCAGCTTGCCCGGCAGCCCGCCGGAATCAAGCGCGCCTTTGCGGCGCGTCAGATCGCGGGCCTTGCGCGCAGCCTCACGCGCCCGCGCAGCATCGACTGCCTTGTTGATAATCTTTCGCCCCACGGTAGCATTCTGCTCGAAGAACGCTCCCAGCCGCTCGTTGACGAACTGGGTGACCGTACCCGCGATGTCAGAGTTGAGCTTGCCCTTGGTCTGCCCTTCAAACTGCGGCTGCGGCAGTTTCACGCTGATTACCGCGACCAGTCCTTCGCGCACGTCGTCACCCGTCAGATTTTCTTTGACGTCTTTGAACAGTCCCATCTGCTGCCCCGCATAGTTGATCGTGCGGGTCAGCGCAGTACGGAATCCGGAAAGATGGGTGCCGCCGTCGACCGTGTTGATATTGTTCGCAAAGCTGAACACCGACTCCGAATAAGCGTCGTTGTATTGCAGCCCAATTTCCATGTGAACGCCGTTGCGGTCGTCTTCCATGTAGATCGGCTTGTCGTGCAACACCTGCTTGCCGCGATTGAGATGCTTGATGAACTCCGCGATGCCGCCGTTGTACTTGAACTCCGTGTGCTTCGGTTCGCCCGTCTTCGAATCGGTGTTGCGCTCGTCCGTCAGAGTGATCAGCAATCCCTTATTGAGGAACGCGAGTTCGCGCAACCGCTGTGCCAGCGTGTCGTAGTTATATTCGGTCGCGGTGAAGATCGAGCGATCGGGCAGGAAGTGAACCTTCGTCCCGCGCTTCTTGGTCGCACCCGTTTTCCGCAGCTTGTTGGTGGGGTCGCCCTTGGAATAATTCTGCTGCCATGTCGCGCCGTCGCGCCAGATTTCCAGCTCCAGGTCTTCACTGAGCGCATTCACGCACGACACACCCACGCCGTGCAGTCCGCCGGAAACTTTGTAAGTGGACGAGTCAAATTTTCCGCCGGCATGCAGCGTAGTCATCACCACCTGCGCCGCGGAAACTTTCTCGCCATCGATCACCATGTCGTCGCAAGGAATGCCGCGCCCGTCGTCGATCACAGTGATCGAGTTGTCGAGATGAATGGTGACCTCAATCTTCGTGGCAAATCCGGCCAGCGCTTCGTCAACGGAATTGTCGACAACCTCGTACACCAGATGATGCAGGCCCAGTTCTCCCGTCGATCCGATGTACATGGCGGGACGCTTGCGCACCGCTTCCATCCCGCCCAGCACTTTAATGGAATCGGCATTGTAACTGCCGTCGCCGTCGCCGTTGCCGCTTGTGCCTGCGCCATTCGTGACTGCTCCATTCGCCGTCACCGCGTCGATGGCAGTCACTTTTCCGTTTTTTGTTTTGGTGTCAGCGATAGGAGTATTGATCTCTTTGGTGGCCATTCCGCTCCGCGAAAATGTCCCGATTTCTTGTGTGAATTCAGGTCTTGCGATCCCCGGAATTCGGCTGGAAATTCCGCCCCAACTCAAGTGCCTCAAAGCCCCCTGCAAAAGACTTCAAGTTATTGAAATTCCTAATACTTAGGGTCGTCTTGCAACTCTTTAAATTATACCACAAATCAGCGTTTTTCGGTCCCCGCTAAAAGCGCCGAATTACGGAGCGCAATACAACGGCGACGGACAAGAGTGTCCATCCCACAAATCAAAAAGGGCGGCCGCAAGGCCGCCCCAAAACTGACTTCTATCAACTGCTCTTAAGCCGTGGCTGGCCGCTCCCCGCCCTTGGCTCGTCCCGGCGAAAGCTCCGGCTTGATGACGTGCTGCACTCCGTCATCCTTCGACGACGGCGGCGGTTGCACCGGAGGAAGCTGCTGGTTCTCGACCAGCATCTTGATCTCGTTCGCATCCAGTACTTCGCGTTCAATCAACGCGCGCGCGATCCGTTCAAGCACATCCCGATTGTCCGAGATGAGTTGCTTGGCCGTGGTGTAACCCTTATTGACCAGCTTGCGCACTTCCTGGTCGATCTTGATCGCCGTATCCTCGCTGTAATCGCGGTGCTGCGCGATTTCGCGGCCCAGGAAGATCTGCTCTTCCTTTTTCCCGAAAGTCATCGGCCCCAAATCGCTCATGCCCCACTCGCAGACCATTTTGCGCGCCATGTCAGTGGCCCGCTCAATGTCGTTGCCGGCGCCGGTGCTCATCACATTCAGGAAGAGCTCCTCCGCGATGCGACCGCCCATCAGGATCGCGATCTCGGTCTCCAGATAGTTCTTGTAATAGTTGTGCCGGTCATCGGTGGGCAACTGCATGGTGACACCCAGCGCCATGCCACGCGGAATAATCGTAACCTTGTGCAGCGGATCGGAGTTCGGCATCTTCGCCGCGACCAGCGCGTGGCCCGCCTCGTGGTACGCCGTATTCTTTTTCTCCTCGTCGGTGAGCAGCAGCGACTTGCGCTCCACGCCCATCAGGACTTTGTCCTTGGCCAACTCGAAGTCATACTGCAAAACCGCTTTGCGATTCTGCCGCGCAGCCGCAAGCGCAGCCTCGTTCACCATATTGGCCAGATCAGCACCGGAGAATCCCGGCGTACCGCGGGCCAATACGGAGAGATCAACATCCTCGGCAAGAGGAATCTTCCGGGTATGCACGCGCAGGATTTCCTCGCGCCCGCGCACATCGGGCCGGCTCACTACCACGCGCCGGTCAAAACGCCCCGGCCGCAGCAACGCGGGATCCAGCACGTCAGGCCGGTTCGTCGCCGCCATCAGAATGACGCCCTCGTTCGATTCGAAGCCGTCCATCTCCACCAACAATTGGTTCAAAGTCTGTTCGCGCTCGTCGTGTCCACCGCCCAGGCCGGCACCACGATGCCGCCCAACGGCGTCAATCTCGTCGATGAAAATAATGCACGGAGCATTTTTCTTGCCCTGCTCGAAAAGATCGCGCACACGGCTGGCGCCAACGCCAACGAACATCTCGACGAAGTCCGAACCCGAAATCGAGAAGAATGGAACGTTCGCCTCGCCTGCAACCGCCCGAGCCAGCAGCGTCTTGCCCGTTCCCGGAGGCCCCACCAGCAGCACGCCTTTTGGAATGCGTCCGCCAAGCTTCTGAAACTTCTGCGCCTCGCGCAGGAATTCGATAATCTCGCGCAGCTCTTCCTTGGCCTCTTCCACGCCGGCCACGTCTTTGAACGTGACTTTTTTCTGCTGCATCGAAAGCAGCCGCGCCCGGCTCTTGCCGAACGACAGCGCCTTATTTCCGCCGGTCTGCATCTGGCGGATCATGAAAATCCAGACCGCGCCGATCAACACAATCGGAACCACCTGAATCACCCACGCCCAGTTGCCGCCATTGGCGTCGCGAAAGTCGTTGGACACACCCTTGGTGGTCAGACTCTTGAGCATCTCCGGAGTGAAATAGGTTGGGGGCACAGTCGCGTGGAACAGAGAATTGTTCCGCAGGTGGCCTCGCACTTCCATGCCATTCACGATGAAATCCTGGACGTTGTTCTGTTCCACCTCATTCATGAATTGCGAGGTTTTGAGTTCTGCGTCTTTCTGGCCGTCGCGCGCGCTCTTAACTACCTGCCACAGCAGAAGCGCGGAAACGCCAATCAGCAACCAGAACAGCACGGTTTTTACGGTTGAGTTCACCTAGAAGACTCCTGAAATTCGAAACGGGCGGCCGCATACACCAAACCTCCCGAGGCTCCTACAGCAAATTAGATGCCTTGGCGCGATTTTTGATTGGCAAAATCTCTATCCAGCTATTCTACCTTTTCTGCGGCGAAAAGGCGCATTGTTACTCCTATAACTTAAGTCACGGGGATTCTAGGATTTGCCGCCGCCAGATAGGGCAAATTCCGGTTCGTCTGCTCCACCGCCCCCAAGCCATAGCCCACCAGAAAGGTCTCATCCACCAGAAATCCGAAATAATCCGGCTGTAAGGGCACGCGTCGTGCCGCCTGGCGGTCAAGCAGAGTCACCAGCTTTACCGAAGCCGCCCCCCGGGACCGCAGATCGCTCATCAAGAACTCGCTGGTCACGCCAGAATGTACCAAGCCCTCGACCAGCAGAATGTGCTGCCCGCGAATGTCTGGCTCGTGGCTGAAAAAAATCTCCATCACATCGTGCGCGGCACCGCTCGGCGGCCGCGTGTACTTAGGCTTGATGAACTGGCAGACCACCGGCACATCCAACGCTCGCACCAGGTCGGCCAGAAACATGAATGCATTTTCCAGCACTGCCAGCATCTGAATGGTCTGCCCGTTGTAGTCGTCGGAGATTTGCCGGGCCAGCTCCTTCACTCGCTTCTGGATCTGATCCGTAGAGATGACCGGGCGAAGGGGCTCGATTCGCGGATCGTTCATGAAGTTTGCGTGCCTCCCGGCACATCCGTGCTCATTCTACGTCGCCGGCTGGTCAACAAACGAACTTCAGCGAGGGACTTTCAACTAGAGACTTCAGCGAGGAGCTTCTCCTCGATCAATATTGCCGCTCGCCCCGGCGTCGCCCGCAACTTCGCTGGCACGGGAAACCCTCGCATCCACACAATCTGGTCGCCACTCACCACTACCGGCCAGAACCTGCGCTCCTGCTGCGCCACATGACGTTCCTGCAGCAGTTCCTTGATCTTCTTGGGGGACTTCGTATGGGCCGGCCAGAATCGGTCTCCGGGACGCCAGTTCCGCACCCGCAATGGTCCGGGCAGAGAAGCCGCATCCAGAAGATGATCCGGATTATACGCCCCCTCCGCGCCCGCTGGAACGGGCCGCGCCTTGATAGAGGAGCCCGCCTCGTTAACCACGACTTGGCCCGGTAGGGGGAGCTCGTACTCATAATCACGGTCCTGTGCCGAAGCCGGCTCCCGCAAATCGGGAATCACAAAGTTAGGAGTCGCCAGGTTCGGAGCCAACAGGTTGGGAGTCAAAAAGACCAGTTCCTCCGCTTCAATTACGCACTTCCACCCCAGTGGCAACGACACCGCCTTACCAGACGCGCCTTCTTCGCCCGCGACCCGCAGGATTTCTTCCACATGCTTGAACTCCAGCGGAATCCCGGCATTCTCCCCAATCGCCTTCACCAGCCGGCGCTGCACGGCAACCGGCTCGCCCAGAAACCACATCCGGCTCACCGACGCATTCATCACCAGCCAGGGCGCGCCCTCGATTTTCGATCGTAGATCATCGCTAGCGGGGTGCGCCATTTCTTGGACTGGGTGCCCCATTTCTCGCGCTTCCTTTGCGCGAGAAGTGGGGGTTTTGACGGGGCGAGAAATAGAAGTTCCATCGGAATCCGAAGTGGAAGCCTTTTTAGAACTCCCCCCGCGGAAATTTCCAAGCCCTGCGATCTGCACCAGCCCGTCAGCGCTTGCCGCCCCCCGCGCCCACTCCGGCTCCGACCACTGCACGGTCGTTCCCATCCAGCCCGCAACTTCGTTCTCCCAGTAATCTTCTTCCCCACGCGCAATCTCCGCCAACTCGGCCAGACTCTCCGCCACCGCGGGATTAAACTCCCGCTCCAGCAGCGGCACCACCAGTTTGCGGATGCGGTTCCGAGTGAAGTTTTCATCCGTATTCGTCGAATCCTCCCGCCAGCACTGGCCGATGTCAGTCAGATACTGCTCCAGGTCACAATGCCTCACTGCAAGCAACGGCCGAACAATTTCGCCGGAGAACTCGCCGTCCTCGTCCTCCACCAGAATCCGCGGATAAATCCCCCCCAACCCCCGCAACCCCGCCCCGCGAATCATCCGCATGATCACAGTCTCAGCCTGATCATCGAGCGTGTGCCCGGTAAGGATTTTGTCGAGGCAGGCAGGAGTCGGCCGATCAACACCCAGCGAAGCCGAGCGAAGCCAAGGCGCTTCGTGGAAGGGCACGGCTTCAGCCGTGCCGTTAAGCGGATCGACAGATGCGGGCTTCAGCCCCTGAGGGTCGCCCGCATCATCTTCCCCGAGCAGATGTCGAAAGAATCCATACCGCAACTCTCGCGCAGCAGTTTCCACGCTGACGCGTTCTTCCTCCGCATGCCCCGCCACGTCATCGCCGTCGGCGCGAAACTCCAAATCGTACTCGCGAGCCAGCCCCGCGACGAATGCCTCATCCGCATCCGACTCCGCCCCGCGCAGCCTGTGATTGAAATGAACAACCGAAAGGACAATCCCGAGCTCACCGCGTAGTTCGAGCAACACCCGCAACAGCGCGACGGAATCAATCCCGCCGGAAACAGCAACGCCGACGCGGTCCCCAGCCCGCAGCAATTCCTGCCGCCGAATGTGGGTAAGCACGCGCTGTGCGAGAGAGTGCATGTACAGATTCCAATGGGCAAAAATTTCACTACTTCACGTAATCGATTTGATGATCCGAATCTGCGCACTTTACGATTACGGGGCCCATTCTGATGTACAGCCCCATCGCCTCTGGCGGGAAATTGGCCCATCCAAGCTCCCTTCCCTGCGTATCGTTTCGAAAATCGAGGAAGGGCCTGAAAGTTATCGTCCTGTCTTTCTTGTCTACAGTCCATTTTCCCGCCAGCCGGTTGGCGCCGCCGGTGCGCGTCTCTGCACTCTGAACAAAGGAGTGATCGGGGTTCACTACCAGCTTTATCGCCACGCATGTGCCGTCCGCGTGATACGTCCCAATGAGTCGAGATTCATTGACGGTGTTGCACGAAAGACAAACTAGAGCCAATGCGGAGGCTGCCAGCGCATTTGTTGCCCCTCTTGCTTGCATGGATTGCCCACCCAACCACGCGATGGTTTCTCGTTAAGCCGTTGCGCCGACGCTGGCAACACCGAAGGCGCCTGTTATAACGTGTACTCCTACACTCCCGAACTCTTCTCCGCGATCAGCTTCCCAATTTTCTCCACAAACTCCGCCGCCTGCATGTCCTCGGTCTTCTCTTTCCCACGGGAGCGCACATTCACCTTGCCCGCCTCAGCCTCTTTATCCCCGACGACGAGCAAGAACGGCACCTTCTGCATGGCATGTTCGCGGATCTTCGCATTCATCTTTTCATTGCGCGCATCAACTTCCACGCGCACGCCAATCGCCTTCAGCGAATCCGCAACTTTGTTGGCATACTCCGCATGCCGCTCGCTGATCGGAATCATCGCCACCTGCACCGGCGACAACCACACCGGGAACGCTCCCGCATAGTGCTCAATCAGCACGCCAAAGAAGCGCTCCACCGACCCAAACAGCGCGCGATGCACCATCACCGGCTGTTTGCGCGAACCATCTTCCGCCACATACTCCAGTCCGAAGCGCTGCGGCAGGTTGAAGTCGACCTGCACCGTCGAAAGCTGCCACAGCCGCCCGATGGCATCGACTAACTTGATGTCGATCTTCGGCCCATAAAACGCGGCCTCGCCCGGAATCGTCTTGTAGTCGATGTTCTGCGCCTTCAGCACCTTTTCAAGCGACTCGGTCGCATGGATCCACTGCTCTTCGCTGCCCACGAAATTCTTGCGGTCTTCGGGATTCCAGGTGGAAAGCTCAGTTTGGAACTTGTCAAAGCCAAAATCCTTCAGCACATCCAGTGCGAAAAGCAGGCACCCGGTAATCTCACCTTCCACTTGCTCAGGCGTACAGAAGATGTGCGAGTCATCCTGGGTGAACCCCCTAACCCTCAATAACCCGTGCATCACGCCCGAACGCTCGTACCGATAAACCGTGCCCAGTTCACCCAGCCGCACCGGCAAATCGCGATACGACTTCAGCGAGTCTTTATAAATCAGAATGTGCCCCGGACAGTTCATCGGCTTCAGCCGGTACTCGGCGTCGTCCAGTTCCATGGCATCAAACATATTCTGCGAATAGTAGCCCTCGTGCCCCGACGTGTAGAACAGCTGTCGCCGCGCCACATGCGGCGTGTACACCAGCGAATACCCGCGCTTGATGTACTGCTCGCGCATCCAGTCTTCCATCTCTTTGCGGATGATCCCGCCCTTGGGATGCCAAAAAATTAGCCCCGGCCCCGCCAGCTCCTGAATCGAAAACAGATCAAGCTGCTGGCCAATCACGCGATGGTCGCGCTTCTTCGTCTCTTCAAGATGCGTCAAATAATCGTCGAGGTCTTTCTTCGAAAAAAATGAAGTTCCGTAAATGCGCTGCAGCTGCTGATTCTTTTCGTCCCCCAGCCAATAAGCGCCCGCAATATTGAACAGCTTGAACGCCTTGATTTTCCCCGTCGACGGAATGTGCGGCCCGCGGCAGAAGTCGATGAACTTGCCAGTACGGTAGATCGAAATCTTTTCATCGAGCTTGGTAAATTGCTCGATGAAATGGCACTTCATGAAATCGCCTTCTTTTTTGAACTCCGCCAGCCCCTGGTCGCGAGGCAGAAACTCGCGCGCGTACGGCAGATTCTGCTGCACCAGTTCCAGCATCTTCTTTTCGATCTTTTCCAGATCCTCGGTGGTAAACGCAGTAGGCCGGTAGAAATCGTAGAAAAATCCGTTCTCGGTCGCCGGACCGTGGCCGAGCTTGGTCTCGGGAAAAAGCTCCAGCACCGCCGCAGCCAGCAGATGCGCCGACGAATGCCGGAAAACTTCCAACGCCTCCGGATCTTTTTCCGTGAGCAGGCGCAGTTCGGTATCCTTCTCGAGAGGCCGAGTCAGATCGATCAAATCACCGTCCGCCTTGGCCGCCAGCGCCGCATCGGCCAGCCGCTGCCCAATCGACTTCGCAATATCGAGCGCGGTCGTGCCCTTGGGAACTTCCTTCACACTCCCATCCGGGAGCTTCACATGAATGCTGTCAGCCATAATTGTTGAACCGCAGGAGAACTGAATCTTTCAGTTTATGGGAGGGGAATCAGGAGGGTCAAACCGTGGCCAAAGGTACATATTTTCCGCCATGCGTACACCGGTCAGGTACATGTCCTATTTCCTGGCGTGACACAACGCGCATCTTACTTTGAAGAATCAAGCACTTCAGCGGGGTAACCTGGTGAGGTGACGAACGGTACATTGCCACGAGCAAGGGCACACTCTACTGTCGCGATCAGAATGAACCTAAAATCTGCACATCCCCACGCCAAGTCGCACCATCCGGATCTCCCCGCTCACGCCACCATCGGCCGTAGCCAGATGGCAAAACGCCGCAGCAACCGCATGGCACTCCGCGCGTCCATCGGGCTGTCCGGAGAAGATCGCCAGAAATGTTCCTTCACCATGCCGGCGAAGGCAACGAAGTTGAACAAGCACGGCGCTGCCGTTCAACTCAGTCGCGAGCTTCTCGTGGGCTCGGTGCTCACCGTAGATAACAAGCGCGGCACACAGATCGCTGCTCGCGTAGTGGCTCAGTTGGCGGCGATGCAGGGCGTTTCAACCTACGCGATCGAGTTTGTCGAACAGGACGAACGAGCGCAAACTTTCTGGGGTATTACGTTCCCACCGAGCGTTTCGAACGCGTAACCGGCAAATAGCGCCGTAGCCTTCACGGCGAAAGCTCCGGAGCAAAAAAACGCCCGCGACGACGATGAATCTTCGCGGGCGAACCCATTGAATGTTCCAGCAGACTACATCGCCACATCCTTGACGTGCGTCGCGATGTACCACTTGTTCCCGAACGCATCCTTCACACCGGCGTTGCGGTCGCCGTAGGGCTGATCGGTCGGCTCCTGGAACGAAGTCGCCCCCGCCGCCAGCGCCTGCCGATACACCGCGTCCATGTTCGGCACATACAGGTAGAACATCGCCTCCATCGGCTCGTACTTGCCGTGAGCCTCACCCATCTCCAGCACTGAATCGCCCACGCGAATCACTGCATGGTTCACGACTCCATCCGGCGAGGCGTACTTAGCCACTTCCGTTGCCCCGAAAGCGCGCTTCAGGAAGTTGATCAGCGGTTCGGCCCGCCGCGGATGCAGATACGGATTCACACTGAACAGCCCTTCAGGGACCTGCCTCTCTCCCTTGGCCGTGGCAATGTACCAGTAATTGCCCGCCTTGTCCCGAACGGTGCTCGAGCGCTCGCCATATTCCTGATCGCGCACCGGATCAATCAGCGTCGCTCCCGCCGCCACGGCCTTCTGCGTAACCGCATCCGCATCGTCGACATAAATGTGCAGCGCATTCGGCTGTAGCGTGCCCGGAAATTTCTTTCCGGCGATGCCCCCGCCAATCATCAGCGTGGTATCCCCGAGGCGCACTTCAGAGTGCACGCCCGTCGGCATCACCGCCCGCATCAATTCTTCCGCGCCCAGACCCTGCTTGGTGAACTCCAGCAGCCCCAGCCCATCCTCGGCAACCAGATACGGCGTGACCATGCGGAATCCGCGAGGAACCGGATTCACGCCCTTCCGCTCTTCTTCGTTCCCACCGGGCATCTTTCCGCCCTCGGGTCCGGTCGTCATCTCTTTCATGCGCCGGTGCATTTCCTCGCCCGACATTTCCTCTTTCACCGTGAACACGCCCCAGGAATAACCAAATGGATCTTCGATCGTCGCATCGCGATGCCCGTAGAATTGATTCTTCGGCTCGCGCACCAGCTTCATGCCGCCAGCCACAGCATGTTCGACAAACGCATCGACATCATCGACTTGAATAGAAATCGAAATCGGCGACCCGCCCAGCGTCTCGGCGCTGAAGCGTCCACCCTCCGGCCATTCGCCGGTTACGTTAATGACCGAATCGCCAATCATCAATTCAGCGTGCGGGATTTGCCCTCCAACCTCGAAACGGAACATTTCCTTCGCGCCCAAAGTGCGTTTGTAAAACTCAATCGCTTTGGCAGGATCACGGAACGCCAGCCTGGGCGATGCGCTCACCCGACCAGTTACCACGGGCTTTGCAAGAGGTTCGGCAACGGTAGACATATGCTTCTTTCCTCCTAATTCGGATTTCAATCTGGCCTTGAAACTCGCACTCGGCAGATTGCGCAAGTCCGCCGCGATGCGCACCAAGGGCTCAATGCCTGCATCCAATTTCGGCGCCTTGCCGTCATTGCGCGAGAGGGAGAGCATCCCCTCGACAGCCTTATTCAGCTGGTCAACCTTCTTCTGGTCGATCTTCTTCTCGCCGCCATTCCCCGGATTCAGAGAGCGCTTAGGCATCGGCACCCTCCAGACGCGCCCGCAGACTCGTGAGTGCGCGGAACTGCAGCTGTTTCACCGCTCCCTCAGTCTTGCGAACTTCCTGCGCCACTTCCTTGATACTTTTCTGCTCGACAAACCGCAGCACGACCACGCGCCGCTGCTCAGCCGGCAACGTATCCACCAGGCGGTACAAAGTGGCCCGCTGCTCGACTTCCTCAATCTCCGCCGGACTCACCTGCCCAGACTTGATTTGGACTGATTTGCTTTGAGCCGACTCGATGTGCCCCGAATCGTCCAGTACTTCCCGCCCCGAGCGCTGCCACCGATCCGAAATCAGGTTCGCCGCAATCCGGAACAACCACGCCGCAAACGGGATCCCGCGCCACTCGAACCGTTTCAAATTTGCCAGCGCCTGGTGAAACACCTCCGAAGTCAGGTCTTCCGTTTCCGCCCGGTTTTGCACACGCTTCACAACGTAGGCATACACGCGCTCGAAGTTCATTTCATAAAGCTCGGCAAAGCAGGCGGGATCGTTCTGCGCAGCTTCGATCAGAAGCCGCTCGTCCGCTTCTTTCTTCAGAGCCTTCAACGAGTTCTCCGCGGTGATGCCGTACATAAGGGTAACGCTCCGGCAAACGAAAAGGTTACGGCCAGGAAAAAATAGAGAGGAAAGATAGAGCGCAGACATTTTCGTGTCACCCTGGGTCGATTTTCAGCATCAAACCCTTTCGAACTCGAGCAACGCCATTCCTGGCGAGGCAATCTTGGCCAGGCAATCTTCGAGGTAATTGCTATGGAAGCAATCAGCGGAGTTTTCAAAACGCGGGCGCGTGCCGAAAACGCTGTAAACGAGGCGCTCAAGGCCGGCATTTCATCGGATCAGATTACCCTCCTCACCCCCGGCACTGTGGACCAAGTGAACAAAGAAATGCAGTCGGTCGCCGTCGATACCACCGAACAGCCGGGAATGGGCAAGGCCATGGGCGCCGTAGCCGGTGGAGGCGTCGGGTTCGCCGGAGGTGCTCTCCTGATGGCGCTTGTGCCCGGACTCGGGCCCATCACCGCCATTGGACTGCTGGGTGCGGCGATTCTGGGGGCGGCCGGCGCTACGATTGGTGCGGCGGCGGGCAATGAACTGGAGAAATCAACCACCGAAGGCCTTCCGGAAGATGAAATCTTCGTCTATGAAGACGCTCTGCGCCAGGGACGAAGCGTGGTGCTCGTCCTGGCCGGCGATAAAGATTCGGCCTCGCTGCTGCGGGAACTGCTGAAGATGCAGGGTGCTGAGTCGGTCGACGCAGCCCGTGAGCAGTGGTGGATCGGCTTGCGCAGCGCGGAAGAAAACCACTATTCAAAGTCGGGCAAGAGCTTCGCACAGGACGAAGAGTTCTACCGTCTCGGCTTCCAGGCGGCACTGCACGCAAGAACTCGCTGCATGGAATTCGACCAGGTCTCCGGCGCGATGAATGCGGCTCTCGAAGATGTCCAACGGCAACATCCTGGAGTCGAAGTTGAAGCGGCATTCACGCGCGGCTACCAGCGCGGCCGGGAATACTACCAGCGGCTCTGCGATGAAACCTCGAAGGCGGCTTAGCGGCAACAGTATATTAAGAGAAAGAGAAATAGACGAAACGTCACGCGTAATAAAGGTCTTCCACGGCCTTCTGCACCCTCGCCGAAAGCGCTTCCAAATCTTTCCCGGCCAGCCCGGCCGTCGAGATCGGCTCACCCACCCGCATCTCCAGCGGACGGCACTTGATGTGGTAAGTGTCCATCGGCAACAATTCGTAGGTTCCGACCAAAGCTATGGGAACAATATCCACCTGCGCCTTGATCGCCAGAAAAAACGCTCCCGGCAGGAACGGTTTGATCTCTCCATCCGGCGTGCGTCCACCTTCGGGATAAATCACCAGTGGCAGGCCCGACTTCAGCCCCTTCAACGCGGCGCGAATGCTGCTGATCGAGTGCGCCGGATTCTGCTGATCGATGCAGACTTGCCCCGACCGTTTCAGTTGCCAACCCACGATGGGATACGACAACAACTCTTTCTTGAACGCGATGCGAAACTGGAATGGCAGGTAGGCGTAGAGCACCGGAATATCGAGCGCTGATCCGTGATTCACCGCGTAAACATGCGGTTTCGAAGTGTCAATCTTGTCGAGCCCGGTCACCTTGACCGGCGAAAAGATCGTCTTCATGATCAGCCACGACCAGGCGTAGGAAAACCAGTGCAAGCGCCGTCCAGTGCGGTCAAACGAGCCGCCCGGGATGGCGAGCAGCCCCATCACGAGCGTATAAAGCCAGATCAGCGGATCGAGAATAAAGTAGGAACGCAGCCGGCTCAGCCAGCCGTGCTTCAGGCCAGGAATGGCATGCGGGCTTCCCCGCCTCGCAGCCAACGGAATCGCCGCCGGCACCGCTTGCGGCACAGCGCCGTCCGCTGGGCCGTTTTCCAGTTGGCCGTTTTCCAACCGGCCATCTTCCAGCTGATTCACTGATGAATTCACTTCGCCCACATTTCCATTCTAGGGGATAACCGCCGGCCGGACTGGCCTCAAGTGCTCACTCCCAGCAGACGCATCGCTTCCCCTACAAGATAGATCGAACCCGTCACCAGCAGAACAGTTTCTGGTCCCGCACCCTCGCGCGCCCGCTGCAGAGCCGCGCCAATGTCGGCGGCCACGTCGATCTCAGCCCCGGTCCGGCTTCCGGCCTGCTGAATCTCTTCCGGCGAAGCCGACCTTGGATTCTCTGCCCGCGTGGCAATTACCCGCTCCGCCAGCGGAAACAGAATCTCCGTCATCTCTGAGATTGCCTTGTCGCGCATCGCCCCGAAAACGAAAATCAGCGGACGGCTGTCATAACGCTCCGAAAGGGCAGAGCGGAGGGCCCACGCTCCCGCCGGATTATGCGCCACATCAAGCACCATCTCCGGCCAACCAGCCCGCGCCGGCAGCACCTGAAATCGTCCCGGCCAGCGCGTCTCACGAATTCCGAGTTCAATCGACTCCGCCGTAATTCCAGCAACTCGAAGCTTGCTCAACTCCTCCGCCGCAGCTACGGCCAGCGCCACATTGCGCAACTGGTGCCGCCCCGTCAGCGGCGTCTCCACCAGAATCTGCTTCCCCATGACCTGCAGCGGATACCGATAAATACACTTCACCTCCGCGCCTTTCTCTGTGTCCCCTGTGTCCTCTGTGGTTAAAAGCCGTTCTTTCTCGGAACTGGACACCAGGTAATCCGCACTCCCCGGCGACACGGGCGGCACATACTGCACCGCACTCACCCCCCGCGCTCCCAGCTCAAGAATCGTATTCCCGATCACGTCGTTGGCCTCGGGCTGCTGCGGCAGCGTCACAACCACCCCGCCCGGCCGGATGATCCCCACTTTTTCCCGCGCGATCTCGCCGACCGTGTTGCCCAAGAATTTCTGGTGGTCGAGCGAGATGTCGGCAATCACGCTGACCAGCGGTTCGACAACGTTGGTCGCATCCAGCCGCCCACCCATGCCGACTTCGAGCACCGCAATCTCCACCCGCTGGCGCGCAGAGTGGACGAACGCAATCGCCGTCATCATCTCGAAGAAGCTAGGGTGCCACGGCAACTCACGCTTCTCGACCAGTTTCTCGGCTACACGATCGACTTCACCGTGCAGCCGGGCAAAATCATCGTCGCCGATTTCTTCCCCGTTCACCCGGATGCGTTCGTTGATCCGCACCAGATGAGGTGAGGTATAGAGTCCGGTCCTGAGCCCCGACGCCCGCAAGATCGAAGCCAGGGTCGCCGCCGTGGACCCTTTTCCGTTCGTCCCCGCAATCAGCACACTGGGAAACGTCCGCTCCGGATGATCCATCGCCCCCAGCAGCACGCGCATATGCGCCAGGTCGAACTTATTCGACGGCGTCTGGGCAAGTTCGTGCCCCAGCGCAAACATGCTCGCGACTGCGGTTTCGTAGGACATGGGGAAGCTCTTGGCTCTTGGCCTTTAGCTCTTGGCTTCTAGCTTACCAATTTTGATTGGGACCCGAGCCTTCGGGTTGGAGGCGGGCAATGCAGACGCGGCTCTTTTTTCAAGCCAAAAGCCAAGAGCCAAAGGCCAAGAGCTTCCTACGCCGCCATAAACTCCAGCGCCCGCGCAATATACGGCTTTAGCTGTTTGCGGGGAACGACGGCATCCAGCATGCCGTGTTCCAGCAGGAACTCGCTGCGCTGGAAGCCGGCCGGCAGCTTCTGCCGGATGGTTTGCTCAATCACGCGCGGCCCGGCGAAACCAATCAAAGCGCCGGGCTCCGCGATATTCAAGTCGCCCAGCATGGCAAACGACGCCGTCACGCCGCCGGTCGTGGGATCGGTGAGCAGCGAAATGAAGGGAACTTTGGCCTTATCGAGCCGCGCCAGCGCCGCCGAAATCTTGGCCAGCTGCATCAGGCTGATCACGCCTTCCATCATGCGAGCTCCGCCCGACGCAGAAACAATAATCAGAGGGGCACGCATATCCGCCGAGCGCTCCACGGCCCGGGTAATCGCTTCGCCCACCACCGCGCCCATGCTGCCGCCGATAAAGGCATACTCCATCACGCTGGCCACCACCGGCCGCCCCTGCAGCTTGCCGTGAGCGTTAATGATGGCGTCCTTCAGCCCCGTATCTTCTTGCGCCTGCTTCAGCCGCGACGAGTAGGGCTTCAAATCCACAAACTTCAGCGGATCGGTCGAGGAAATGTCAGCATCAAAAATTTCGTACTTGTTGTCGTCGAGTAACTGGGCCAACCGCGTCCGAGCGTCAATCCGGAAGTGCTTGTCGCACTTCGGGCAAACGTTCAAGTTCTCTTCCAGATCCTTCTTCCAGATAATCTGCCGGCAGCCCTCACACTTCACCCACAACCCTTCGGTCTTGACGCGCTTCTCCCCCGAATTGTCCAACTCGCCGGATTCGCGTTTAAACCAAGCCATAAGAAGAAATTGCTGATTTTTGATTGTTGATTTCTGATTAACAACCCAGTAGGCAGAACGCTTTTCAATCAGCAATCAAAAATCAACAATCAGAAATCGTTTCAGTATTCAATCCCTCTCTGCGCCATCACGCCCTTTTCATACGCGTGCTTCACCTGGCGCATTTCCGTGACCGTGTCGGCGGCCTCGACAATTGTGGAGTGTGCGTTCCGGCCCGTCAAGATGACGTGAACCATCTCCGGCCTCTTCTTCAGGCTGTCGACCACTTTCGCCGGATCCAGCATGCCATAACTGATGGCATAGTTGATCTCGTCCAAAACCACCAGGTCCCATTCACCCGACTGGATCGCCGTGTCGGCCTCAGCCCAGGCTTCTTCGACCATGCGGATGTCTTCCGGGTCAGGCTTCTCCGCGCCCACTTTTACAAAGCCGCGGCCCATCTGTTTCATGATGAACTTGTCGCCGAAGGCCTGCACCGCATCGAGTTCGCCGTAGTGCCAGGAACCTTTCAGGAACTGCAGCATCAGCACCCGCATCCCCTGTCCAACCGCCCGCAAGGCAGTTCCCATGGCCGCGGTGGTTTTGCCCTTGCCGGGCCCCGTGTTCACGATGATCAGACCGCGACGGATGTCAGCCATGCACTAAGTCGAATGTTTGATTCTGACGCTTGATTCTACTAGATGCTGCTCCCAGCAGCGTGCCGTCCAACCATTTGCGCCCGTTCGGAGAGGCCGGACCAGAGGAGGAGACGAGTCCGGTCTAACTCGGGAAATGTCTCCTGTCCGATACTGGACAATCCGGTCTAAGATTGGACAATCCAAATGCGCCCCCGGGCGCGACCGCCTCAATGTTTCAAGGATTTGCCCCGCCGTCTACATGGAAGGCGAGTTGCAGACTTGCGCACCGTGTGGGAGTCATGAGCTGCGGACAGACTCATGGTAGGCACATGCCCAATCGATATTTCCAAAAAAAGAATGAAATGATTCGGGGTGTTGGACCGTCTTTAATAGTAAGAGTTAAGAACAGCACGATCATGTAGGGACGGACACATTTTCGTCCGTCCTCACAGGAAATGGGTCCCTGGGCTACGTGGATGTTCTTTCTTTCGAGCCAGCAATTGAACCGATCGTAGCAACGCAGGTATTTAAGATAAAAGCAGCGGTAGATAACTTTTCCACGGAACTGTAGCATCCAAAGTTGCGTAGCTCGGTCAGGCGGATCTCTGTCCCCTCGCAAACCGCGGAGGTCTCATCGTGATCAACAAGATCGTCAAAAAGTATGCGGTGTTATTGTTGTCTCTGCTCGCGGCGTCGCCGGCCTTTTCGGCCCAGCATGTAGCGGTGCATCCACGGACCTCTCTCGATCCCGCCGAGCAAGCCACGATTCGAGAGATCGTGGACATGGAACGGCAGGCCCGCGAAGCCAGCATCCACCGCGACGCCGACTTCTCCCAGCGCACTCTCGCCGAGGACTACGTTGCCATCACGCCTCTGGGCCAGGTCACCACCAAGCAGGACTCGGTTTCAGCCCGTAAGAATGCCCAGCTTCGCTATGACACCATCGACGTGAGCGACATGGTGGTGCGCATCTACGGCGACACCGCCGTGGTCACCGCCCGTGCCGACGTGAAAGGCCACCAGCTAGGCGAAGACTTCAGCGGCCCCTATCGCTATACCCGAATCTGGGTCCGCCGCACCGGCCATTGGCAGGCCGTAAGCTACCAGGCCACCGTCACGCAGTAGATTTCATGCCTTCGATGTACTTGACAATGGCAACTATATGTATGCTACTGTCAACTTGATCGGAGGCGCCTATGCTGGAGCCTGGCACTGACACTGACAAAGACAAACAGGTAGCCGCCATTCGTGCGTTTACGCGCTTTTATACCCGCAAGGTCGGCGTGGTCGATGGCATGGCAAGCCATCCGTTTTCTCTGGCTGAGGCCCGCGTACTGTATGAGCTCGCGAATCGCGAGCAGCCTACAGCTACCGACATCCGCAAGGAGCTTGGGCTTGATGCCGGATACATCAGCCGCATCCTGCGCGATTTCGAACGCCGCAAGCTCGTGACCCGGGAACAGTCCAAGGCGGACGAACGACAGAGATTCTTGTCACTGACCGCCAAAGGGCGGAGAGCCTTCGCGCCACTTAACGAGCGTTCCGATCGCAATGTGGCCGCAATGCTCCAGGAACTCTCGCCCACTGAGCGCAAGCACGTGGTGGACGCCGTGCAAACGGTCTACAGACTGCTAGGTGATACGGCGGAACCAAGGACCCCCTATTTGCTGCGGCCGCACCAGCCGGGGGATATGGGCTGGATCGTCCATCGCCAGGCAATTCTCTATGCCGAGGAATACGGGTGGGATGGAACCTACGAAGCCCTGGCGGCGGAAGTGGTGGCGCAATTCATCAAGAATTACGATCCGAAGCGCGAACGCTCCTGGGTGGCAGAAAAGGATGGGGAAAGGGTTGGTGCCGTCTTCGTCGCAAAGGAATCAGACGCAGTCGCAAAGCTGCGTCTGCTGCATGTTGAACCGGAAGCTCGCGGGCTGGGAATTGGCAAGCGGCTGGTTGCGGAATGCGTCCGCTTCGCGCGCCAAGCTGGGTACCAGAAGATGACACTGTGGACGCAGAGTATTCTGCTGGCGGCGCGACACATCTACAAAGAGGCAGGTTTCCAGGTCGTCAGCGAAGAAAAGCATCACAGCTTCGGGAAGGATCTTACGGCTGAGACCTGGGAACTGAAACTTAAGGACGGCTAGAGATGTTACTTCAGCAATGGGTCTCCACCGGAACTGCTACCTGCGCCGACCGTGGGAGCGCGGTATACAATCGACGCACGCTATATCGGATCAAGGGGGAAACTTCCGGGATGCGGCCCGTTCTAAAGCATTCAAATGCAAGCATGAATGCCATCCGTGTCCGGGCATGGTTGTTGTCCGTATTCCTCTGCGGAGTATCCGGTTTCTGCGCTGGCCAAACACACAACTTTGTGTGCAGTGGCGGGTACGGTACGTTCGAAGTGAAGTTCACCACCGGAGTTACTGTGAATGTGGGCCACGCAAAGAACGGTGATTTTTCGAGCCGAGTTTGTAGAGCAACTCTCGTTTGGGATAAGCAAGACCTGCCGGTTGTACTCGAGGCGTCGCAGGTCGACATCGATGTATTGGGTGTGGATCTGGGTCTGGACATGCCGGTTGTGGCTTTTCAAGTTAAGAAGTCCGATGCCGATCGGAGCATGGCTTACCAGATCTACTCCTTGCAGAAGCCTCCACGGCTGCTGCGAACAATTACCGGCGGAGACTTTTTCAGCGCCGCCGATACCGACCTCGATGGCCGCATCGAGATTTGGACCGGCGATGCTGGTGCTGTGGATGGTTTCGAGCATCTTTCCCTGAGCGAATTTGACTTTGCTCCGACGATAGTGATGCGGTTTGAAGGGCACCGGCTAAGAGACGTGAGTTCTGAGTTCCGACCTGATTTTGACCGCCAAATTGAGGACGTTCGAGCCCGGCTGGATGCTCAGGAGTTGAGCGATTTCAGGAACAGCGATGGTAAATTGCCGGTTATGTCTCACTTGCCAGCGGAGCAGGTACACCATTTGCGGATTGCGAAGATTAAAGTGTTGGAAATTGTGTGGTCTTATCTTTACAGTGGCCGCGAGCAAGAGGCCTGGCATGCACTTACCGACATGTGGCCGCCATCGGATTTTGACCGGATTCGCACATCCATCATGAACGCCTACGCAGGCGGCATCCGCAGTCAGCTGGATGGTGCTTCTACCGGAGGATCCCGCTTTCATGTGAAACACTTTGCGTACATCTACGACACGGTGACCAACACCGAAACGGAACATGCTGATTCGGATGCTGCGAATCTCACCGCCGACACCAAACCGCAGGCGATACTTCTTCGACGGCCACCTCCGGCAGGGATCCAGGAAGCGCTGCCGAAGTCAGAAGAGATGGTCGACCTGGTCGTTGATGCAGCGGGAAAGGTTCGGTCGGCCAAAACGGTCGGGGCCGCCGACAAAGACCTGATAAGCGCAACTGCGGATTGGAAGTTCATTCCAGCATTCAAGGACGGTCGCGCCGTCGCTAGTCGTCTGCGCTTGGCTGTGGTACCCCTGCGATGAACCTCTGGGCCTGAAAGTAATCGGCTTTTCATGTAACTGATGTAAACAGGCGATAGCACTCAAACCCAGGTCACTGAAACAAAGCTCGCCACAGCACCAGCAACCAACTCAATGCCCCGAATGATACGGGTAGCCTTTCAAAATCGTAAACGCCCGATAAACCTGTTCCAGCAGCACCACGCGCGCCAATTCATGCGCCAGCGTCATCTTCCCGAGTGAAATTGTATGCTGCGCCGCGGCTCGCGCCGCGTCACTGAAACCGTCCGCGCCGCCCACGGCAAAAACGAGCGGCAAAGGATTGCGGTCGTGATAGTCCCCCAGAAACTTCGCGAACTGCTCGGACGAGAATTCCTTGCCCCGCGAATCCATCAAGACCAAAGTTGATTTCGCCCCGCTGCCCTTCGCTTGTGCTCGGCCACACATTTCCAGCAACGCCGCTTCATCGCGGAGCGTGATTCCTTCCACCTGCACGTAACGGGATATCCGCTTGAGATATTCCTCCGTGAGCGAGGCGATCGCCGGCTCTTTCGTCTTCCCGATCCATGCAATCCTGATCTTCACAGGCAAAACGAGCCTCTCACTTCCGTCCCGAGGCCAGCACGACCGATACTTCGAACGCAGTTTTCTCGCCGTCCCAATACTGCCGCAGCGCCGCATGCACCTCGGCGTGGATTTGCGGCCACATCGCGGCCGGCACGCGCTCCAGCATGGGGCGAAGCGGAACCGCGACGGCCTGCGCATACTCCCACAGTTCTTCGGCTGGGCCGGGCCAGGTCCACGGCACCGTTTTGATTTCTTCTTCAACTGCCTCGAATCCGGCGCCCCGCAAAACCGCTGACAGACTGCCGGGCCTCGAATATCGGAAAGGGTTCGGTCCATCAGACGGCAGCAAATGCCCGCCCACATGCCGGTAAACGACGCCCATCATGCTCTGCCAATACGGTTGATCGAACGATCCCCAGGCCATAAAGCACGCCCGCGCTCCCGGCCGCAGAACGCGGCGCAATTCCGCCAAGGTAAAAACCGGGTCGCTGAAGAACATTACGCCGAACCGCGAAGTCGCGAGATCGAAGCTGTTCTCTGGAAACGGCAGGCTGCGCGCGTCCGCCTGCTCAGTGGTGAAGTTCTTGAGTCCGCGCGCCTCGGCGCGTTGGGCAGCGATTTCGAGGAGCTCGGCGCTCAGATCAAGCGCCGTGACGTGTCCCTGCGCTCCCACGCGAGAGGCCAGACTGATGGCAGGCTCGCCGGTCCCGCTGGCCAGATCGAGCACGCGCATTCCCGGCGCGGGCTGCGCATATTCAACCAGCGCATCGGTCGCCGGCTGATTCATGGCAGCCGACTTCGCCCTCCACTTCTCAGAAGCAGTGAGGCGATACCGAGTGCCCCAATCCGGCGCGGAGTCTGGTTTAGACGTCATTGGTTTAGCAGAACGTCATCGGCTTCGCGGGAGGTCATTGGTTCAGCAAGAGGTCATCGGTTAAGCAGGTCAGGCTTTCTTTTTCTTCTTCTTTTTCGGTGCCGCCGGTTTGGGCGCAGCCGTCTTTTTCTTCTTAGGCGCAGTCTTCGAATCGGCGATCTTTGAATCGGCGATCTTCAAATCGCCGACTTCCAGCCGCTTGGCCGTCTTCCACAACCGCTCCAGGTCGTAGAACTTCCGCGCTTTTTCAGAGAAAACATGCACCACGAAGTCCACATAGTCCAGCAACACCCATTCCGCCTGCTTGTAGCCCTCGACGTGCGCCGGGCGCAAGTCGGCGGCCTTCAGGCGCAGTTCCACTTCGTCGGCAATGGCCTGCACTTGCCGCGGATTGGTCCCGCTGCACAGCACGAAGTAGTCGGTAAACGCTCCCGACCCCTTTTCCATTTCCAGGATGCTGAGTTCTTCGGCCTTTTTCTCGAGGCAGGCTTGGATAGCTGCGGAAATCTGCTGTTTGAGTTCGTTCTTCTTCGTCGTCATTCAATCGTAGGTGATTCTTTCTTCAACTTTGAATCGGCTTTATTGTAACCGACCCGCCATTGACCGAACTGGCAGTTGCCGTGTGCGCCTTTTGCGCACCACGGGATCACCGTCACTTGGCTGACTTCTTCGCCTCCGCCGCTGCCAGTTCGCGCAGCTTTGCCATGGTGGTCGCAACTGAGTCTTTGCGGTTGCCGCTCTTTGGCCGTCGTTTCGTCTTCGTGGTGTAGTGATTTTGCGCCATGTCTTAAATTCCTCATTACTACAGCGGTTCGGGACGCCTGCCCTTATTTGTAGATGATTGCCACTCTTCGATCTTAAACCAGATGCGGCTCGGCTGTGTTCTCGTGAGGGCGCGGCGACTCGCCCGCGCAGCCTCTAGACTGCAGCACTATTTGTACAGCCCCATCTTCCGGATGTACTCCGCCACAGCAGCGTCGACAAAGCGCCCCAGCGGTTTGCCTGCGGCCGCGGCCTCGCGGATCGCCGTCGCGGAAGCTGGTTGCCGCAAATCCGCCAGCAGATGGATGGTCGCTCCCGGCAGCACCAGATCTCCTGCAGCGGGCTGCTTGTGAAACGGCCGTGTCACCTCCGGCCGCGGACGCAAGCTCTCCGGCAACGCGTTCGCCACATCGGCCAGCGAATACCCCGGACGGCTGGCCACCACGAAGTCGCACTCGCGGAACAGTGCCTCGGACTCGTGCCAATTCGCAATGTCGGCAAATGCGTCCATGCCGATGAGCAAGAACAGCTTGTCGGCGGTCTTGAACGAGCGCTTCAGCCGGCGCACCGTGTCGATGGTGTAATTCGGCTTTTCCTGACCGTCTTTTTCAGAACGTTCTTTTTCAGGACGTTCTTTCCTCGTTCGAGGAGTTGTTTGAATGGAATTTGTTCGAGCGGAGTTTGTTCCAGCCGAATTTGTTCCAGCTGGCGTCGTAGCCTCCTCCGGCGCTTCCAGCAACGAGGGCACGAAGGCCTTTTCCGGCGCAGTGGCCAGAGCCACCATGGCAAAGCGGTGCACAAAAGGCGAAAGCGGCTGCCGCTGCTTGTGCGGAGGAATGTTCGCCGCGACAAAGTGTATGCGATGCAGTTTGCACTGCTCCAGCGCCGCCCGCGCCAACGCCAGATGTCCGCGATGCACCGGATCAAAAGTTCCGCCAAAGAGTCCAATATTCATGAATGGGTTCGCCCCGGCTAGTGTCCAGATTCCCGGCCGGAAGTGCAAGCCGAATCCGGCCTCATTCCCCACTGGCCTTGTTCACCCGCTCATGTCCAACCGGCCCGTGTCCTCCCGGACAATAGACTTCCTGCACCCTCCCGCTCGCCGCATCCAAATGTACTCCTGTAACTATCTTGTTTGCCTTCGAGGAACTAGGATGGTTGACATGCGAGTAACCCTCCCCCTACTCCGCGTTCCTGCCGCGCGGGCCCCCATTCTGCGCTATGGCGTGGCGGTGCTGAGTACGGCGCTGGCGCTGATTCCCACGGTTCTGTTGGCCAATGTGTCCGAAAGCCGCCTCGCCCTGTTCGGCGTAGCCGTCATGGTAAGCGCCTGGTACGGCGGTTGGAAGCCCGGAGTCGTCGCCACCGCGTTCGCGCTCACCGTAAGCGCCTACTTCACGCTCGCCGGAGAACACACTCCGGACCAGCTGCGCACCGCCATCCTCCGCCTTTCGCTGTTCTTCTTTGTCGCCATGCTCATCTGCTGGCTCAATGCGGCCTTGCGCGCCGCCCAGGAAAACCTGCGCCGCTCCGAGCTCAACTTCCGCTCGCTCGTGACTAACGCTCCCTACGGCATTTGCCGCTGCGATTCCACCGGTAAGATCCTCGATGCGAATCCCGCGTTCCTCGAACTGCTCGGCCACACGTCCCCCGAGATAATTGGCCAGCACATTTTTGGCCTCTACCCCGACAACGACCAGTGGTTCGACCTCGCCGATTTTCTGCGCTCTTCAGAGCCCTTCAAGGGCCTGGCCGCGGAGTGGAAACGCAAGGACGGTACCACGACCGTGGTCCGTATTTCCGGCAACTCCGTGGCCAACGGTCCGGAAGGAGTCGTCTTCGAACTGTTTGCCGAAGACGTCACCGAACGCCGCGCCCTCGAACAACAGCTGCGCCAGTCGCAGAAAATGGAAGCCGTCGGCCGCCTCGCCGGCGGCATTGCGCATGACTTCAACAATCTTCTAATGGTGATTTCCGGCTACTCGGAATTTCTGCTTGAACGCCTCGGAGCGGAGCCGCACCTCCGTGGTCCGGCCCAGGAAATCGCCCGGGCCGCCGAACGCGCCTCGTCGTTGACTCGCCAGCTTTTGGCCTTCAGCCGTAAGCAGATGCTGGCTCCCAGAATCGTCAACCTCAACGATGTGGCCACGGAAAACATCAAAATGCTGACTCGCATGATCGGCGAGGATATCGACCTGGTCATGGTCCCCAGCCCGAATCTCTGGCCCGTGCGCGCCGACGCCGGACAGATCGAGCAGGTCATCATGAACCTCGCCGTCAACGCACGCGACGCCATGCCTTCGGGCGGCAAGCTCACCATCGAGACCTCCAACGTCGCGCTCGATGAAGACTACGCCCGCTTTCATGCGCCTCTGCGGCCCGGCGACTACGTCATGATCGCTATCAGCGACACCGGCGCCGGCATGGACTCCGACACGCAGTCGCACATCTTCGAACCGTTCTTCACCACCAAGGGAACCAAAGGCACCGGCCTCGGCCTGTCCACTGTCTACGGGATCATCAAGCAGAGCGGCGGATACATCTGGGTTTACAGCGAGGTGGGCCGAGGAACCACGTTCAAGATCTACCTGCCGCGCATAGCCTCGACCGGCGAAACCGCGGCCCAAGTCGCCGCTCCCGGGTTCAGTAATAACGACGTTCGCAACAATAATGTCGAACCCGGCACCGAAACCATTCTGCTGGTCGAAGACGAGGCCAATCTCCGCTACCTTGCCCGCCAGTACCTCGAAAAGCAGGGCTACAAAGTGATCGAGGCCGCCGATGGCGCAGTCGCCATGCAGATTGCCGTGGCCCACGAAAAAGTCATCCACCTGTTGCTCACCGACGTCATCATGCCCGGCATGAACGGCCGCGAGTTGGCGCAGCGCATTTCCGAGATTCGCCCCAACGTGAAAATCCTCTACATGTCCGGCTACACCGAAAATGTGATCGGACACAACGGCATGCTGGACGCCGGCGTTCGCCTCCTCCAGAAGCCTTTCAACCTTCGCGACCTGAAAAGCAAAGTGCGCGAAGTGCTCGATGCAACTCCAGCTACCCCGGAGGTCGAAATGCCCATGCAATCCGCAATACCACGCACCGCGCAGGCCCGGGAAATCCCGCCCACACGCGCCCAACGATTCCAGCTTCACCTGCCCCTGCGCTATCGCCGCCTTGGCGAAAACATCTGGCACGAAGGCACCACCGAAAATATCAGCCGCTCCGGCATGCTCTTCCAAGCCGACGAATTACTGCAACCCAGCGCTCAGCTGGAAATCAATCTAGTGCTCCCGCAGGAAATTGCGGGCCTGTCGGCAACAGAAGTCGTCTGCCGCGGAGAAGTCGTCCGCACCGTCGAGCACGCAGGAAACGGCCTGAGCCCCGCCCTGGCCGCCCGCATCCTGCAATACCACTTCCAGCACGGCCCGCTACCCAGGGCATAACCCGTCCGTGTAAGATAGGCACTTGAGCGCCGCGTTAAGCGGGAATGCAAAACAGAAAGGCAGCCCGACGGGGCTGCCTTCTTCGTCACTTTTCTCCGTGAGCGCTTACTATTCTCCGCGTTCAATAGTTTGCTCGGCCGTCAGTTGCAAGTCTTTCTCGCGCAGCTCTTGCACTTCCTCCGCCATCGCGTACTTCAATTCTTCAATCCCCTTGCCCGTGACGGCGGAGATCTCGTAGAGCTTCAGTTTATGTTTCTTGCAATAGCGCTTGAGCGCGGCCAGCTTGTCTTTGTTGACGGCATCGATCTTCGACGCCGCCATGATCATCGGCTTCTCGTCGAGATGCGCCCCAAAGCTGCTGAGTTCGCCCAGAATCACTTCGACGTCCTTCACCACATCCGGCCGGCCGCTCGAATCCGAAACGTCCACCAGATGAACCAGCAGGCGCGTGCGTTCGATGTGCCGCAGGAACTGCGTGCCGAGCCCGGCGCCCTCATGCGCGCCTTCGATCAAGCCGGGAATATCCGCAACCACAAAGCTGACTTCGCTTTTCGCATCGCCCACCGCGACCACCCCGAGATTCGGCTGCAACGTCGTAAAGGGATAATCCGCAATCTTCGGGCGCGCCGCGGAAATGCGCGAGATCAGCGTCGACTTGCCCACATTCGGATATCCCACCAGGCCCACATCGGCTAGCAGCTTGAGTTCCAGCCGGTATGTATGTTCCTCGCCCTCGCGCCCCGCTTCGTGCTCGCGCGGCGCTTGATGCACCGAGGTGGCAAATCGCGCATTGCCGCGGCCGCCGCGGCCGCCGTGCGCAATTACGAAACTCTGGTCGGGTTTCGAAAACTCGAAAAGCTTGTCTCCCGTCTCGTCGTCGTAGACGATCGTCCCGACGGGAACTTTCAGAACGATGCCAGTACCGTCGTGACCGGTCTTGTTCGAACCTTCTCCGTGGCGTCCGCGCTGCGCGGTGTGCTCGGGATTGAAGCGGAAGTGCACCAGCGTGTTATGGCGCTCGCTGGATTCCATGACGATGTCGCCGCCCTTGCCGCCGTCGCCGCCCGAGGGTCCGCCGCGCGGGACAAACTTCTCCCGCCGAAACGCCATACAGCCATTGCCGCCGTCGCCGGCCTTGACCCGAATTTTTGCCTCATCGATGAACATCTGCAAAGACCAATCAGCGCAAAACAAAAAGCCTCGTCCCGAAGGCGAGGCCGTGTGACGCGGGCGTTCCCGCGCCGCGAACCTTCCGACAGCAGAAACGCTACTCCACTATTTCGATCGGTTCAACCATCACGAACTTGCCCATCTGTCCCTTGTTCAGGAACTTGATGCGTCCGGTGATCTTGGCGAAGAGAGTGTCGTCTTTGCCGCGGCCCACGTTCAGCCCCGGCTTCACGCGCGTGCCCCGCTGCCGGACAATAATGGTGCCGCCGGGCACAACCTGCCCGCCGAATGCTTTAAATCCAAGCCGCTGCGCGTTTGAGTCGCGGCCGTTTCGTGAAGTGCCTTGCCCTTTTTTATGTGCCATAGGAATCCAGTTGTCAGTGGCTAGTTGCCGGTTGCCAGTAAGATCGTGTAGGGACGGACGCTGTCCGTCCAGGTTTTACTTCTTCTTCTTCGGAGCCGACTTCTTCGCGGCCTTCTTCGGTGCAGCCTTTTTCTTGGCTGAACTCTTATGCGCCGCCGCTTCCACCGCCGGTGCTTCGGTCTCCGCCTCAGCCGCCTTCACCTTCTTCGGCTTCGCTTCCTTCTTCGGCAGTTCCGGAGCCTTGAAGCTCTGCCCGCCGAACGCGATCTCAGAGATGCGCACCGCGGTGTACGACTGCCGGTGCCCGCGCAGCTTTTTGTACTGTTTCTTGCGCTTGTAATGGAACACCAGGATCTTCGCGCCGCGGCCTTGTTCGACAACCTGGCCGACCACGCGCCCGTCCCCCTGCTTGCCCACCTGGCCTTCGTTGAATACGGCGACAACCGGGAACTCCACCAAGCCGTCAGTGCCGGTTTCCAGTTTCTCCACTCGAACTACATCTCCGGGCGCCACCCGGTACTGCTTTCCACCGGCGCGGATAACCGCGTGCATACGTCTGCCTCCGTCAAATGTCGTTGAAATTCAGCCCGTAAATTGCCGCTTGAAACGGACTCTTAAACGGAATCCTTATACGGAACCCAGGGCGCACACGGGCGCAACCACGGGGCTTGCTGATTTTCCAGTGCTTGCTGTGTTTTCCGCCCCGGCGCTCTAGCAGCCAAGGCAGGCGTCCCCAGAACGGGTCGGCGAGTACAGGCAAACTTCACTATTCTAACGTGCGCTGTGGAATCGGTCAAACGAAACTCAAGAGAACCAATTCCAGCGTCGGTTAGAGTGACATCAAACCTTCGTCAATCGCCCTTCTCCCGGCCAAAACTCCATATTCAATAGCCATCTCTCGGGTCGGGAAAACCTTTCCCGAAGGAAAATATTTAACGAGGGAGTCGACCGGGTCTCGGTGCTTCGTGACGTAGGTATGAACTGTGAACCCGCCGCGTGTCATCAGTGGGCACGATTCGACGATCAGCCCGTTGTGTCGCAATCTCATAAGAGTACTCCTTCCTCGACTCTTGCTACTTCCGTAGTCTATCTTTATGACGGTTGGCTGATCAACCGTGAGCTGCTAAGTACCTGCTACATATGATCGGTCCATGGTTAGACACGTGGCGGAGTTCGACCCCAACGCAGTGGGCCGAAGCGATTGTGTTATGTATCTTGATCTTTAGCTGGAAGAAGATACTGCGCACGGCCCGCCTTTGGTATAGGACGCGAAAGATGAGGCACGACGGGCTCATCCCCAAGTTCTGTAGGGTCGTCTCGCGCGGAGTCGCGAAATGCCGTGGCTGCGAAGAGGTCAGGGTATGCGATGTGATTGAGCTCGATGCGGACTATTGTGAGAACGGAATTGCTCAGTGTGAGGCGTTGTGCGCCGATTGCTCGAAGGCTCGCTGAGAGGCACAACTACGATCGTCGCCAGAATCCGGTCTTCAGGTGACTAGGAGACCTTGCCCTTTTTTGTGGTCTAACCCCGACCTGTGCGAAAATCTCGCCGAATCTTCGGAGGAACCCAATGCTGAAGCGCTTTCTTACTGTTTCGCTGTGTATGCTTGCCGTCACCCTGTCCGGCTTCGCGCAGATGAAGAAGCCACCGATGCAGAAATCTGCCGGCCCCGCTCCCGACAAAGCTTCCATGCAGAAGATATGGGACGGTTGGTCCACGCTCAACCCTGCCAACACCGCCCAGTATTACGCCACCGGCCCGCATGTCTTCTTCGACATCGCCCCGCTGAAATACGGCAGTTGGGACGAGTACGCCAAAGGCTCGCAGGGATTGATCGCCGCCTACAAGAGCGCGAAGTTCACACTCAATGACGACTTAGCGATTCATCCCCACGGAGACCTGGTCTGGGCTACCGCGACCGTCGCAGAGCAGATGACCACAAAAGCGGGGAAAGTCGAGATGGGCAATTTCCGCTGGACCGCGATCTTCGAGAACATCGACGGCAAGTGGCTCATCGTACACGAACACGTTTCCGAGCCGATTCAGTAAGAACTGCACTCGTCTTTTCAATACAACGTCCAGACGTCCAGCTGAAATACACCGTCGTGACCCGCACCCACCAGCACCATCAGAAACCGCGCCACGCCGCCTGCGTCCGATTACCTCTGTAATCGCAGGTAACCGGAGATTTGTTGCAGAAACATCGGTGCTGCGGCAGGGTTAATATCAAATGAGATTTTAGTTCACTGAGAGCGGGGGACTTCTTATGCGCAATCGAATCGTGAGCATCGTCACCGTGGTGGTTTGCGGCATCCTGTGCAGCATGGCGTGGGGGCAAGCGGCAAGCGCTCCGCAGAACGGCGCGCAACCCGCCGGCCAGCAGTCGATGCCCGGCATGGACATGTCCGGACAGTCCGGTCACGACATGTCGAACATGAAAGGCATGAACATGTCCGGCAGCGATAAAGATAAAGACGCCGAAAGCGATGCCAGCGCGCACGTCATGAATTCGATGGAAGGCCACATGGACATGGGCCCGCACATGAAGATGACAGCGCTGCGCCCGCCGAAGCCACGCGACGCGGCGCGCGCTCAACAGATCGTCGAAGGAGCGCGCAAGGCCTCAGAGAAATACCTGGACTATCACACCGCTCTGGCCGACGGCTTCAAGATTTTCCATCCCGAAATCCCGCAGAAGATGTACCACTTCACCAACTACAGCTACGGCATGGAAGCGGCATTTCACTTCAATCCCGAACACCCCACATCGCTGCTCTACGAAAAGCACGGCGACGACTACAAGCTGATTGGTGTGATGTACACCGCGCCCAAGCGCCTCACGGAAGATGAGCTCGACGAACGCGTCCCGCTGAGCGTGGCGCAGTGGCATGAGCACGTGAATTTTTGCCGCGCTCCCTTAGGCAGGAGAATGGAAGCGCTGGCGCCGCATCCGCAGTTTGGCTTGCGCGGATCCATCACCACCCAGGAAGCCTGCGACACAGCTGGGGGCACGTTCTTGCCCGTGGTCTTCAACTGGATGGTGCACGTCTATCCGTTCGAGAAAGATCCAGCGAACATCTGGTCGGTCGAGCGGCAGCACGGCGACGCCGACTGATGAATGTGGCGCGGGCACTCTTGCCCGCGAAATCTAGACACGAGCAAGATCGTAGGCTTCGCTCCGTCGTGCTGGGAAAACGAACTTAGCTTCGTACTTCGACAATATATCGCGATCAATTCTCTGGATAACCTTCGCGGGCATGAGTGCCCGCGCCACACGAACGCGCTCACAAAACACACGCCCGCTGTGCCCTTTCGAATTCATGTTGCGCAACATAAATTCACCATGAATTCGCGATGTTGGTGCTATCGGAAAGATGCGCCCAGCGTCCAATACAGTGCATCGAAGAAAGTGCGACGCGATCACAATCCAGTGGAACTTTGATTGAGGAAAATGCGTAACTCTTGGAGTGAGTAAAAGGCCAGCGCAGAGGTGACGCTGGCCGAATTGATTCGAAATTATTGTGGGGTTTGGGGATTCTCTCACGCTCGGTTTGGCGGCCCAGGTGAGAAAACCCCCAAGAGCGGCAGCAAGCTTGTGACCGGTGGGCCACAATTTTGTCTGCTCAACCCCAGCGGCAGCATTCTATGCGATTCGTGGGGAAACACAACTGTTTTCTCGCGCCGGTCGCGAGCCGGGCCGCCCCAGCCGTTTCCCGACGTAATTTCGGGAAAGAAAATAAGGAGCAGCTTATGAAGTTCGCGACAGTTTCAAAAAGTCTGGTGATGGGGTTGGCTCTGCTGTTGGCCTCGAGCGCGTTCGCGGCCTCCAAGGCCGACCTGGTATTGCAAAGTCCGGCGACCATCAATGGGGCCAAGCTTAAGCCCGGCGAGTACAAACTGCAGTGGGATGGTAGCGGTCCTAACGTGGAAGTCAGCATTCTGCGGGGCAAGACCGTCCTCGCCAAAGTACCGGCGAGAGTTGTGGACCTGAGCTCTCCCTCGCAGAACAACGCAGCCGTGGTGAAGCACAACGACGACGGAACCAGCACGCTCGCCGGAGCTCGCTTCGAAGGCAAGAAATTCGCCCTCGAAATTGGCGACTCCAGCGACGGCATGCAGGCCGGATCGAGCAAGTAACAGCCTCGCGGATTATCAACACAGATTCGCGAACAAAAAGGGAGCGCGCAAGCGCTCCCTTTTTAAGAAACCGGCAACCGGTACTGGCAACTGCTTCTCAGTACTTCGGCACTTTCGGATCCACGCGCTCCGACCAGGCGTTGATGCCACCAGCCAGGTTGTGTACTTTCGTGAACCCCGCTTGCTGCAGGAATGCGACCGCCTTCGCGCTGCGTCCGCCCATTTTGCAGTGGACCACCATCTCGCGGCTGGAGTCGAGTTCGCTCACGCGCTTGGGCAGATCGTTCAGCGGGATCAGATATCCGCCAATGTTGCAGATCTGGTATTCATGCGGTTCGCGCACGTCGAGCACGAACAGATCGTCTTTCGCGTCCAACCGCCGCTTCAACTCTTCCACCTGAATTTCCAGAACTCCGCTGCTCACGGGCTTTTCCTCCCCACGAATGCCGCAAAACTCGTTGTAGTCTATCAGCTTCGTGACCGTGGGATGCGTGCCGCAGACTGGGCAATCGGGATTTTTGCGCAGCTTGAGTTCGCGGAACTTCATGCCCAGCGCGTCAATCAGCAGCAAGCGCCCAATCAGCGGGTCGCCGATACCGAGAATCAGTTTGATGACTTCGGTGGCTTGCATTACGCCCACCAGGCCGGGAAGAATGCCAAGTACGCCGCCTTCCGCGCAGGAAGGAACCAGTCCCGGCGGTGGCGGCTCTGGATAGAGGCAGCGATAGCACGGTCCATCCTCGGTTGCGAATACGCTCGCTTGCCCTTCGAAGCGGAAGATCGATCCGTAGACGTTCGGCTTGCCGGTCAATACGCACGCGTCGTTGACCAGATACCGCGTGGGAAAGTTATCCGTGCCGTCGGCGATGATGTCGAAGTCGCGAAACAGTTCGAGCGCGTTCGCGCTGCTCAGCCGCGTGTCGAACGTCTGCAGGTTCAGAAAAGGATTGATCCCTTTCAGTTTGTCGGCAGCGGAATCGAGCTTCTTGCGCCCCACGTCGGCGGTCGAGTGAATAATCTGCCGCTGCAGATTCGTATAGTCCACCACATCGAAGTCGACCAGCCCCAGCGTGCCCACGCCCGCAGCCGCCAGATACAGCGCCAGCGGCGATCCGAGGCCGCCGGTGCCGATGCACAACACACGCGCGGCTTTCAGCTTCTGCTGGCCCTCCATGCCCACTTCGGGCATGATGAGATGACGCGAGTAGCGCAGGATTTCGTCTTTGTTCAGTGTCACGGGAATTTCTGTGGTCGTTGTCGTTGCCATAAGTTCCTCGGTTGAATTTTCACTTGCTGGGATTCGCGATCAAGACTTGTGCAGCGACGAGTCTCGTTTGCTACAAACAGGAAGGGCAACACATACAACAGCGCATTTTAGCGGCAGATTTCATCACGATTCTCGCCGAATCCCAAATCAGGCTCCGCCTCCGGCGATGGAAGGCACAATGGAAATGTTATCACCTTCCTTCAGAGCGGTCGCCTCTTTGAGCAGGTAGCGGATGTCTTCGTCGTTGACATAGACATTCACAAACGCCCGCAGTTTGCCTTCCTCGGTATAAAGGTGTTTGCGCAGGTCGGGATGCTGCGCCACCAGCGCGTTCATAGCTTCGCCGACGGTGGCTCCTTGCACATCCACTGAAGCCTGCTTGCCCACATATTGCCGCAAGGGGGTAGGAATATGAATTTTGCTCATACAGGTACTGTAAGAGATGCGGCCGGGGCAGGGCAAGATTCAGGCTGGGCGGTTCCGTGGAGTTCCAGACGTGGAGCCCCGGACGCCCTCGTCCGGGGGACAGCGCCGCCGCGGCGTCCCCTGGAAATCGTGCCTCTCCCCGGGCGGACGAGGGCGTCCGCCCCTCCATGAAAGCATTCGAATGCGGGACTGAAATCCGCCGGCTCCTTGCAAGGCACTTATCGCGCGCCGTGGCTCGCCCTAGAATCTCTTCAGGAGAATTGCGATGACGATTTTCGATCCAGCTCGGGGCAGAATCATTGATGGAGGCGGCCACGGCGGCAACTTTCTTCGCCTGATCGGCCTGGGAATCGCCGTGTTCCTGCTCATCATCCTGTTATTCAGCGCAGTCACGAGGGTCGGTACCGGCCATGTGGGTGTGCTTACGCTGTTCGGCAAAGTGACGGACGAAACTTTGGGGGAAGGTATTCACCTCATCAATCCGCTCAAAACGAATAATGAGATGTCGATTCAAACGCAAACCATAAAAGAATCCGCCAGCGTCCCCTCCAGCGAAGGGCTGATGATGAGCCTGGACACTTCACTTATCTACCATCTCAACCCCGACCGCGCTGCCGATGTTTTCCAGCATATCGGAGCCGATTACGAGAACATCGTAGTCGAACCGACGCTGCGCTCCGCCATTCGCGAGGCTACCGCCTCGCACACCGCGAATGCCTTGTATACCGGTGAACGAGAAATGGTGGCAAAACAGATCACGGACCAGATCACGACCGAACTCAGCAAACGCGGCATCGCGGTAGAAAGTGTTCTGCTTCGTGACATCCAGCTGCCCGCGACCTTGAAGGCCGCGATCGAAGCCAAGCAACAGGCCGAGCAGGAGTCTCTGGCCATGAACTTCCGCCTGCAAAAAGAAACGCAGGAAGCGCAGCGCAAACGCATTGAAGCTGCCGGCGTGCGCGACTTCCAGCAGATTGTCGCCCAGGGCATCACCCCGTCGCTACTCGAATGGAAGGGGATCGAGGCCACAGAAAACCTGGCCAAGAGCGCAAACTCCAAGGTGGTCGTGATTGGCAACAACAAGAACGGCCTGCCGCTGATCCTGGGTCAATAGCTGGACCGAAGCTAAAGCAAGAATGTGAAGACAACAAGAAGTTTGTCATTCCGACCGAAGCCGGAGCGGTAGCGACGGCGTAGTGGAGGAACCTGCTTTTCGCTGAAGGTAGCGGCGCTGCCGGGAAGCTACAGGCCTGCTGCGCTGCTACCATGAGACCGTGCCATCTCTGCTCGACATCCGCAACCTGAATATCGACTTTCCAACACAAGCTCGGGTGAGCACGGGCGACTCGCCCGTGCTTTCCGCCGTGCGCGATCTCAGCTTTTCTATCGCACCCGGCGAGGTTCTCGGCCTGGTGGGCGAATCCGGTTCCGGCAAATCGATCACGTCGCTGGCCATCATGCGCCTGCTGCCGCCACAGGCCCGAGTCTCGGGTGAAATCCTGTTCACGGAAAACGGCGCAGCCCGACGCAATCTGCCTGCGCTCGATGACGATGCCATGCGCCAGTTGCGCGGCTCCCGCATCGCCATGATTTTTCAAGAGCCGATGACCGCGCTCAACCCGGTCATGCGCGTCGGAGAACAAATCGCCGAAGCCGTCACCGCGCACAACTCCATTTCGAAACACTCTTTATCGAAAAAGGAAGCCTGGCAACGCGCCGTCGACGCTATGAATGACGTTGCCATCCCTGACGCCGCGCGCCGTGCCCGCGACTATCCTCACCAACTCTCCGGCGGCATGCGCCAGCGCATCATGATTGCCATGGCCATCGTCAACCGGCCGCAATTGCTGATTGCCGACGAACCCACCACCGCGCTCGACGTCACCATTCAGGCGCAGATTCTTGATCTGCTGGCGGAATTGCGCACCAAGTTCGGACTCGCCATGCTTTTCATTTCCCACGACCTGGCCGTGGTATCGCAGATTGCCGATCGCGTTGCCGTGATGTACTCCGGCAGTGTGGTGGAACTCGGCGGGAGGCGCGATATTTTCCAGGCCCCGGCGCATCCCTACACGCGCGGCCTACTGCATGCCGTGCCTGATTTGAAAACCGACCGCGCGCGCCCACTGCAAACCATTGACGGCACCGTCCCAGCGCTGCACGCCATGCCCCCGGGCTGTGCCTTCGAGCCGCGCTGCGAATTTCGCATCACGGAGTGCGCCCGCGAATTGCCGCCGCTGGTCGAAGTCGCGGCCGGTCACTGGGCGCGCTGCCCGGTGGTCAATCCGGTCCTCAACCCTTAGCTGAGGCGCATGACAGAGCGCGCGAATTCGCGGTTCGGTCTATAATCGCCCCTTTGTCCGGTGATTCGTGCGCATACTGCTGCTAAGCGACATCCACGCCAATCTCGAAGCCCTCGAAGCAACCCTGGCCGGCGCTCCACCCTTCGACCTGGTGGTGAATCTGGGCGACATCGTGGGCTATGGCGCCAGCCCGAATGAAGTGGCCGAGCAATCTCGCAAGCTGGGGAAGATTTTCGTTCGCGGTAATCACGACAAAGCCGCCACCGGCGTGATGGACCTCGACGACTTCAACCCTATGGCCGCCGCTGCCGCCATCTGGACTCGCAATCAATTGACCCCGGAAAATCTCGACTGGCTCCGCGCCCTGCCGCAGGGCCCCGTTCCCTTGCCGGACGTTCCCCAGGTGCAGTTGGTCCACGGCTCTCCTAACGATGAGGATGAATACGTGGTTTCGCTGGCGGATGCTCTGGCCCCGCTGATCGCCGTGACCATTCCACTAACTTTTTTTGGCCACACCCACCTGCAGGGTGGATTTTTTGCCAACGGCAGCTCTGCCGACGCCTTCCGTCCGGAGTACCGAACCGTGGGCCAGGCCGAAACGGTTCCGTTGCAACTCAAGCCCAACACGCGCTATATGATCAATCCTGGTTCTGTCGGCCAGCCCCGCGACGGCGACTGGCGCGCCGCGTTCGCCCTGTTTGACAGCAACGCTCAGGTCCTCCATTTCCACCGCACGCCCTACAATCTGAAGGCAGCACAGGACCGCATCTTCGCCGCGAAACTCCCCCCGCGCCTGGCCACGCGCCTGGCCGCCGGACGCTAGTCGTCTGACTCGAACCAGCCCGGGTCGAACAAGTGACGGAGAATCCGTGGAAGAGCGGCCCTTCAGGGCCGCGTCCAAACTCGAACGGACAGGGCTTTAGCCCCGCGAGAATCTCCCCGTTGTAAACTCGGATTCATGCCTCCTCATTCATCGACCAAGCAGCTCTTCGAAGCCCGTGAAAATCCTCCCGCGCACTATCTGATCGCCCATAGCGACGGCGGCGCGCGCGGCAACCCCGGCCCCGCGGGCTATGGCGTCGTGATCAAAGATGAATCCGGACGCACGGTTGCCGCCCTGAGCGAATATCTCGGCCACCAGACCAATAATTTCGCCGAATATCAAGGACTGATTGCCGCTCTCGAATATGCCGTCAAGCACGGCCCGAAGGCGCTCAAACTGATCAGCGATTCGGAGTTGTTGGTACGGCAGATCAAGGGCATCTACAAAGTGAAGAACGCCACGCTGCAGGATTTACATGGGCGAGCAAAAGAGTTGATCGCGAAATTGGACTGGTTCTCCATCGGCCACGCCCTGCGCGAACACAATCAGGAAGCCGACCGCCTGGCCAATGAAGCCATGGACAAAGGCATGGGACGCAGAAGTGCTAGTGTGGGCGCGGGCGACTCGCCCGCGCGGCCTGCAGCCCAACCGCAAGCTCAGCAGGAATTCGAAGGCATCGTACGTAACGGAAAAGTGGAATTGGTGAGCGGCACGCTGCCCGAGGGGACGCGAGTGCAATTGCGCGTGAAGAAGTGAGCGGCGGACGTGCCTTCACTCCGCCGCCGACGTGTGGTCGTGCACAATCTTCCATCCGTCAGGAAACCTGCGAAACACCAGCGTAAAAATTCCGTGGGGAGTCTTGCCATCGGACATTGTCAAGTGAAACGCTCCCCGCACGAATGCCGCGTCCGGCCCCAGCATCTCGATCCGCAGATCTGAAAACTCCAGCTTCCCCATCTCATTCCCGGGGCCGGAATATTTCCCCCGGTAGCGATCGAGCGTCGCCTGCCAGCCATTGGTTTGTTTGCCACCAGAAAAGAAAGTCAGGTCCGCGGAGTTCCAGTATCCCGCCATGAAGCCGTCGAGGTCGTGATGGTTCCATGCCTCCTGCTGCGTGCGTAGCACCTGTTCGACCTCCTTTTCAGCAGCACCACTCCCCAGCCCCCGGGGCCCCAATACCACTTTCCCGGCTGCTTCCGTGTCGAGGCGGAGCGCAGGCGGCATCGAGGGATTGCTGGGATAGGCTTTGCCGTCGAATGAAAGTTTCACCTCGTGCGCCGAAATGTCTCCACCTCCCACGACGGCGCTGAGATCGTGCCAGCCATTTGTCCTGCTATCCAACACGCGGATTGGCAGCCGCGTGATCGTGATTTTTGTGATCAGTTCGTATTCAGAACCCCTCGGCGACAAGATCAATGTCGTGCATCCGCCGCTGCCGCACCACGACCGATCCGTCAGATAAACGATCGCTTCCAAATCTCCGTCATCTCTGAGATCGACAAAGGCTGAAGAATATCGCTGATCTTCGGTAGCACGGAGCACCGGAGCGGTCAAGTAATTCTCGAGAAACTTCCTCAGAGAGCCTTCCGAAGCCGATTCGGATCGTTGGGAAAGAGAGGTTGCCCCTAAGGCCAGAATCGCAGCGATGCATCTGAGAAGCTGTCCATGAATATTCATAAATCAATGCGCCTCTTCGGTCGCCGGCGCCGCATCCGGCGTGTCCAACTTCTGCACGACCGCATGCTGCGTCAGCGGCGGCGGCTCGAACTCACCTGCGTCTTTTCCCGCCATCGCCACCGTCATAAAGTTCATCCAGATCGGCAACGCCGCGTGCGCTCCCGTTTCTTTCGCGCCCAGAGATTTTTTCTCGTCGTAGCCCACCCAGACGCCGCACGTCATGGTCGGCGAAAATCCCACGAACCAGGCGTCGGTAAAATCGTTAGTCGTGCCAGTCTTGCCCGCGACCGGAAACGTCAGCCGCGCGGCCGCGATCCCCGTTCCGTGCAGCACTACCTCGCGCAACATCGAAGTCATGATGCGGGCGGTGCGCTCGCTGATCACATCCTTTACGTCGGGAAAATCTTCCTCCAGCACGCGGCCTTCGTAGTCGGTCACGCGTGTGATGTAGCGCGGGGTCACGCGCACGCCATCATTGGGGAACACGCTATATGCGGAGGTTTGCTCGATCAAAGAAATTTCAGCCGACCCCAGCGCCACCGGCAGATACGGCGGCAGTTTCGCCGTGATGCCAAAGCGCGCTGCGTACTCGATCACGCTCTTGATGCCGACTTTGTCGGCCAGTTTCAGCGCTGGAATGTTGCGCGACTGCGCCAGCGCCCGCCGCAGCGTGATGATGCCTTCAAATTTTTCGTCGTAGTTGTGCGGAGTGTACGGCCCGGACGGCGTCTCAAAGCTGACCGGCTCATCGAGAATCGTATCGTCGGGACTGGCGCCGCCGTCGATCACCGTCGTATACACATACGGTTTGAACGACGACCCCACCTGCCGCATGGCCTGCGTAACGCGGTCGAACTTCGAATCGTTGAAGTCGCGCCCGCCCACCATCGCCTTGATTCCCCCGGTGGCGTTGTCGATGGCGAGCAGCGAGCCCTGCGCTCCGGAATCCTGCTCCAGGCTGACGCGCGCCGCACCGTTGGCCCCAAGGCTCAGAATCTTCACGTAGCAGACGTCACCGGTTTTGAGAATGTCGGCAAGTTTCTGTTGCGTCCAGGCCACGTCGGCCTGCCCGAGAGCTGCGGTGTAGCGGCCAAACTTCAGCGTGGCGATGCCGGTGCCCGCAGTGGTCACCAGCGCGTGGATGTATCCGTTCACCTCGGGCTCATCGTCCCAGTCAGGATGAGAATACTTGTCGAGAACCACGCCCTCCGCAACCACATTTTCGAGGTGCCCCTTCCATCCGTGTCGCCGTTCATAAGCCGCGACGCCGTCAAGCACCGACTGGTTCGCGGCCTTCTGCAGTTCCACGTCGAGCGTGGTGTAAACCTTCAAGCCACCTTCGTGCACCTGGTCGGCTCCGTACTTGCTTTCGAGGTAGCGGCGAATCTCTTCCACAAAATAAGGCGCCAGAGAATTCGGATCGTGCGACAAGTGCAGCACCAGTGGCGCCGAGCGCGCGTCGGCCGCCTGCGCAGCCGTAATCTTGCCGTCTTCCAGCATGGCGTTGATGACCAGATTGCGCCGTTTCTGGGCACGGTCAGGATGGTTGATGGGCGAATACAGCGTCGGGCCCTTCGGCAAGCCCGCGAGTAGCGCGGCTTCCTCGAGAGTCAGATTTTTCGCCGGCTTGCTGAAATAGAACTCTGATGCCGCTTCGAACCCATACACGCCATGGCCTAACGCGATCTGGTTGGCGTACAGCGTGAAGATCTGCGGCTTGGTGAAACGGCGCTCGATCTGGATGGCCAGCATCGCCTCCTGCACTTTGCGTTGCCATCGGCGGTCGGGCGACAGAAAAAGATTGCGCGCCAGCTGCATGGTCAGCGTCGATGCGCCTTGCACCTTGCCGCCCGATTCAATGTCGCGATATGCAGCACCAATGATCCGCACAACGTTAATGCCGGAGTGCTTGTAAAAATCTTTGTCTTCAATCGAGACCAGCGCGTCGCGCAGCACCGGCGGGAAATCGTCGTAACTCGCTACCACACGCCGTTGCAGCGCGAACGAGCCAATCACGCGCCCATGATCGTCGTAGAGTTCTGTGATCGAACTGGGCCGGTACGCTTCCAGAGCGTCGACTTGCGGCAGGTCCGTGGTATAAACCAGCAATAGCCCAGCCGTCGCTCCCACCAGCACTGCAACCAGCACCAGCAGGCCGAACAGAACGCGGCCCACCAGCCTGCGCCCGCCAATTTCAACCTCGGGAAGATTGTCGTAGAGAGACTGCATCGCGAGTCGAGGTCAGGATAGCACTTCAGGCGGATTCGATTCGTGGAGCCGCGGAGACAGCGCCGGTGATGGTTCCAGCGCGGCGCATGAAAATCGCCGACGCTACATACAATGCGGCGGCAAGAATCGTCAGCGAGCGCAGGCCGAACCATAGTGAGAACGATTCGAGCAGGCCGCCCAGCAGGGCGCCGAACAAATTCGAACCCAAAGCACTTCCGCGAAAACCCACCCGGGCAAAGCTGGAAACGAAAATTATGCCCGCGAAGAATACCGGAAGGCAGAGAGCCAGCGTGGCCACCATGGCGCGCATCAGCCAGGATTGCACGAACAACTTCTCCAGTGGAACCGCGAACATCGCAGCCAGCGACAGAAACAAACAGGCATAGGCCAGACTCACGGGAAGCCGCGGCCATGAGCTATAGACAAGATTGGCCGCCACGATCAGACACAAAAGGCCGGACACGACGATGGCGTTGACGACCCAGGTGGTGCCAAACAGAAGCGCCATTTTACTGACGATCTGCGCCTCGAGCAGCATGAACCCGGCCCCGAGGAACAGAAAATGAAGTTCGCCGCCCCCGCGTTCTGCGCCGGTCTGAAGAAGGAACCGGCCACAGATAATCAACACCGCGAGAGAAATCAGAATCACGCTGATGGGAAGGCCGGGCTCATGCTGATAAAAGTAAGGCCAGTCGTCGGTGGTCAAGCTCGCGTTCTGCATGGGCATCCGCGAGTGGGAGGCGAGATAAGCAGCCAGCGCGGGATCGGCCGCGGCCTGCGCCAGACGCTCGCGCGAGCCGTCGACGAAGAACCGACCGGCGGTGTCGTAGCCGCCGACATCGCTTTGGAACTGAATTGGATCCTGTCCGAAGGCGTCTTTCATTAAGCCGAACAAGCGGCCGGCGATCCATGGGGTGTCGACCTGAAACTTTACGATGAACAGGCCGTCCGGCTTCAGCAGACGCCTGGCCCGCTGCAAAGCTTCTCGGGTATAAACATAGTTGTCGATGCGGATGTTTGTGAAGTGCGATGTAGTAGTGTGCGAATCGAGAAGAGAAAAAACGATGAGATCGAATTGCTCGTGGCTGTTCTCAATGTAGCTGCGAGCGTCGTTGAGCACCACGTGCGTGCGCGGGGAATCGTACGGATGTTCGAAATGCAGTTCACGGCCAAGCCGCAGGATCAGAGGATCGATTTCAACGGCGACCACCCTGTTGGCTCCGTTGCGCAGGGCCGCGGCAACGTCGTTGCCCATGCCTGAGCCCAACACCAGCACCGAGGGTGGGGCAGGATAAAAACGATATGGCATGTTGTATGAGTTCCACTCGAGCGGGAAACGGCGAAATTGTTCCGGATGCGACTGGACGAAAGCTGGCGAGAGATTTATGACCATCTGATAGAAAGAGTCATTGGTCGCCAGCGAGTAGGCCTCCAACTCGCCATTGCGGTAGAGCGGCTGGACTACCAGTTTTTGATAGGGCGACCAATACGTAGTCGCGCCGCGATCCGGGATCGCCAGCAACGCCACACAGGCCAGGAACGTAGCGCCGAGAGCCATGCGGCCGGCTGGATTTCGCCAGAACACCAGCAGAGAGAAAATTCCGGCCACCAGGAACCACACCCAAGGCGGCTGATAAAGGAAGCACAGCAGGGTGAACGCCGCGATTCCCGCAAGACCCGCCAGGACATTCACGCTATAAGCGGCAACACCGTTAGGAGCATTTTCCAGATACCATCCCACGAGTTGGCCGAAAGGAATGAACGTGGTCGCAATCACGGCAAACAACGGCACAACCACGGCAATCGCCAGGAACATCCCGCCCCAACTGGCGGGCGCGGCGGGCACTCCCCAGACATGCACCTCGACGCCGCCTCCCAGCAACTGCGGCAAGCCAGCAATGGCGCGCCGCAGAAGCGGGATGGGACTCAGAAGTGCGGTCATCAGCAGGAGGGGCGCGATGATCGCCCGCAACTGAAGCGGGCGCCGGCAGAGATAACAACCCCGGCCGAAGCCAAGAAAACATGCCACCAAAACGAAATTCTTGAAGTAGGCAAAAATTCTGATTTCCGAGGATACCCAGCGGATCATCAGCATTTCCGTAAACATACCCAGGAAACTGACGAGCACGAGCTGGCGGTAGCTGAAGCCGCCGAGTTCCTTGACCGGAAATTCCAGCCGGCGCATCGCCGGGGTTGCGCGCAAGCGCTTGAACACAGCATGGACGATGAACACAGCGACTGCGCAGATCAGGACGAGAAGCGCGAGCAAGGCGGGCGAGTAGGTGACGGTCTCCACAGTGTGGGACTAGCTCCATCGAAAACGGCTGGGTTCTTCGGTGAACGAATCGGACTGACTATACCAGACGGATCAGACCGCAAAGAACCATCGCGCACCGGGCGGCGCGCGATCAGACTCTTTCAATTAAGAAGCAGATTCCTCGGTTGCCGTCGCTTGCGCTCCGGCTGCGCTCGGAATGACAAGCTGAATTAGGTGTGGCGGCCTTCCTAGCTGCTCCGGCTCTTCAGCACTTCCACGGCTTTGTTCAACTGATCATCTTCCGGGTTCTTGGGCTTGGCTTCCTGGTCGGGAGTGGTGGTGGAATCCTCATCGTCCGGACCCACGGAATCGTCCGCGGCGTCGGCAACCAGAACGTTGGGCGTGATTGCAGTATCTTGAATCGCCTTCCCGCTGGGCGAATAATACTTCGCCACCGAGAGGATCAGCGCGCCGCCATCCGGCAGGTCAATCGTCTTCTGCACCGAGCCGTCGCCGAAAGTCTTGTCGCCGACCACGTCGCCGCGGGCGTTCTCCAGAATCGCGGCCGCAACAATCTCAGCCGCGCCCGAAGTCCCCCGGTTTACCAGAACCGCGACCGGAAGAGTGGTGATGTCCTTCGCGGGATCGGCGTTGAACGCCTCTCGCGGAAATTTCTGGCCCTGCAAGTAAGTAATCGTTCCGTGGTTCAGGAACAGATTCGCCGCCGCGACGCCTTCACTCTCGTCGCCTTCGGCGCAGTTGCGCAGGTCGAGCAGAATCTTCTTGGCTCCCGATTTCTCCAGCACTTTGATCTTCGCGGCAATCTCCTGCGATTTGCCTTTGGTCAGGGCTTCGACCTTCACATAGCCGATGCCATCGTCCATCATCTTGTCGGCCACGGGAGGAATCATCACCACATCGCGCGTAATCGAAACCTTCTGCGGTTCGGCCTTGCGCGCGCGCACCACGGAAACATTCAGCGTAGATCCCGGCGCGCCGGCGATCAGGTTGCGAATTTCGGGCAGCGACATTTCCCGCGTGCTCAGCCCTTCAATCGATTCGAAAATGTCGGTCTGCTCAATCCCGGCTTTCTCGGCCGGAGATCCCGGTAATACGGAGACCACGGCCGCGTAACCAAAGCGCTTCGACACCACCGCGCCAATGCCGCCCTTGGATTCTGACTTATGGGTCTTGAACGCCTTGTAAGCTTCGGCCGACATGTAGCTGGAGTTGGAATCGAGCGACTCCAGAAGACCGTGCAGCGCGCCGTCCGTCACTTTCGGAATATTCGGCTCCTCTACGTACTCACTGCGCACGCGTGAGAGCACCTCACTGTAAACCTGTAACTGACGGTAGGAGCCGTCGTTGGAGGAGGCGTGCACGCCTCCCATGGAACCCACAACGACGAACAGCAATACGGCAAAGGATGTGACGAGAATCGCTGCTTTGGTTTTCATTGACATCGGTTTTGATCTTCTTCTTGAAGGAATGGCTTCCTGAGAAACTCCTTCTATTATATCTCTCTATCTACACTGTAGATGCGGATTTTGGGGGGCCGGGTGCCTGCTTCGAGCCTTAGGTCGCTTGAGGCGTAAGGCCTGCCAGCCGTCCTCAACAAAACAATTGGGTTACTTTCACGATGCAGGCTTAAAGCTGATGGTCAGCGAAGTTTCCACCGACACCGGCCTCCCGTTCATGGTGTAAGGCTTGAACTTCCAGCGCTTCACACCGTCGATCGCGGCTCGGGCAAATCCGAGAGATCCCTGCAGGAACTTGGCATCCTGCACGGTGCCGTCGCGGCCAATCAGAACCTGCAGAATCACCATCCCGGGCTGCCCGCTGGAGCTGGCAGGATAGTCTGGGGCGGGCTGGTCGATCAGCAGCGCCCGCTCCGTGGCTTCGTCGATCTTGACGGGCTCAATCGAGGGCATCGCCGACTCGACCGGGCGGTTCCCGCTGGCTTCGGGAGTCGTCGAGGCCATTTGCGACTTCAGGCTCGAAGGAACGTTGCCCGGTGTCGAAACAGAGGCCCCGGAAGATATCGGCGACGCAGACGGAAATACCGTTGCGGGCGGATCAGAATGTGGCGGCTGCGCCGCGGCTGGCGCTGGCCCGGACGACGGAGTCGAAATAGGCAAATTTGAATTGGGCGAAGCTGAGCTGGGCGGGGTTGAGATAGGCAATGCTGAAGCTGGCAATGCTGAAGTTCCGCCCCCGGCGGCTCCACTGGCCGGCTGCACCGTCACAGGTGTTGGTTGGGGAACCTGATCTCCCGCGGTCGGCATTCCGGGAGCCGACGTCGAATCACCGGGCGTCGAGCCTGCCGCGGCCACCGTCCCCGGAGGCATCACATTCCCGCCCATGATGTTCGGCTTCTTCACCGTCGGATCAACCGCTGGAACCACCTGAATTTGCGAAGGATCTGTGGTGGCGTCGGGAATGTTCTCCGTCACCGGCAGCTTGTATTCATCCCCGGCGCGGCCAAAGTCTTCGTGAGCAATCGGTGCCTGCGGCGTGGTAACCAGTTGCGGATTCAGCCAGGCATGTAGCGCCAGCCGCCCGTGTGCCCATGCCGTCTGCACACTCGAATGCCACGGCGCTTGCGGCGCAGCCGCAATTGCTAGGCTGGCCAGAACGAGCGCCCCGATAATTGCACCCCCAAGCCGGAACCGCGGCCGTGGAGACTCCTCGGATTCGCCGCTTCCCCGCGTGATGTAGGCGAAGAGTTCCGCTTCTTTTCTCTGCTCGTGATGCTCATGATTCTTGGCTGGAATGGCGGATGGATTCGGGTTCGCCTCGGGAGCCGCCCCATCCGCCAAGTCATCAGATTGGTCTGGAGCCAGCCTGGCCGGGGCAGAATGGGCTGGAGGCGCCGGTGTAAATGACGGCGTCTGGTCATAGCCAAGCAATTCGGGTTTGGCCGGAACTGGAGGTGCCGAAGCATGTGCCGAGGCCGGTGCAGCGGCGTGCGCTGACGCCTGCGGCACGATCCCGGCGCGGGTTTTCAAGTACCATTCCAGCCCTCGGACCTCTTCCGTTTCAGGTGGTGGCGGAGCAGGAGCTGGACTCTCTTCCTCAACCGCAGCGGCCACGGGTTCCAAATCCTTCTCCACCGACGACGACACTCGAAATTCATTCACGTCCGTATCGGTAACAAACTGTCCCCCCGGGGCCGAAGGTGCGGACTGCAGGAACTCTCCCGCGCGCAGATTTCTGTCCTTCGCTTGTTCCAGATTGGCAGGAAGGGTTGATATGGAAACTGGAACAGCCCCTGCCGAAGTGGCTCCTGCCGCAGCGGCCTGTGCGGCGTTGGTCGCCGATTCCTGCTTGGCGCGCAGCAGATCGCGCGCCGTGGTCAGCGTATCTTTGATCTGGTTGACCAGAAGCGGCTTGCGCAGAATCGAATTCGCGCCTGCCTGCAGCGCTTTCGGCACGCTGAGGTCATCGCTCACAATCGCCAGCGTGAGCGGGCGTTCGTTGGCCTTGCGTTCGCGGGCCGCGGCTAGCAGCAGAGCCGCTTCCGGCTGCTTATCCCAATCGATAATGACGATCTGAAAATTCTGTTGGGAGACTTTCTCGACGGCAGGCACCGCCTCGGAGCAAAGCTCTCCCTCCACATCGAGACCAGCCAGCACCTGGAGAATAGGTTCAGCCGTTCCCTCGTCCGAGGAAAACAAAAGGCAGCGCAGAGCCATCCTCTTCAGACTAGGGGTAGACAGTAACTGCGGCAAGATTACCGAGGGGGCCGCAACTGCGGCAATCCCGTGGCCGCAGGTACATGTACCCCTGGAATGCGGACTGCTAAAATGCTCGGTCGCGCGACCTCTGTGTCCTCTGTGCCCTTTGTGGTTCAGTCTTGTTTTTTGGTCGGACCGCCACTCTCTATTCTATGCCCCTGCAAGAACATAACTACTGGCTAACCACCGCCGAATTCCCTTCGGTTGATGCCTCAAGCCCACTCCCCGAGACGGCAGATGTAGCCGTGATCGGCGCCGGTTTCACCGGCCTCTCCGCCGCCCGCACCCTAGCCCAACGCGGCGCAAAGGTCGCCGTGCTCGAATCCGAAACCATCGGCTGGGGGGCCAGTTCCCGCAACGGAGGCATGGTCCTGACCGGCATGAAGCTGGGCGTGAACCAGCTGATTTCCATGTACGGCCGCGAACTCACGCGGCGCATGTACGCTGCTTCGCTCGAGAGTATCGATTGCGTCGAACGAATCGTCCGCGACGAAGCAATTGACTGCAACTTCTCCCGCTGCGGACATCTCGAAGTCGCCTGCAAGCCAAAGCACTTCGACGACTATGCCCGCCAGGCCGAAGTCATCGCCCGCGAGTTCAACCACACGCTGCGGGTAGTGCAAAAGCACGAGTTGGCTGCAGAAATTGGTTCCGACATTTATCACGGCGGAATGGTCGATGAAGTCAGCGCCGGAGTCAATCCCGCGCGCTACGTCGCCGGACTCGCCCGCGCCGCCATGAAAGCTGGAGCGGAAATTTTCGAGCACACTCGTGTCGAAAGCATTCAACGCGACTCCCGCCAGGGCGAAGCGGGATGGAAAATCTCCACCGCACGCGGCCCAGTCTGGGCTCACGATGTCTTCGTCGGCACCAGCGGATACACGGGCCGCGCCACTCCGGCATTGCAGAAAAAGCTCATCCCGATCGGCTCGTTCATTATCACAACGGAGATTCTGCCGGAAAAACTGGCGCATGACCTCAGCCCGCGCAACCGCATGATCTACGACTCGAAAAACTATCTTTACTACTATCGCCTCACTCCCGACCGCCGCATGCTGTTTGGCGGACGCGCGGCATTTTTCCCCGAGACTGATCAAACCGTCCGCCAGAGCGCGGCCATCCTGCGCCGCGGCATGATCGATGTTTATCCGCAGCTGAGCGACGCCAAAATCGACTATGTTTGGGGAGGCACACTTGACTTCGCCTTCGACATCATGCCCCACGCCGGCCAGCTCGACGGCATGTACTACGCCGTCGGGTACGCCGGCCACGGCGTCGCCATGGCCACATACCAGGGCCAGAAAATCGCCGAACTCATGGCCGCCGATCGCACGGGAGAAGGCAAGCCGGAAAATCCGTTCGCAGGAATTCCGTTCCCCGGCGCGCCCCTCGGCCTTTACAACGGCAACCCATGGTTCCTGCCGTTCGCCGGTGCGTGGTATAAGTTTCTGGACTGGGTGAGCTGACATCCGTGGCAAGACCAGTGGCACCAGGTTCCTGTGGCGCCAGGTTCAAAAAGCCTTGCGCAGTTCCTCCGCAACAGTCATAATTTGGACGGTTTAGCGCAGAAGAGAAGTATTTCCCCTGAACGTTCGCAACTGATCGAATCGCCGACACCCCTGCTCGGCGGATCATCTCGGAGGTCAAGATCATGCCACGTACTCTTCCCTGGGCCTTGGTTTCAATCCTGCTTCTGTGCATTATGTTCAGCAACGCACTCGCGCAGAGCAGCGCTCCAGCGAATTCCGATCCGGGGATCGGATTCCACACTCTCTACAACTTCACCGGCGGCGACGATGGCTGCTGCATTTACGGTGGCCTGGCCGCCGATAGAACTGGAACTGTATACGGCGTCGCCTATTCCGGCCGAGACTTGTCCGACTACGGCGATCTGTACAAACTCACCCACCGCGGCCACGGGTACAGCTTCGAGGTGCTTCAAGGCCTAGCTGTCGCCGGCGGCGGATGCATAACCACGCCCACGATTGACCGAGCGGGAAATGTTTTCGGGGTGTGCGATGGTGCGGGCGGCGCGGGCGGATATGGGACGCTGTGGGAGTACTCGCACGAGGGAAAGTTTTCGATCCTGCATGCGTTTGGTGGACCGACCGACGGGAGTGAACCGCAGGACAGCGTAATTCTGGACGCGTCCGGCAATATCTATGGAACGACTTACACCTGGGGGCCCGGCGGTAGCGGCACGCTCTGGGAGTATTCCGCCTCTGGCGTATTCACGCTGCTGCACGCTTTCGCCGACGGCGACGACGGCGGCCTTCTTCCGGCTGGTCCTGCAATCGACGCCACCGGAAAAATCTGGGGTACGACGGAGACCGGCCCCAACTGCTATTACTGCGGCAGCGGCACGGCGTGGAGCTACGATCCGGCTTCGGGAACATTTACCACCGTGCAGGATTTTAGCGTCTCCGAAATTGTCTCACCACAGAGCCGGTTGGCAGTCGACGCAGCAGGCAACTTGTACGGCACCGGATTTACTGCAGTGCGCAACAATTGCGGCTTAGTCTACGAACTTCAGGCGAGTAACAATTACGCTCCCGTTGTGCTGTATGCATTCAACGGCGACGGTAACGGCGGGTGCGAACCGTTTGGCCGCGTCGTATTGGACGTGCAAGGGAACATATTCGGCACGACTTACGACGGCGGCGCCAACGGCAACGGCGCCGTCTACGAACTCACGCCAGGGATCGGCTGGCAGGAAACCATCCTGCATAGTTTCGACATCACCGACGGAAGTGGGCCGCAATCCGGCCTTATCACCGACGGCGCAAACGATTGGTTCGGGACAACTTCCTCGGGCGGAAGCGGCAAATGGGGCACGGTGTTTGAGATTTCGAACGTTCACTAGAGCTACTGGGGCATCGGATAAACGCAGAATGCACCATGACGGTGCATTCTGGCGCAATGACCACCAGCAAGCAAGTCCGAAGAAGTGTGACCCTGCCCACTCGTCTGGCTGAGCAGGTCGAGCGCATCGCCAGGAAACGACGCCTCAGCGACAATCGCGTGCTGGTCGAACTGGTCGAGCAGGGCCTGGAAGCGCAGAAGGAAAAGGAGAAAGCATTTTTCGCTCTGGCAGAACGCTTTCGGGCCGCGGCCGATCCGAAAGAGGCAAAACAACTTGGGGATGAGATGGGGCGTTTCATCTTCGGGGAATGAACGCCGGGTGTGTAATGCCGCAGATCGAAACGAAGAAAATCATCCAGACTGGTATTGTCCGGTTCAGGGGATGCGAACCCTCATCCTCGGCACCTTTCCCCGCATCCCGACAAACTGCTTGCCAGGGGTTAGTCTTGACAGCCTTCTTAAACAGTTTAAAAGTGCAATCACGAGATATTGAGCAGATTGCGGTTGAGCAAAAGCCCTGGGAAACGGTCACCGAAACGGATTTCGAATGGTCAATTGTTCCTGGATGACCTGTCCGTCTTGCAAATCTTCTGTGTACAAAGTGGTGCAGTTGGTCCCCAACGCGGAGGCGAGAATCAAAGCATCGTAAATTCGAATGTCGTGCCTCTCCGCAATGATCAACGCGTGTTCGTGAGTGTCCATTGTGATCGGGACCGGATCGGAGCAGAAGATCTGAATTTCCCGGAGCGCTTGCCTTACTTCGTCCCAAGACAGAAGAATCTTGCGGCGGGCGACATCGGAGAACTCGTTCAGAATTTGCACACTGACTACCCCACCCTCCGACAACAGTTGCTCCGCCCGGCGCGCGCGAGGATCCTTCCCCAAGCTGTAGATTAAAACGTTGGTATCGAAAAACACCCTACCGGTCATAGATGTCGTCGCGGTCGAAGACAAATCCCGCGGGCAGGGGGCGTTGCAGCTTTCGCAGACGCTCCAGGGCCCGTTCCCGGCTGCGGTCGCGGCTCACTGCAAACGTTCGTGCATCGGCGACCTGTACCTCGATATCGTCGCCTTCCTTCAGGTCGAGCGCCTCAACGACGGCGGCGGGTAAGCGAATGGCTAGGCTGTTTCCCCACTTCGAAACCTGCATAAGCCCTCCCTAGATATACATACTTGAGTGTATATCTAGCGGGTGACAAAAGCAACAATCAGGTACACCATCGGCCCCACTCCAATCGCGATCGCCCCACCGATCAGCCCGAAGCGGTCGCTACCCAGCAGCGCGACCATCGCCATCACCACCGGCGCACCGACGACGTAGAGCAATCCCACGCGCCCGCGGGGGATAGTGAACGAACGTTTCAGTTCCGGACGCGTGCGCCGCAGTTTCCACGCCGAGAGCACGGTCAACACCGTCGTCGCCGAACGCAGCCAGATGTAGACCGAGATCAGCTGCCCCAGGCTCTGCCACGCCAGCAACGCGTAGATCGCCGCCGACACCACAATCGCCAGCCACGGCGTTCCGTAGCGCGCGTGCTTGCGGGTGAGCGCCTCCGGCAGATATCCGTCTTCCGCCATGGCAAAGGGCATGCGGGTCGTGGTTAGTACGGTGCTGTTGAGCAAAGCGACGTTGCCCACCATCGCGGCAAGCGTCATCCAGGTACCCAACCAGGGGCCTCCTAGAAATGACCCTTTCAAAAATGATCCGCCGATAACCGCGGCCGCGTCGGAAAAATATCCCGTGTGCCACTGCTCCCAGTGGCCCGCTGACGCCAGGCCAGCCAACGTGGGCAGAAAGTACGCCGCAATCGATAGCGGCACCACCAGCGCCAGCGCCCGCGGATATGCCCGCTGCGGATTCTCGACCTCCTCCGCGACGGTGGAGAGTTGCTCGTAGCCCGAATACAGCCACAACCCCAGCGCCAGCCCCACGCCGAAGATTTTGAACGTGGCCTGATGCGGAGGCACCCACGGCGTGAATGGATTGTGATGCCAGTGCACGAGCCCGATGACGATCATGATGATCACCGGGATGAAAATGAAAATTTCGAGCGCGGTCGCGACCTGCCCGACCATCTGAATGCCGCGAACGTTGATCCACGTCAGCACCGCGATCAGCGCCACCGAGACCAGGTAGTGCTGCCACCAGGTCATCTTCGGGAGGTAGTACACCAGATAATCCGTGAACAGAACGGCATACGCGCCGCCCAGCAGAAACGACGCCGACCAGTTCCACCAGCCGGAAAGAAATCCCCAAAAGTCGCCGAAGGCGGCGCGGGTCCAGCGATAGAAGCCGCCTTCCACGGGCATAGCGGTGGTCAACTCGGCCGAAACCAGAGACACCGGAATGCACCAGAAAAACGGCAGCACCAGCAGGTAGATCAGCGTCATCCCCGGGCCCGAAGTCGTCACCATGTCCTCGAGCCCGAAGGGCCCGCCCGTGGTGTAGGAGAACATCACGAAGACGAGGTAAAAGAGGCCGGCCTTTTTCAGTGTGGATGATTTGCCGTTGGTGGACAAGATCTTTGCCGGCTAGGAACAGTTGAGAATTTAGCGATTGCTGATTGTTGATTTCTGATTGCTGATTGAAAACCAGCAGCTGCGTGGTAGTTCAATCAGCAATCAATAATCAAAAATCAAAAATGCCTCACGCGGCTAGGGTGCCGCTCAACGCGCCTTCGAGTTCGAGCAGTTTGCGCTTCACGTCGAGCCCGCCGCCATAGCCGCACAGCGCGCCATCCGATGCGATCACGCGATGGCAGGGGACGACGATTGCCACCGGGTTGCGATTGTTGGCCATGCCCACGGCACGAAATCCCTGGGGCCTGCCGACCGCGCGCGCAATGTCGCCATAGGAGCGGGTCTCACCATAGGGAATCGCCAGCAGCGCGCGCCAGCACGCCAGCTGAAAATCCGTTCCGCGAAGGTCGAGCGCGAAACTGAACTGGCGGCGCTGGCTCGCGAAATATTCCTCCAGTTCACGCACATAAGCCTGCATCGCAGCTGCGGATTCCTCGAAGCGGACACCCTTCGTCTCCGCCCGCTGGTTCTCTGAGCCTCGTTCGTTTTCCAAGCCTCTTTTGTCTTCCGAACCGTTTTCAGAACTGTTTTCAGAGCGAAGATCGCGCGGGTTGGGACGAATCGTCTGCTGCCCGGGCAGCCGTGCGTCAAACTCCAGGGCCACCAGGCCGCGCTCAGAAGCAGCCAGGAACAGGGGCCCTACCGGCGAAGTAAACAGCGTAGAATGAAGCGTTTCCATAAGAGTCACGCAATCGTGGCCAACCTTCGATCGGGCCGTTGAGTCATAACCATAGCACGAGCGCTCCCGCGCGGAAGCCAGACTTGTTGCGCGTTAGTCATACGACGGGTTGACAGAATCATCTTTTTAGACCAAAGTGTGTCGGTTGCAATTCGCCTGCGGAAATGCGCGGGGAATTTGCGCAGAGGATTTGCGCAGGGAAGTTTGCGGAGGATGTTTCCGAAGGAAGGTTCAACGTTGAAAAAGGCCCTTATCGTTCTCGTCGCTGTTCTGGCCGTCATTGTGCTGGCCCCGGTACTAATGGCGAGCCTGGTCGTCTTCGCCGCCGGAGACTGGCGCACCGTCGGCCAGACCGAAGCCGGCGATAGAGTTTCCATCAGTTCCGTCCGCGTGCTCCGGAACAATCAGCGCCTGGCGCTGGTGCGGATCGAATACAAAGAGCCGGCAGAACTTCCGCAAGGCGGACCGTTCGTCGAAATGCGCGCCCGCGTGCGCTTCAATTGCGCCAGCGGCGCCGCCGCCCCGACCACAGAATGGTTCTACTCCCGCGACCGCGGCGGACGCTTCGTGGTCAGCAAGAAAGCCACCCACGACGATGAGTTCGGCAAGAATCCCGAAGGCGGTTTCGTCGGCCTCGTCAGCCAAAACGTCTGCGGGCAAAGCAAGTAGCACGCAGTCAGTCATTTCCCCAGCGCGAACGCCACATACACGCCGCCGGACTTCGACTTCAGATCTTTGCCTCCTCCGGCCGCGATCACCACAAACTGGCGTCCATCCACTTCGAAGGTCGCTGGAGTCGCATTCCCCGCAAAGGGCAGCGTGGTTTCCCAGAGCAGCGCGCCGGTGGTTTTGTCGAAAGCGCGAAACTTCTTGTCGAAGTTGGTCGCGCCGATGAAAACCAACCCTCCGGCTGTTACCACCGGACCACCATAGTTTTCGGTGCCTGTGTTTTTCAGTCCCTGCGCTGCCAAGTCGGGATATTCTCCGAGCGGAATCTTCCACACGTATTCGCCGGTATTGAGGTTGATGGCGTTCAAAGTTCCCCAAGGCGGCGCGACTGCAGGATATCCCTCGGGATCGAGAAACTTCTTGTAACCCGTGAAGTGATATTTCGTTTTCACGGACGGCTGCCCGGAACTCGGCAACTCCTTACCGGCGCGCTCTGGTTCGCTACCGCTTCCCTTCGCACCCCCGCTCATCACATACGACAGCAAACCGTACCATTGATCACTGTCATTTTCGAGGTTGGCGAAGCCCGGCATGCGCCCTTTGCCGTTCTTGATGGTCGAGGCAACATCGGCGAAAGACATTCTTTTGCCTACGCCCACCAGCGCAGGAATTGAGGGCGGCGATCCCGCCATCTTCTCGCCGTGGCAGACGGCACACTGGCTCAGGTATAGAGCCTGGGGCGTGCCCTCCGCTGTGTTCTCGGCCAGCGCGCCCGTCCAGGCCACGTCGTTCGCGTTGACGTAGAGAATTCCGGTCTCTGGATCGGCCGCCGCGCCGCCCCACTCCGCCCCGCCATCGAATCCGGGAAAGATCACGGTATCTTTCCCCACGCTGAAGGGAACAAACTGACCCTCGCTGCGGAAGCTGCGAAACTTCTCGACTGCCCCCTGATGCACCTCAGGCGTGCGCTCGCTCAACAGATTTTCCGTGAGCAACTGTCGCGCAAACGGCGCGGGCTTCACTGGCAGGCATTGCTGCTGCGCGGCCACTTCACCGGGCACATTGCTCGGCGGATAATTCCTGCACTCGATGGGAAACAACGGCGTCCCATTAGTCCGGTCAAATAAAAACACGAAGCCCTGCTTCGTGGTCTGCGCCACCGCGTCAACTTTTTTCCCATCGTGCTCCACGGTTAACAACACCGGCGGCGCGGGAAAATCGCGATCCCATAGATCGTGCCGCACGCCCTGAAAATGCCAGATGCGCTCACCGGTCTCGGCGTCCAATGCGATAAGACAGTCGGCGAAGAGATCATCCCCAACCCGGTCGGCTCCGTAAAAATCAAACGCGGCTGAACCGGTAGGAACATAAACCACGCCGCGCTCGGTATCGACAGTCATCCCCGCCCAGTTGTTCGCGGCCCCGCTGGTTTGCCATGCTCCCTTCGGCCATGTGTCTGCGCCAAACTCGCCCGGATGCGGAAGCGTGTGAAACGACCAGCGCAATTTTCCGCTGCGCACGTCGTAAGCTCGCACATCGCCCGGAGATGCCGGCAAAGTCTCGGCTTCGCGACCGCCGACGATCATCAGGTCTTTGTAGATGACTGCGGGACTGGTCATATAAATGGATTGCGCCGTCGGATCGCGCCCCAAATCCTCGCGCAGATCGATGCGCCCGTCTTTGCCGAAACTCGAAATCGGCTTGCCGGTTGCGGTGTCGAGCGCATACACGAAATTCATTACCCCGACCAGAATCCGACTGTCTTTCCTATTACTATTCTTGCCATGCTCGCCTGCGCTGTCGGACCAATAGGCGAGCCCTCGATCCGGTTGCGTTCCCTTGATTCCGGAGTCGAACTTCCACAACAGCTTTCCCGTGGCCGCGTCCAGGGCAAACACTTTTTGTGAGGGCGTGATCCCGTAGAGAACTCTTCCCACCACGATCGGGCTGGTCTCGAGGCCCCCGGACTCCTCGGAATCAAACGTCCAGGCGACTGTGAGCCGCTGCACATTGTTGCGATTGATCTGCGACAGAGGAGAGAAATGATTGTTCTGCGAATTCCCACCATAGACCGGCCAGTCTTGAATTTCTTTTTTGTCTGACCCTTTTCGCGCGGACAACATCGTTCCAGCGGCTGTGGGTTTGCCTCCGGCTTCGCCCGCGGTCGCGGCGATCGACATCGTGATCGATAGCTTGATCGATAACGACAGAACAATCGCCGCGCCGATCGTCGCGAATCTCATTTGCGTCTCCGCTCGCGAATTCCACCGAGTATTCCTGCGGGCTGATTCTAGAACAAGACTGGAGCTGCCGGGCGCAAGTTTCAAGTACAAGTTCTCGGGCGAGACTAGAGTTTTTCACAGCCCCTGCACGTCCGTAACCTTCGAACCACTTCCACGCGCTGCGCTTTCGGCTTATGCTGAGAGGGAAGTCGGCGGAACATGATCCGACTTCAACCCACCTGCGTATGGACTCACTTCGACTTTATGGGCTGGTTGCGGCAGGCAGCGTTGCATTGCTCGGCGTGTACGCGCTGCTGCGGCGCAAGCCCAGGACGCCCGACCAGATTGAGCGCGAACGCAGGAAATGGCTTGAGGGCACGGGCCGCATCACCGACGGTACGGTCATTGATGTGCAGGAACTGCCGCCGGCCACGAACTACCACGCCGCCATTATGCTCATCTACAAATACGACGTGGCCGGAGTCTCCTACGAATGCTCGCAGGATGTCACCTACCTGCGGCACTGGATCAATCTCCACTCCTGCCGGCTCGGGCTGCACACTTCAGTGAAGTACGATCCGCAGAATCCGGGAAATTCCCTGGTAGTTTCGGAAAACTGGATGGGGTTACGCCAGTAAGATAAAATTTCCTTGCTGGCTTTTTGACAGCGAGGCGAACATGAGCGGATTTTGGCAGGATTTTCGCTATGCGGCGCGAGTGCTCGGCAAGAATCCCGGCGTCACTGCCATCATGGTGTTCACGCTCGCGCTGGCCATAGGCGCGACCACGGCGATCTTCAGCGTGGTGTACGGAGTTTTGCTGCGCCCGCTGCCATATTCGGGCGCGGACCGCATCATGGCGGTCTCTGAAGTGAACTCCTACGGCAGGTTGGCACGCCTGGCGGATCCGAACTTTGACGACTTCCGCGATCAAAGCCACAGCTTTCAATCCATCGCGAAATACTCAGCCTACCCGGTTTCCGTCTCAGGAGCAACACAGCCGACGCGCACCACAGTGGCCTCAGTGACGCCGCAGTTTCTCAGCGTATTCGGCGTGGAGCCGATCATCGGCCGGGATTTCACGGCGAGCGATGACCAGAAGGGCGCGGGGACGGTCGCGCTCGTGAGCTACGGTTACTGGAGGCAATATCTCGGATCGGTGCAGGATCTTTCGCAAGCGCACCTGAAGATGAACAACGCCATTTACTCCGTGATCGGCGTACTGCCTTCGGGATTTCGATTTCCGGACGACGCGGAGGTGTGGATTGCTGCCGATATCAGTGGCGAGAACGCCAGCCGCACTTCGCACAATTATTCTGCCGTTGGCCGATTGAAAGATGGCATGAGCGTCGAGCAGGCGCGCGACGATATCAGCGCAATCGCCCGCAGAATCTACCAAACGAATGATAGGAGCAACGATTATCTGCTCCGGGATGGAAGCGTAGTTCCGCTGCAGGATTCCATTACCGGCACTGTACGGTTGCCACTGCTCATTTTGCTGGGCGCCGTCGGATTCCTGTTGCTGGTGGCGTGCGCCAACGTGGCGAACCTGCTGCTGGCGCAAGCGTCGGTGCGGGAGCGCGAGCTTGCGATTCGCGGTGCGCTCGGCGCGGCGCGTGGCCGGCTGGTGCGTCAATTTCTAACCGAGGCGCTTCTGCTCTCGCTGATCGGCGGAATTCTTGGCGTGCTCGCCGCGATCTGGGGTGTGGCTGGGTTGGTGGCTCTGGCTCCGGAGAATTTGCCGCGGCTCGACAGCGTTTCCGTGAGCCTGCCGGTGTTGCTGTTTGCATTTTTGCTATGCACCGGAGTCGCAGCCGGGCTGGGAGCGTTTACCGCGGCCCGAGCCACGCGAGTCGATTTGAGGAAGGGACTTGAGGAAGGCGGGCGCGGGCACGCCGGATCGCAAGGCAGCCAGCGCCTTGGGCGGGCGCTGGTTGTGGCGCAGATCGCCATCACGTTGGTGCTGGTGATCGGCGCGGGCTTGCTGGGACGCAGCTTACTGAAAGTCCTCGAGGTGAATCCGGGATTCCGCGTCGACAAGATTGTGGCGATGGACGTCTCGTTGCCGTGGGAGAAGGATCCCCAAGCAAGGGCGACGCAAGGAATTTTCTTTTCGAACTTGATCGACCGGCTCAAACAAATCCCCGGCGTGCGCGGCGTGGGCGCGGCCAGTGCTCTGCCCATGACGGGTGGGCTACCGGACGGAACGTTTCTGCTGATGACACAGAATGAAGTTCCTAAATCGATAGACGGTTTCGATGCGCTGTTCCAGCAGAAAGAAAGGCTGGGCACGGCGGATTTCTGTACCGCGAGCCGCGGATATTTCCAGGTGCTGGGAATTCCCCTGATCCGCGGACGAATGTTCGAGGAGCGCGACAGCCCGGATGCCCCGCACGTGGCCGTGATCAGCGAGTCGCTGGCGCGCACCCGCTGGCCGCACCAGGACCCGATCGGGCACACCATTGAATTTGGAAATATGGATGGCGATTTGCGTCTGCTGACGATTGTGGGAATCGTGGGCGACACGCGCGAATACGGTCCCGACGAGCCGCCGCGGCCGACGGTCTATGCGAATTTGTTCCAGCGGCCGCGCGCCGAAATGACGGTGACGATGCTGAGCGACGCGGACACGCGCCTGGTAAGCTCGGCCGCGCGGGGAATTTTACAGGAGCTCAATCCGGAAATTCCGGCTAATTTCCGGACACTGCAACAGGTTTATTCGGCGTCGCTGGGTTCGCGAAAATTCAACGTGATACTGACGGGATTCTTCGGAATCACGGCACTGCTGCTAGCTGCAGCCGGAGTATTTGGCGTAATGGCTTATTCCGTGAGCCGGCGCACGCGCGAGTTCGGCGTGCGCGTCGCGCTTGGCGCCACATCGGGGGACGTGCTGCGCATGGTTCTGGGGCAAGGGATGCGCACGATCCTGATCGGCGTGACGATTGGCATCGTCGGATCGTTCGCTCTAACCCAGACCGTGAAGTCGCTCCTGTTCGACGTGACGGCAACCGATCCGGTCACATTCGCGGGAGTGACGCTTTTGTTGGTCGGCGTGGCGCTGCTGGCTTGTTACATTCCGGCAAGGCGCGCAACCAAAGTGGATCCGATGGTGGCCTTACGGTGCGAGTAGAGAAAATTCCGGGTAGAGTGCGTCACTACGCTACTGCCACGCCAGCCGCATGACCGTGTTGCGCTTGTCGAAGTTGACCTGCAGAGATTTGTCGCCGCCCCCGACAAACTCGGACGAAATCGTCTTTGAAAGGTCGATCGTCTCATCGGACGACAGCGCCCTCACGCGCAGCACGTGTTTTCCCGCCGGGATCTTGAGCGTCTCTGAATCCACGCCGCGGATTCCGTTGAATACGACCAGATGCTTCTGCGTCCCCCCGTGCAGGGGCCGGGTCAGGGCAAGTTTGTCATCGACCCAGACAAAAAGAGTGGCATCTTTGAACTGATGTTGCACCGCCAGATCGAGATTGCAAGTCGGCACGACGATCTGCTTGGAGGAATGCGAGGCTGCGGCGTGAACCTTCCGCGGCGGGGTGGGCGGCGCCGGCTGAACCGCGACTGCAGCCGTCGTCTCCGCGGCGGGTACAGTCTTTGCGGAACTCGATTGCACATCGCTAGGACTTGCAGTAGGGCTAACGGCGGGAGGATTCACGTCGACTCTGGAAGTCACAAACAGTTTCGACTCAAACCCGGCGATCACTAATATCGCCACCGTGATCGCACCCAGAATCAGATCCCGGACCGGCGCGCGGAGAACTGCGGTGCGGAGAAACCTCGCCGCCTGCGCTATCCCCAACGCCGGGTGCGGGGTTGAAACCGTCGTCCCAACTTTCGTCGCGGTTTTTCCGCTGCGCGTGCCGGATCTGGTCTGGGTAGCCGACGCCAGCGCTGTTGCAGTCGAACTTTGATTGAACAATTGCTGCAGCTGGCGAACATCCTCGGCGAACTCCCCGCCGCTCTGGTAGCGCTGCGCCGGATCTTTCGCCATGGCGCGCGAGATCACTTCATCCAATTCCCGGGGCAAAGTCAGGTCAAGGGCGCTCGCCGCCACGGGCTCGCGATTGGCCACTTTAAAGCTCACCGTGGTCGCGCTGTCTCCCTGAAACGGGGAATGACCTGTGACCATGGCGTACAGAATCACGCCCAAAGAGAACAGATCCGAGCGGCCATCCGCGGCTTCTCCGCTCAGTTGCTCCGGCGCCATGTAGGCCGGAGTGCCCAGCAGGCGTCCGGGCACGGTGAAGTGGGCCAGATTGAGCTTGGCAATGCCGAAGTCGGCGATCTTGGCGTGACCGTCCTCGGTTATAAGAATGTTTCCCGGCTTGATGTCGCGATGAACCACGCCCTGAGCGTGAGCGTAGTCCAGCGCCTCAGCGATCTCTTGGGTAAGTTGCAACGCGGTCGCCAGCGGAAGCTTTTTCTCGCGCGCCAGGATCCGGTTCAGCGCCTCCCCGGCAACGTATTCCAGAACGATGTAGGGGTGATGCTTCTCGGGAGTTTCTCCCGCGTCGAAAATCGCAACGATGCCGGGATGGTGCAGACGTCCCGCTGCCTTGGCCTCGTGCATAAAGCGTAGGCGAAATTCTTTTTCCTCGTCCGCTTCCTGCCCCCACAACGAAACCGTTTTCACGGCGACCAGGCGATCGATCTGCGGGTCGCGAGCCTTGTAGACCACTCCCATGGCTCCACGGCCCAGCTCAGCCACAACCTCGTAGCGGCCAAACTGTTGGGTGTCGGGATTTTCCATGGACTCGTCCTCGAGCCGCCACGTTCTCGGCTGCAAAACTGCGACTGAATTCCTCCCATCGTAGCTCTTCCAGAGCCGTGATTCGGTCCTACGTTAGGCTTAAGTCATTACGCCAGTAACGCAAACTGAAAACGGTCGTTTGAGCGCGAGGCCCGCCCGTGGAAAGACATAGCTTACGGAGGATAGAGACCTTAAGGAGAATAGGGAGCTAAAAGTGAGGTTCTAGCTTCCAGCAGCAAACCCGCCGCTGTGCGCGACGGTCATGCGGAGGTACTTATAGGGATTAACCGGAGTATCGTTGATGCGGACTTCGTAGTGAAGATGCGGGCCGGTCGACCGTCCGCTCGTGCCGACGTATCCAATCACATCGCCGCGATGTACTGATTGCCCGGCAGTCACCGCAAAACCGGAGAGGTGTCCGAAGCGGGTGCTGATGCCGTTGCCGTGGTCGATCATGATCGCCTTACCGTAGCCGCCCAGCAGATCGCTGAATGTGACCATACCATCCGCCGGCGCGACGATCGGGGCGCCATAACTGCTGCCAATATCCACGCCGCTGTGGAATGCTCCCTCGCCGTTGAAGGGATCGATCCGCTCCCCGAAACTTGCCGTCACCTGGCCTTCTACCGGCCAGAGGTTGGGTGCAGAGTTGGCCTTGAACCAGTCTGCGGTAGTGGCATTACGCGTCAGGCCCATGGTCAGGCCGACCATGGTGGCCCCGGTCAGGGCCGATGTCCGTAGGGCATGCAGTTGGTCGAGCGAAGAGCTGACGTCAGCGTCATGGATCTGTTCGGCAGTCGCGGTAACCAGGGTGGGCTGCGACTTCAGCCCATAGAGGGCTGAAACTTCACCGGCAATCGAACCCAGAGAAGCCACCTGTACGTCGCGCTCCTTGGCGACCTGCTCCAGACGCGAATAATTGTTCTTGAGTTGGTCGTTTTCCGTGCGCAACTGGTTAAAGCGGGATACCTTCAGCAGGATTTGGGTATAAGAACTGGCAATTCCGGTCAGGCTAAGGAATCCGACTGCGGCCCCCACGACGAAGACGTAGAAATAATGGACGGGAATGGAAATCTTGCGCAGCTGCCCGTCGTCCCCGCGAGCCACAAAAAGGATGTAAAAGCGTTTCCGCAAATCGCTCCTCGAAATCCTGAACAGCCGATTCTTAACTTCAGATTCTTAACATCAGGTTTTGCAGCATCGGTCCGGAACTCCCAGTCTCTGAGGTTGCAGAAACTCCATCGGACCACCTGACTTTTTCGGGCTACGTTCCCATCTTGGGAATGGAAACTATCTCGCGCCCTACGCCTACCGGAACTGCGACCTGAGCATGAAATCTGTGCTTGCCTGCAATCTCAATTGCTTGCAGTACTTAGCTCGGCCAAAAGGTATTGTGAATGACTGGTTAACGGTAACAAACTGGGTTCCCCCTGTCAACGACTCACAAGGCCCATTTTGGGTTACGGAAGACCGGTTAGCCGGGGTCCCCTGGTACAGGTTACCCGGGGTGCCAAAATCTGGGCCAGCTTGGAATCCAGCCGTTTGAAAATCAAACCTCCACGGCAGCCGGGACAGCCAGGGCGGCGCTACTCTCACGACGGCGGTATAGTAAATGCGCCGTGCCGCTCCCCGAAAAAGCGTTGATTGCCGAGATTCGCCGCTTGGCAAAATCTTTCCCCCGAAGGCGTGCTCCCGGCTCGAATCGGAACATCTCCAGCCCCAGCATTTTCACCGGAATTGGAGACGACTGCGCCGTGCTGCGCCTGCCGCCCGGAAAAGAATCCCGGGGTACCAAGATTTTAGTCACCGAGATCTTGGTCACGACCGACTTCAGCCTGGAAGGCATTCATTTTCGCCGCGACTGGCACTCGCCGGAATCAGTCGGCCACCGCTGCCTGGCCCGCGGACTGAGCGACATCGCGGCCATGGGCGGCGAACCTGTAGCGGCCTTCCTGTCGCTCGCCCTCCCACGCGACTTACCCCAAGCCTGGGTCGGACGCTTTCTTCGCGGCCTGATCAGCCTCGCGGAAAAATTCGGCGTCACCCTCGCCGGAGGCGACACCGCCGAATCCCCCAACGGAATCCTCGCTGACGTCATCGTGGTCGGCACCGCGCCCAAAGGTAAATCTGTGCTGCGCTCCGGCGCACGACCTGGAGACCGCATCTTCGTCAGCGGAGAGCTTGGAGGGTCCGCCGCAGCAGTCGAACTCATGAAAGCGGGAGGATCGAAAGGCAGGCTCGCGAAGAAGCTGAATCCGCGGGATTATCCCCGGCACTTCTATCCCGAGCCACGGATCGCAATCGGCCGCATTCTTCGCGCGAAAGGCCTGGCCTCGGCCATGATCGATACCAGCGATGGCCTCTCCACCGACCTGGCGCATCTCTGTGAAGAAAGCCGCGTGGGAGCGGAAATAGACGCCGCACTCATTCCCCGCGCCCGCGTCGGCAAGCCCGTCCGTGCAGTTGACCTCGACCTGGCCCTGCACGGCGGCGAAGATTATGAACTCCTGTTCACCGCCCGCCCCGGCAAGCACGTTCCATCGCAGATCGCCGGCGTCGCCTTGACCCAAATCGGCCACATCACCCGTTCCCGGAGGATGGTTCTGCGCGAAGCCGGTGTGGGCTACACGCTCGTGCCCAAGGGCTGGGAGCATTTTCAATAATCATGCGCCCCGCTTCATTTGTATGATTTGTCATCCTGAGCGGAGCGAAGGACCTATGCAACCCTGTCACGGCCATCGCAATGGACGGCAAGTTGCACAGGTCCTTCGCTCCGCTCAAGATGACAAGACGAATGGGAGGCACGAGCAGGCTCATACCCGATTTTTGAAATCCATCCCGCCCGTTACTTCCGTTACCACCCCGCTCTACCCTCGAGCGCAAAACCGGACTACAGTAAAACCATGTCGTCCAACAAACTGCTCATCACAGCTCTCGCTCTCTGGTTCATGGTCAGCTTAACGATCTCCGCGTCCGCGGAAAAAAAGCTGCCGCCTCCGCCACCGGCGCACGCGACGTCTCCGTCACCCGCGGTCACCGACGAACTCATCCATAAGCAGTTCGGGGATAACTGTTCGCTGCTGCCGGGACCGCCGCAGTTCGTGGGCGACATCGATGACGACGGCATCGACGACCTGGTGGTCGCCGCCAGGTGCAAGAACCCCATGGCCGACAAGGATGAATACAACTTCGTCGTCGCCGACCCTTACGACACCTTTCTCGGCTACAGCGACGTGAAGGTCACGTCCTCGTTTGCCTCCGACGAACCCGATCGCCGCGGCATCAGCTTACTCATTATTCACGGCGCGGACAAAGACGCGTGGCGCGCGGCAAAACCCAAGGCTAAATTTCTCCTGATCAATCTGCCCTTTGGCACTCTTACTGTGAAAAGACTCACCATGAAGAAGAAAACCGTCCTCGGCATTTATATGGAAGAGAAGGGCGAAGGCGAAGGCACTTCTTCCGTCATCTATTGGGACGGGAAGAAATACAAGTACCAAGCGTTAGGGTCGACCCTGGAGTAGGGGCAATTGCTGATTGTTGATTTTTGATTGCTGATTGACGAGCGCAGAACAGGTTTTCAATCAGCAATCAGCAATAGACGCTCTCACTTCTATTCGCTGCGCTTGTAGTAAGGAAACTCTCCCGTCCCGACCCGATTCACATTGGCCTCCGCGAATTCGCAGACCCGATCAAGCGTAGCCTGCAACTCGGCTGTGTAGCGCTCGACGTCTTCGTCCGTGGCCGCGGCGGGCACGTGGATGAGTTTGCCGAAGCGCAGCAGCACTCGCGAGAAGGGCTTCGGAATCATCAGACGATCCCAGGTGTTCAGCACCCAGGCACGATCGATCGCGGCGTGGAACATACTCAACGGGACGCCCGCCGACCGCCCCAGCGCCACCGGCCCAGGCTTCACTTTGCGGCGCGGGCCGCGTGGGCCATCGAGTGAAAACGCAACCGTCCAGCCTTCACCCAGCGCTCGCCGCAGGCCGAGCAACGCCCGCACGGCGTTGCGGCTGCTCGACCCCTTCACAGCAACGAAACCGAACTTTTGGATGATCCGGCCCATGTACTCGCCGTCATAACTGTTGCTGCTCATCACCCGCACGCCTTCGTTGCGCCAGACGTGCGTTGCCGGGAGGATGCAGGAGTGCCAGAACGAAGTGACCAGCGGCCGCTGCTCCACCGTTTCCTGCGCGCCGTCTTCGTAAGAGACAGCCACGCGCAGAGTCAGGCCGATCAGGCGAATGATCCAGTATCCCAAGAAGATAATGATGCGCAGAACAATGCGCTGGCGAAGCGTGAAGCGGTTGACGCCAGTGGCAGTCTGCCCCGGCGCGGGCGCGTCGCGAGTGCTGGCTTCGGGCACGAAGCTATTGTAATCGCAGGGAGAAATTGATGATTGCTGATTGGTGATTGGTGATTGAAAACCTGTTTTCCAATCAGCAATCAATAATCAGCAATCAACAATTTCCCGACCCTCGCGGCCTAATTCTCGAGGTAAGAGTCGATCCAGGTCTTGACTTTCTGCCGCCGCTCGTCCGCGGCGTCGAACCGCACACCCAGCGAGTGGGGCTTGCGCCAGCTCACCACTCCACGCACATTGACGCGGGGCAAAGTCATCAGGGCAAAAGACACCTCAACGTTCGTTCCGATAGAGAATTCTTCCGCGCTTTTGATCGACATGCCACCGGAGCTGACTTCGATGCTGCTCGCGCTGATGCGCCGGGAATCTCCGACGATGGAGACTTCCGTCATCACCGGAATGCGCACGTAGCGCCGGAACTCATGCAGTACCAGCATGCGCGTGGCCCGTATCAGCTTAAGAGCGGCCGGCCGCTCCAGCGGTTCGCTGAACATGGCGTTGATGCCGTACTTGGAATAGCTCATGCTTTGTTGCGCGTTGCCGCCCACGCCGTAAATCACGCAGCGGCTGTTCGAGGGCGACGAGCGGGCCGCTTCCATCACGGAATCGGCTCCGTCTTGCAGGCTCAGCACGCAAGCCTCGAATTTTTCTTTCTTCAGGCGCTCGGCCGCGTTGGCGGTCACGACCACGGTTTCAATGCCGAACTGGCGAAAACCTTCCGTCAGCAGCGCGCGGGCGGGCTCATTCAAGCCCACGAGGGCGGTACGGGCCGCGGCTTTCCGGACAATAGGGGCAGGGGCAAGGTTGAGAGGTGTGGCGAAAGCTTTATCCATGTTGAGGGGAAGACTCCACTTTCAAAACCATTGTGAATGCGGTCAGCAAAGTTGAAAAGACACAAAGGGTCAACCAGCGAAGTACCAAAGTGTCGTTACTTTTTCCGCGCCCGCGAGAGAGGACATTACGAGGCAGAACTGCGGTGAAATGAAGGAGTTACGCCAGTGCCCCAATTGGGAAGGAGTCTCTGCGCGGGAAACTTACTCGCTCCAGCGCTTGAACAGTAGCGCGCCGTTGGTGCCGCCGAAGCCAAACGAATTCGACATGGCGTATTCGATTTCCGCTTTGCGCGCGTGATTCGGAACCAGATCCATGCCGGCGGTATCGGGATCGGGATTTTCCAGGTTGATGGTAGGAGGCAGAATCTGATCGCGCAGCGCCAGCACCGTAATGCCGGCTTCGAGTCCTCCGGCGCCGCCCAGCAGGTGCCCAGTCATCGACTTGGTGGAACTCACGGCGATCTTGCGCTCGCCAAAAAAATTGCGGATGGCGTGGGCTTCGAGCGTGTCGCCGATCGGAGTCGAAGTGCCGTGAGCATTCACGTATCCCACCATGTCGGGGGTGATGCCAGCATCGCGCACCGCGTTGCGCATGACGCGGAAACCGCCTTCATGCTCGGGCGCGGGCTGGGTCATGTGGTAGGCATCGCCGCTCATGCCGTATCCAGCAACCTCCGCCAGAATGTGGGCGCCGCGCTTGCGGGCAAATTCCAGTTCTTCCAGGATCATGATGCCCGCGCCTTCGCCCATGACAAAACCGTCGCGGTCTTTGTCCCAGGGACGGCTAGCTCGCTCGGGCTCGGCGTTGCGCGTGGAGAGCGCGCGCATGGCGGCAAATCCGCCCACGCCCATGGGAGTAATCGCCGCCTCGGCGCCGCCAGCAATCATCACATCAGCGTCATTGTGCTGGATGATGCGGTAAGAATCTCCAATCGAATGCGCGCTGGTGGTGCAGGCCGTCGCCGTCGCCTCGTTCGGTCCCTTGGCTCCGTGACGCATCGAAACCTGTCCGGCTGCAAGATTGATGATGGCCGCCGGAATGAAGAACGGAGAAATCTTGCGCGGGCCGCCTTCGACCAGCGCATAGTGTTCGCGTTCGATAATGTCGAATCCTCCGATCCCCGACCCGATGTGAACTCCGACGCGCTCGTCATTCTCGGGCGTAATCTTCAGTTCCGACATTTTCAGCGCTTCATCGGCAGCCGCGATGGCCACATGAATGAAGCGCCCCATTTTCTTGACTTCTTTTTTTTCGATGAAATTCAGGGGGTCGAAGTTCTTGACCTCGGCGGCAATCTGGCAGGCAAAGGCAGTGGGGTCGAAGCTGGTGATGCGAGCCACGCCGCTCTTGCCCGCAAGCACGGACTTCCATACCACGTCGGTGGAATTGCCCACGCCGCAGATCAAACCGAGGCCTGTGACTACGACCCTGCGTCCCAAATCTATTTCCCCGCTTTCGCGTGCTTGCCGATGTAGTCCACAGCATCCTGCACGGTGCGGATCTTCTCGGCATCCTCGTCGGGGATCTCGATGTCGAAAGCTTCTTCGAAAGCCATCACCAGTTCCACGGTGTCGAGCGAATCCGCGCCCAAGTCGTCCACGAACGACGCGCTCGATGTGACTTCGCCCTCATCCACTCCCAACTGCTCCACGATTATCTGTTTTACCTTCTCGTCTACGGCTGCCATGTTTCTCCTCGTTTGCCTCGATTAGATTTAAATTCGGCGCTCGCGCCTCAAAATCAAGAACTCTTTGAATTACTTCACATCCGAATTTCCGTTCATCTCATTATTCCCGCTCATCTCAATTTCGTGGTCGAGCTTTAGCCCATAACTCGGTCACAATCTTACGCACTGCGATACGAAAAAAAGCGAGTGTTTAGTGTAATTGTCCTGTTGAATTAGTGTAAAGGAAGTGCCGCGCCATTTCCGGCGAAGCTTCGGCTGACTTGGGATTGCACTCTTGAATCCTAAAGGCTGGCCGTTGCCGGGGTCAAACGTGGAAAGGGTTATGATGAGGCCTTAGCCGGTAACCTTCTATGCGTGCCGTTGTCCAACGCGTCAGCCAAGCGAAAGTTACCATCAACGCTCGGGCGAGCAACGAGTGGACCAGCGGTGAGATCGGCCTTGGCTTGCTGGTTTTGCTGGGCGTGGAGCGCGAAGATACCGAGGCCGACGCAACCTACCTGGCGGAAAAGATCGCTGGTCTCCGCGTTTTCGAAGACGAAGACGGCAAGATGAACCGCAGCGTGCAAGATGTGGGTGGCAGCGTGCTGGCGGTCTCGCAATTTACTCTTTACGGAGACGTGCGCCGCGGCAAGCGCCCATCATTCGATGCCGCAGCTCCGCCGGAACACGCTCGGCGCCTGTATGAGTTTTTTGTCGAGCGCATCCAAGCCGCCGGCCTGCGCTGTGAAACCGGCCGCTTCCAGGAAATGATGCAGGTGAAACTGGTGAACGACGGGCCGGTGACGATTCTGCTGGATTCGAAGAAGGAGTTTTAGCGTCTATGCAGTTCGGAGAATTAATTCAGAGGCGCACGCTGGCGGGAATTCTCCTTCTTCTGCTCCCGGTATGCGCCCCTGCGCAGGCGAATCCGCCCGGGTTTGACGATGCAGTCCTAAAAGCAACCACCGCTCGAGAGCGCGACGATGTGCCCCAGGCCATCGAACTCTACAGTCAAGCCGTACAGCTCAAACCGGATTGGCCTGACGGCTGGTGGTTCCTGGGATCGCTGCGATACGAAGCAGAGGCCTACGCTGCGGGTCAAGATGCTTTGACTCACTACATCACGCTCGTTCCCGACGCCGGTCCGGCATGGGCGCTGCGAGGCCTGTGCGAGTTCGAAACCGGCGAGTATTCGCAATCCCTAACCGACATCCAGCGCGGGTTGTCGCTAGGTGCAGGGAAACAGCCGGGCCCCGAAAAAATTCTTCGCTACCACGAAGCGCTCCTACTAACGCGCCTCGGAGAATTTGAGCGCGCCCTGCAAGAGTACGCGCCACTGGCCGGCGGCAAGGTGCCCAACCAGGAATTATTGGTCGGCATCGGCTTGGCCGGGTTGCGGACGCCGCTGCTGCCAAAGGAACTAAGAGCGGACAAGCAAGACCTATACATGGCAGCCGGCAATGCCGCCTTCCTGTTCATGTCAGGAGATGAAACAGCTGCACAACGGGAGTTTCAGAATCTGTTTCAGCGGTTTCCAACAGCTGCCAACGCGCATTATCTGTACGGCTCCCTGTTGTTCCCCTCAGACGCCGATGAGGCAATCACCGAATTCAGACGGGAGTTGGAGATTGCGCCTTCCAATGCCGCGGCTCAACTGATGGTGGCCTGGGATTCTCTGCTTCGAAGCGATTTCCCCACAGCGCTCGTCTACGCTCAGAAGGCTCTGGCCGAAGAGCCTTCGCTCCCCTTAGCTCGGCTTGTGCTCGGTCGCGCGCTGGTGGAAACTGGAGATGTGAAGGGTGGCACGGAACTCCTCGAAAAGGAGCAGCAGCTTGAGCCGGACAATCTTGAGATCCATTTCGCGCTGGCCAAAGCCTATTCCAAGTCTGGCCGCAAAGACGATGCCAGGCGCGAGCGTTTGCTATGCTTCCAGATTGAGAAGAATGCGACAACCCAGGAGGAACGCCGCTAACATATTTCCCGGCATTTTGATCTGGGCCACTTTGATCTTAGCCACCTTGATTCCGGCCGGCGTGCCAGCCCTGGCCCAGCAGCGAGCGAACCCTTCAGCATCAGCCTGTGTGCATTGCCACGCTGCGCAGGCTACAAGTCAACCGCTAACCCCGATGGGCCGGGCAATCGAACTCACCGGAGCCAATCCCACTCTCAAAGCGCACCCTAAGATGACGCTCCGCAAGGGTGCATATTCCTACACAGTTGAAACCGTGGGCGACAAGAGCACCTACACCGTCACGGATGGCACCACCAGGCTCTCCGTGCCCATTCGCTGGGGCTTTGGAACCGGCGGCCAGACCTGGGTTTTGGAGCACCAAGGCAAGCTCTACGACAGCCTGGTGAGCTACTACCCGTCCATCGACGGCCTCGAAATCACCATGGGAGAGGAGCGGGTTATACCGCACACGGTCGAGGAAGCGATGGGAAGAGAACTGACGCCGCGTGAAACCAAGGCCTGCTTCGGGTGTCACGCTTCCAACGCCGTGATCGATCGCAAGCTGACTCTCGATTCCATGGAACCCGGGGTGACCTGTGAGCACTGCCACGTGGGCACGAACGCTCATCTCGTGGATGCGCTTCAGGGCGTGTTTGATTCCGCGCCGCCCAAGCTCGGGAAGCTATCCTCAGAAGATGTTTCGAGCTTTTGCGGCCAATGTCACCGTACCTGGGAGGCAGTGATGCGAGGCCATTTCAAGGGTGAGATCAATGTCCGCTTCCAGCCTTACCGCCTGGCCAACAGCAAGTGCTTCGATGGAGCCGATCCCCGCATCAGTTGTCTGGCCTGCCACGATCCTCACCAGGATGTTGTCCGCGAAGATTCTTCGTACGATCCGAAATGTCTGAGCTGCCACGCCGTTTCTACTCAACCCGTATCTGCCACGGCTCGGGCAACAGCGCCGCCGTGTCCGGTGGCAAAGGCGAATTGTGCGAGTTGCCACATGCCGAAGGTCAACCTCCCCGGCGGACACATGTCGTTTACCGACCACGAGATCCGCATCGTAAAACCTGGAGAGCCTTATCCCAATTAGCCGTCCTCACTAGCGATCCTCGGACCGGGAGCAATCCGGCCGGCGGGAATCGTTTATCATTTAAAAAACTTCCAGGAGATTCTATGTCTGCAAGCGTTGGCTCTACCGCTCCCGACTTCACCCTCAAAGATCAGAATCAGCAGGAAATCTCTCTCAGCAGCTTCCGTGGCAAGAAGCGGGTCGTCATCGTTTTCTATCCTCTCGATTGGAGCCCGGTCTGCACCAAAGAGCACGCGTGCTTCGTCAACGACATGAAAAAATTCGACGCGCTCGACGCACAGGTGCTCGGAATCAGCGTCGATAGCGTGTGGTCGCACAAAGCCTATGCCGATAAGATGGGCATCCAGTATCCGCTGCTCGCCGACTTTCAGCCGCGCGGCGCCGTAGCCAGCAAGTACGGCGTTTTCCTCGAAGACAAGGGCATCACCGGCCGCGCCATCTCAATCATTGACCGCGAGGGGAAACTGGCATGGCACAAGAACTACGATATTCCGGTCGTGCCGGGCGTGGAGGAAGTGGCAAAGGCGTTGGAGGCGGTGAAGTGATGAATATTTCCCCCAGACGAATCTGGTCGAAGACGGGCCGCTTGAAGTTCTAGCGGGCCTGCAAAATCGCATCCGCCACACGCGCCGCTTCGACCGCCGCCTTCACATCATGGGTCCGAACGATGTGCGCGCCCTTGAGAATCAGCGCGGTCTGAGCCGCCAGTGTTCCATAGAGTCGGTCTTCCACTGGAGCATCTTTCCCGTCTCTGGCCAGCATGCGGCCAATAAACGATTTCCGCGAAGTGCCCGCCAGCAGCGGAAATCCCGCCGACTGCAATTCGCTGAAGCGCCCCATCAACGGATAGTTTTCGTCGAAACTCTTTCCGAATCCGAAGCCGGGATCGAGCACGATACGCTCGCGCCGCACCCCCGCCAGCACGGCCTTCTCGGCCCACTCTTTAAGTTCGCGTTTCACCAGCAGCACGATGTCGCCTGGCGGCGGCAGCCTGCGCCACTCTTCGGGGCGTCCGCGCATGTGCATCAGAACCGCGCCACATTTAAGGTCGGCGACCGTCTTCGCCATCTGCGCATCCCAGCGAAATCCGCTGACGTCGTTCACGATCTCCGCTCCCGCGCCGACGGCCGCGCGCGCCACAGCAGATTTGTAAGTGTCGACCGAGAGCACGGCCGCGGGATACTTTCGCTTCAACTCGACAATGACCGGAAGCACTCTCCTGAGTTCTTCTTCTGCGCTGACGGCAAGCGCGGGCATACTGACAGCCGCTGCGTTCACCGCCGCCTTAGGGCTCGCGCCTGAACTTTTTTTCGCGTCGACTGGGTTCGTCACACCGGCCTCGACGTGAGCTCCGGGACGCGTCGATTCTCCGCCAATGTCGATAATGTCTCCGCCTTCGTCCAGCAATCGCCCGGCGTGTTCAACGGCCTGATCGCGGTCCATGAACTGGCCGCCATCAGAAAACGAATCAGGGGTGACGTTGAGGATGCCCATGATCAGCGTGCGCTTGCCCAGTTCCAGCGCTCGCCCCCCCAAGTTCCATTGAAAGACAGGTCTCATGCGGACGATTCTACGCGGCATGATTCTAACTGAACGGCGCAGGCGGGACTGCGCGCCTGAATGCGCTATCGGCGCCGCACCGCAGCCTCGCGCTTGCGCACGACGTAGGCCGCGCCGGGACCCGTGCCGGTCGGCGGCTTGCGCATCCCGTCGAGCAGTTCTTTCAGCACGGTCGCGTTATTGTGGGTTTCGTTCTTCGAGGCAAAGAGCAGAGTCAGGCGTTTTCTCTTGTGGGCCAGTTGGTACAGCCGGAGCAGCGCGTCCTGGGCCTCAGGCTGCGCCAATTCCTTCAAATATTTCTTGCGGAAATTCGGCCACTGAGAGTCCTGCTGACGCTGCAGCGGGGCGTGACCTGGCCGCGCATGATCGGATAGGAGATGATACGACTGGGCATGATACCAGCGGCGCAGTTCGTCGGAAGGGGCTAGGTCCTTCAGCCATTCGTCGACTGCTGCGCGCGCCTTGGTAAGGCCGCGCGGCCACAGCCGGTCGACCAGCACACGCACGCCGTCGCTGCGCGATGCTGCTTCATAGACTCGCTTGATCACCACTGCCATGCGTGAGGGAAAGCCTCGCTCTTACTCGTTTGCTCTATCATTGTAAAGGGGCGGGCAGCGCCGCGTGTCGCGAGATCGTCGCGACACGGAAACGGTTCACGGCATCGAGGGAGAACACGTTGACCAGGGAGTGCTGGGGAAAGTTGTTTAGAAACCGTCGCGCTGCACCCGCTTTCGGAACGCTTGCACTTCTGCTGGCGTTTGCCACAGTCTGCGCTTGCGACGTCGAGCGCCGCAAGTCCGACGCCGAGTTGGGACTCAACCCGCAACAGTCCGCCGGCCGAAAAATCTACGACTCCCACTGCAACCGCTGTCATGAACCCTATTCAACCCGTGGCAAGAAAGGCCCGGGTCTCAAGGGAGTTTTCCAGCACAAATATCTTTCTCTCAGCGGCCTGCCCGCCAACGATGAGCGCGTCACCGACATCATTCGCCTCGGCCGCAACGAAATGCCCGGCTACAGCCAGACACTCAGTGCGCAGGACGTTCAGGATCTACTGGCGTATCTGCATACGTTGTAGCCGCGCTTGCGGCTGACAGAAGGCATTGCGTCGATTTCATGGGATAATCCGGATGGTGCAATCCTGCGATGGTGCAATCCTGAAATGAAAAGCACGTCGAAGTCAGAGCTCCTGCGCGAACTGCCTTCTGTCGACGCAGTACTGCGAATGCCCGCCGTGGAAGCGCTCGCGCGCGATCACGGACCTGCGCCCGTCGCTGCCGCAACCCGCGCCGTGCTCGCACGTCTGCGGGAAGCGGTCGCTTCCGGATTGCTCGATCGACCCGGACTGCAACTTGCCCTGGACGGACTGAGCAACGCGGTCGAGGAACATCTGCGTCGGGCGCTCAGCCCCTCGCTGCGTCCAGTGATCAACGCGACCGGCGTCATTCTGCACACCAATCTCGGCCGCGCACCGCTGCCCGAGGCCGCGCTTTCCCATATCCGCGAAACCACCGGACGATTTTCCAATTTAGAGTTCGATATCGATTCCGGCGCGCGTGGCAAGCGCGACACGCACGTCGACCGCCTGTTTCGCAGTCTGCTGAGCGATAGCGCCACGGCTCATGTAGCGACAGCCGCCACGGCTGTCCCACTCGAGCCTGCCCTGAGCGAGCGCAGCGAGCCGAAGGGGCGAATCCCGGCGGATCCTTCCAACTCTGTCTCCACCATCGTCGTAAACAACAATGCCGCCGCAGTCCTGTTGGCGCTTAACACGCTGGCCGAAGGTGGCGAAGTAATCGTCTCGCGCGGCGAACTGGTCGAGATAGGTGGATCCTTCCGCATTCCCGACGTCATGTCGAAGTCGGGCGCAACGCTGCGCGAGGTCGGCACCACCAATCGCACGCGCGTCGCCGACTACGAAAGCGCCATCACCGAACGCACTCGGCTGCTGTTGCGCGTGCACCGCTCGAATTTTGAGATCACCGGATTCACCGAGCAGGCGTCGACCTCTGAACTGGTTGCTCTCGCTCGCGAGCGCGGCGTACCACTAATGGAAGACCTGGGCAGTGGCGCGCTCGTCGACCTGCAGAACTTCGGCATCAGCGGCGAGCCCAGCGTGCTCGACAGTCTGCGCGCCGGAGTCGACATCGTGACCTACAGCGGTGACAAGTTGCTGGGCGGTCCGCAAGCCGGGCTGATTAGCGGCCGCGCCGATCTTGTCGCGCGCATGCACGCCAACTCCCTGTTCCGCGCCCTCCGCGTCGATAAGCTCACCTACGCCGCCCTTGAGGCCACGCTGCTGGCGTACGTGAAGCGCGATCACGACGCCATCCCCACGCTGAAGATGATGCGCCTGACGAAAGACGAGATCGCCCAGCGCGCCGAAGCCCTGGCGGCGCAGATCAGGTCGTCGCAATTAAAAGTGGAACCGGAATCGAAATCGCAATCGAAACTCAACATCGAAGTCATCGATGGTAAATCGGTAATCGGCGGCGGCGCCGCGCCGTCCTCGGTTCTGCCGACTCGACTGCTCGCTTTAAGTTGCGAAGACCTCAGCGCCGACGAGCTGTCCGCCCGCCTCCGCGCCTCCGATCCGCCCATCATTACACGCGTTGAACAAGGACGCGTCCTGCTGGACCTCCGCACCGTGTTTGAGGATCAGGATCCCATCATTGCGACCGCGCTCGAACGAATCGCATCGTAGCCCTTCCGCATCCAAGCTCTGTTGGCCGTTCTCTACACCATCGGGCATTCCACCCGCACGATCGACGAACTAATTGCGGCTCTGGCAGCGCATCAGATTCAGACTCTCGTTGACATCCGAGCGTTCCCCATGTCACGCCGTCTGCCGCAGTTCAACCGCGATTCTCTCGAAGAAACCTTGCCGGCAGCGGGAATCCACTATCAGTGGATGAAGGCGCTGGGCGGCTATCGCAAAAAGATTCTCGAAGAGTCGCCGAATATCGCCCTGCGCAACCAGAGCTTCCGAAACTACGCCGACTACATGCTCTCGCCGGGATTCGAGCAGTCAATAACCGAACTCCTCGCGCTGGCCGAAAATTCCCGAACCGCCTACATGTGCGCCGAGCGCCCCTATTTTCGCTGTCACCGCATGTTAGTTTCCGACTGGCTCGTCGCTCACGGGCATCAGGTCTTACACATCGATGGTTCCGGTCCGGTGAAACCGCATACTCTCACCGCAGAGGCCCGCATCATCGACGATCGTCTGATCTATCGTGGCGATCGCTTGCTGTAAGATTCAAACGAAGGTCTTGAATATGATCGTAGGCACAGGCATTGACATCGCCGAAGTCCCCCGCATCCGCCAGTCCATCGAGCGCTTTGGAGAGCGTTTTCTGCAACGCATTTTCACTCCCGGCGAGATTCGCTATTGCGATTCCAAAGCTAATCGATTCGAGCGTTATGCTGCGCGCTTCGCCGCCAAGGAGGCCGCCATGAAAGCACTGGGCACCGGCTGGAATCATGGCGTACGCTGGCGCGATTGTGAGGTCACCCGCATGCCTACCGGCCGGCCCACTATGACCTTCCACGGGAAGGCAGGAGAATTCGCCGCGAGACTTGGCGCGAAAAATGTTGCCCTATCGATATCGCACACCCAAGAGCAAGCAATTGCCCAAGTGATTCTCGAAAGCTAAAGAGCGCTGCGGTACTCACCACCAATCTGAATCCCCTCATCTGCTAGACTGTCGCCTCGAATCCAAATATGCCCGTCATCGCAACGACTTCTGCCCCAACTTCGAGTAGTAATGAAATCGCGGAAAAAACTCTCCTGGCGGCCCTGGCTCTCACCAGCTTCTCTGCTCTTTTGCTGGAACTCGCGCTGACCCGGCTCTTCTCCGTCGTGCTCTTCTATCATTTCGCTTTTCTCGCGATTTCGATTGCGTTGCTCGGGCTGGGCGCAGGAGGTGTGTTCGCCTACCTGCTGAAGGCTAGGCTAGCCGCTACGGCCACGCGCACCCTCGCCGCACGGTTGTGCATGACGAACTCCGTGGTCGCGCTCATCGTGTTGGAAATCGTGCTGCATGTTCCCGTCGCCTTGCAAGTCTCGTGGGCAAACTTCGGGCGGCTCACAGCACTGTATTTGGCCGCTGCCGTTCCTTTCTTTCTGACTGGCCTTCTGTTCGCAGTCGTATTCGCGCGCGAGACCAGCCGCATTCCGCGGCTCTACGGCGCCGACCTGTGCGGCGGAGCTCTGGCCTGCCTGGCGGTTGTCCCCTTGCTGAACTGGGTAGGTGGACCCAACGTCATTCTGGTTGCTGGAGCCGCCATGGCCGCTGCCGGCGCGATCTGGGCTGAATTCCGTTCGCAGCGCAGAAATGCAGCGCTGCTGGCGCTCGCGCTGCTGGTGTTGATCGGGGCAAATTATTCCGGCCGCCTGATCGACGTGGTCTACGCCAAGGGTATGTTCCGCGATCCGGCGTGGGTCGAGTTCGCGCGCTGGAATGCGCTCTCGCGCGTGGAAGTCGACCGCCAGGGTCAGGCCAAGGCCATCGTCATCGACGCCGACGCTTCCACCTACATCATGAACGCCGACGTGGCGCAGTGGCACAACACCGAGTGGGAGGACGACCTGATGTCCGCGCCGCCCGCGCTGGCCAACGTGCTGCGGCCGCACGGTGAGTTCGCGATTATCGGCCCTGGAGGCGGCGTCGACGTTCTGCGCGCGGTCGCGAACGGCAGTCCCAGCGTGACAGGAATCGAAATCAATCCCATCATCGCGACGACGATCATGCGTGGCCGCTACGCCGACTATTCGCAGCATCTTTATGATAGGCCGGACGTGCATATTCACGTCACCGACGGCCGGTCGTTTCTGCGCTCGACGCCGCAGACATTCGACGTCGTGCAGATGACGCTAGTCGATACCTGGGCCTCGACCGCTGCCGGAGCCTTCGCGCTGAGCGAAAATAATCTCTATACCGTCGAAGCTTTCCGCGAATATTTCGATCACCTCAAGCCCGATGGCATGGTCGCCATCACGCGATGGGAATTCCGCCATCCCCGCGAAGCCTTGCGCATCGTCGCGGTCGCCATGGAGGCGCTGCATCGACTCGGGGTGGCCAATCCCGCCCGCAACTTTATCGTCGCATCGCAGGGAGCGCTCAACGAAGACGGCATCCCGGTGGTGGTGCTGGCGAAGAAGACTCCGTTCACGTCCGCAGAAGAAGCGGCCGTCACCAATCATCTCGACAACTTCCGGCAACTCAACCCGCTGTATCTGCCTTCACACCCCGGGCAAAATCCGTTTTCCGATCTGATCGCGAGCAACGATCCTTATGCGTTCGCGCGCGGCTACGCCTACAACGTCGCACCTGTCACCGACAACGCGCCCTTCTTTTTTTTCACTCTGAAGCCCGCGCAGATCCTCGGCGAAAAAGGGTTACGCTCCGGCATCGACTGGAAAGTAAACCTGGGCGTGCTGGTGCTTCTTCTGGTGCTGGTGATTTCTCTGGTCGCGGTGCTGGCATTTCTGGTTCTGCCCCTGATTTTGAGAAGGACTATTTTGAGAACCGCTTTGAGAAACCGGAACGCCCGCCAGTCGCCGCTTCCGCTCCTTTATTTCGTTGCCGTTGGGTTGGGCTACATCCTGGTCGAGATCGCCTTCATCCAGCGCTTCGTGCTGTTTCTCGGCCATCCCACTTACGCGCTGACCGTTGTGATTTTCCTGCTGATGCTCTCCAGCGGCGCGGGGAGCCTGTTTTCACGCCTCTGGCTGCCGCGCACGAACCTGGGCTGGGTGCCGCTCGTGCTGGTCATCGTGACCCTTCTTGCCGACGTATTGTTCCTGCCCGGCCGTTTGGCGGCGCTGGTCGGCCTGGACTTCGGCTACCGCCTGCTGGTCAGCAGCGTTCTTCTCATTCCTCTGGGATTCGTCATGGGCATGCCGTTCCCCACCGGCCTGCGCGCACTTGCTGCAATGCCCGCGCCGGAATTTCTCACGGGTCCAGATGCTTCCGACAATTCCGTCGAATGGGCCTGGGCCATGAATGCGGCGGCCAGCGTGCTCGGCTCTGTGCTGGCCATGGTCATCGCCATACAGTTCGGACTGACCGTCACTCTGACCTGCGGAGCAGCCGCGTACCTGCTCGCACTCCTGCTCTTGCCCGCGCTGCGGACGAATGCGGCCTAGGCCGGGCTCCGGTTTTGTTATCATGCTGCGATGGGCGAGCAGCGAGGAACCGGCGGCGACTGCGAGTTGTGGGCGCGGCCGGCACAATCGACTCAGCCTGGCATCCAGACTGGCATCATAAGGAAATCATTTGCCTAGCCAGAAGCAGCTCAAATGGTCGCAGTTGAAGGTTGGGGTCACGGTGATCGCGGCCGGTCTGACGCTGGGTGTTCTTGTGTTCCTCATGTCCGGAACCTCCGGGCTTTTCACTCCCCGCATCACGCTGAAGTCTTATTTCGATAACGCAGAAGGGCTGCGTGACGGCGCCCCGGTGCGTCTAGCCGGTGTGGACATCGGGAACGTGATCCATATCCGCATTGTTCCCGACAAGGACAAGCAACTCACGCCCGTCGAAATCACCATGAGGGTCAGCACGAAATACAGCTACGACCTGCGCCGCGATTCGATGTCCTCGCTCGACACCGCCGGCGTGCTCGGCGAAACTTATGTCGATATCGAGAGCGGTCAGGCAGTCGGTCTTCCGGCGCGAGATGGAGACACGCTGCCCACGCAGGTGCATCCCGACTTCAACCAGGTGGTGCGCGCCAGCCAGGGCACGCTCGAGAACATGGACGCTCTGTTGAAGCGCGCCGATCGTATTCTGGCCTTCGCCGAAAGCGGCAAGGGCTCGCTCGGAAAACTCATCTACGATCCCACTCTGTACAACCGCCTTTCCTCAACCGTCGCCGACCTGCAGAAGATGGTGGGGGAGATCGCTAGCGGGCAAGGCAGTCTGGGCGCGCTGATCAGCCGTAGCGAAGCCTACGACAAATTCATCTCCACCCTCGACAAGATGAATGGCGTAATCGATGACATCCAGGCCGGCAAAGGCACCGCCGGAAAGTTCGTAAAAGATCCGGCGCTCTACAACAATGCCAATGACACCATCGCCAACATCAAGAAGCTGACTGAAGACATCAACGCCGGCAAAGGCACCATCGGCAAGCTCGCCGAGGACGAAGAGCTGGCCAAAAAGCTCGACACCACGATCACAAAACTATCGGAATTGACCACCGAACTCGAAGCCGGCCAGGGCACCGCCGGCAAGCTCTTCAAAGACGAATCTCTCTACAACAACGCCGACCAGATGCTGACCGAAACCCGCGCCCTGGTCAAGGCCGTCCGCGAAAATCCCAAGAAGTACCTCAGCATCAAGCTGCACATCTTCTAATCGGTGTACCGCGACGGATGTTTATAACGCTGCGGGTGCCCCATGTCTCGCGTCTTTTGCGAGACGTGGGGATTTGGGTAGGTCCCACGGCTTTAGCCGAGTCGAAGGGTTGGTGTAGGGCACGACGTGCCATTTGGACCGAGAAAAGATCGGGGCTTCAGCCCCTGAAGTACGTCTCAGTGCTCACCGATTCCAAACACCCCGCCCAGCATCAGAATGACGAGCACGCCCAGAGCAATCCATCCATACTTCCAGTCTTTCTCCCGAAAAAATAAATAGCACGCGACAATCACGCGCACGACTGGCGTGGCTAGCATCAACAGCACTCCGGCCCGCTCAATCTCGAGCGGAATGCGGCCGCCAATGAACAACCCCGTCATCAGCCCGGTCAGCATGATGAAGAAGCAGCTAAATGCGCCGATGCGCAGCACCCATGCCACGGCGCGGTCGAACTCCGGTTCCCGCACCTGGCTCATAACCACCCCCGCATGAGGTGCAGAATCAAGTGTCCCGCAAGGTAAAACATCACGCCCACCAGCAGATACACCACAACCTTCGTGTGAATCCGGGGAGCCATGCGCGCGCCCAGCAGCGATCCCAGGAACACACCCACCGCCAGCGGGGCAGCAAGCTCCACCAGGATGTCGCCGCGCCGGTAGTAGACTAGGGCGCTGGCCGCCGCGGTCACGCCAATCATGAAGTTCGAAGTCGCCGTCGCCACCATCAGCGGCACATTCATGAAAATGTACATGACCGGAACCTTGATGGGCCCGCCTCCGATCCCGAGCAACCCTGAGAGCGCGCCCGCCACCAAAGACGCCGCCAGTCCCAACGGATAGCGCTTCGGTTCGTAAGGCGGAATCACAGCCTCGTCGACAATGAAAGCGGATTCGTCCTCCAGCGGTTTCACTTTGCCGCGCTTGGACAAAATCGTGATCGCGCTGTACAGAAGAAATGCGGCGAACAATCCTTCCAGAGCGTTACGGTTGAAATAACCCACCAGATAGGCCGTGACCGCCGCCCCGAATGCGGTTGCCAGTTCCAGCGTCATGCCCAGGCGAATGTCTGTGGTGTGGCGCTGCAAGTGGACCGAAGAACTCGCCGCCGAAGTGGTAATCACCGCGACCAGGCTCGCTCCAATGGCCTGGCGAATCGGGATGCCGAAGTGCAGCGCGAGAATCGGTGTGAGCAGCACACCGCCGCCAATTCCGGTCAGCGCGCCCAGCAATCCGGCGAAAAATCCAAGGATCACCAGAAGAACGGTCACCACGGCAGGCACAACCTCCTGTTGCCGATTTCTTCGATGGAGATACTAATCCTGCAAGCCGTGATTTTAGAAAAGGAAATTTTGGCGGGAAAGCCCAGGCGCCACAAGTTACGATACCGCCCGCGGCAGCGCAGCGGCATCGGCGTGCTCGTGCGCGTGATAACTGGACCGCACCAGCGGCCCCGACTCGACATGGCGAAATCCGAAGCGCAATGCCTGGTCCTTCAGATACGTAAACTCTTCGGGCTCATAAAAACGAGCAATAGGCAGGTGATCTTTCGATGGCCGCAGATACTGCCCCACCGTAAGAATGTCGACGCCGCGCGCACCCAGATCGCGGAAGACTTCAATCAACTCTTCCGACGACTCTCCCAGGCCCACCATCACGCCGCTCTTGGTCACCATACCGGGAGAGAATTTCTTGGCGTTCTCAAGCAAAGTCAGCGTGCGCTCGTAGCGCGCTCCGGAACGTACCACGCGATACAGCCGCGGCACCGTCTCAGTGTTGTGGTTAAGAACGTCAGGCCGAGCGTCCAGCACAATGCGCAATGATTCTTCCAGCCCTTGAAAATCCGGGATGAGCACCTCGACGCGGCAATCTGGCGTGAGCTCGCGAATCTCGCGGATGGTCTCGGCGAAAATTCTGGCGCTGCCAATATTGTCGTCGTCGCGGTTCACGCTGGTCACCACCGCATGTTTCAGTCCCAGCGTCGCGACCGCCTCCGCCACGCGCCGCGGTTCGTCCAGATCAATCGGCTCCGGCCGCCCCTTGGGCACCGCGCAGAAACCGCAACGCCGCGTGCAGATATCCCCCAGCAGCATGAACGTCGCCGTCTTGTGGTTCCAGCATTCGCCAATGTTCGGGCACTGCGCCGACTCACACACCGTGTGTAGTCCCAGTCCGCGAGCCAATCTCTTCAGATTGTGGAAGTTGTCGCCCACCGGAGCCTTCGCCCGCAGCCACGACGGCTTGGGCACGCGCAACGGCGCACCCAGCTCAATCTGAATTAGTTGGGAAGACACGGCCATCTTTTCGATTCTATCAGTTCAGGTCTGGGACACGGCGGCAAGGCCTCTGCCAGCGCAGATAACTCATAGCACCAGCGGGCATCCCGCCTAACTTTTGTGCCATGCCGATGGCACGTTCTGGCGTTGCCCCACCGCTTCCGTTTGGTTACTGTTGGTGACTGATGAAATTATATTTTCTCCCTCCTATGCACACTTAATGGGCGTTCTCGAAAAGATACCGACATTCTTAATCACAGGCTTACTGGTCATTGTCTTTGTGTGTCTGAAGCGCCACGCGCGTAGCGGCCGCCTCACACTCTGGACGGTGGGCTGGACGCTGGTGTTCACACATTTCCTGGCGCAACTGCTGGAGCCCGATCACGGCCCAGCCCGTTTCTTTCTGTTGGCCGTCGATGCCGGATCGCTGCAAGCCGCTGTAGTCGCGTTTCTGGTGTCAGTCTCCTCGGTGGCGGAAAACCGCGCGAAGCGGACCCTCCTGCTGCTCGTGCTGGGCGTGCCTTCCGTGGCGTACATGGTATGCACCAGCTACAACGTGCAGGCAACCTGGCCTTACATCTTGTGTCTGGCGGCCTGCTTTAGCGGCGCCGTCTGTTTCTCTTTCGAACTGAGCGGAAAGCTGAGGGGGAAGTTGAGTGCCAGGTTGTCATTGTGCCTGGCGGCTGCAACTCTTCCGTGCTCGCTCGCCGCGGCGTGGGCGATTGCCGCCACGCTCAACGGCTCGTTTCAGGAAGGGACTATCGCATTCATCGGAATCGGGTTTGGTTTCGCGGGGATATTCATTTGCCGGAGCCACGGGCGGCTGTCGCCTGCCATTCTGACCATCGCCGGTGGATTCTTCAGCTGGGGTGCGGCGTTTCCCGTCCGATTGTTGATTGATCGCATCACTCCGCACCTGATGATTTCAGGGGAATTCTGGAACACTCCCAAGATCTTCGTTGCTCTCGGAATGATTCTGGCGGTGGTGGAAGACAAGTCAGAATCGATCGCCGGCATGCAGCACAAGGCAGATCGGCTCGACCGCCGCCTGGAACGCTTCTCGGCGATCACTTCCCGCCTGCTGAGTGGAGCCGAGCTGGATACGATTTGCCCCGCAGTCGCTGCCGCGATCACCGAGGTCAGCACGTTCAGCGTGGCGGTGATTCAGCTCGACAATGTCCAACTTGAAGACGCAGACCGCGCCTTACGCGTGGCTGGCGCCAGTGGCCTGTCGCCCGAAGCCTTGCAAAGACTGCACGCTCAGACGCAAGACTGGACGCTCGATCACATCAAGCGCCTGTGTTCCACCGCGCAACTCATGGGCAAGAATTCGTACCTGCTGCCTCCGGATGAAGCAATCTTGTCTGCGCTGCGCGAGAACCCGAATGCGCCATGGACAAGTGGCGCAGAAACGAACGGCGAAGAAATATTGATTCCGCTGTGCTCGGACGGAGGCGCATATCTGGGTTGCATCCGGTTGGCTGCACCCCGAGACGCGCGAACCATCCATGCGCTCGAATTGTGCCACATCGAACGCCTCGCAACCGACATTGCGCTCGCCGTGGAACTGCAGTCGTTGCACGCACAACTGGTCTGTTCGGAAAAACTGGCTTCGCTAGGACAGCTGCTGGCCGGAGTCGCGCATGAGTTGAACAATCCACTCACGGCGATCATGGGATTCGGCGAACTGATCGACGAGGCCATCGCGGCGCCGCATGCTCGCGATCAACTCGCCAAGCTGGTGAGTGAAGCCCGCCGCATGAACCGGATGATCGACAACGTACTTCGTTTTTCGAGGCAGAGTACGCATGAGACTCCGGCGGCGCAACTCTATCCAGTCGTGCAGCAGGTGCTGGCGCTTCGCGAATACTACACCCGCATGGGAAACGTTCAAGTCGAACTCGACATCGCGCCCGACTTGCCCCTTCTCGCGGTCAACGAGGACGAAATCAAACAGATTCTCCTCAACCTTCTCAACAATGCAAGCGACGCTCTGGAGGAAATGCCCGGCAGCAAGCAGATCAGCATCCGCGCCTATCGGAAAGGTCCGCGGGTGGTGATCGAAGTCGAAGATACGGGTCCGGGCTTCGGCAATCTGAATCGCGCGCTGAATCCGTTTTATACGACGAAACCCGCGGGCAAGGGAACGGGGCTCGGGCTGAGCGTCTGTTACGAGATTGTCAGGAAACGCGGCGGAGATCTCGAAATAGAAAACGTGCAGCCGCACGGCGCGCGCATAACGATCAAATTCCAGGTCGCAGACCCTGCGGCGCCGCCGCTCTTGGCTGCCGTGGCACGCGCCTAGTTCGTGGCAAAGTTCGTGGCAAAGTTCGCAACAAAGCTCGCAACAAAGCTCGGCAGAAAAGTTAAACAGCAAGTCTCGTGCCGCAGGTTGAGTCAGAATTCATTTCGCACGATTCTAATTCCTTCACCCCACCTCGACCAATCCATACGTATGCCGCCAGAGTGCCCGCATGTGCACGAGCGCTCGGCTGATTTCTGCGGCGGAGATTTCGGCGTTCGGTCCGGCGATGACCGCAGCCGCCTCGTGCTTGGCCGCCTCCAGCAATTGCGCATCCCGAATAATGTTGGCCACGCGGAAACTCGGCATCCCCGCCTGCCGCGTGCCAAAGAATTCTCCCGGCCCGCGCAGTTCGAGATCGAGTTCGGCAATCTTGAAACCGTCGTTGGTTTTTACCATCGCGTCGAGGCGTCGCTGGCCCTCTTCCGTAACTTTCCCTCCCGTCATCAGGATGCAATACGACTTCGCGGCGCCCCGCCCGATGCGTCCGCGCAACTGGTGAAGCTGCGCCAGTCCGAAGCGCTCGGCATGCTCGATCACCATCACGGTCGCATTGGGCACATCCACGCCGACTTCGATCACCGTGGTCGCAACCAAAATCTGCAACTCGCCGCGCTGAAACATGCGCATAACCTGATCTTTCAACTCGGCATCGAGACGCCCGTGCAGCAATCCAACTTTCAAATCGGCAAAAATCTTTCCGCTAAGCTCGCGATACATTTTGATCGCAGCCTTCAGCTCGGTCTCTTCATTTTCGACGGTCGTCTTCTCTGAAATCACGGGATAGACCACGTATGCCTGGTGGCCCGCAGCCACTTGCTTGCGAACGAACTCCCAAACTTTTGGCGACTCGTCGTCGCCCCCACAGCGCGTGACAATCGGCGTGCGCCCCGGCGGCAATTCGTCAAGCACGCTCAGATCAAGATCGCCATAAAGTGTAAGCGCCAGCGTCCGCGGAATCGGCGTAGCCGTCATCACGAGCACGTCAGGCTCGGCAGGGCTCGTGGAGGGACGGGCGCCCTCGCCCGTCGGGCCGAGCGCAGCTCGGCTGTCCTCTCCCTCACCCGACTTCCTCATCAACTTCAACCGCTGCAAAACTCCAAATCGGTGTTGCTCATCCACGATCACCAGCCCCAACCGGGCAAACTCCACTTTCTCTTCCAGCAACGCATGCGTGCCAATCACCAGCTGCGCATTCCCCTGCGCAATATGCCGCCGCACCTCGCGCTTGCGGTCAGCCTCAAGCGAACCAGTGAGTAACACGATGCGATATCCCGCATTCTCCAGAATCCGCCGCGCCGAAAAATAATGCTGTTGCGCAAGAATCTCCGTTGGCGCCATCAGAGCCACCTGGCAGCCGTTCTCGATCGCGATAATCGCCGCCTCGAAGCCCACGATGGTTTTGCCCGACCCCACGTCGCCCTGGAGCAAACGCCGCATGGGATAAGGTTTTTCCATGTCCGCCGCAATTTCCTTCAACACTCGCTTCTGCGCAGCCGTGGGATGAAACGGCAGAATCTTCTTGATCGCCGCCCGCGCCCGATCGTCCAGTCGAAATGCGATTCCGGTCTGTGCCTTCTGCTCGCGTCGCTTCAACTCCAACCCTAGCTCGACGAAAAAAAGCTCGTCGAAGATCATCCGGATGTGCGCTGGCGTTCGCGACGACTGCAAGGCTTCGAAACTTTCCCCCGGCTCTGGCCAGTGCACATTCCACAGCGCCGCCCGCGGCGAGATCAGCCCCAGGTGCGAGCGCACCGCGGCGGGAATGGGGTCCGGCAGGTCGGGCGTCAGATTGTCGAGTGCGGTGCGAATCGCCCGCCGGAACCAGCGCGGTGTAAGCCGTCCGATCGCCTCATAGATCGGAACGATGCGCCCAATCTCCAAAGACTCAGCCGCTTTTTTTTCGGCGCCGTCCTCGCCCGCATCAGTCGGGTCGCCCAATATCTCAAACTGCGGCTGAACAATCTGCAACTCGCGGCTGCGCTGATCTTCCTCGACTTTGCCGTATAGGGCAATCATCTGTCCGGGCGTGAATTTGTCCTGCAAGTAGGTCGCATTGAACCACAGGCAGCGCAGCCGCGCGCGCCCCTGCCCGACAGTCAGCTGGAAAATCGGCTTGCTGCGCGTGCGAAACAATCCCGAATTGCGCACTTCGCCGACCACCGTGGCCATCTCGCCCGCGCGCAACTCGGAAATCCCCCGCGGGTTCAGCCGGTCTTCATAACGAAAAGGCAGGTAATGAAGCAGGTCGCCGACCGTGTGAATCCCCTTACCGGCCAGTACTTCTCCAATGCGCGGACCAACGCCCTTCACATATTGGACGGGGGTGGAGAGTTCGAGCATGCGCTAGGATTCCGTGGGCGTGGCAAGAGAATGGTAGCAGGAGCGCACGGCGGCTCGCTCGCCGTCGCGCCAGTCTGTCGTCACGAAGCGTCCCCGGGCATCCCCATAATCGCCACACTAGGGCCGGGGAAATTGCGATTTCGCCGTTCTGTTGCATAAATAGAGGGCATCCGAGGATGCCCTCTATGGTGTCTAAACCATCGGTGCTCATCAATTTTCTCCAGGCCTTGCTGGCGATCATTCTGGGCAACGTGGTGTACTTCGTGCTTATTCCATCGCTACCGCCAGCGGCGCGGCATCGCCCTATGCATCTGGACCTCGGCATGGTTCTGGATTTCTGGTTCTGTCTGGTGGCCTACGGTTTGATCCGTACCGCCAGAAAGTGGCGCTAGCCTCCCCGCAGCAGCCTTGCTCCGACAATCCGCAGAATGGCCCGATCGCGCTCCCAACCCCGGTTACTTTCGGAACCTCGGTAACCGCCCTCCCCGGACGTACAATTCTCTCGACCATGCCGAAACTTGCGGTCCTCTACGAAGCGGGCCAGGCCGTGCTCTCCACCTTTGATTTAGACGAGGTGCTGCAGAGAATCCTGGGCATCGCTCGTGACTTTTTTCAGCTGACGAACGTGGCCATCCTCCTTCTCGATAAGGAGGAACAGCAGTTGCGCGTCCGCTCGCAGATCGGCTGGGATGCCGGCAAGGACAAGATTTCCCTCGGCTTCCACGACGGGATCACCGGAGCCGCGGTCTTGAAGAAGCGCCCGGTCTATGCCTCCGACGTGACCAAGGACCCACGCTATATCTGCGCCGCGCAATCCACGCGCTCCGAGCTGGCCATTCCTCTCATGGTGTGCGATGAAGTTGTTGGCGTGCTCGACTGCCAGAGCGACCGCATCGACCGCTTCGACCATGAAACCATCGAGCTGCTGACTTTATTTTCCACCCAGGCCTCAATTGCGCTGCAAAACGCGCATTTGTATTCGCGGGAACGGCAGCGGGCGCGGCAACTGGAAGCCATCAATACCATCGCGCAGCAAAGCACCGCTGTCATGGAATTAGAGGATCTCCTCACCCGGGTTTGCCTGGTGATTCAGCAAGCCTTTCAGGTCTCACACGTATCGCTGCTCCTGCGCGAGGAGGGCGACCTGGTCATGCGGGCGCATCAAGGCACGCTGACGCCTTGCATTCCGCCGGGCGGCCGTTTTCCGGCTTCCCAGGAGCCCTGGTCGCGCGTGATCGCAACCAGTGGCACCATCATCGAGAAGGACTTGAGCGGCACGCCTGAGCCCCTGCGTCTGTTCAAGGAATCCGCCTCGCGCATGAGCATCCCGCTGATTTCATTTGGCCAGACTCACGGCGTGCTCACTCTGCACAGCTCGCGCCCCAATGCTTTTCGCGAGAGCGAACTGCAGTCGCTCGAATCGGTGGCCGACATTTGCGCTAATTCCATCCAGAACGCGCACTACGTGGAGCGGGTCAAACAACTGGCCTACCTCGACGGACTCACCGGCATTTTCAACCGCCGCTTTTTTGAGCTCCGGATCATGGAGGAAATCGAGCGCGCCCGCCGCTACGGAACCGGCATGGCCGTGATTATGGCGGATATCGATCAGTTCAAGCGGCTGAATGATGAGTTCGGTCACCTGCTGGGCGACGAAGTCCTGCGGCAGGTGTCGTCCCTGTTCCACCAGCAGTTGCGCAAGATTGATGTGGTTTGCCGTTACGGCGGGGAGGAATTCGCCATCCTGCTGACTCAGACCAATGCCCAGCAGGCCCTGACTATCGCGGAAAAACTGCGCCGGATGGTGGAGGGTTTTCAGTTCCCGGGCGTGCCCCGGACGGTGACCATCAGCGCCGGCGTCGCGGCTTTCCCCGCGCACGGCAAAAACCGGGACGACATGATTCGCGCAGCCGACGACGGACTCTATGCCGCCAAGCAGCTGGGACGAAACCGCGTCTGCCTCACCGGCCTGACCCGCACCGCCGTCAGCGCCCAATAGCAGTCGGCTGCGGCGCTAGATATCCAGCCAGCGTCCTCGCAATTCTCGAGGCAGTTGCTCCAACTGCATCTTGAAATGTTCCTGGTCCTTCTTGAATTGTTCCTGCTGACGCTGAACTTCGTTCTTGAGCCTCTCGGCCTGGTGATGCATTTTCTGCTGCTGCCCGCAGAGTTCTTTGTGAAGATCCTTTTGAACTTCCCTCACCGAAGTTTGAGCGTCTTCGACGGCCAACTGCATCTGCGGTTTCAGCTCGGCGACCTCCTGCTGCAACTCACTCAGTTCGACCACCGACTCGGCGTCTATCACAGAATCGTCTGAGCTCTCCTCTTCAATCAGGTCGCCCGATTCCTTGCGATCGGGCAGCATCAGATTCAGGTTCTGCTCCTTCCGGTCACGGATCACGCCCACGCTTACCGAGCCTCCATTGCGCGTGCGCACGGCATGCGCGAAGTCGCTGGTGTCGTGCACGGGCTGCTCGTTGATCTTCACGATCACGTCTCCCGCGCGTAATCCTGCCTTCTCGGCTCGGCTGCCCTTCTCCACTGAGCGCACAAGCACGCCGTTCCCGTTCTTCACTCCGAAGAATTCTCCCAGTTGCGGCGTGAGGTTTTCCACCATCAATCCGCTGCGCGCCGAGGAAGTCACCATCACCATGTTGATGGCGGGAATGTCGATGTCAGGAATGTGGATCTCGGGAACATTCACTTGAAAGTTCCGCATATCGGGACCGGCGAATTCTTTGTGCTTGTCGGCCAGCTGTACCTTGATCGTGAGCGGTTGCCCGTCGCGGCTCAGGCCCAAACTAATGATGCGGCCCGCCGGCGTTTCGTGGATCATGCGCTGCAACTGCGCCTTACTCTCGATCATCATGCCATTCAGAGTGAGGATGACATCATGCTCCTTGATGCCGGCCTTCCCAGCCGGAGCATCCTGGTCGACCATCGTCACCTCGACGCCCTTTTCCTCTTTCAGCTTCAGGGCGCTCAAGCGTTCGGTGGTGACGTCCGAGATGTCAACGCCAAGATAGGAACTGGTGCCGCTGTCTTCGCTGGAGAACACCCACGACCGGCTCGGCGAATCCGCCGACAAGTTCTGCGCCGCGTGCGAAAACGTGAGGAGCAACGGCAACAACATAATGCCAGTCATAACGTATTTGCGCATGGTCATTTTCCTCATTCAAATTGTTGATTTTCGATTGCTGATTGAAAAGCGAACGCCCAGAATCCGGGGTTCAATCAATAATCAGTAATCAACAATCAGCAATAGCTTTTATTTCGCACGCCTGAAGCAGATGTCGCCGCTCGAAGTGCGCACCTTCACCGTCGGCCCGCCGCCATTCAGCTTGCCCTCGGCGGTGAGCGTCTTCGGCTCCCACTGGCTGCCTTCGCTGCTGATGTGGATGTCGGGAAACTCGGAAGTGATGTGGTGTCCGCTGCCCACATCCACGCTGGCACGCACGTTGATGGCTACATCCGCGGCAATGTAAACCGTAATGTCGCCCGCGCCCGTTTCCAGGTCGGAATCGTTGCGCTCGGCGCCGGTATTCACCAGCTTCACGGTAATTCCACCCGCACCCGTTTCGGCGCTAGCCGAAGGCACACCATACAATTCAATGCTGCCACCGCCAGTCTCTGCGTGCACGTGCCCCTTGGCCGAGGTCAGCCGGATGCTTCCTCCCCCCGTTTCGATCACTGCGGGTCCGCCAATATCGCTCAAATCGACGCTGCCACCGCCAGTCGATGCCTTCACCCTTCCATTGCAATGGCGCACGGTGATGCTGTTGCCCCCCGTCTCAATAACCGCGCCCTGCGCGCAGGACTCGATGTCGATGCTCCCGCCACCGGTTTCAGCTACCAGTTTCCCGTTGGCCTGGCGCACCTCGATCGAACCTCCACCCGTGTGCAATCCCAGATCGCCGCTGACCGTGCCCACATCAATCGACCCGCCTCCGGTCTCGGCATTCACGCCTCCGCCAATATCATCGAGCCGCACGCTTCCGCCGCCGCTCTCCGCTTCCACGTGTCCAGCGACTCCCGTGGTTTCCACATTGCCGCCCTCGGTCTCAAGTTTCACCAGCATCATTTCGCGCGGTACGGTGATGTTAAATTCGCCGGAAGAATGCCGCGGACGTCTTCCCCCCTGCCAATCCCCCACAATCCACGCCGTGTCGCCTTTCACGTATGCGGTGATCTTGTACTGTTCAAACTGCCGGCGCGCCTCTTGCTCTGAAGAAGAACTAAAACGAGTATGAATAACGTAATTAATCCCCTGCTGCTGGCTGCCGTGCACCACCACCGCGCCCATGTCGACTTTCACTCGCAAATTCTTTACCGCGACCAGCGAACCCGTGATCTGCTGACCCCAATCTCCGCCTTCGCGAGACACATGTGTTTCCTGCGCCCAGCTCTTAGGAAAAAACGACAGCGGCGCAAACAGGGCCAGCACTCCCGCCAACCCCACAACTTGTAGCGAACGTTTCAAAATAACCACCTCATTTTCGCCCGACCTCGGCGACGTTTCTTCAATCTTCAATTCTCGATCTTCAATTCGTATCGATCTCCGGTTCGATCGTTTTCCGGTTCGTATCAGGGTATGCCTTCAGGCATACCGATCGAGCCGCACAATCAATCGCGGCTTTAGCCGCTGCCGGACGACTTAATCAATCTCCGGCAACTGCGCCAGCATAGTCCGCGCCTGCGACTTGATGTACGTACTCTGATCCTTCGCCGCCAGCGCCATCAGCACCCCGCGCACGCTGCCATCAGCCTTCACCGGCTCAATCAGCCGCAGTGCCTCGATGCGCACGCCGGAGTTCGTATCATTCACCAGCGCCCGCAGTACGGCGTCGCGCACATTCGTATCGTTCTTGACGTAGTTGCCCAGCGCGCCCAGCGACTTCAGCCGCACTCCCGGATTCGTGTCGTTCTGCAGCGCATACATCAGCGCCTCGCGCACCTGCATGTCGCCTGTCTTCTGCGCCAGCAGATCAACCGAGTCAACCCGCACGCCGGAGTTGTAGTTATTCCGCGCTGCATACAACAGCAACTCCTGAATCTTCTGATCGTTCAGCGACCCCTGCGCTTCCTGCGTCGATACCGTGTTGTACTTAATGCTGACCTGATCGGTGCCGGGCACGGGAGTGACCGAACTGATGCCCGAAATCGAAGCCTCGGTGGGAACTGCGGTTGGGTTCGCCGTATTCGCAACCGCCACTGTATCCGTATGTTTCGATCCGTAAATTTTGTACGTACTTCCAACTCCACCCGCAAAGCCCAGAATCAGAATCGCCGAAGCCAGCGCCGGCGAGAACCGCACCTGCCGCAGCCAGATCCCCGGATCGAACGCCAGCCGGCTGAAGAAGCTCCCCTGCTTGGCCATCTCCAGCGCTTCCTGCAACCGCATGCGCGAAGCTGCCACCAGATTGGGCGAAGCCTCATCCGCGCGATCCTGCGCCAGCAGCGCGTGAAACTCTTGCTCTGCCTTCAGTTCAGCCGCGCAGTCCGCGCAGCGCGCCACATGCTGTTCCAGTTCATGCCGGGCGTCATCCGCCAACTCGCCATAAACCTGCAGCACAATATTTTCCCGAACCCATTCACATTTCATCGTCGCACCTTCCGCCAAGTCCACGAACCATCTGCCACGAACCATGTGGCGACGGGCGCCTTCGCCCGTCTCGGCACGGGCGAAGCCCGGCCGACCCCACCTCCGAACCACCCCTCACCGCATATCCGCCAGCGCTCCCCGCAACTTCTGCGTAGCGCGAAACAAAGTATTCTTCGCCGTCTCTTCCGTAGTCTGCAAAATCTCCCCAACAGTCCGCAGCTTCAGCCCGTGGTAATGCTTCAACTCAAACACCATGCGCTCCCGCGGAGTCAATTTCTCCAGCGCCCCTGAAATCCGCGCCCCCAACTGCCGCCGCATCAGATCCCGCTCCGGATTCGCTCCCGCCCGCACATCCGGCACCTGGTCGAGCAAATCGTATTCGCCGCCCGACGAATCTTTCGCGACCGGCGCGTCTTCCTTGCGGACATTCTTCTTCCGCAAATGATCAAGACACAAATTGGTCACGATCCTATAAATCCAGGTGTAGAAGGAACACTCGAACCGGAAACTTCCGATGTTCTTATAAGCCTTGAGGAAGGCGTCCTGATAAACATCCTGCGCGTCTTGCTCAGTCCCGGTCAGATGCAGCGCCAGCCGCAACACCGCCTGGTCGTAGTGCCGCACCAGTTCCTCGAAGGCGGCGCGGTTGCCGCGCTGGGCCTCCCGGATAAGCATCGTGTCATCGATGCGGCGATCTTGAGCTTGACGATCTAACCCAGCCATGCGGCCCCGCGCGGGGTCCTGGTTCTCGCGAGATTCGGTCTGACTGACTCTCGGCACCCGCTCACTTTTCGCTTTCGAGTGGGCCCCTCCGCCAACCGCAACTGGAAATGCCAAAACACCGGCCGGCATGTGTCGTCGTTTCCTCTACCCGCCCGGAGATTGAAGTCCTATCCGGGCTTGCACAGGAATAGACGGCGAGTCAGTGGAACCGTGAGCAGAAATTATAGGCTGAAGTGGGAATTTTAGGTGACCTAGGTGACTCAGGCACAAAGATTTAGGGGGAAACAGAACACCGGTCCACAGCACGGCAAGCCAGTTTGGAAGAAGAAAATGCCCTTATTCTGATGCAGACGGTTCGTCATCTTCACTTACCATTACCCAGATTCTCTTGAGCGGTAATTCCGCTTTGGTCTCATCGTCCAGACATTCGTAGTTCTCAAGAACGGCATCGACTACATCGCCTTGATCCCACAAACGAACCTTGAAGAAATCGTTTCGAGCGTCCTGTTTCACCGGTTTCGTGAAGCCGCCCCACGAAACAAGAAGACCCTGCCCCTGCTCGCGGTCATACTTGGAGAGAACACCGCGAAGCGCGTCCAAAGTTGTTTGACCCTCGGCGCTACCGCCGGACTTGACTTGGACACAGAAGCGGGGCCTTTCGAATCCGAGAGGTCCTGAACCGGCAAGGATGTCTACTCCTCCATCCGGGCCAGGTGGCGATACCTTCGTCTTGTAGCCCTGTGCTCTCAAGACGGCGGCGACTAAATTGGCGAAGCGATGGCCTTTGAAGTTGGCCTCAATGAACTTTAGTATCTGATCGCGGGCCGTCCCGGCTAAGTCGATTGCGTCCTCCTCGGCAATACTCTCAATTTCAGCTTCAGGTTCCATTGTCGAGGGTCCGGGGGTTAGAGAATCCAAGTTGAGAATCTTCTTAACGCGGTTTTCCGCGTCGTTGCGGTCGACGGTGAACACGGTCAGCGCCGAGTTCATCGAGAAGAGTATGTCTTGAGGGAAGAGGGAACGCCGCACCGTTTTGAGCCATTCGACCCTACGAATGTGGCAGACGTTCGCGGCGATCTTCTTGTACTCGTAGTCGCCGGTGATCCGACCGAATGCGAACGAAGCTTCGGTCTTGAGAGGCAGCGCAACGAGATCGCCCTTTTGGATATCGTGTGCGAATCTCCAGACTTGGCTAAGCCTAGAGATAACTTGCTTTTCAGTTTCGCTCGGATAGGTCTCTCGGTAGAGCCTACCTAACTCTTCTTTTGTCCGGTAGCTTGAGTAGTCCGGAAGTTCATTCCATCCATGGCAGACGAGATGTTCCTTGACGGCCGTCTCTTCCTGATCGCCATACCTGCCTGCACGGACGACCCACATTGACATAACCATCCGCTCCCTGCGGTGATCGTTCTTGGGTAATTAGCCGGAGCGCCGCGGCCCGAGCGAGCGCCCGGGCCGATTGTACGAACTCTTACTCCGCAACCGCTTCCTTCTCAATCACCACTTTCAAATGCGCGGTCACGTCCTTATGCAGCTTCACCGGGACGCTAAACTCGCCCACAGTCTTCAGCGGCTCGTGCAGCTGGATCTTGCGGCGATCCACGTTGAAGCCCTTCTTAGCCAGCGCGTCGCCGATGTCGCTCGACGTGACCGATCCAAAGAGCTGATCGTGCTCACCCGTGCGCCGCTGGAACGCGACCGACACGCCATCAAACTGCTTGGCCAGTTCCTCGGCCTGCGTCTTCTCTTTGGCGGAGCGCCGCACCGAAGCGGCCTTCATCTGCACAATGACGGCCTTGTTGCCCTCGTCGGCCTGAATGGCCAGCTTGCGCGGCAGCAGATAGTTCCGTCCATAACCTTCCGCGACCTTCACCACATCGCCGCGCGACCCCAGCTTCGCTACATCTTCTTTCAGAATGACTTCCATGAATGGCTCCAATCTAAAACACTATTGGCTCTTGGCCTTTGGCTAACCCTTCAACCCCGGCGCGATCGAGCCAAGAGCCAAAGGCCAATAGCCAAAAGCGCTTTCCTACGATGCTCTTCCCGCGAACGGCAGCAGCGCGATGTTGCGTGCCTTCTTGATGGCCGCCGACAGACGATGCTGGTGCGGGGCGCACACGCCGGTCAACCGACGCGGCACAATCTTTCCGCTCTCGGCCACGAACTGCCCGAGCATGCGGTAATCCTTGTAGTTGATGTCTTCAATTTTTTCGACGCAGAACTTGCAAACTTTCTTGCGCCGGAAAAACTTGCGCCCGCCGCCGCCTTCGCGCGGAGGACCGCCCGGCCCACGTCCGCCACCACCGCCGCCAAACCGCGGACGATCGCCACTGGGACGATCTCCGCCGCCGAAACGCGGCCTTTCACTCGGCGTCGATTGCTCTGCTGCTTTCGTTTCTTCAGCCATAATTCTCCTCTAAAGTCATCGGCCAGTGCTTACTGGCCGACAAATTCGTTGAACATAACCCTGTCATTCCGAGCGCACCCTTGTCATTCCGAGCACCGCGAGGAATCTCGGTTCTCGCCGGCGCCGCAGGAGACCGAGGTCGCTCGCTTCGCTCGGGATGACAACCTGAAGCAGCGTTTACGCTGTCGCGGGAGTTTCCGCCACAGGAGCAGCTGCCGCCGCGGGCTCTGCCGCCGCTACCGGCGCCGGAGCCGCGGGCTGCGCACTTACCTTCTTGCGCGCGTCGCGCAGCGCCTTCACCTTGTCCAGCCGCTTCTGCTCTTCGTCCGTGCGCACGGTCAGGAACTTGATGACCTGCTCGGTCACACGCAGCCGGCGCTCCAGTTCGTGAATAACCTCGCCTCCGCCCTCCACGACCATCAGCACATAGATGCCCTCGTGGAACCGCCGCACGGTGTAGGCCAGACGGCGCTTGCCCATCTTGTCGACCTTCTGCACGCTTCCGCCCGAAGCCGGCACTACTCCGCTTAGAGTCGCAATCAGTTTGTCCAGATCCTCTTCCGTCATATCCGGACGCACAATAAACATCAGTTCATAAGTACGATTCATTCGTCATCTCCAAATCTTCGGCCGCAAACCTGGCCATTCATTTCTCGTGTGGGGACAGCCGCCCCCGGCTGTCCGGCGAGCGTCAGCTCGCCAGTTTTGGCATTGCCACGAGCTGTCGCTAATCGTCTTGCTCCGGCTCCTTGCGGTTAAACCGGTTCATCGCCGCCGCCGGACCTTCGTTCAAAATCACTTTCACTGCATCTTCGGCAGCGTCCAGAATTCCGTCCACCACCGCCAGTTCTTTCTTTTTCATCGGCGCCAGCAGATACTCTGCGCCGTCTCCGACTTTGCGCTCCGGCGCAACCCCAATCCGAATGCGCAAGAAATCCTGTGTGCCCAACGCCCCGATAATCGACTCGATGCCGTTATGCCCCGCCGAACTCCGCCGCGTATGTATCCGCAGCGTGCCCAGGGGGAAATCCAGTTCGTCCTGAATCACAATCAGGTCCGACTCCGGCTTTGCGTCGTACTCCTCGACCAGCTCCCGCACCGCGACGCCACTCAAGTTCATGAACGTCTCCGGCTTGGCCAGCAGCACCGTTTCGCCGCCAATCACCGCCCGCGCCGTCAAAGCCCGGCACTGCCGGTTTCTCAGTTCCACGCCCAAGCTGCCCGCAATCCGATCAATCGCCAGAAAGCCCAGGTTATGCGGCGTGAACTGGTATTCGATCCCGGGATTGCCCAGCCCAACAATCAGTTTCACGCGGATCAGCTTGTGTGGGACCGGGTCGTCGACTCGGTCGTGCCGAGCGTAAGCTCGGCCCTTCTCACCACGAAGCTATTTCTTCTCCTTTTTCTCAGCCTTCTCCGGCTTCTTGTCGCCGGCCTCGACACCCTCTTCCTCCGCATCCTGCTTGCCCTTCTTGATGACCTCAGGCTCAGCCGGAGCCGCCGCGTCCGCCGCCACCGCGTCAGGCGTAGCCACAACTTCTTCCTTCACTGAGGTAACGTGCGCCACGGGCTGGTTCGCGTCCGTAATGAATTTGATCTTGTCCGAGTGCGGCAACTCCGACACGCGCAGCACCTTGCCAAACGTCAACTCGCTGACGTCGGCATCGATGTGGCTCGGAATGTCCGCCGGCAGGCACTCGATCTCGACTTCGCGCAGCATCTGTTCCATGATGCCGCCCTCCTGCTTCACGCCGGCCGCCTCGCCGACTAAGAATATGGGCACGCTGACCTTCAACACCTTGTCGAGCGCGATGCGCTTCAGGTCAATGTGCAGCAGATGGCCCTTGATGGGCTCATACTGCCAGTCAACGATCATGGCCTTGGTCGGCTCGCCGCCGGTAAGGGCCAGATCGAAGATCGTATTATGTCCGGTCTCCGAGTTCAGAATCCGCTGCACGTGCCGCGGATCTACGCTGATTGCGAGCGAATCCTTACCCGCTCCATACACTACGGCCGGAATTTTTCCGCCACGCCGCACCTTGCGCGCGTCATTCTTGGTGCCCGCTTCTCGCGTTTGCGCTTCCAGTGTGTTCTGTTCCAATGCACTCGCCATAAATTTCAATTCCTTCTTAACAGTGTTGTCATTCCGACCGGAGCCGGAGCGGAGCGACGGCGCAGTGGAGGAACCTGCTTCTCGTCGGCACCTGCAAAATTCTTACCACCCCTAAGTAAACAGCTTGCTCACCGAAGTCTCTTCATGATTGGCCTGAATCGCCCGGCCAATCAGCCCCGCAATCGAGAGGACCGTGATCTTTCCTCCCTTTTCGGTTCGCGCCGCATCCGCCTCAGGCGTCAGCGGAATCGTATTCGTAACCACCACCTGCTGAATCACCGAATTTCGAATGTTCTCCACAGCCGGCCCCGACAGCACCGCATGCGACGCACACGCGAACACCGAAGTCGCCCCGTTTTCCACCAGCGCCGCCGCTGTCTTCACCAGCGTTCCCGCCGTATCAATCAAATCGTCAATCACCAAGCAAGTTCGCCCGTTAACGTCGCCGATCACGTGCATCACTTCGGCCACATTCATCTCGACGCGCCGTTTGTCGACGATCGCCAGAGCCGCGTCAACTTTCTTCGCAAAAAACCGCGCCCGCTCCACGCCGCCCGCATCCGGCGAAACCACCGTCAAATTCGGTAGCGCCAGCTTGCGAAAGTGATCCACCAGCACCGGCGAAGCGAACAAATGATCCACCGGGATATTAAAAAATCCCTGCAACTGCGGCGTATGCAAATCCACAATCAGCGCCCGGTTCGCCCCCGCTGTGGTCAGCAGATCAGCCACCAGCTTCGACGAAATCGGACTGCGCGGCTTGTCTTTTCTATCCTGCCGCGCATAACCAAAATAAGGCATCACCGCCGTGATGCGCCGTGCCGACGCCCGCTTCAGCGCATCGATCATCAACAGCAACTCCATCAGGTGCTCGTCCACCGGACGGCACGTCGGCTGCATCACGAACACATCCGCGCCGCGTACGTTCTCCTGAATTTGGACGTAACACTCGCCGTCGCGAAAACGAATCACCTGCGCCTGCCCGCGCTGCATCCCAAGAAAGTGGCAGACTTCATCGGCCAAATGTTCGTTCGCCGTGCCGCTGAAAATCTTGAACTTCTCGTCCGAGCGCGGCCGCTGTTTCCGATCCGTCTTCTCGTCAGTCACAGGCGGATTCTTCTTTTCAACCTTCTCAGCCTTGTCGGTCGGCGTGACTAAAGTAGCCATGGTTTGTCTCTGGGCTCCTGGCTTTTAGCTCTTGGCCTTTGGCTCTTGGCTCAAAGCCCCGGCTCCGTTTGAGCCAAGAGCCAAAAGCTAAAAGCCAACAGCGTTTTTCTGGCTGGGCCGCTAGGATTCGAACCTAGACAAAGTGCTCCAAAGGCACTTGACCTACCATTAGTCGACGGCCCAGTAAGTTATTGTTGATTGCCGATTGTAAATTGCTGATTGAACCCCAAAAGCGGGGCACGGTTAGATTCTCAATCAACAATCAAAATTCAACAATCAAAAATTTGTGGCCGCCACGAAACCATGTGGCGACGGGCGCCTTCGCCCGTCCAGCAATGCCGACGGCAAGCGCCAAAGGGGCAGGGACCCAAGCCCCTCATCAAGCCAGCCATCACCCAACCCCGCCACAATCTACCCCGCCACAATCCGTCGCCAGTAAGCCGTTCGCGTCAAGGTCGCCGTAGCCGTCGCCGCCCAGCCGAGCTTCCGCAGCCTGCCCGCCGCCAGCACCGCCGCTGTCCGCGACTCAAACAACCCATACAGCGTCGACCCGGACCCCGACAACGACGCATATTTCGCGCCCGCGCGCAAAAGCGCGCCCTTCCCATCACTCAGCTCGGGATATTCAGGAAAGACGACTTGTTCAAAGTCGTTTTCAATCCCAGCCCGGACAAGCCAGAGAAGCGGATTCTCGGCCCGACCCCCTCTTGATTTGAAATCAGAAGGAGCACTGGAGCAACTCTCGCCCAGCCACGCCGACAACCCGCGACCAAGCTCATCCATTCTATCGGACCCAGAAGGTACCGTCAATTTCCCGGGTTGATTGGGACTGACAAACGAATCCGTGAACGAATTCGTGGAAGAGCGGCCCTTCAGAGCCTGCCCTGAGCTTGCCGAAGGGGCCGCGTCAACTTCAATCAATGAACGGGGCTTTAGCCCCTGCTCTCCCATCCTCCGATCCCACTCCGCAAACGCCTTCGGCGTCGACACCCCCACCTCCGGCGTCACCACCACACAAGCCATCGCCGGCAAATCCTCCAGCGGATACACCTGCTCCCCTCGCCCCACCCCCAGCACCGTCCCGCCCACCAGAAACAGCGGCAAATCCGACCCCACTTCCGCCGCAATCCGCAGCCTCTCAGCCGCCGGCAGCTTCTTCTTCAGCGCCCGCTCCAACCCCAGCAGCGTGGCTACCGCATTCGCCGACGCCCCGCCCAGCCCGCCCTGCACCGGCAGCCGCTTCTCAATCTCAATGACCACGCGTCCCTTCGCCCGCAGCGCCTGCATGGCCTTCTCCACGATGCGGAAGCAGGTATTCGACTCGTCGGTCGGCACCCGCGGGTCGGCACACCGAATCTCGATCTGCGTACCTCGTTGCGCGCCCCGCCCCACACTTACCCGAATCACATCATGCAGCCCAATCGTCTGATACACCGTCAGCAGTTCGTGAAACCCGTCCTCCCGCGCCGCGCCAATCCGCAGCCCAAGATTGATTTTCGCGAACGATCGCACCGTGACAGTCATGGAAGAATGGGAAGAACGGATGGATGATTATACGGGGAATGATTGTACGAGAAATGATTGTAAGGCTCGATCGCCGATTTTTGACCTGGTTTTCGACTTAAGAATTGAGAATCTTCCTTTCCCCACCCGTTCAGTCACTAAAGTAATCTCGACCCAACCCATCCGATGAGCGCACACTAATAATGATTTCAATCCCAAGACCGTCCCCCCACACGGCCTTCCCCCCATTGAAACCGTAAGGCAGGACCTGCAAACACAAGTGCTGCCCCGGATTTCATCCGGGCCCCTGTGCGGCATTGTCCCGCAAGTTGGGATGTAAGTCGGTGGGAGCGGGAACAAGAAGTCAAGAAGTGAAGTGAGGTACGGCCAAATATCGCGCTCGGGTGCGAATGAATGAATCCCGGCCACGTCGCCGGCCGCCACGAGCCTCAAGGGGACAGGTATGCGCCGCGTTGTTTCTCTGTATTTATTTTTGATCTTGTTATTCGCCGCCACCGCGGCTGTCTCACAGAATGACTACAAAGTCATAACGGTCGCCGACGGGGGAACAATTTCCGGCACCGTGAAGTGGGCCGGGCCGATTCCGCACGCCCTCGATTTTCCCATCACCAAAGACGCCCAAATCTGTGACCCCGACTCCAAGAAGACGGCCGACCTCGAGCGCCTCATCGTCGGTCCGCAGGGCGGCGTAGCCAACACTGTCGTCTACCTCAAGAACATCACCCAGGGCAAAGCCATGGACCTGCCCGAACAACGCCGCCATCTTGACCAGAAACGCTGCCGCTACATTCCGCACATTCTTCTGGTCCCTCAGAGCGGCACACTTGAAATGATGAGTTCCGATGCCACCCTGCACACCATTCACATGGACGGCGCGGCCACCTTCAACCTGCCCTTCCCCTTCACCGATCGCCCCACAACGCGCGTTATGCCCACAGCGGGACTGGTTCATCTGCGCTGCAACGGTGGCCATGTCTGGATGAACGCGGAAATGTTCGTCGCTCCTCATCCCTACTACGCCGTCACCGACGAGAGCGGACGCTTCGAATTCACCGACGTTCCCCCGGGGACCTATCAAATCGTGGCCTGGCATGAAGGCTGGGGCTTGGCCGGAAAAGAGCAAGCCTACGACGTGCTGACCGAACACAGCGTGCAACGCCCCGTCTTCACCGAAGCCAAGACATGGGAGAAACCAGTAACCGTGAGCGGGAATCAAGTCAGCACAGTAAACTTCGTGATATCAAGCAGTAAATAATCCCTCGTAAAGACTCCTGAGCACCCCACTCCGGTCGTTGTCCATCGCGACGGAGTGGGGAATTTTTTCTTGCGTGTCAGGGAGTAAGGTGTGATCCGCGAGAATCCGCGGCGAAAAGAAGTTGTCCTAACCCCGCCGCTTGTAAAGCACGGCGAACTCAAACCCCGTATTCGGCGGAAACAACTCCGCCACTTTTCGCAGCCGCTCGGCCAGCGCCGAAGGCGCCAGCAACGGATAATCCCGCTCCCGCAGATCGTAGTAGTCCACATCGAGATATAGCGACAGCAGATAAATCGAAATCGTGTCGGCGAACGTGGCCTCGAGATACTCGTTCTTGAAGCGCTCGGCGTCCGGACCGCCGGCCGTCGCCAGCTTACGCGCGTCCCAGGCGTCCAGCGATGTCTCCCCGCGAATTCCCGCTTCCACCTGGCCCCACGCCAGTTGACTGAAATCGCTAGAAACTCCCGCTCGCTCCACGAGCGCGTGGCCAACGTTAATATAAAACTCGAAGGCCACCGAAAACTTGTCGTCCATCAATCGTGTCGAAATGAACACGCACTGCGAGTCGCCCAGATTCAAATTGCGATGGCACACCGCATTGTCACTGAGAGCCACATCGTAGCGGTCGGCGATAACGGTCTCATCTCCCTGGCTCACCGTGAGCGGAACAAAGTAATACGCCTTGCGCTCGAGCGCCGTCGCCACTTTCGCAGGAACGGCAGCGATCATCCGCTCCAGGTCAAACGAGTTGACCGCGACCTCGCCCGCCATGGCATAGCAGATCCCGTTCGCCGCCTGGGAAACGGGCGTGAGCCGTACCACCTCGGCCGGACTCCGCGTAATTGCTGGTGCCGCCTGCGACATGCTTAGTATGTTATACGCTAGAAGCCATCGAGAAACGGTTTTGGTAAGGGCAGCCGTTCAGTCTTTGGGTGGCGCAGCGCTTTTCAGCGCTGCGATAAAGCCTTTATTTCGACGGGGCTTTAGCCCCCTGGGGGTTCGGCAATCTATCCCTCGGTCAATTATTGGAAAAAGCGAGCTCGTCCACCGTTAGAATAAATGCCGGAGCTTATGGCCCCCGCACCTGCATCCCGCCCGCCCCGCTGGTACACAATTCCGGTGCACGTTTGCGTCGTAACGTTCATCGTAACGTTGCTGTGCTTCGCGGTCAGTCTGCTGCTCGCGATCCTCGGCACGGTGATTGTGGCCGCCCTCCGCGGTGTGCATCCCGACATGCGGATCGCCTACCGGCAGATCGCGCTGCCCATGGCGCTGATCGCAGGAAGCATTGTTTTCGTACTCGCTCTGGTAATGGAAATCCGCCACTACCGCCAGGCCAAAACGTTATCGGCGATCGAAAGGCTCAGCTAAAGCAGTATGGCCCAGCACGGCCCATGAGCTAGCACGGCTCATGGAGGGACGGGCGCCCTCGCGAGCCTGCCCTGAGCGAAATCGAAGGGTCCGCCGGGCAAGGCCCGGCAGCTCTTCGCTACAATCGACGTAATGCCGCCCCGCATCGCCATCCCCATGCCGCACTCCTCCGACCCCGAGTATGCCGAGCGGTCGATTCCGCAGTACGAGCGCGCCATCGCGCTCGCCGGGGGCGAACCGGTTCGCATAGCCCTGGGCCAGCCCCCGGACGAAATCAGAAAAATGATGGAAGCCTGCGACGGAGTTCTACTCCCCGGCAGCAAAGCCGACGTAGATCCCGCCCGTTTCAAGGCCGCGCGATCGCCCCATACGGCCCCCGCCGATCCCAGCCGCGACGCCGTCGACAATCTTCTTCTGGAAGATGCCTACCGCCAGCACAAGCCCGTGCTCGGCATCTGCTACGGCCTACAGAGCCTGAACGTCTACCGCGCCGGATCGCTAGTCCAGCACATCCCAGATTTTCTGCCCGAAGAAACTCGCGCCAAAGTGGATCACGAAGCAGGTAAGAAAGTCGCCATCGCGCACGAAGTCGAGATCGACCCAGGCTCCAAACTGGCAGAGATCGTTGTCGCGACCAACGACAAAAATAGGGAAGGGCACGGCTTCAGCCGTGCCACCAGATCGGCTGAGAACGACCGGGCTTCAGCCCCTGAGGGGAAATTCATCCTCCCCGTCAACTCTTCACACCATCAATCCGCCGACGCCATCGGCGACGGCCTACGCGTCATTGGCCGCTGCACCGCCGACGGCATCATCGAAGCCCTCGAAGGCACCGCACGCGATCATTTCGTGTTGGCCGTGCAGTGGCATCCCGAGCGCTCGGTCGAACAGGACCCGGCTTCCCGCGCCATTTTCCGCGCCTTTATCGAAGCGGCAAATCCCCGCCGGCAATCCACAAACTCACTTGCTCCAGCCTCTGCGGAGAATCCTCGACCGGCGTGAGACATGCCTGGTTAGGCACATACTTTCGGTTTACGCAATAAACGATGATCCTGGCATGCAGCCGCACCGAAAGCGGCAAGAGACTCGGACAATTCACCGATCCGTAGCTGGCCTGAACATTCCCGGTCGGCGTTTCGCCAAACAGAACCTTAACAACGTTGATTTCGACGTTGCGCGGAATAGAAATCGTGCACGCCTGTATTCCCGCCGGCTGGATGCTGGCGATTTCCCCTTCAAAAATAAGGCCCCTGCCCGGCTGCAGCGGTTTCGATTTCCTGATCGCTCGTCTCAGCTCCGCGAATGCCGCGTCGTCTTCCGGCCGTCGTGCCTCTTCGATCCACGCATGAATCGCCTCCACTCGCTCGGGCGTAGCCGGCACGGGTTGAAAGCACAAGTGGCGATGATGGCAGTAGAGAATCACCTGGGCGAGCTGAGAAAACGGCGGCGAGGGCAGCGGATGCCGCGTGCAGTTGGGATAGGCGTACTGAAACGTATCGCTGGAAAGCTCACCCAGCAGAAGCTCAGTAACGGCAAAATCGACAGTCTGGTTCACGGCCTCCTTGCAGACGCCGTAGAACACTGGACCTAACGCAACAATCTGACCCATAAACAGCAACGGACTCGAGAAGGTGCGCGACTTGATGTCACCCTTCAGATATTCGTGGATTTGCTGGAAGACGCGCTCGCTGTCGTCCTGCCCGCAGAGGCTGCTACACAATATAAAAAACAGGGCCGCGACCGAGATGAGCGCGCGCCTCGTGTTCATCGTTTTCACTCTCGGCGAATCGTCTTTCGATCTCTTGCCCATCGGGCTCTACTCGGGGTTGCCTCATCGGGCGCGCTTCCGTTTTGTCGCCACGGGTTTCCTGGCGGTCTTCTCTGCCTTCTCCAGCAGCACCACCACATGCGCAATGGCGGCGTTATCAAGGTTCAGTCCTTCAGGCGTCTTCGCCTTTAGGCCCACGCAATCGCAATGCAGCCCGAGCAATTCCGCCACGTGAGTACGAATTGCAGCCGCGTGCGGCCCGATCTTGGGCGCGGCCAGAATCAGGCTGGCGTCGACATTGGCCACGCTATAACCCGCGTCGCGGACGCGCTTCAGCGCTTCGCGCAGAAAAATCACGGAGTCCGCGCCCTTCCACTTTGCATCCGACGGCGGAAACAACGCGCCAATGTCCGGCCCAGCAATCGCTCCCAGCAGCGCGTCCGTAATGGCGTGCAGCAGCACGTCGCCGTCGGAATGTCCACCCAGCCCCTTGTCATGCGCCAGCGTGATCCCGCCAATCTTGAGCGGAATACCAGCCTGGAATTCGTGTGAGTCAAACCCGTACCCAATGCGGGTCTTGGGTTTTCGGTCTTTAGTCTTAGTCTTTGGCATGAGATGCTAAGTCGATCCGCGTGCATCCGCGTTGATCCGCGGAGAAAAGATGTTCATTTCCGCAAATAAAACTCCGCCAACTCCATATCTCCCGGCGTCGTAATCTTGATGTTTCTGGGCGAGCCCATAACGACCGCAACTTCGTGTCCGCTGCGCTCAGCCAGCGAGGCTTCGTCGGTGCCCATAAATCCGTCGGCGGCAGCCTCGTCGAACGCTTTCTTGATCACGCTGTAATGAAATCCCTGCGGAGTCTGCGCCAGCACCACGCCAGCGCGCGGAATCGTGGCTTTTACGATGGCGCCTTGCGCGGTTCGCTCCACCTGCTTCACGGTATCGACCGCAGGCAGCGCCGCGATGGCGGCGCCGTATTTTTTTGCGGCTTCGATTACGTCACGAATAATCTCGCCCGTAACCAGCGGGCGCACGGCGTCATGCACCAGCACAATATCATCGGGCGCCGCCGAAATCGCATTGAGCGCGTGCTCGACCGACTGCTGCCGATGCTCGCCGCCGGCGACTAGTTCAACGTTCTTCTTCAGTACGTCTCCAGCTTCCAAGGCCAGCCGCTCCCGGAAGCCTTCTATTTCGTTTTCCCGCAGCGCAATCCAGATCTCACTCACCGCATCGACCGCGGCAAACTTGCGCAGCGTGTGCATCAGAATCGGCGTGCCTGCCAGGTCAGTGAATTGTTTCGAGGGATGTGGCTTCCTGATCTTCGCGGCGATCGCCTTCGCGTCCATGGCGCTAGGCATGGGAGCCATGCGCGTCCCCAGCCCCGCAGCCGGAATAATCACAATCACCTTCATAGCGGGCTGTAAGTATACGAGTGCGCGGAGTGAGAGTTCAAATGAGAGTTCAAACGAACGCTCAAATGAAAGCTCAAATCCTCGCCGCCAAGCACGCTGCTAAGGGAAAACACTCAGGGAGAACCAGCCGGGTTCACGGCCACTTGATGGCCAAGCCGCCTTGCGCGTGCAGGCCAATCGCCAGGCCTCCGACCGCGCGTACGCCGATCGCTAGTCCGCCCACGGCCACGCCACCGATTGCGAGGCCACCGAGAGCCACTATACCCAGCCCGAGTCCGCCAACGCCGATCACGCCGAAACTCAAGGCTCCGACTGCGATCACGCCAGCCGCGATTGCCCCCACAGCGATGATCCCAACCGCGACATCGCCAATCGCGATTACGCCCATGGCGCGGCCGCGAGCCTGCTGGGTTCGAACGTCCGGCCCGACTGCGATACACACGACAGGAATGTCGCCAATTGTGGCTGCCGACTGATAGCGCATGGTCCTAACCTCCAAACGATACTACGAAGACGGCTTCGTCTCGGTTCCCGGAGAAATAGACGACCCCGCCACAGCCACGGGTACGGCTGGAGTGAGCGGCACAGCCATCGGCACCGGCACTGCCTGCCGCGAATACGCCATGCGCTCGTCCCACTTGCCAAAAATCATTTTGCCCGCGGTCGTCTGCAGCACCGACGTCACAGACACATCAATTGTCTTCCCAATCATCTTTCGCGCGTTGTCGACCACCACCATCGTCCCGTCATCCAGATACGCCACGCCCTGGTTGTATTCCTTGCCTTCCTTCAGGATAAAGACGCGCATGGTCTCGCCGGGCAGCACAATCGGCTTCAGCGAATTCGCGAGTTCGTTGATGTTCAACACCTGCACGCCCTGCAACTGCGCCACTTTATTCAGGTTGAAGTCGTTGGTGATGATCTTGCCCTCATACAGCTTGGCCAGTTCAATCAGCTTGAGATCGACTTCGCGCACGGCAGGAAAATCGTCTTCCACAATCTGAATCGTCAGCGTCGCCACTTTCTGCAGCCGCTGCAGAATGTCGAGACCGCGGCGTCCGCGATTGCGCTTAAGCGAATCCGCCGAATCGGCTACCAGCTGCAACTCGCGCAGCACGAACTGCGGCGTCACAATAATGCCGTCCAGAAATCCGGTCTCGGCAATATCGGCGATGCGCCCGTCGATAATCACGCTGGTGTCGAGAATCTTGTAGCTTTTCTTGCTCTGCTTCTCGCCGCCGAAAACTCCCCCCAGCGCCGCCAGGTTCAGCAGATCGCCCTTGTTCGCGCCCACAGCCAAGCCGACGTAGGCCATCAGCAGCATGACAAGAATCTGTAGAAAGCTCTGGGTATGGCCCGCTGGAATGCTGTTGCGGATGACCAGGGCAAACAGGTAGGCGCCACAAATTCCAAGGAAACTTCCAATGGCCGCCCCAATCAGCCGCTTCAGGCTGACCGTGCGCAGCTTCCATTCGAACAGGACGATCGCCGCCCCGATCAACGCCCCCACCCCCGCGTCAATATTGCGAGGCTGCCCGAAAGGCGCAATCACGAAGCAGGTAACCGCTACTACGATGACAAAAAGAAGACGTACAAAAATAAGATCCACGGTAAACCTCCGCGGATGCAGTTTGCCCCTATCCCCAAACTACCAGGCGATGCACCCGTGCCGCTTCCTCGCCGCCCCCGGCGGGAATCGGCCTTTCGCATGCAGGGCGCGCATGAATGAGAGGACTGCGAATCCACAAGCGTATAAATGTGCACCCCGTTCCAGCCTTGCAAGGGGCTCGGCCGGACCATCAATAATCCCAAATTCCAGCGATCAGCAAACCAACGATCAGTAATCCAACGCCAAGAGTATATACCGGTCGGTAAACAGTGGCAGGAAAAACTACCAAGCGGGGGGCGGGATCTGCTGCCCGCCCTTTTTGACCTCAATGCATCAAACTCCTAGCCTGCTGCAAAATCCTGCATCTTGACATCCGATACTGCCCGTGGGATGTTCACTGCCTCGGGCTAACTCCATCGGGCCGTGTTCACGGCTCCCACACCAAGGAGGGGGCACACATGCGAAATAGAAACCTTCCCATTGCACGAGCGGCCGCGTTGTCCATTTTCGCTGTAACCGTTATTTTGACGGGCATGCCTGCCTCCGCCCAACAAGAAAATGTGCTGCACAGCTTCAACATCAACGGTCGCGATGGCTACATCCCGTCGGCCAGCCTCATCCTAGACCCAGCCGGCAATCTTTACGGTACGACTCCGGTGGGGGGATTCGCTGAGGGCGGAATCGCCTTCAAGTTAGAACCCCAAACCGGCGGCGGCTGGGCGATAAAGATTCTGCACGCCTTCACGGGCCGCGGCACGGATGGTTCTAACCCCACCGCCAGCTTGATCTTCGATGCTGCCGGCAATCTCTACGGTACGACCAACCTGGCCGGCGCGTACGGAGTGGGCACTGTCTTCGAACTATCGCCCACTGCCAGCGGAGGTTGGACAGAGACGACGCTCTATGCCTTCGGCAACGGCAGTGACGGGCAGCGCCCCGCGTCCGCTCTGATCTTTGACCCTCAGGGCAATCTCTACGGCACGACCGAGCAGGGTGGCATCTATGGCCTGGGAACGGTCTTCGAGTTGTCACCCGCCGTGAGCGGAGGCTGGACGGAAACGGTGCTGCATTCCTTCGGCAACGGCACCGACGGCCAATATCCCGAAGCCTCTCTCATCTTCGACGCCGCCGGCAATCTGTACGGTACTACGACCGAAGGCGGTACCTACAAAAACGGCGCAGTTTTCAAGTTGACGCCCAACGCGGGCAGCTGGACCGAGAAGATTCTGCACAGCTTCAACCCCAACGGCATCGATGGAGATATTCCATTCGCTGGACTAGTAATGGATAAGACTGGCAACCTGTACGGCACCACCAACTATGGTGGCGCCTATGGATGCGGTGCCGTGTTTGAGTTGCCCAAATCGGGGGCTGAGAAGATTCTGCATAACTTCTCCGGCCCTCCCTACGACGGACAGAATCCCTACGCCGGAGTGACCTTCGATGCGTCCGGGAATCTCTATGGCACCACCACGAACGGCGGCGCCGCCCCGGCTGGCACCGTGTTCGAGATGACGCCCACGGGGAACGGCTGGATAGAAAAAATTGTCCACAGCTTCGGCACCAGCAATACCGACGGGAGCTTCCCCAACGCCAGCGTGACCTTCGACGCGTTCGGCAACCTGTACGGCACCACCTTCGATGGGGGCAGTCACCAGGACGGCACGGTGTTCGCGATTCGTCCTTGAATCTGGGTGCGCCATGAGTCTGGTACGCATGAATCTGGGTGCGCCAGCGCCCTGTGCGGTGAGGACGCACCGCAGGGCCAACAGAAGCTCGCAAAACTCGTCTCGTCATCCTGCTAAACTTTTCCGCATGAAAGCCCTGGTTCTCTCCAGCCTGTCAGGAATCGGCGCGCTAGCCGTCCAGGATTTTCCCGAACCCACCCCAAAGCCCGGCCAAACCCTGGTTCGAGTCACTGCCGGAGGTCTGAACTTCGCCGACCTGATGACCACTAAAGGCGGCTATCCCGGAACTCCCCCGCCCCCGCTGGTAGTCGGCCGCGAATTCGCCGGAGTCGAGCTTGCTGGAAATGGCGAGAGCACTGGACGCCGCGTCATGGGCTACGCGCAGTGGGCCGCCTTCGCCGAAAAAACCTCCGCGCCCGCCCACATGATTTGGCCCGTCCCCGATCATTGGACCGACGAACAAGCCGCCGCCTTCCCCGTCAACTACTTCACCGCCTACCTGGCCTACTGGCAAGCCGGCATGACGGTCCCGACGCGAGAATCGATAAATGCGGGTGCCCCATCCTTGTCGCGCCCTTTGCGACAAAGGTGGGATTCCCCGCCTGCCGAAAGCAAAGTCGAACGGACCGTCCCGCCGGGCGCAGTTCCGCAGCGCACTCCCCGCGTCCTAATCCACGCCGTCGCCGGAGGCGTCGGCACCGCCGCCGTCCAAATCGGCCGCCTGCTCGGCGTCGAAATGTACGGCACCTCGTCCTCCCCCGAAAAACTCACCCGCGTGCAAGCCCTCGGCCTGCAGCACGCCATCAACTACAAACAACACGACTATGAAGAAGTGGTAAAGAATCTCACCCACGGCGAAGGCGTCGACGCCGTCTTCGAAATGCTCGGCGGAGAGCACACCGCCAAAAGCACGCGCTGCCTGCGCGACTTCGGACGCGTCATCCAATACGGCACCGCCACCGGCAAGCAACCGCAACTAGACCTGCGCGCCATGTACGCGAAATCCGCCAGCGTCCAAGGCCTCTGGCTGACTTACCTGTCGCAGAAGCCCGAAATCATGCAACCCGCCTGGCAGCAACTCTCGGTCTGGATTGGAGACGGAAAGATTGGCGATGGGAAGACTGGAGACAGAAAGCTGACTCCGCAGATCGGCCACACCTTCCCCCTAGACCGCGCTGCCGAAGCCTACAAACTCCTGCAAGAAGGCAAAAATTACGGCAAGGTCGTCCTCAAAATCGCGTGATCCAAAATGTGGGGCGGACACTCCTGTCCGCCGCCGTTGACGTTGATCTTGCCTTTCGACCCCACCGTGTGAGCGCAGGCGCCGCCCCCCAGCACCGCCCCGTTAAACCCACGCCTTGTTATTCCGAGCCGCTCGCGGCCGCGGAACGCGGCGAAAGCGTGTCGAGGAACCTGCTGTTTCGCGCGTAGCGCCGCGCCGGGCAATGCACGCGAAGTCAAGCGGGTATCAAACGAAGTTCAACCGGTAAGCCCTTGAATACGTGGAAGGTGGGAGGGTACATCAACTCACTGCTAGTCGAGGCGACCGATTGAGGGCTACAAGAGCGAAGTTTGCGCTTCGCGGATGGCCGCCGCTAGCTGCTCAATGGACCATGCGATCTGGCTGGGCGTGATGACCGCCGGAGGCGCGAGAAGAAGATGGTCCCCCGAAATGCCGTTGACGCAGCCCTGCATGGGATAGACGAGCAAGCCGCGCTTCAGCGCAGCCGCAGCTACGCGTCCGGCGAAGTTCGCGGCGGGCGCGAAGGGCCGCTTCACGGCTTTGTCGGCCACGAACTCTACGGCCCAGAGCAGGCCGATGCCGCGGACATCTCCCACGGCGGTTTCATTGCGCAGCGTTTCGAGTGCTTGTTTGAACAGAGTGGCTGCCGTTCCCGCGTGGTTGGAATCGGCGGCCTCGATTAAGTTCTTCTCTCGCACATGCCGCAGCACGGCGCGTCCCGCTGCGAGCGAAATGGGGTGTGCGTTGTAAGTGAAGCCGTGCAGAAACGCGCCCGAACCTGCGGCAATGGCGTCGACGACTTTCTGGCTCGCGATAACAGCCCCGAGCGGCGCGTATCCGCTGGAGAGCCCTTTCGCCGTGACCAGAATATCCGGTCTCACATTCCAGTGTTCGACCGCAAAATTACGGCCGGTGCGGCCCATGCCGGTCATGACCTCGTCGGCAATGGTCAGCACGCCGTGTCTGCGGCAAATGTCGGCGACCGACTGCAGATATCCCGGCGGCGGAACCACCGCGCCCAGCGTGGCGCCGCTGACCGGCTCGAAAATGAATGCCGCGGCCTGGCCCTTGCTGCCCCCGTTGTTCAAAGCCTCGATCGCCTCTTCGAGTTCAGCCGCATATTGCTGGCCGCAGTTGCGGCAGCCGTCAGTGCAATCGAAAGCGCAGCGGTAGCAGTAGGGCATGCCCACACGCGCGAACTCTTTCACCATCGGCAAGTAGATTTCGCGGCGCCGCCTGTTGCCTGACACCGACAACGCCCCAAGCGTTGCGCCGTGATAGCTCTGCTGCCGGCTCAGAATCTGATACCGCGACGCCTGTCCGATTTCGACCTGATACTGGCGCGCGAGTTTCAGTGCTGTCTCAATCGATTCGGAACCACCGCAGGTAAAGTAGACGGCGCCGCCGCGAAAATGTTCTCCCGCGAACGCCAGCAATTGCTCAGCGTACTGTTCGGCGACCGGAGTGGTGAACTGGCTGGTGTGGACGAACTCAAGTTTCGCCGCCTGCTCGGCCATGGCCGCGGAAATTTCCAGCACGCCGTGCCCGATAAAGTTAACCGCGGCGGAACCGGCCAGGTCGAGATACTGTTTGCCGTCCGCGTCCCAGATGTAAACCCCTTCGCCGCGCACGGCCACAGGAAAATCTTTTCGAAAGGACCGGCGGAAGACCGCGGAGCGGGGCGGGATCGGCGTGGAGTCGGCCACGGTTGAATTATCGCATCAGCATTGTCGCAGCCGAAATTGTCGCAACAAAGGTCTCCGAATCGCGCACCCTCCTATGAACTCATTCAGACCGGCGCTCCAAACCAATTAAAATCTCGCAAATGGAACTCAAGGTGGTGTTCAGCGAAGATCCTGCGTTCGTTTTGAGCAGAGCTGGAGTTTTCCTTAGCTCGCAGCCGGTTCGCCACAATCTGGTTCTCTCCATCCTGCACGCGCGCGTTGCACAAGGCGATCCGGGCCGCTATTGGATGGCAATTCAGCGGGAAAACGTGGTTGGCCTTGTACTGCAGTCGCCCCTGACATTCCCGGCGACGCTGACGCCGATGGAACCGCCGGTAGCGGCGACAATGGCCGACGCGATTGCGGATGCGGGCGTCTCTCTGCCAGGAGTCAACGGTGAGGCGGCGACAGCGGCGATTTTCTCGGGCCAATGGAGTGAGCGTTCCAAATCGGCAGCCACGCCTTTCCAGGGGAACCGGCTTTATGAACTTCTGGAGATCGGAGAAGTTCCCAATATCGAAGGCACGTTGCGGCAGGCAGATCCGGAAGATCGCAGCTTGATGATTCTCTGGACCCGCACGTTCCAGCATGAAATTGGTGAGTCTGCCGACGATACCGAACTGCGTGTGGATCGAGGGCTCGCGTCCAGACAACTGTGGCTGTGGGATCAAAACGGAGAAACGGTCTCAATGGCTGTTGCCCGCGAGCCGGCAGATGGAGTGGTCCGCCTGTCAGGCGTCTACACGCCCCCTGAAAAACGGAAACATGGCTACGCGGCGGCGTGCGTTCACGCTCTTTCGAGACGGCTGCGTGATGCTGGATATCGCTGCATCCTCTACACTGACTTGGCGAACCCCACATCAAATTCCATCTACCGGCGGATTGGATATCGGGCTGTCGCAGAAGCTCTCCGCTATCGCTTTGAGTAATGTACAAGCGAAACGCATCGCAGCTAAGCCGATAAGTGATGCATCGTCGGCTGACCGGAAGCCATCGCAACCAGTGAACAGGTATCGCTCACCGGTAGTAGATAGGGCATCTCTCAAGCGAGCGCCGCGAAGTTGGCGGCTACGCGGCCGCCGAATGTCCCACCTTTTGAGCCTCCGGAACATCTAAATACTTAGGATATTTACTTGATTGCACGGCAGGTTTTCGATCAAGGTTTCTTTGGAAAGATTCAAGGATAAGGAGCGACCATGAACAAATATGGTTTTATGGCGAACGCAGTATTGGGTCTGGCGGTTTTTATGTGCGGAGGCGCAAGCCTTTCGGCACAACAGGCTCCGGCCGCTACCGGAGTTCCGGTACACATGGTGGTCACAGTTGAGCCGCACCACGGGGCCGACGTGCCGGAGGTCAACCGCGAGGATGTCATGGTGTTTGAAGGGAAATCCCGCGACATGGTAACAGAATGGGTTCCCGCGCAAGGCGACCGCGCGGCTCTTGAACTCTTCGTTCTGCTCGATGACGGATCCAGCGACAGTCTGGGCAATCAACTGAAAGACATTGCACAGTTCATCAATGCACAGCCGGACTCCGCAAAAATCGGCGTTGCCTACATGCAAAACGGCGTCGCCAAGATCGTGCAGGATTTGACCAGCGATCATGCCCAGGCCGCGAAGGCGCTGCGCCTCCCGATGGGAATGCGCGGCACCAATGGCAGCCCGTATTTTGCGCTGAGCGACCTGATCAAACGCTGGCCGCAAAGCACGGCGCGCCGCGAGATTCTGATGGCCACGGATGGAGTCGATCTGTATTACGGCAGCCGTGACTTGTCGGACCCCTATGTGGCCGAGGCCATCGATGATGCCCAGCGCGCCGGCATTGTGGTTTCTGCAATCTATACGCCGGGCGTTGGCCATTTCGGTCACAGCTACTGGCAGACCTATTGGGGCCAGCTTTATCTGGCGCAGCTGGCGGACAAAACTGGCGGCGAAGCCTACGACATCGGGTTCACTGGGTCGCCAGTCTCTTTTGTACCTTACCTCGACGACGTCACGCACCGGCTGAACCACCAGTATCTGCTGACGTTTCTGGCCGCGCCCCCGAAGAAGGCAGGATGGCAGTCGATCAAACTCCGGAGCGAAGTGTCGAGAGTGGATTTGGTTTCGGCAGACAAGGTCTACGTGTCGCCGGAAGGGAAGTGACCAACTAAAAACAAAAGTAGCCGACAGAGACGTGTCCGATCCGCAACTGTTTGCTGACTTGAGATTCCGATAAGATTGGACACTCTGATTCGAGTGTTCCGGCTCGGACACCACATCGGGTCTCAATGACGAAACTGCTGCGCTTCTTCCGGCCATCGCACCAGCACACGGCCTTCTCCGCGACGTTGCTGCTGATTTCGGCGGTCATGGCATCGCGCGTGATCGGCTATGCCCGGGACGCCTACATCGCCTGGGCCTACGGCGCGGGCGGAGCCACCGACGCTTACGTGGCCGCCTTCACGCTGCCGGATTTCCTCAACTACATTGTGGCCGGGGGCGCGGCTTCCATCACGTTCATTTCGATATACACGCGCTTTCTGGCGGAGAAGCGCGAGGCCGATGCCCAGAAAACATTTTCCATCATCATCACCGTGATGACCGCGGTGATGATCGCAGGAACGATTCTGACGGAAATTTTCGCGCCACAGTTTGTGCGCTGGTTTGTGAGGGGATTTTCACCGGACAAGGTCGATCTGTGCGTTCACCTCACCCGGATTCTGCTGCCCGCGCAGATTTTCTTTTATGTGGGCGGAGTGGTTTCGGCGGTGCTGCTCTCGCACCGGCTTTTTCTTTTTCCGGCGTTTGGGCCGCTGATTTACAACGTGTTCATCATTCTGGGCGGCGTGCTGGGCGGGCGGCACTTCGGGATTGCTTCCCTGGCCTACGGAGCTCTTGCGGGCAGCATTGCCGGTCCGTTTCTGGCCAGCGTAATCGGTGCGGCGCGCATCGGCACCGGATACAAGCCGTCGTTCGATGTAATGAACCCGGCGTTTCGCGAGTGGGTGAAATTATCGGTTCCGCTAATGCTGGGCGTATCGCTGGTGACCGCAGACGACTGGATTCTGCGCCACTACGCGGCCAGCGGCGTGGGCGACATTACGCGGCTCACCTTTGCCAAGCGTCTGTTCGCGGTGCCGATCGCGGTGCTGGGGCAGGCCACGGGACAGGCATCTCTGCCATTTTTTGCCCGGCTGTTCAATGAGAAGAAGTTGAAAGAATTCGCCGCAACCGTGAACGATTCCGTGTACCGGGTGTCGGCGGCCGCTTTACTGGCGACCGGGTGGATGATGGTGGCAGCGCTTCCACTGATCGATCTGGTGTACCGGCGGGGAAAATTTCTCTTCGCCGACACGCAGACCAGCGCGGTTTATTTTTTCTGGTTTTCGCTCTCGCTGGTGCTGTGGTCGGCGCAGGGGCTCTACGCGCGAGCATTTTACGCAGCCGGAGATACGCTCACTCCGATGGTCGCGGTCAGCGTGATTACGCTCGCGTCGTTGCCGGTGTATTCCATCCTGTTTCATGCCTTCGGAGTCGTAGGGCTGGCGTGGGCCTCCGATATTGGGATTGGATTGAATCTGCTGGCGCTGGCCGGATTGCTGCACTACCGGAAACTCGTCTCGCTCGGCGAGTTGCGCTGGCGAGAATTAGCGAAAGCGACGGTGGTGGCGGCGGTGGCAGGAGGGATCAGCTTTGAAGTCGCGAAGGTCGTGCCGCTGGCAACTTCTGGCCGCGGCAGTCGCGTGGCCGATCTAACGCAGCTGGCGCTGGTGTCCTTGACGTGGGCAGCGGCCGTAGCGGCAGGCTTGTGGCTGCTGCGTTCAGAGCTTCCGGGAGACTTGCGCCGCCGCAAGGGGGCAGTCTATCCGGCCGTAGCTCAGGGTGAGACAAAAGAGATTTTGGGTGCGGGGCGGGAACCCTAAAGGGATCGCTTTGTCCTAGTAGCGTCGGCATCCTGCCGGCTGTCGCGTGGGCGTCGTGCCCACGCCACCGCTCTGCCAATTCCGAAGTCGCCCTGCTTGAGGATTTGAGTTGCATCCTAAACCGACTAGTTGGTAGACTAGTTGCATGAAAACAGTAGGCGCGTTTGAAGCCAAAACGCACTTGAACGAGCTGCTGCGCCAGGTTTCGCAGGGAGAGACCATCCGCATCACGCGCCGCGGGATCCCCGTAGCCAATCTCGTTCCACCTGAGGATGGAGAGCACAAAGACTTAAAACAGATCGTGCGCGATATCCGGGAGATTCGGAAAGGAGCCAACCTGCGAGGTCTGACGATTCGCAAGTTGATCGATGAAGGCCGCCGTTACTAAGCGCCTGGTGCTCGACGCTTCGGTGACCCTGGCATGGTGCTTTCCGGATGAAAGCACGCCTTACACCGAAGGCGTACTCGATCTGTTGGCAACAGGAGCCGAGGCCGCGACTCCGGCCATCTGGCCCTTTGAAGTGGCGAACGCCTTGCTGGTGGCCGAACGGCGCAAGCGCATCACGACCGCGCAAGTTGCATCGATGTTGCAGCGCATCGCCAGCCTCCCAATCACCGTGGATCCCATCCGAGTGGATCGTGCCTTCGGGCAAATCCTGGCGGCTGCGCGTGAGCAGAAGCTCACCGAATATGACGCCGCCTATCTCGAACTCGCGATGCGCGAAGGCTTGCCGCTAGCTACCCTCGATGACCAACTAAGGCAGGGCGCACGGAGCGCGGGCGCTGCTTTGGTGAGAATCTGAAATGGTTCCTGTAGCTGCGCTATACTTTTCAACGCGATCAACTTTCCGGAGCAGATGAATGACCACCGCTGCGAAGCCGGTTCCCATACAGAAGCTTGTCGAAGGCTTGCGGCAACTGCCCGAGTCCGCCTTCGGCCCGACCGAACCAGTTCGCCGCTTTCTGCAGGACACGCCGGTTGACGCCGACTCGCTCGCTCCTTACCTGCACTGGGACCGGCAGCATTACACGCGCAATCTCATCGACCGCACTCCGCTGTACGAATTGATGGCCATTTGCTGGGAGGTTGGCCAGGTCAGTTCGGTGCACAATCATCGCGACCAGAATTGCTGGATGGCGGTTCCCATCGGGCGCTTGCACGTGGAAAACTTTCACCTCGTTCATCAGGACCTGCAGGGCGGGAGCTGCCGCCTCGAACCCGCCGACACGGTCGAGATGAACATCGCGCATCCGTGCGCGGTCGATCCCGCCGATCCGGTCCATCGCGTGGTGAATCCTCGCGAATTCAACCAGCGCGCGGTCAGCTTGCACGTCTATTCGCGGCCTTTCGATACCTGCGTGGTGTACTCGCCCGAACAGGGAACCTGCGGAGAAATTCAGCTCCACTTCAACACCGAATACGGAAAGACGATCGACGGAAAAACGATCCAGGGAAAGTCGCTCCATGAAAAGAATGAGGGGCGCTGATCGCGATGCCGCACCGCAGATATATTGCCGTCCTGATCGCGATTTTCTTTCTGGCCGTTGAAGCTTGCACGAAACAGCCGCCCCCGCCGCCAGTAACGGCCGCGGCTCCGCATCGCGCTGCGCCTTCGCCGGTTGGAACAACTCAAACCGTTCTGCAGAAAACCTTCAACCTGAAAGACTCGGCCACATTCCCCTTCGAGATTCCCGCCGACGCCGTCCAGCCGCATCTGCACGGGATCTTCGAATCGTTCACCGGCCAGGCGCACGCGGCGTCCGACGATAGCGCGAACATCGACTTCCTCGTCCTGAACGAGGAGCAGCAGACGGCCGCCGAGAACAACCGCGCCAGCGAAGCAATGTTCTCCGTGGAAGCGTCCCACAACCAAGCGGTCAATCTCGACCTGCCCCCTTCCATGAATCACTCTGCGAAGTACTACCTGGTCTTCCGCAACCCAGACGCCAAGACCAGCAAAGTGGTGGAAGCCAACTTCCATGTGGATTTCTAGCGCCCGTCTATCCGCGGCCCTACGATACCTGCGTGGCGTACTCGCCGAATACGGCAAACCGAAGTAACTCCGCCGATCCGTCAAGACCTACCCTGTCCGCATGCTTCTGGCTATTATTTTTTCTGAGGAGCGGAGTGTTTATGAAGCGGTTGTTCAGTTGGCTGGTGACGGGTTTCGTTTTAGTCGTAATGGGTTCTTACGGGTCGACGCACTGGCGCCAGATAGCGAATGCAGTGGCCACTCCGGCAGGACCGCAGGGCGAAACGGAAAAGACCTATGAGGAAGTGCGCGAGGCGCAGAGCATAGTAGGGATCGCCGGACCGCTCACCAACCATGTGGCGCATCAGGAGCAACCCAAGGTTGAAACGGTCCGAGGAACTACCCATCAGGCAACGGCCCTCGATCACGTAGAAGGATCGGTGGTGGGCACCAGCAGCGCAATTCTGCACTCGACATTTGCAGTGAAGAGCACGGTGAATCTGCCGTTTGAAGTCCCGGCCCATGCTGCCAATCCGCAACTGCGGGGAGTTTACCGGTCGTTCGTGAAGCAGGCAGGCAACAAGGGCGAAACGGAACCGAGCGAAGCGGCGAATGTGGAATTTCTGGTATTGAATGAGAAACAGTACGCTGAGTTTCTCAAAGGACGCGACAGCGAGGCGATCTTTTCCGCCGAGGACGCTCACGACCAGGAAGTGACCACCGGCTTGCCGCCAACCATCAATCAGCCGGCCAAATACTATTTGGTCTTCCGCAACAGCGCGCACGAGACCGGCGAGAAGCTCGTCCAGGCGGACTTTCACATCGACTTCTAGCAGCCAGCCTTGTCGCGGCGCTAAAGCGCCGCTCTCCCACGTCGCGCCATCTGCACGGCTGCTAAACTAGGCGAGTTGCCCCCTCGCAAGAAATCATCGGAACCGGCCTCGCCAGCAGCGTCCTCTGTCGGCAGAACCACGGACGTCAAAGCCGCCACGTCTCAGGATGCGTCTGGACTCACCCGCAACACGCCCGGCCGCGTCTATCTCATCGACACCATGTCGTTCATCTTCCGCGCCTACCACGCTATGGCGCGGCAGCGGCCCATGACGACCAAAACCGGCCTGCCGACCGCAGCGATTTATGTGTTCGTGAACATGCTGCGCAAATTGCGCGAGGATTTTTCTCCCGAGTATCTGGCCGCCGTATTCGACGTTGCCGGGCCCACCTTCCGCGACGAGCAAGCCGAGGCCGTCACCAGCATCAAGAAATTCGACATCAAGACGCAGACTTTCACCGAGGTGGAATACAAAGGCTACAAAGCCAACCGCTCGGCCATGCCGGAAGATCTGGTGCAGCAGGTTCCCTACATTCGGCGGGCGCTGGAGGCCTATCGCATTCCGATTCTCGAAGTCGTCCGCTTCGAGGCCGACGATGTGATTGGCACACTGGCCCGAAAAGCGGCTGAGGCATCGCATCCCGTGTACGTCGTTTCCAGCGACAAGGACATGATGCAACTGGTGAACGACCAGGTGCAGATACTGAATCCGCCAAAGGACAACCTGATCTGCGATGCCGCGAAGGTAGAAGAAATTCTGGGCGTTCCTCCCGAACGTGTAGTCGACGTGATGGCCTTGCGCGGCGACGCAATCGACAACATTCCCGGAGCGCCCGGTATCGGCGACAAAGGATCGGTGGAAATCATCAAGCGCTTCGGCACGGTCGAGCAGGCGCTGGAGCACGCCGCCGAAGTCGAAAAGAAAACCTACCGCGAGTCGCTGCTAAACAATCGTGAGGCGATTCTGTTCAGCAAGAGCATGGCGACCATCGACACCAATGTTCCCATTGAACTCGACGTTGAAGCCATGCGTGCCGGAGACCCCAACGTTGACGACCTGCGCGCGCTCTTTACGGAGCTCGAATTTACTTCTCTGTTGAAAGAGCTGCTCCCGGTGGTCGAGGTAAGCGCGACGCATTACACCGAGGCGCAGTCAGCCGCGGACGTCGAAAGTGTAGTCAACGCGGTGGGCACCGCTACACTCGCGGTCGCAGTCGAGCAGGAATCGCGCGCCGTCGCCGGAGAGGAGGAAATCGAAGAGCAGCCGCAGGACATGCAAATGTTTCTTGTGGGCGCGGGCGACTCGCCCGCGCAGCCCGAATCCCCGGCGCAACGGATCGCGATTTCTGCCGCTGCAGGAGGGGCCACGATCGTGAAACTCGACTCCGCGGACGCTGCCGAAAAACTGCGATCTGCTCTGACGAACGCCAGCCTTCCGAAGGCCGTGCACGACTACAAAGCAGCGATCCACACGCTCACTCCGCTCGGGATCACGCTTGCCGGCGTGCGCCACGATCCCATGCTGTATTCCTATCTGCTCGATCCCACGTACTCGTCGCATCGACTGGCGGATGTGGCGCTGCGCCGTTTCAACCTGAAGCTCGCCGAAGAACTGGCCGAGTCCGCCGACATTACCGGACGGCTGGCGGCCGCTCTACGCAGCGAAGTCGAGCAGGCGGCCCTGAGCAAACTGTACGAGGAAATGGATCTTCCGCTGGTGCCGGTGCTGGCGCGCATGGAACAGGCCGGAGTGAAAATCGACACGGCTGCACTCGCGAAAATTTCGGCCGAACTGGAGCGCGAGATCGCCGCCAAAGCCAAAGAAATTTACGAAGTAGCCGGAATGGAATTCAACGTCGGCTCACCCAAGCAACTAGGCGACGTTCTTTTCAACCGCATGAATCTGCCCAAGCCGGTGAAATACGGCAAGGGACGCACCATATCGACCGCCGTCGATGTCCTCGAAGAGCTCGCCGAGAATCATTCCATCGCGCGCATGGTGCTCGATTACCGGCAACTTACCAAGCTCAAATCAACATATGTCGACGCCCTGCCCGCGCTGATTAATCCCGCGACGGGACGCCTGCACACAACGTTCGGCCAAACCGGAACCGCCACCGGACGCCTGTCTTCCGCGAATCCAAATTTGCAAAATATTCCGATCCGCACCGAACTCGGACGCGGCATCCGCGCCGCTTTCATTGCCGAGCCCGGCCATGTGCTGCTAACCGCCGACTATTCACAAATCGAACTGCGCCTGCTGGCGCACTTTTCGCGTGACCCGCTGCTAGTCGAAGCCTACCGCCGCGGCGACGACATCCACACCCTCACCGCTTCGCAAGTGTTTGGCGTGCCGCCCCTCATGGTCACGCCTGACCATCGCCGCCAGGCCAAAGTTGTGAACTTCGGCATCGTCTATGGCCTCTCTGCCTTCGGACTCTCGCAGCAACTCGGCATCGAGCCCAGCGAAGCCAAGCAGTTCATCGCGGCCTATTTTGAAAAATACAGCGGCGTGCGCGCCTTCATCGACAAAACTTTAGAAGAAGCGCGCCGTGACATGAAAGTGCGAACGCTCTTCGGCCGTGTCCGCCCCATCCCCGACATCAACAGTAAAAACGCCAATCAGCGCGGCTTCGCCGAGCGCACCGCCGTGAACACTCCGCTGCAAGGCACCGCCGCCGACCTGATCAAGATCGCCATGATCCGCATCGACGCCGCGCTGCGCGAGCGCGGCCTGAAGTCCAGAATGACGTTGCAGGTGCACGATGAACTAGTATTTGAAGCTCCCGAGAACGAGGTGGAAACCCTGCAGCCTCTGGTGCGCGAGCACATGGAGAAAGCGCACACGCTGATCGTGCCGCTGCAGGTCGACATGGGCGTAGGCCCGAACTGGCGAGATCTGGAGTGAGATTGGCGGATGTATGATCTGATCGGGATCGTTGTGTTCATGGCGCTCGTTGTCGGGGTTGCCGCCGGAATCTTATTCGTGCTCGACCGCTTGACCCTACGGCGCGGGCTCTCCCAAGAAGAACGTCGAGCATCTGTTGAGAAACGTACTCAGCGTTGGCACCGAGCGTGGTTAATTTTCTATCTCTCGTGCGCGGTTATCGCGTTGGTAGTAAATGGGCTCAATCTCGGGCATGAGAGTTTGCGATCGAGGATTGGCTGGAGCGTGCCTGCCGCGGTTGTCGTGATCCTGTTCCTGCTCTCGAAGGATAAGGATGATGATCATGAGAACGAGGGTTAGATGGGAAGCGCTATTTTCACACTCCGGAAATGTCGAAGGTGATTGTCTGGTGTAGAATTGCTCAGTAACCCCATCCGCTGCAAGCTGGCGGAATCCTTCCTCGTCGGGACGTGGCTCAGCCTGGTAGAGCACTCGCTTGGGGTGCGAGGGGTCGGCAGTTCAAATCTGCCCGTCCCGACCAATTTTCTTAAGGTCTCAGCCAAAGCAGCTGTGCCACTCTGTCTGCCGCGTCATCAGTTCACTCGGCCGCTTCCATCTCCTCCGCAATCGCCAGCATTTTGGTGATGCTGTTCCAGTTGCGCGCGGTCCCGGTCACCTTCGTGATCTTCTCGACTTTCGACCACGGGAGTTTGGACCGGCCGGCGCCGTTGGGGAAGTAGATGTAGAGTTCGCGGCCTTTCAGATGCAATTCCTCGGGATAGTCCTTGAAGCTAGCGAGAGTAGCGCGGGTTTCCGGTGCGGGATCGGCGGCCAGAAAGGTTACCAGAATTTTGCCCGGCTCCAGGTCGCGACCGGCGAACGGGCTGGCGGCGATCGCGCTTCTCATTTCGTCCGAGGTGCGGAGGATGACTTCGGGGCGGAAACCAAATTTGCCTTCGATCGCGTTCTGGATTTTCTTCGCAAGAGCAGCGGAGTTTTTTTCGTTCGCGCGTACGCTGGTGCGGAAGATGACGTTGCCGCTTTGCACGTAGGTACGTGCATCGTCCAGCTTGAGCGATGCGTAGAGGGCGCGCAGGGCGTCCATCTTGATTTTGTTGTGGCCGCCAAGGTTGACGCCGCGAAGCATGGAGATGATTACAGGCATGACAGGGGCAGTATACCCGTGCCGCAGGGATGACCTACCGAGTATATGGAACCAAAAGAATCACTTTGACTTCGACCGTGAGCGCCCGGAGAATTAGTAAAACTCTGCAAGAGATCTGGCCACGTGGTTCTTTCCAGGTTTTACGGCTCATCACTTAGGACCTCGGGTCCGGGGAGAAGTGCTATGTCGGGACAAGTGGTTTTGTATTTCGAAGATCAGGCGGACGCTTTGCGATTCGCGCTGGCGGCGGGTTCGGTGATGGCCGGGGAGGGTGCGAAGTTCTCAAGCGATCTGCTGGAAGAAACGGCACGGGTCACACGCATCCGGCTGGACGCGGTGAATGCCGGGAGTTCGAAGAAGGCCAGTCCGGCGCGCGCGGCGTGAAGTTGGCTGGTTGATTTCTCAACGTGGCGTTACGCCGTGCCCGCGTTCGTGAAGGCTTCGAGCGCGTCGGAAAGCGTAGGGAACATCAGAAAAATTTGCTCGACCCGGGTGATCTCGAAGACCTTGAGCACGCGTTTGTTCACGCCGGTCAGAGCCATCCTGCGGCCGGCCTTGGTGCAGGTAGTGCAGGCGCTGACCAGCGACCCCAAGCCGGAAGAATCAAGATACGGCACGCCGGTAAAATCCAAAATCATAGTAGGAGCGTCCTCCCGCCGGACCGCATTGAGAAACGGAGACACGTTCTCCATAGTCAACGGGCCGCGGAAGCTCAGCACTCCCCGATCCAGACGTTCGATCTCGAACGGTTCCGACGCCATAGCGCAGCGATTCTAGGCTAGATGGCAAGCTCGATTCAAGTGGATGAAGTTCAGGTAGGTGAAGTTCAAGTGGACGAAGTTCAAATAGACGAATGTCCCAGCAGATGAAGCCCTGAGCGCAGTCGAAGGATCTCCCGCTTAACCAGCCTGACGCGTAAGCCAACTAGCACCACTATCAAGATTCAAATGGAAAACAATGTTCAAGCGGACCAACGTCAGGTAATAACTCCAACCGGAATGAACGCCAGCGAATCTCAAACCGCACCACTCCCCTTCCGCAAATGAATCGACCCATCGCCCGTGCGGATCACCAGCGGGCTCCCGCCGCCGTTGAGCTTGCCGTGAATTTCGCCTTCGCGAATCTTGCCTTCAGTGGTGACAGGCATATCGAGATCGATATGGCCATCACTGGTGTGCAGGTCAACGTCCGCCGCCAGTTCTCCCGGGATTTCGAGCGAAACGTTGCCGTCGCCGGTCTCTAGCCGCCAGCCCGCGGTCAGCGTGGATCCAGCCCCGGCGCGCACTTCAACGTGGCCATCGCCCGTCTTGAGCTCGAGTTCATCAAAGCGCCCGTGGGCGTTAATGTGCCCGTCGCCCGTCTCGGCGTGCAGCTTGCCGTCGACGCCTTCCAGGTTTTCCGAACCATCGCCGCTATGCAGCTCCATCTCGCCTTTGAATCCCGCGAGATCGATCTTGCCGTCACCCGTGCGCAGGTCCACCTTGCCCTCGCGCGGCATCTGGATAATGATGTCCACGTGATGATTGCTCCATCCGATCGTAATGTCGTGGTGCGGGTAACGCACATCAATCTCGACCGCATCGCCATTCTGATGCTCTTCGACGCGGATGCCGCCTTCGCCGATCTTGTAGCGCTCGGTAACAACCTTGGCTTCAATCGTATTCTGGTCCCAGGTGGTAACCCGGATGTTGGCATCGGACGTCTCGATCCGCAATTCGGGCTTGCCGCTCAAGTTATAAGTCTTCGACCATTCGTCGGCGCGAGCGGTTTCCGCAGAGAGCACAGAAATAACAGCAACGGCCAGAACAGCCAGCAACAGGCCCTTCACGGCAGCAAGTTTCATAAGATCCTCCGGCGGGCACACCCGCGCCCAGCCTCTTAGACGTGATTACGGACGATCGGTGAGTTCGGTTCCATCGCAAAAGAATAATAAAGAAGGCCGAGCGTCCTCGGGTTCCGGCAGATGTTCCGACAGACGCCTCGACAAACCTCCCAACATACGCCATGCGAATAGAGCAGCACCGCACTGACGGCAAACGCCCCGGCTGAGCTTGCCCTGAGCGAAGCAGAACGGGCGCAGCCCGGCAGCAACCTCGCTACCACTGATTCACGCAGATTCAACGGATTTCTCTTACCCGTTTTAAAATCCGCGTAGATCCGCGTGTATCCGCGGAAATGAAGTTCCTGCCAATGCATGCGGCGCCCGTCGCTCCCAGCGCTACAATATCCGCGTGCCCAACCGCACTCCCCAGCACGACGACGACCCAAAACATCGCCGCCACGCCGTCTACGCGTCGGAGACTACCGGCCTGCTGCTGATCGCGTTCGTCCTGCTGGTCCTCACCCTGCTTCGCTACTGGCGCTACATTCACTGGAGCCTGCGCTGAGCTTCGCACCTTGAACTTAGGCCCAATCCATCCCGAAAAAAATCCCGAGGACCATTCCGAGGCCCAGCGCGCGATTGTCGTTCCCCAACCGCTTCTGGTTGTGATCCTCGGCCCCACGGCCAGTGGAAAGACGGCATTGTCTCTCGCGCTCGCGGAGAAGTTCAACGGAGAAATCGTCAACTGCGATTCGGTCGCGATGTACCGAGAGTTCGATATCGGCACCGCCAAGCCCAGCACCGAAGAACGCGCTCGCGCCCCGCACCATCTTTTCGATTGCGTCGATCCCACGCACTACATGACGGCCGGCGAATACGCCCGCCAGGCCCGCCAAGTGCTCGCGGAAGTCAACCAGCGCCAACTCTTGCCCATCGTGGTCGGCGGCACCGGCCTATATTTGCGCGCGTTACTCGAGGGACTCTTTCCCGGCCCGCAGCGCTCGGAAGAATTGCGCGAGCGCTTGCGCGAGCGCGCGGCTCGCCGCGGCTCCGATCATCTGCACAAAGTTCTCCGCCGTCTCGACCCCGCAGCCGCCGAGAAAGTTCACGCCAACGATACGCCCAAGCTCATTCGCGCCATTGAGGTCTGCCTGGCATCGCGAAACAAGATGTCCGAACTCTGGCAGCAGGGGCGCGATCCGCTACAGGGCTTCCGCATCCTGCGCCTAGGCATCGATCCCGACCGCGCCCCGCTCTACGACCGCATCAACCAGCGCGCCCAAAGAATGTTCGAAACCGGACTGATCGAAGAGACGAAGTCCCTGCATGAAAAATACGGCGCGACCGCTCGGCCACTGGCGTCTCTCGGATATAAACAGGCGATTCAACTCCTGCGCGGAGAACTCACCCGCGAACAGGCCATCCAGTCCGCGCAACAGGCCCACCGCAACTACGCCAAACGCCAGATGACCTGGTTCCGCCGCGAGCCGGAAGTGCAATGGCTGAACGGTTTCGGGGATGATCCCCTGATCCAGCAGACAGCCGCGATGGTGGTGTCTACCAAGGGTTAGAGGAGGCCCAAACCTAACGCCCAAGACCCAAGGCCCCTCTTCTGCTATCGTTTCCGCATGCCCCGAATTTTCCTCGTCATACTTCTTGCCCTGACGCTAGCCCTGCCAACATTCGCCAAAGACAAAGATAAAGAGAAGACCAAACCCGCTCCCGCCACCACCTCCCGCGGCGACCGCTGGGCCGAGCGCACCCTCCGCAAACTCACCGTCGAAGAAAAAGTCGGCCAGGTCTTCATGATCTGGTGCCGCGCCAGCTTCCTCAACGTGGAGAGCCCCGAGTACCTCGATTGGCTCGATTCCATGCGGAAATATCACGTGGGCTCGTTCGCCATGTCAGTCCACGTCGATGGCCCATTCCTTCTCCGCACCGAGCCCTACGAAGCCGCCGAATTGCTCAACCGCTTGCAACGCGAATCCAAGCTGCCGCTCCTCTTCGCCGCCGACTTCGAACGCGGCGTCTCCACGCGCCTGCTGGGCACCACAAATTTCCCACACGCCATGGCCTTCGGCGCCGACGGCAACCTCGAGGACGCCGAGACTTTCGGCCGCATCACCGCCCAGGAATCCCGCGCCATCGGCGTGCACTGGAATTTCTTCCCCGACGCCGACGTGAACTCCAACCCCGCCAACCCCATCATCAACACGCGCTCCTTCGGCGAAGACCCCAAACAAGTCGGCGATCTGGTCACCGCCTACATCAAAGGCGCGCACGAGGCCAGAATGCTGACCACGGTGAAACATTTCCCCGGCCACGGCGACACCGCCACCGACTCGCATCTCGGAGTCGCCAGCGTCAACGGCGACCGCGCTCACCTCGATTCCATCGAGCTTCCGCCCTTCCGCCAGGCCATCGCCGCCGGCGTCGACTCGGTCATGGTGGCGCACGTCACCGTCCCCGCGCTCGATCCCGACCCCAATCATGTGGCCACAATTTCCCCCACAGTCGTCACCGATCTGCTCGAAAACCAACTCGGATTCAAAGGCCTCATCGTGACCGACGCCCTCGACATGGCGGGCCTGACCCATCTTTTCGCCAACGACATCGGCCGCTCCGCCGTCGAGGCCTTCAAAGCCGGCAACGATCTGCTGCTCATCCCCGCCGACCTGGGCGCGTCCTATCAAGCCATGCTGAAAGCCGTCCGTTCCGGCGAGATTTCGCGCGAACGTCTCGACCACTCCGTTCTCAAGCTCCTGAAAATAAAAGGACGTCTCAACCTTCAGGAGAAACGCACGGTCGATCTCACCATGATCGCCACCACCGTCGGCAAGCCCGAAAACCTGGCCTTCGGCCAGCAGGTGGCCGACTCCGCCATCACCCTGGTGCGCGACAACGGCAAAGTGCTCCCCCTGAAATCCAAGGGAACCGCCAAGGCCGGACTTCCGTATACCACCAGAGAGGAGACGCATAACCAGGTGGTCGCCGTCCTGTTTAGTGACGACGTGCGCACCGATTCCGGACGCGCCTTCGGACGCGAGTTCCGCACTCGCATTCCCGACGCGCGCGTGCTTTATGTGGATCCCCGCATCGCCGCCGGCATGAGCGACGAAGTTTTGAAAGCAGTCGACGAGGCGCAAACCGTGGTCGCAGCAGTCTACGTGATTCCAACGGCAGGCAAAGTCGGCAACTCGGTGGCCATGGCCGACGCCACCGGCACGCTGCTGCAGCAGTTGCTCGATCACGCCGCGGAAAAAACTGCCATCGTCGCCATGGGCAATCCGTATCTGGCCAGCGATTTCCCCAAGATCGAAAATTACATGTGCACATTTTCCAACGCGACGGTTTCCGAAGTAGCCGCCATCAAAGCACTCTTCGGCGAGATTCCCATTCGCGGCCATCTCCCCGTCAGCATTCCAAATATTGCCCAGCGCGGCGCCGGACTCGAACGCCCGGCGCAAGTCGCCACTGGAGGGCCTCAACATGCGCAAAACTAATTTTCAAACGATCTGCTTTCAATCCGTCAGCAAGTTCGCACTAGTATTCGTAACTATCGCCGCGCTGCTGCCCGCCTGCAGCGTGAACGTAAAGAAAGAACAGAACGGAGAAGACAAACAGGTCGACATCAGCACGCCCGTCGGCGGCATTCACGTCAGCAAAGGCGCCAACGCGGCTGACGTGGGCCTCGCAGTCTATCCCGGCGCGCGTCTGAAACAAAAAGATCACGACGGCAGCGACAAGAGCGCCAACGTGAATATTTCCGGATTCGGTTTCGGGCTGAAAGTCGTCGCGCTCGAATATGAATCCGACGACTCGCCCGCCAAGCTCATCGCCTTCTACCGGGACCAGCTCAAGAAATACGGCAACAACGTGCTCGAGTGCCACACCACTCACCTCGATGTCAACACCGACATGAAGGGCGAGGACAGCACCTCTCATGAACTGACCTGCGAGGGAGCGAGCGGCAGCGATGTCGAGCTGAAAGTTGGCACCAAAGAAAACCAGCACATCGTCGCAGTTGAACCCGATGGCAAAGGCTCCAGCTTCTCGCTGGTATATGTCCGCACCCACGGCAAAGACGCGGAGATTTAGGTGGTGGCTAATTCCAAAATTGATACAGCCCGATGTCATCCTGAGCGCGGCGACAGCCGGGCGAGGGACCGTACGCCAAACGATGCTGTCGATGCCGCGGATGGGATTGCCCGCAATTCATGCAGTGCAGGCGCTCCTCGCATTAGTACAACCGAAGTCTGAGTTTCGTAAGGTCCCTCCGGGATGACCTCGATTTTGCACGGAACCACTACCGAAAGCTAGCTTCATCAAGGAGTACACCATGTTTCGTCACCTGACGTTCGCACTCGCACTATCCGCAGCTCTAACGCTTCCCGTTCTCGCGCAGGATTCCAACTCGCAAGACAAACCCTTTGACGTTCGCAGCTCGCTCGGCGACATGCACGTCGGCAAAGATGCCGACGCTGCCAAGCAAGGCCTGCCCCTGTATCCCGGCGCTCGCCCCAAACAGGAAACCAATAGTGATCCACTCAATTTCGGAATCCTCACCGAGAGCTTCGGCATGAAGCTGCTAGTCGCAAAGTACGAGTCGGACGACCCTCCATCCAAGATCATCGACTTTTATCGCGGCAAGCTGAAAAAATTTGGAAAAGTTCTCGAGTGCCATTCCCAGAAGCATGGCGCCAATGTGGAAGTACATGACAGCGACCACGACAGCGACAAGGACTCCAAAGACAGCCCGGACAAGGAACTGAAGTGCGAGGAAGACTCCGGCCCCGGCGTCGAACTCAAAGTGGGCACCGAACACAACCAGCACGTGGTGGCCGTCGAACCCGAAAACGCAAGCAAGGGATCAACTTTTACCCTGGTCTACATGCGCACCCAAGGCAAACGCGGCGACATCTAGTCGCTGAAAAAATCTCGAAGCCGCACCGCCGAGTGCGCGCGCAAAAGCAAAGAAAGAGCGGCGATAGAGCAAGCAGAATGAACACGGGCTTCACAGTTCGCCGAAAAACTTGATTTTGGGTGGCGCAGCGCTTCCAGCGCTGCGATAAAGGCCTTTCTCTTTAGTAAGGGCTTTAGCCCCTGAGGCCACTAAGCCGAGCTTCTCTGCAGCCTGTTCAGCACAACCGCCGCATTTCCCGCGCCCGCGCGGACTAGCCCCCTCGACCGCCCTTCGCCGTGCGATACTTTCAAGACGCCTTTTCACGCCCGATGGAACAGCCTTGCTACAAGTGCGGACAAACAGTCGAAGAAGGCGTCCCCTTCTGCCCGCACTGCTCAGCCCCGCAGATCCGCGTAGTCATCGCCGAGCCCGCAACGCCGCCCCTGGCCCTCGCCACCGCCGCAGCCTCGCAAGATGCAGCCGCTCTCCCGGCCTCGCAGACCGTCCCCGTCCTCGCCCTCCCCATGCAGTGGTCGCATGCCATAAAACCGTGCGCGCTGGCAGCCCTGGTCGCGTCGATACTGATGTCTCTGGGCCTAAACCCGTTCGTCGCGATGATCAGCGTCGGATTTCTCGCCGTCGTTTTCTACCGCCAGCGCGGGCCCGGAATCAAGCTCAAAGCCGCTTCTGGCGCTGCTTTAGGCGCGCTCGCTGGCTTGCTCTGGTTTGCCATATCCTCGATCTTCGAGACCTCGATCGTGCTCTTTCTGCACAAAGGCCCAGAACTCCGTACCGCCCTCATCACAAAAATTCAGGAAGCCGCCGCTCAAACCAGCGACCCGCAAGTGCTGACAATTTTTGACCGCTTCAAGACCCCCGGAGGTCTCGAGTTCCTGATGGTGATGGGCCTGATCTTCGCCTTCCTCGCATCCATCGTCCTCGGAGGTCTCGGCGGCGCCTTAGGCGCAGCCATCCTGGGCCGCCGTGATCGAACCTAGCAGTATCGGGCAGCACCAATTTAGAATCGGCGTCATCCTGAGCGCAGCTGCTCTTCAGGCGGAGCGAAGGATCTCCCTCTTCACCGGCCTGACGCGTAAGCCAAACTACCCCGCTATCACCGCCCTTGCAGCCGCCCGCGCCCGCCGCGTATGATGCACCGTTTGCAGATTGTCCGAAATAAAGCCCCAATGAATAAGCCCGCACGCGGTTCGCTGCTCGGGATCGAACACCTCGACGCCAAGGACATCCTCGCCCTGCTCAAGCTGGCCCGCCGCATGAATCCGCAGAAGGCGCGTCCGCTGCTCCGCGGCAAGCGAATCGTACTCCTCTTCTACGAAGCCTCCACCCGCACCCGCTCATCCTTCGAATTCGCCGCCAAATCGCTGGGCGCGATCACCACGCTGGTGCAATCGTCCGGATCAAGCATCGAAAAAGGCGAATCGCTCCTCGACACCGGCTACACGCTACGCGCCGTAGGCGCCGATTGCATCGTAATCCGCCATCCCTCCGCCGGCGCGCCACACCTCATGGCGCAACATCTCGACATCCCTATCATCAACGCCGGCGACGGCATGCACGAGCATCCTTCGCAGGCTCTGCTCGATGCTTTCACCATCCTCAAACATAAAAAGTCGCTCAAAGGCCTGCAAGCCACCATCATCGGCGACATTTTTCACAGCCGCGTCGCCCGCAGCGCCTGCCATTTGCTCACCAAATTCGGCGTAAAGCTCACGCTCTGCGGCCCGCCCGAGTTCGTGCCCGACGTTGCCGCCACACTCGCTCCCGGCCTGCGCATCACCCGCCACATCGAAGACGCGCTCCGCGGCACCGATGTAGTCATGCTTCTCCGCGTGCAAAAAGAACGCCTGGCCGGCCAGAAAATCCGCCTGCAAGACTACATCGCACGCTATCAGATGACGCCCGCGCGCCTGAAGCTGGCCCGCCGCGACGCCATCGTCATGCATCCCGGCCCCATCATCCGCGGCCTGGAACTAACCGCCGAAGTCGCCGACGGCCCGCAATCCGTAATCGTCGACGAAGTCCACAACGGCGTTCCCACCCGCATGGCAATCCTGGCGCGAGCGTTAGGAAGGGCGAGATGACGATAGGAACTTCATTCCCGCGGATGCACATAGATCAACGCGGATCTAATAACAAGAAACATCCGCGAAATCCGCGTGAATCAGCGGAAATGAAGTCGCGGAGGCCAAGATGAGGACAGTCACTTCCATCCCGCGAATGTATGCCGATGCAAGCGGATTGAAGCACGGCGATCTCACTGAGAAACTAATCGGTATCTTCTTCAGCATTCACAATGAGCTTGGACACGGTTTCCTCGAGTCCGTATATGAGCAGGCATTTTCGGTTTCCCTGGCCGAGAACAAGATCTTCTTTGAAAGGCAGATTGCAGTTCCGGTCTGGTTTCACCAACAGCAGATCGGCGAGTTTCGAGCCGACTTGCTCGTCGATAGGCGAGTCCTTGTCGAACTCAAGACTGGCCGCGATATTGACCCCGCATGGGAAAAGCAGCTCCTTAATTATCTCCGCGCCACTGAAGTTGAGGTCGGCCTGCTCTTCAACTTCGGACCAAATGCGCAATTCCGCCGTTACGTGTTCGAAAACATCAAGAAAAATCCGCGAAATCAGCGTGAATCAGCGGAAAAGAAGTCGCTGAGGAGCAGCGGATGACTCGACCGGAAAACAAAAGCCTGCTGATAAAAGGCGGCCACCTCATCGACCCCGCGTCGAAAATCAACGCGCCCATGGACGTCCTCCTGCGCGAAGGCCGCGTCGCCGAAATCGCCCTTCCCAACAAAACTCGCGGCAGCGCCGACGAAAAGTTCGACGCCCGCGGACTCATCGTCGCCCCCGGCTTCATCGACCTGCACGTCCACCTGCGCGAACCCGGCCAAAGTTACAAAGAGACGATCGCCACCGGCACCGCCGCCGCCGCTGCCGGAGGCTTCACCTCAGTCTGCACCATGCCCAACACCGCGCCCGTGGTCGACACGGCGGAGTGGGTAAGTTGGCTGCGCAATCCCGAGCGCGCAGCCGTGGTCAACGTGTTCCCCATCGCCGCCGCCACGCGCGGCAGCAAAGGCGGCACGCTCACCGACTTCGCCGCCCTGCAGCGCGCCGGAGCCGTCGCCGTCACCGACGACGGCAAGCCCATCCTCGACGATGATGTCATGCGCATGGCCCTCCGCCTCGGCGCGGAACTGAATTTCCCGGTCGTGCAGCACGCCGAAGACACGCGCCTCACCGAAAATTGCTCTATGCACGCCGGCCCGACCAGCTTCCGCCTCGGCCTGCGCGCCATGCCCGCCGCCGCCGAATCCGCCATCGTCGACCGCGACGTAACGCTAGCGCAGCAGATTCGCGAATCGCGCCTGCACGTCGCCCATCTCTCAACCTCCGAGGCACTGAAGTCGGTGCGCCGCGGCAAGCGCGCGAAAGCCCGCGTCACCTGCGAAGTCACGCCGCACCACTTCACCCTCATCGACGAAAACGTCGGCGAATACGACACCAACTTCAAAATGAACCCGCCGCTACGCTCCGCCGCCGATCTCGAAGCCATCCTAGTCGCGCTCGCCGACGGCACCGTCGACGCGATCGCCACTGACCACGCCCCCCACGCCCTTCACGAAAAACAAGTCGAATTCGAGCGCGCCTCCTTCGGCATCACCGGCCTCGAAACCGCGCTAGCTCTCGCAATCACCAAGCTTCACCGCGACCACAAAATCCCCCTCACCCGCATCGTCGAACTCTTCACCGCCGGTCCAGCGAGAGTCTTCGACCTCCCCAACCGCGGATCCCTAGCCCGCGGCAGCCACGCCGACGTAACCATCTTCGATCCCAAAAAGCGCTGGACCTACGAAGCGTCGAACTCCCATTCGCTTTCGCACAACACCCCCTTCAACGGCTGGCAGTTCACCGGAAAAGTTTTGGCGACGATTGTAGGCGGGAAAATAGTTCATCGGGAGCAGTAAGGCGATTCTTTTCTTATGACGGACCGCGTTCACAAAGTAACGTCGATCAGTGGCATCGAGCTCCACATTGCCGCAAAAAGGGAGTGGAGCGCCCTAATTTTTCTGCCGATCTGGCTTGCAGGGTGGTCTTTCGGGGGAATCATGGCGATGAAATCGATCCTCTACCCCGGGCCATCTACACCGCATGCTTTTCTCTGGCTTTGGCTAATGCTTTGGGCGCTCGGCGAGGCCTGGACAATCTATCACTGGCTCTGGACGGCTTTCGGAAAGGAAATCGTCCGGATCCGGGATGGTGAGCTAACCATCAAGCGCGACATCCTGGGCCGCGGCCGAAGCCGCTCCTTTCCCATTGCCACCGTGACCAACCTTCGAACAATCGGCTTCTTCCCGGCGCCCTCGAATCGGAGCAACTCCCTTGCTGATATGAACGATAGCGATGACGCGGTGGGCTTTGAAAGTCAAGGTCAACAGCAGCGGTTCGGCATCGAATTGATGCTGCAGGAAGCCCAGCGCGTCGTTCAGGAACTCAAACCGTACTTGAGCTGATTCGCATTCCTCACTCGTAGTCTCAGAAACCGCTCGGAGGACGAGCGCAAGAACTGGTACGTCAATTTCCCAAAATCCCCATCCTCTTCCCCACACTCCCTAACACCCCCAGCGCCCGCTCCAACTCCTCGTTAGTATGCGTCGCCGTCACGATAGTCCGAATCCGGGCCTTCCCCTCCGGCACCGTCGGAAACGCAATCCCCGTCCCCAGCACGCCCTCTTTGAAAAGTTCCCGCGAGAAGTCCATGGTGAGCTTCCCGTCGCCAATAATAATCGGTGTAATCGGAGTCTCACTCGCCGGAGTCGACCGCCCGCCAATATCAAATCCCAGCAACCCCAGCTCTTTCTTCCAGAAGCGCGTGTTCTCCCAAAGCTTTTCCATCCGCTCCGGCTCGTTTTCCAGCACATCGAAAGCCGCAATGCAAGTCGCCGCCACCGACGGCGGATGCGACGTCGAAAACAAAAACGGCCGCGCCCGGTGATAAAGAAAATCAATCAGATCCCGCGTCCCGCAAACATATCCGCCCAGCGCCCCAATCGCCTTCGACAGCGTTCCCACCTGAATATCCACGCGCCCGTGCACGTTAAAATGATCAACAGTCCCGCGCCCATTCCGCCCCAGCACACCCGAAGCATGCGCATCGTCGACCATCATTATGGCGCCATATTTCTCAGCCAGTTCGCACAGCCCCGGCAGCGGCCCAATGTCGCCGTCCATCGAGAACACGCCGTCGGTGATCAGCAATTTCTTGCCCGGCTCCTCCTTGATGCTGGCCAACTGCTCTTCCGCATGCGCCATGTCCTTGTGGCGAAACACCAGAATCTTCGCCTTCGACAACCGCGCCCCGTCAATAATCGACGCATGATTCAACGCATCCGAAATAATGAAATCATCCTTGCCCAGCACCGCCGAAACCGTCCCCGCATTCGCCGCAAATCCCGACTGAAAAACCACGCAAGCTTCCACGTTCTTAAAGCGCGCAATCTTCTCCTCGAGTTCCATGTGGATCTTCATCGTCCCGGCAATGGTCCGCACCGCACCCGATCCCACCCCAAACTTTCGCGTAGCGTCCAACGCCGCCTCGCGCAACTTCGGATGCGTCGTCAACCCAAGATAATTGTTCGACGCCAGGTTGATGACTTTCTTCCCATCAAACGTGCACACCGCCGCCTGCTCATCGTCGAGCACACGCAGCTTGAAATGCGTCCCCCTGGTCTTGAGTTCGTTAAGCTGGTCCGTGAGATAAGAAAGCGGATTGGTGCGGGTTACGGTGGTCATAGAGGAACCTCAAAACTTCATCGCCGCGGATTCACGCAGATGAACACGGATTCCGGACGAACGAGCGAATCTAACTCCTGGAACGAACCTTGCTAACCTGGGGAAACCTAGTCGAGACCACGTCAATTATGTGGCACTCGCAGACCAACTGGACGTGCTGTAGCGGCCCGGGGTAGTCCTTGCACGCTAATGTTGCTCGGGAGATGTAGTCCAGAAAGAGTGACTTGCCGTAAAGCCGCGCAAATCGCCCGGAGAATTCCTCCGACTCGTTGCGGGTCGAGTATGATTCATTCGCCACGGAGTAGGCCACGTAATTATCCCAGATGATCTCGAAAAGACGACTGTCTGCGGTGGGTTTGACGATATGGCAATTCGCAAGCTCCGCTTCGGCAAACTTGGCAGTGACTTCCTCAGGCATCACGAACGCCTCCTCGATCAAGAGGCGCAAGGAGTTTTGAGCGGGTTCCGAAATATTGCGTAAATAGAGGCTGGCGCACGCGTCGAGCTCGGCAAGTTCGTTAGGAACGGCTTCCATCTTTCTTCTCTTTGTCGTCTCTAATCCGCGTTCATCCGCGTAAATCCGTGGCAAAGAAGTCTGCCGTCATCGACTCACCGCACCCCATTCGGATACACCAGAATCTTGCTCGCCTCGCCGGTCTTCAACCGCTCCATCGCCTTGGAGAAATCCTTCATCGGAATCCGATCCGTAATCACCGGATGCAGATTCAGCTTCCCACTCTTGAGCAGCGCCGTCATCTGATACCACGTCTGATACATGCGCCGCCCGTTAATCCCCTGCACCGTAATGCCCTTGAAAATAATATCTTCAGAGAAATTCAGCGTGATCGGCTTCGAAGTCAGCCCCAGCAACGAAATTCGTCCCCCGCGCCGCACAATATCAAACGCTGTGCGAATCGAATCCGGATGCCCCGCCATTTCCAACACCACATCCACGCCCAGCCCGCCGGTCTTCTCCATCACAATCGCATGTACATCTTCCTTCGCCGGATTGAGCACGTAGTCAGCATTCATCTCCCGCGCAATCTTCGCGCGGTGCTCGTTCACTTCAATCGCAAACACCGACGTCGCGCCCACAGCCTTCGCAACGGCAATCGCAAACAACCCAATCGGCCCGCACCCCGTGACGGCCACGCTCTTGGCCGCAATCTCCCCCGCAAGCACGGTATGCACCGCATTTCCCAGCGGATCGAGAATCGACGCATACTCCTGCGGAATCGCCGGATCAAGCTTCCAGATGTTCGACTCCGGAATCACCACGTACTCGGCGAACGCCCCATCGGCATCCACGCCAATAATTTTCACGTTCTGACAAATATGCGCCTCGCCGGTCCGGCACTGCAGGCACTTGCCGCAGGCCACGTGCATCTCGGCGGAAACAAAATCGCCTTCCTTCACGCTGGTAACCTCAGCCCCAAACGCCGCCACTTCCCCGCAAAACTCATGCCCCGGAATCAGCGGCGGATGAATGCGGTTCTGCGCCCAGCGGTCCCAGTTGTAAATGTGCAAATCGGTGCCGCAGATCGACGCGACTTTTACTTTCACCAGCACGTCGGCGGGCCCGAACGCAGGAATCTTTACCTCGCGAATCTCCGCCCCCGCCGCCGCTGCGGGCTTCACCACCGCCAGCATGGTTCGACCTGTAGTTGTTCCGTCTTTAGTTCCCCCAGCCATCATTGCCACCTATCAAGTTCGATGCCAAATCCGAATCAAACACAAAACGTATGATTTTAGCACCGCTCCCCGCGGCGCTTCTCCCGGCCATCTCGATTCAGCGCAAGCGCAGCAAGTGCGCAAACCGTAATGCCGCGAATCGCATCGAAGTGCTATGCCATTCCTGCGTCGGCGACACCGGTCATTGCGAACTTCGGTCGGCACTTCTATGCGAATTAAGGCGTTTGCGATCCTGCTGATCTGCGTCTGCATTCTTTACGGCGTCCCGCTCGCGGCCTCCCCGGTAGCAGTGCGTTATAAGGTAGGTCTGCTTCACGGCTTTCTCGTGCTCAGCACGCTCGACGGCACGCCCCTCGCGGAAGGCGATCTCACGCAGGTCCCCCACGGCGATCGCATCACCAGTCGCCTGACATTCCATTTCAAGGACGGCTCGCAGCAAGAAGAAACCACGGTTTTTTCCCAACGCGACTACTTCCGCCTCATCAGCTATCACCTCGTGCAGAAAGGCCCAGCGTTCCCGCACCCTACCGACGTTTCGATCGCGGCCTCAACCGGGCAGGTGACGGTCCAGTACACCGACAACGATGGTAAGCAGAAAGTAGCCAACGAACATCTCACGCTGCCGCCGGACCTGGCCAACGGCTTCGTCCCCACGCTGCTGGAGAATATCCGGCCGGATGCCCCGCAGATCGAGATTCCCATGGTTGTGGCCACGCCCAAGCCCCGTATCGTGAAACTCGTGATTACCCCCCAGGGTACAGAGCCATTCTCTCTCGCGGGATCTGGCCGTGAAGCCACTCACTACGTCGTAAAAGTTGACGTCGGAGGCGTCGCCGGTGCAGTTGCGCCGATCATCGGAAAGCAGCCACCGGACACACATATCTGGATTCTTGGCGGAGAAGCCCCCGTCTTCGTCAAGTCCGAGATTCTCTCCTACATGGGCGGCCCTATGTGGCGCATCGAGCAGGTCGCGCCCGTCTGGCCTCGATCCGCGGCATCCGATTCGAAGGGTGGGGCCGCAGAGAAACACTGATTCAGACGATCGTGATGCAAATAATCATGAAGCAGAGAAACACGCCGTAGGTTCAGGTGAGAACTCTTATGTGGGGACAGCCGCCCTCGGCTGCCCGCCGGGCGCAGCCCGGCCGCTGTCATCCCCGCGTCATCAGGGCTTGTGCGCCTTCGGCGCCACCGTCTTGAACTCCTCCGATTTCCCTCGCGGAATACTCAGCGTCTTCCACTCGCTCGACCGCAGATGCTTCGCCAGAAAAACAATCTGCCCCACATGCCCCGCATAGTGCGCGATCTGCCGGTTGATGGCCTGCAGCACCGTGTGCGCTTCGCCACGAATCGTCGCCGTCCGCATCACATCTTCCGGCTTGAGCGCTTCGATCGCCCCGAAAACGCAAGCCCAGCCCTCGTCCCACCACCTCATAATTTCGGCTCGCGTCGTCGCGCCGCTCACTTCAAACTCGCGATCGCGAAAGCGATCCGGCTTCTCGCCATCGCTGGCAAGAAAGTCGGTGAAGCGCGACCGCATATTGCCCGCCAGATGCTTCACTAGAATCGCAACAGAGTTCGACTCCGCGTCGAGCGTAGCGAAAAAATCCTCATCCCGAAGTTGCGCCAGCGCACCTTCGCCGATACGTTTCTGCCCGCGCATCTGCCGCCGCGCTTCGTCAAGATAGTGAATAGCAGGATCGGTTGTCATGATTTGTCGTGTCCTTCAAGCCTCGATGGCCGGCGTGGGCGGCGGAACAATCGGATAAGGAGCGGCGGGCGCACCCGTCCGCGTTTCCAGCTGCAACTCAAAGCCGCCCATCCACTTGGCCAGCACGTTGTATAGCAGGGCGCCAATTGCGCCCATCACAAAACCCATCCCGCCGTATAGCACGGGCATCAGAACGGCAAACACGACGCCGAAGATTCCGGCGAACGGACTTTTTTCCTGACCCACGAGCGATCCCATCAGTCCGAAAAGCAGAAAAAGGGGAGCAAAAAGAAGCCCCATGCAGGCGTAGAGCAACCCCAGGATCTTGGCCACCGACATTACTCCTACAGATTTAAGGATGTGCATAGATTGTCTTCCTTTCCGATCAAGTTCTTGGCACAACAAATCGCAAAGCGAATACTACGCTTCTCCCCAGCCCCCGCCGCCCGGAGTTTCAATCGTAATCCGCTCGCCCTTGCGCAGACGAGTGCTGAATTTCGCCGGCATCTCTTCGACCGACCCATCGCGCCGCGCGATAAAAGTCACTCCTGGCGCGCCGTCCGCGCCTCCAGCCAATCCCCCCGGCCCCCGCAATCGCCGGTCGGCCAGCAGCGTCACTTCGCAGTCGGTAAGCACTTCAATTTCGCGCACAATCCCATCGCCGCCGCGAAACTTTCCTTCGCCGCCGCTGCCTGCCCGCAGCGCATACCGCCGCACCCGCAGCGGATACGCATACTCCAGCGCCTCCGCCGGAGTGTTCAGTGAATTCGTCATGTGTGTGTGCACGCCCGAAACGCCATCCTTCCCCGGCCGCGCCCCCATTCCGCCCGCCACCGTCTCGTAGTAAGCGAACGGCTCACCACTCCGCGGATCGTCCGTTCTAAGATCGTCCATGCCTGAACGCATACCGCCAATGGTCAGATTATTCATCGTCCCCGAAGCCGCTGCCGGAATGCGATCCGGAATCGCCTGCGCCAGGGCCCGCAGCACCACGTCGACAATGCGCTGCGACGTCTCCACATTCCCCCCGGCAACCGCCGCAGGAGGCCGCGCGTTCACTATAGTTCCCTCCGGCGCGATAACTTCAATCGGCCGCATCAACCCCGCCGCGGCCGGAACGTCCTCCGCCAGCAGACAGCGAAATACATAGAAGCAAGCCGAATAAGTAATCGCGGCCACCGCATTCACGCTCCCCTCAACCTGCGAATCGCTGCCGCTAAAATCCACGGTGACCATGTGGCCGCGGGCGACTCGCCCACGAGTAGCGCCCGCATCCTCGCCGACTGTCGCGAGAGCCTGCCCTGAGCGTGTCGAAGGGGCATTCTGCCGTCGCTCTTTCCCGTCTGGATGAACCTTGATCGTTACTACAATCTTCACCGCCCGCTCTCCAATCCCATCCCCATCCAGAAAATCCTCTGCTCGATATTCCCCCGCCGGCACACTCCGCAAAAACGCGCGCATCAACTCCTCGGAATACTCGAGCAGATCACCCGCCGCGTGACGCGCCCGCTCCACTCCATAACGCGCGCAAACCTCGCGCAAGCGCTCGGCGCCGGTGTGGCAGGCGGCGATCTGCGCTCCCAAGTCGCCTTCGCGCTCCTCGGGAGTGCGCACGTTATTGAGCAGCATGGCGAGCACATCGGCATTCATCACGCCCCGCCGCATCAGCTTCACCGGAGGAATCCGCACGCCTTCCTGGTAGATTTCCCGGCACAGCCCCATCGACCCCGGATAAGCGCCGCCGACGTCGGCATGATGCGCCCGCGAAGCCACATAAAAATCAGGCCCCGTGCGCGAGCGACTCGAGCTCGTGTGGCCGCGGGCGACTCGCCCGGGCATGCTGGGACGATGTGCTGATTTTCCGCGGTAGTCCTTGAAATCCCCATGCACACCGCTTGCGAGAGATTCCCCCACATACACCGGAGAGACCAGCGTTATATCCGGCAAGTGCGTCCCCCCGCGAAACGGATCGTTCAGCATCACCACATCTCCCGGCTCCATCGTCCCCGCATCAATCGCCGCTCGCACCGACATCGGCATCGATCCCAAATGCACCGGCATGTGGTCGCCCATCGCGATCACCTCACCCGCGCCGTCAAACACCGCGCACGAGTAATCGCGCCGCTCCTTAATATTCGGAGAAAACGCCGTGCGCCGCAGCGCCGCCCCCATCTCCTCCGCAATCGAGTGATACAGGTTCTTGAAAATTTCGAGTTCCACCGGATCGCGCCGCGCATTCCTCGACATGCACCGCAGTGTACTACCTGCCGTTACATGGTTGTCGTTGTGATCGCGAATCCGAGTATGCAACAGACGCTGCCCCCCCATTTAAGATTGTTGGCCAGGCTTTCTTGAGAGGTCTTGCAATGGGCTTGTGGAATGATCCTGATCGCTGGTCGGCACTCTGTTCTGGCGCGGCATGCCCGATATGTAATCGCACCGAGCCGCTCGATCTAGTAGCGAAACTCGAAGCCTCCTGGGTAACGATGCAGGCAGCTGCACCCGTCCGCGGTTACGTCTGTCTCGTCTCGCAAACCCATGCCGTTGATCTGCATGATCTGCCGGAGACGGCCGCCTCCGCCTTCATGCGTGACGCGCGCAAGGTCTCGATGGCCGTCGCATCCGCCACCGGAGCCGTGAAGATGAACTACGAAATTCACGGCAACTCAATTCCACACTTCCATATGCACTTCTTCCCCCGATATCGCGGCGACCGGTTTGAAGGGCAACCCATCAATCCGAGGTTGGTTGTGCAGCCCGTGTACGCTCCCGGGGAATTTGAAAAAGTCCGCAAAGCTTTTGTGGCTGCACTTGCCTCAAATGCAGCGTGACCCCTCCTTCAAATAGAAGGACGACGTTAGCGAATTTCCTTTGCTGCCAGCGCCGAAACGAATGGATCGGTCACCGCCTAACGACCGACGACCAACCACCGCGCTCAAGAAATCGCCGCCGAACTGCAAAATTGTGTTGACACTTTATTAATACTGCCGCAATATCTTGTGATATAGGACCTTCCCATACTATGAGTAGGGTTGGTTCTTCAAGTACAAGGGCCCTTAGTCAAGACCTTTGCAAGGGAAAATCGTTCAACGGAGGATCCTTCATGGCAACGAAAAAGAAGGCAAAAAAGAAGAAACATTAACCGTCGGCGAGGCGAGCCTCGCTTACATCACGATTTCTCACTGGCCTCTTAAGAGAAGCACCTCTTGAGAGGCTTTTCCTTTTCGCGGTGAAAATCTGCTGCCCTTGGCCGCACCATGTGTCACAATAGCCAGACCACGCGGCGAACGCCCGGCGATCCGAAAAAATGCAACGCAAGAAGAGCACGGTGAAGCACAAACAGAAAGAAGATGCGGTCCTCATCCCCGACAAGCTCTATTTCCGCATCGGCGAAGTCGCCACGCTGTGCCACCTGCCCGCCTACGTGCTGCGTTTCTGGGAGTCCGAATTTCCGCAACTCAAACCAGTCAAGAGCAGCACCGGCCAGCGCATGTACCGTCGGCGCGACGTTGAAAGTGTGCTGCGCATCAAGCAACTACTCTACGAGCAGGGATTCACCATCTCCGGCGCCCGCCAGCAACTGCGCGCGGAAACCAAGTCCGACAAGTCGCAAGCCGCCATCCCATTTCCATCCCAATCGGCGCCCGAGATCCAGCACATCCGCCAGGGCCTCCGCGAAATTCTCACCCTGCTCTCCACCCGCAGAACAGGATAAGTTCCAGTTTGGATTCTAACGACATCATCGAGGGCGTCATCCCGAGCGGAGCCCGGCTCCATCGAAGAAAAGCGCAGGCGAAGCGCGGGATCTCCCGCGCATTGCCCTCGTCAAGACCCTACTGCTCCACTACCCGGAAGGATATTCGACATCCCATGACACTCAAACACTCCTGCGCTCTCGCGATCATACTCACTTCACTCGTGCTCTCATTCCTTTCGCCGGCCCACGCGCAACAATCCAACTACACTCCCGCGCTCGACATAACCTCGATGGACCGCACCATCGACCCCTGCGTAGATTTCTTCGCCTACTCCTGCGGCGGCTGGATCAAGCGCAATCCCATCCCTCCCGACCAATCCTCGTGGGACACCTATTCCAAAATGCAGGATGAAAATCTCGGCCGCCTGCGCGGCATCCTGGAAGCCGCAGCCGCCCCTGACCCGAAGCGCGATACAACCGATCAGAAGATCGGCGACTACTACGCTTCCTGCACCGACGAAAAGGCGATCGACGCCCGCGGAGCTGACCCGCTCAAGCCCTCGCTCGACCAAATCGCGCAAATCAGCTCCAAAGCAGATCTCGCCACCGCAGCAGCCAACATGATTGACGACAACGTCCTGTTCCGTTTCGATTCGATCCAGGACTTCCGCGACGCCAATCAGGTCATCGCCGACACCGATCAGGGCGGACTCGGCCTGCCCGACCGCGACTACTACACAAAAACCGACGCCAAGTCAGTCGAACTGCGCAAACAGTATCTCGCGCACGTACAGAAAATGTTCGAACTGCTGGGCGACAAACCGGAAGCCGCCGCCACCGAGGCGCAAACCGTAATGCGCATCGAAACCGCCCTGGCCAAGGGCTCGATGACCCGCGTCGAACGCCGCGATCCGAAAGCTCTCGACCACAAAATGACCAGCGCGGAGCTGGAAAAGCTTTCTCCCCAGTTCCAGTGGCAGGTCTATTTCGCCAAAGTCGGAATGCCATCGCCGTCGTCCCTGAACGTCGCCTCGCCCAATTTTTTCAAAGCACTGAGCGCAACCCTCGAAACAGAAAGTCTCGCGGACTGGAAGACCTACCTGCGCTGGCATCTGGTGCACGCCGATGCCGCCCACCTGTCTTCGCCATTCCTGAACGAGAACTTCGAGTTCTACAGCAAGACTCTACGCGGCCAGCAGGAACTCAAGCCGCGCTGGAAGCGTTGCACCGAATACGTTGACGATTATCTCGGCGAAGCTCTCGGCCAAGCCTACGTCGAAAAATATTTCAGCCCCGAAGCCAAGCAGCAAGCGCTCAAAATCGTGAAAGAAATTCAAGCGGAGATGCAACAGGACATCACCGGCCTGCCCTGGATGTCCGCCGCGACCAAGCAGCAGGCCCTGGCCAAGCTCCACGGCATGGCCAACAAAATCGGCTATCCCGACAAGTGGCGCGACTATTCGAAACTCGAGATTATCCGCGGCGACGCACTCGGCAACGTCGAGCGCGCTCGCAAATTCGAATTCGACCGTCAGCTCGCCAAGATCGGCAAGCCCGTCGACCGCGGCGAATGGGGCATGACGCCGCCCACCGTCAACGCCTACTACGATCCCCAGATGAACGACATCAACTTTCCCGCCGGCGTCCTGCAGCCTCCCGCATTCGATCCCAAATCTGACGCCGCTCCCAACTACGGCGACACCGGCGGCACCGTCGGCCACGAGCTCACTCACGGCTTCGACGACGAAGGCCGCCAGTTCGACGCCCACGGCAACCTGCGCGACTGGTGGACTCCCGAGGACGCAAAAGAATTTGAAAAGCGCGCCAGCTGCATCTCCAACCAATATTCCAGCTACACCGTCATCGACGACATCAAAATCAATGGTAAGCTCACCCTGGGCGAAGACGTCGCCGACCTCGGCGGCCTCATCCTCGCCTACATGGCCTGGAAGGACGACACCAAAGGCCAAACCCTCGAGCCCATCGACGATCTCACCCCCGACCAGCGCTTCTTCGTCGGCTACGGCCAGAGCTGGTGCGGCCAGACTCGCGACGAGACCAAGCGACTGCGCGCCACCGTCGACCCGCACTCGCCAGAAAAATATCGCACCAACGGCGTAGTCTCAAACATGCCCGAATTTCAGCAAGCCTTCCACTGCAAAGCGAACGCGCCCATGGTGAACGAGAATCGTTGCAGGGTCTGGTAAGGAAGACCCGTCCCATACCGTGGAAGAGCGGCCCTTCAGAGCCTGCCCTGAGCTTGCCGAAGAGGCCGCGTAAGTTGACGGTTAAATCACTTGGGCTTCAGCCCCCGCGTTGTCAACAGCAATTCCTTTCCTTGCCGTCCGCTACACGTCAAGCCCGATCGATCGCATCAGTTCGAGCCCATTACTCTTCGTAACCACGCCGTCGCGCAGCTTGTAATCAAAAGTAATTTTGCCGTTCGCCAGCTCATCCTGAAAATGCACATTACGCAGACGGCCCGCGACCGCACCGCCGATGCCGGTGAGCGCCAGGTCATGCGTGCTAGCTAGCCCCATCGCCCCGCGACTCACCAGCGCGTTCACGATCCCCTCGGCCCCAACGCGCCGATCGTTCCGAGTTCGTCCCTGCAACAATTCATCCAACAGAAACAGCAGCGCAGGATCTCCGCCCGCCAAATCGCCGCCCGCCAAATCAAGAATCTGCCTCAGCCGCGTAATCTCGGCATAAAAACGCGAGCTACCCTCCTGCAACGAATCGTTGACGCGAATGCTGGCGCCCACCTGCAGCGGCGTGAGCCGCAGACGCCGCGCTCGCACCGGCGCTCCCGCCATGGCCAGCACCACATTCATCCCGACAGCCCGCAGGAGCGTGCTCTTCCCCGACATGTTGGAGCCGCTGACCAGCAGAACCCGCGCCTCTCCGCAAAGCCGAACGCTGTTCCGAACGCACGCCGTCGCCGGCACAATCGGATGTCCAATCTCTTCGCCATCGAAACATGCCGCCCCCTCCACAAACTCCGGCAACGGATCGTCAGGATGCTCGAAGCTATAAGCCGCCAGCGAAAGCAGCGCCTCCATCTCTCCGACCGCATTCACCCACAAACGCAGCCCACTGCCGTGTGCCCGCCGCCAGCGTTCCGTCGCGAATGCCACTTGCACCGAATACATCAGCGGAGCGTCGAGAATTCGCATCGCGATGTTGTCTCGCGAGTTGATCAGGTCCACCAAAGTACGCAGCCGCGCAATCGCTTCCGAACTCGTCACTCCGCTAGACACGAGTTCCCGCTGCAGCGCCTGCAGCCGCGGCGCCTGAAACCTGTGCGCTTCCACTCGCGCCAGCACGCCCGAAAGCAAATCCAGATCGCGAAATGCGTGCTCGGTTCCGTGCAGAACCTCCTCGATCTGCTTCTTCAAGCTGTAAGTAATGATGGCCTCGATCACGACAATCACCACCAGCGGCGTCGCAGTCCCCCACGCAGCCCAGACCACCACGGCCAAAACAGCCAGCACCGCCAGAACCGGCGCCAACCCTCGAATCCACAACGGCTTCATCCGGTTCTGAGATTCCGCCCACTTCAACAGAGCACCGGGATGCAAGCCCACCCCGGCGTCTTCGCCCAGCACCGCCAGATCCTCTCGCAAATCGATCTGATCGCGAAGTTCGTTCACCGCGGCATGCCGCTCGCGAATCCGCTCGACCGTCGACGGAGCAAGCAGCCACGCCGCCAGCGTGTCTTCTCCCATGCGCGTGCGTGCCGTCGACAGAAGTTGGAACAAGCTGCCCTTGCCAAACAGATCGAGATCGGCGCCGTACACGTGATGCGGATCGTCGAAGCGCTCGCCAGTTTCGCCGGACCCTGCCCACCGATCTTCCACGCGGGCTAGGGCCTTTTCATAAAAGGCGACCGCACGCTCGGCCAGCTCGCGACCTCGAAGAATCCGCGAATGATAAACCGCGATGCCCACGAACGCCGCCACCGGCACACCCAACCACCAAGGCGAGAGGTAATGCGCCCGAAACGAACCCCATGCAGTAATCACCGCAATCACAAACAAAAGAAGCCGGAGGTTGCCGAGCCGGATATGAATTTTCTCGTAGTGTGCCACGCGCGACTGGCGAGCATTCCGGCGCCGCACGTATTCTTCGGAGGGGACCACGCCTCAAAATGTAGCAGGTACTTTCAACCCGAGGAAGGTTCTGAGCCGGCAGGCATGGCGCAGTTTGAAAAAAGGATTCGTATTAGCGCAAGATTCGTATTAGGGCAAGATTCGTATCAGCGCAAGATTCGTGTCAGGGCAAGGTTCGTATCAGGGCATCGCTTCAGCGATGCCGACAACCACTTAGGGGACAAACGGCTTTAGCCGCTGGGACCTGTCCTCCAGTCCGGAAAAGAGCAGCCGGTCTAAGCGCTACTCGATCTCGCCCTTATCCGGGTTGTAGTAGAAACGAAAGCGCAGTTCGAGATACGGTCCCGTAAATTCGGTCGGCAAGGGCGGAAACGGATCCGATCCAGTGATGCTGCCCCACGCCGGCCGGTCAAGCGCCGCGTCGCCAGACGTTTGCCTCAAGATCAACCCCTGCACGTGACCATCCTTCGCGATGGCAAAATCCAGCGCAAGCTTGCCCTTCTTCATCTGAGCAGATTCAGGAATCAACTCGTACCAGTGCTCCCGGACTTCCTGAATAACGCGCTGCAGGTATGGCGCGAAATCTACTCCCTGCGTGTCGCTGAGAACCTCAAGACCGCCATACTGCCGCCCGTGCGCGGGGTTGTTCAGGCCGAATCCGCCCTCCTGACCTCCGCCCGCTGCGCGGTTGGCCGCCACTCCCTGTGTAGCCTGCTGAATCGCCTGCCCCGGAGTCATCGCCTCATACTTGCTGAACTCATTCTTAGGCCGAGCCGGCGTCTGCAACTGCGCCGTCTGATTGCTCTCAAATTGCGGACGCGGCGCCTGCTGTTGCGGAGCCGGCGGCTGATTCTGCGCTTGAGCTTGCGGTGCCGGCGCCGGTTGCGGCGCCCGCGGCCCATTCATCCCCGGCGCACCCGGAGGCGGCGACACCAAACTTTTTCTCAGCTCCTTAGGATCAAGCTCCGGATGTCGCGTCATCGCAATGCGGTCTTTATCCGACGCAATATTCGTGTTGGGCCGCCGTGGCACCTTCTGCAAATCCGGCGGCAGCGTCAGTAAAGTCATGTTGTTGTCTTTGGCGCCGATCGGCACCGCCACCGCCGTGTGCCAGCCGATATATTCCCCAATCCATTTAAAGTTCCACAACAAAATCCCGAGGACCAGATGGACGATAATCGAAATCCAGATCGCCTCGCGCCGCCGTGAGCGCGCCAGATCATCCTGCAACTGGATCAGCAGATGCGGCACCACATGCGCATTCAGCCCGCTGTCTGGGGTCTCCCAGTCCTGCGCGTCGTAGAGGCCGAGTTGCTCCGGTTGCGGCTTCTCGGGCGGTGCCACCGGATCCTGGAATGGAATTTGCGTGATCGGCATGCGCTGGGTTAAGCGGTAAAAGTCTAGCGTAAAAGCTGAGCTGCTGAGCTATAGAGCTATAGAGCGAAAGAACAATAGAACGAAAGAAGCTTAATTACAAAGTCCTAGCTGTTCGTTAGACACTGATTCCGCCCCCGGCGTTGCATCCAGCCCTCAGGATGGGATGCAATGTGCGCGCGGTGCTCTACAACCAGCCTTCCCCCTATTTTCGCATCTTTTACCCGATTCCGCTCACCACAAATCGCCCAAGACTTAGCCCTGTAAACATATGTAAATGAACCTCGTGGCCCTGAAGAAATTACACGGGGACAACCCGGAAGAGATGTGTAGCGGACAATATCGCCGGGAAGCTCAGAGGATTCATGTGGGGACAGCACGAAGAAATTTATGTCCGGGGCAGCCTGAAGAGATTCATGTGGGAACAGCCGCCCCCGGCTGTCCGCCGGGCGCAGCCCGGCGCTTTTAATGCTCGGTCTTCCCGATCCCCGCCAGATCCACCTTCTTCCCGTGATCGCGAATCGCCGCCACAATCTCCAGCGCCAGCGCCAGCGCCCGCCGTCCGTCCTCCAGTGGAACCTCTGGCCTCGACCGCTCTCGAACAGCATGGAGAAACGATTTCAACTCAGCATGCAGCGGCTCTTCCGAAGCGACCACCGGCTTGGTCACGCCAATCTGCGGATTCACTGAAGGCGTTCCCCCCGCCGCTCCATCCTGCCCAACCGTAAACACCAGCACTTCCTGCCGGCCATAATCGAGAGAAACATACTGCCGCGGCTGGAAAAATCTCAGCTTCCGCACCCGCTCGGTCGAAACTCGGCTGGCCGTAAAATTCGCGACGCACCCGGATTCGAATTCCAACCGCACGTTCGCAATGTCCACTTTCCCCGACAAAATCGGCAGCCCCACCGCGCGCACCTCTTTCACCGCGGACTTGGCAAACGCCAGCACAATATCAAGATCGTGGATCATCAGATCCAGCACCACATCCACATCGAGCGATCGCGGAGTAAACACGCTCAGCCGGTGCACTTCAAAAAACATGGGCTGCGTCAGCAAAGGAATCGTAGCGCGCACCGCAGGATTAAACCGCTCCAGATGCCCCACTTGCGCAATTCGTTTATGCCTGGCCGCAAGCGCCACCATCTGTTCGGCTTCCGCCAGCGTGGCCGCCAGCGGCTTCTCGATCAGCACATCCACTCCCGCCTGCATCAACTCGCGCGCGACATCCAGATGATGCACCGTAGGAGCCGCGACCGAAGCCGCCTGCAGCTCGCTATGCGTGGTCAGCATCTGCTGCACCGAACTAAACCCCTTGCACCCAAACTCGCTGGCCACGGCATCGGCCCGGTTCAAATCCGGGTCGACCACACCCAACAGCCGCACCGCCTCCCCCTGCTGTTCAAGTTCCTTGTAAACTCGGGCATGATTGCGCCCAAAAACGCCCACGCCCACAACAGCGACGGAAATCGCACTTTGTGTTGCCGGACTCTGCGATGGCGGACTTTGCGATGGCAGGAAAAATTCTCGATGGCCAGTAGCCGGAAACAAATTGTAACCGTTAGCGCCCGAAAGAGCATCCAGGTTAGCCTGGTGCAGCTTGCTAAGAACAGGAAGATCTGGACCCTAGGTCTAAGTTCGAGGGCCTCAGGTTCTTGAGCCTGAGGACTCGAAGCCCCGTCCCGTAGGGACGTTTGAAAATAGCCCGGCGTTTTCAACGCCGGGTACGCCGGCACAACGCAGACCCGCGTCCCGGAGGGACGCCTGAAACTCCCGCCGGAGACCCGAGCACCACTGGGGCCCGGCACGACCGTGGAAGAGCGGCGCTTTCAGCGCCGCGTCCTTGCGCACAGAATGAATGCGGGCTTTAGCCCCTGAGCAACGTTGTTTGCGAGACGCTCACAAAGCGCGTCCCTAAAATCAACTCCAGAAAGGACTCACTCGCTCCATGAAGACCATCGCCCTCCTGACCATCTCCAACATCTTCATGACCTTCGCCTGGTATGGACATCTAAAATATCGCGACGTCCCGCTCTACCAGGTAATCGTGGTGAGTTGGCTGATCGCCTTCTTCGAATACTGCTTCCAGGTCCCCGCGAACCGAATCGGCTCGTATGAATTCACCGCGGCGCAACTCAAGACCATCCAGGAAGTCATCACCCTGACCGTCTTCGCCGCATTCTCCGTGCTCTACCTGAAGCAACCCCTCCGCTGGAACTACCTAGCCGGCTTCGCCCTGATCGTCGCAGCCGTCGCCGTAATCTTCAAGAAGTGGTGAGACAGGGACGTGAAGGAGTGCTGATGCAGCAAACTCTCGAGCATAGGGTCTAAGGTCGAGAGCCTCCAGGTCGCGGGTTTTTAGGTTTTAGGTTTTAGGTTTTAGGTTTTAGGTCGTGGGCTTGAGGTCCTAGCGTCCTGCGCCCGAGGACACGAAGCCCCGCGTCCCGGAGGGACGCCTGAAGCCTCCATCCGAAACCCGTTCACGACCGTGGAAGAGCGGCGCTTCAGCGCCGCGGTAAGGCCCTTTGCCAGAAAGGGCTTTAGCCCCTGAGGCAAGCCTTCTTCAAAATCGCAATCTGCCCCGCATGATAAAGCTCATGCTGCACGATCCCATGCAGCAGATGATAAAAGTCGTACCGCTTCCCCGGAACGCGATCGCCCAACCGCGCTTCCGGCAGAGCCGCAACGGTCTTAGCGAGAGTTTCATGCGTCCGTTTCACACCAGCCACGGCCTTGCGCCACGCGCCTTTCGTCGGCGCGGGCACACGCGGAAAATTCTCCAGCCCCGCAGGCTGCCATTTCTTCCCACTAAGTCTGCGCAACCCCGCGTCGTCCCACGCCGCAATGTGCAACACCAACTCCCAAATGCTGTGAGCTTCCGGCACCGGCCTGGCCGCAGCCGTTGCCGCATCTACATCGTCCAGCAATTCAAGCAAAGCCGGCCCATGCCACGCGCTACCGTCGAACGCGCGCCGCAGCTGGTCGGCAATACGCGCAGCCTCGGACGTTGTTCCCGTTTTCTCCGCTCTCATGCGTCCTTAAGTTCCCTCCGCGGCAATCGCGATCCCCGCCGCGTTCGCCGCGTCAATCACTTTCTGCCCATCCAGCAACAGACATTTCCCCGCGTCCAAAGCCAGACACGTGGCCCCCGCCGCCTGCATCACTTCAATCGTCTTCACCCCCACCACCGGCACATCGAACCGCATATCCTGATTCGGCTTCGCGAGCTTCACCACGGTAAGAGCGCGGCTCAATGTCGAAGCGTCGCCGTCCCGATCGCCATGCCGATCGCCATCAAACGACCGCATGATCTGCCCCGCCCGCTCAATAGTCGCGTCCGTGCCCTCCATCGCCTCAACCGCTACGCATGCCGCTTCGGCAATCACCACCGTCTGCCCAATGTCATGCTGCGCCAGTTGCCGGGCCACACCGCGTCCATAATCAATATCCTTGCGTTCCTGTTCGTTCGGCCCGCGCGCACTCAGCACGCCGGATCTCGCCAGCAGCGGCTCCAGCAGCCACGTCGAATTTTCGAGAGTGATGCCCTCATCGGCCAGCACCTTCGCAATCGCGCCCAGCAGCGAGTCGGTATTCCGTGTCGTCAGCGAAAGCAACAGCTTCGCCAGCCGCCAGTCCGGCCGGATGCTGGAAAAAATCTGCTTATGCCTCACCTGCCCCGCCATCACGGCGCGCCGCACGCCCTCGCGCTGAAACATCTCAATCAGCTTCGACAGTTCCCCCAGGGAAAGCCAGTGAACCGCAATCGCCCCATGCGATTCAATCTCCGCAAAAGTTTCTTCCTTGATCGCAGCCACCACAACTTCATATCCCTGCGCCCGCGCCGCATCCAACACAAGAAACGGAAACTTGCCATTGCCCGCTATAAGGCCTAAACGTTCCATATCAGTTGTCGGTTGTCAGTAACGCAGTTCAGATTGAACCGATCAGTCCGTTCAGAATCCGTCCAACCTCCGCCGACAGTTTGAGAAGATCGTTCATCTCCTCCGGCGAAATATTGCAGTCTTCCAGCCAGCAAAATCTGGGCCTCGGTTTCCAGCAGCGAACCCCGAGCATGCCCGAGAAACTGCTTGAATTCGCCCGATGTCAATCGGCCTTGCCCTTCCGCAATATTGCTCGGTACAGATACCGCTGCACGGCGAAGCTGACTGGTCAGCCCGTAGAGTTCATCCTTGGGAAACCCGCGAGTGGTCTTGTAAAATCACTTCCACAAGATCCATCGCCCGTTGCCACGCGATCAGATCGCGGTATGAGAGCCCCACGCCTGCCTCCATGCGCTAACTAGCAACTGACAACCGGCAACTGGCAACTATTTAATAATTCCCCGCTCCGCCGCCTCGATGAACCTCACCAACATGTCGACATCTTCTCCGCGATCAGCTTCCGTCTTCAGCCGTTCCAGCGCCTGCGAAGTATTCATCTTCGAAGCCAGCAGAATCTTATAAGCATGATGAATCTTCGCAATCCGCTCTTTCGAAAACCCGCGCCGTTCAAGTCCCACTTTGTTCATCCCATACGCATGCGTATTCCGCGCCGCTGAAGTCATAGAAAACGGCAGCACATCCTGCGTAATCGTGGTCCCGCCGCCAATATAAGAGTGCGCGCCAATCCGCACGAACTGGTGCACCGGACACAGCGCCCCCACCACCGCCCACTCTTCCACCGTCACGTGCCCGCCGAGCGTCGCGCCGTTCACCAGCATGGCATGATCCTCGATCACGCAATCGTGCCCAATGTGCGTATACGCCATAATCAGCAAGTGGCTACCAACTTTCGTGGCGCCTCCGCCCTTCACCGTGCCGCGATTAATCGTCACGCACTCGCGGATCTCATTGTGGTCGCCGATTTCGAGCCGCGTCGCCTCGCCCCGATAAGTCACATCCTGCGGCGCCATCCCAATCGCGCAAAAAGGAAAGAACTCATTGTCGCCGCCGATCTTCGTAGGCCCCTCGATCACCACATGCGACGCCAACCGGCACCCCTCGCCCATCTCCACGTCCGCGCCAACCACGCAATACGCCCCTATTTTGCACGAAGCCGGAACCTTAGCGCCAGGATCGATGATGGCAGTGGGATGAATATTCATGAACGAAAAGCAACCGCCAAGAAGTAAACAGCAAAGAGTAAAGAGCAAAGGTCAAAGAGAAACAGATTGCGTGGGACAGCCGCCATCGGCTGTCCAGTCGAGCAAAGCTCGACAGCAACCGCAGCCGCCAGCTTAGCCTTCCCCCGCTCCCCGCCCCCGCGCGCTGTCAATCAACTGGCACGAAACCAGAGCTTCCGCCACGCGCTTATCCCCCACATACGCGTAACCCTGCATCTTCGCCGCGGTCATGCCCGGCACCGAGCGCCAGCCTCTCACTTCCACTTCCAGCCGCAACTGATCCCCGGGACTCACCGGCTTCCGGAACTTGGCCCGCTCAATCCCCGTAAAAACCATCAGCTTGCCGCTGCGATCTTCCATCTCGGTCAGCAGCAGCGCCCCGCCCGCCTGCGCAATGGCTTCCACAATCAGCACGCCCGGCATAATGGGCAGCTCCGGAAAATGTCCCACAAAAAACGGTTCGTTGATGGTCACGTTCTTGATGGCAACAATCCGCTCTTTGCGTTTCAATTCAAGCACGCGGTCAATCAGCAGAAACGGATAGCGGTGCGGCAGGATTTTCAGAATCTCGTGGATGTCGAGCCCGCCCTTCGTCGATCCCGACGAAGGTTCCGGCACAGGGGTGCTCTCATTCATGGTTGGTCCCAAAAAAGTTAATCCAAACCCGTACGTCTCAAAACGCTCGTCTCAAAACAGCCTGAAGATTATACTGTACGGTTGCGCCCAAAAGCTGCTTCACTCGGCACCGGGCAGTGGTGCAGTCTGGATTTCTGACGAACAACATCGTCGGCGTCATCCCGAGCGGAGCCGTTCTTCAGGCGAAGCGAGGGATCTCGCGCGGATCGCGACCGTAGTCAAGACAAAACTGCAATAGCACCCGACATCGGGCCGGGAGAACAGCAGAGAGATGCCGATCAAGAAAACAACTCGTTCGAAGCCAGTCAGGCCCGACCCAACCTCTCACCCGCCCGCGTCAACTCCCGCATGGCCCGAGCGTCTCCACTACTTCGAAGCCCGTCAGGAAAAAATCGTCCAGACCATCCGCGAGTTCGTCGAAATCGAATCTCCCAGCGACCACAAGCCGTCCGCCGACCGCATGGGCGCCTTTCTCGCCGGATATTTCGAAGCCCTCGGCGGTCACCTGCAAGTTCACCCCGCCGCGGACTTCGGAGACAGCGTGCAAATCGATTTCCCCGGCCGCGACCCAGCACGGCAGAAAATAAAGCCCGTTCTGCTCCTCGGCCATTTCGACACCGTCTACCCGCTCGGCACGCTCGCGACCATGCCCTGCCACGTCGCCCATGGCCGACTCCACGGCCCCGGCGTGCTCGACATGAAATCGGGCATCGCGCTCATGCTCTACGCCATCGAGGCGCTGCAAGCCTGGCACGCAGGCCTGCCCCGCCCGGTCACGGTATTTCTGGTTTCCGACGAAGAGGTCGGCAGCCACTCTTCCCGCAAAATCACCGAAGCCTTGGCCAAAGAATCCGCCGCCGTCCTCGTGCTCGAACCCGCCGGCCCCCGCGGCGCAGTAAAAACCGCGCGCAAAGGCGTAGGTGAATACGTTCTCAATGTGAAAGGCGTGGCCGCCCACGCCGGCCTCGACCCTGGCAAAGGCCACAGCGCCATCGTCGAACTGGCGCGGCAAATCACCGCCGTCTCGAAGTTCAACGATCTGCCGCGCGGCCTCTCAGTGAACCCCGGCGTCATTCGCGGCGGAACTCGCACCAACGTAGTCGCTGCCGCGGCGACTGTCGAAATCGACGTCCGCATCAAAATAGCAAATCAGGCCGCCCCCCTCGACCGCAAATTCCGCGCCCTGAAGCCCTTCGACAAACACTGCCACCTCGCAATCGAAGGTGGCATCAACCGCATGCCCATGGAACGCACCACCGGCGTAGCCGCGCTCTACAAAAAAGCGCAGGCCATCGCGAAGCAGATTCACTGGAAAATCGAAGAAGCCGCAGTCGGCGGAGGCTCCGACGGAAATTTCACCGCCGCCCTCGGCATCCCCACGCTCGACGGCATGGGCGCCGCCGGCCAAGGCGCACACGCCCTCCACGAACACATCGTGATCTCCGAGTTGCCCCGCCGCGCCCTCCTTCTAGCCGGAATGATCGAGAGCGCCTGAACAGTTTGCGAGAAAGACTCGATTTGTAGAGACTAGATTTTGGATGGCGCAGCGCTTCCAGCACTGCGACGAATCGTGGAAGGGCACGGCTTCAGCCGTGCCGTCCACAGCCCATAAAGACGGGCTTTAGCCCCTGAGGCCACTACACCAACTTTTTCAGCAAACTGTTAAGCCTGCACAAAAATGCTCAAATTCATGGTCGTCATCCACAAGCGCCCCGACCTAACCCAGGAAGCCTTCCGCCGATACCTGCAAGAAATTCACGGCCCTCTCGCGCAGCAATTACCCGGTCTCCGAAAATACGTCCAGAACTTCGTCTCGACCGATCCCAGTCGAAAACCGCCAGCATGGAACGCCGTCGTCGAACTCTACTTCGACAATCGCGAAGCCATGCAAGCAGCCTGGGCCAGCCCGCAAGGCGCAGCTTCCGACGCCGACCTTCCCGCCTTCGCCGACTTGACGCGTACCACTTGGTCGGTGGTCGACGAAGTTACCGTTCTTTCGTCAGAGTGAACACCAGAAAGTAGTCCATCTTGTCGCCCTTCACAAAGTCGTACTGATCCGCCAGTTGGTAACCCGCCTCCTTCGCCTCGCGAATCACAACGTCCCGTCCAACTCCATGGTCTTCTCCGTTTCCATTGCGGTCAATCACTCCCACCTTCGCGCCCGGACGCAGCGCGGCGCGCAAATTCCGCAGCAAAGTCACTGGATGCGCAACCTCGTGATAGGTCTTCAGCAACAACACAGCATCCACCGAACCTGCAGGCAGTAGCGGATCGTCAGCCTGGCTCACGATCGTCTTCACATTCCGCAACTGCTCCTTCTGCGCTCGCTCCCCGATGTAGCGGATCGCCTCCGGATTAATATCAACCGCATACACGAGGCCGCGTCCTCCCACTCGCCTCGCCGCCCGCACCGTGAACCATCCCGACCCGGCGCCAATATCGCCCACGCCCTTTCCCGCCGTGATGCCCAGAATATCCATCACCCGGTTGATTTGCAGCCGCTCGTCGCGCCCCGCAGAATCAAAAATGGACAGATCCCCCGTGTACGGCTCGCTGGTCTTCCGCTGTTCGCCTGCCGGAGAGCCAGTTGCCGCAGCGGAACTTTGCGCAGCAGCCGTCGCGATATTCTGGAACTGAAAGAAGAACAACAGAACGAGCGCAACCACGCGAGGTCTGAACATCCGAGATGCCCTCCAAAAAAGATCCTTTCCTCGAGAATAGATGCCGCGAATAGACTCTGAGAATAGACTCTCCAAACGATTGCCGGTAAGCATTTCAAGGGCGGCGTTTGGCGCCCTCTGTCTTCGTTCCGCCCGAGTGGCGGCTCAGTTTAAAAAAACAGTTCGAAAGATTCGTATCAGGGCATCGCTTCAGCGATGCCAACAAAGGCTCAGGGACGAGCGGCTTTAGCCGCTGAGGCTTTACCGCAGCCCGCCACTTTTTTGACTCCACGGACGCGCTAGCCTAGAATTTTCTCGGCGCCTTCCGCCGCCTACACAGCGCTCGCGGAGACCACCAAGTGGAGGATTCATGGGTGAGTTTTCGCTCTGGCATTGGCTGTTGGTGATCGTCATCGCCTTCCTGCTGTTCGGCACCAACAAATTGGGCGCCGTCGGCAAAGGTTTGGCCGAAGGCATCCGTAACTTCAAAGCCGGCATGAAAGATCCTGCAGAAGAAAAGGCAGAAGAAAAAAAACAAGAGAAGAGCGTTGAAGAGGAAAACAAGTCTTAGCCAATGAACCAGCAAGCAGTGAACGCAGCAAGCGCCTGCCTTGCCGCGCCGAACTAAAGCGGTGTACCCGTGAAGACATTCTTCTTGGTTGGATCTACACTTTGCCTGGCAATCGTTTTCGCTCCTGCGCAAGCGCAGAATGACCCCACAGCCAGTCCCTACAATCGTTGCGTCACGGATATCGAGAAAACTCCGCAGAATGCTTATGACTCATGCGAGCGCTACCTTGCAGCCTCGCCCTCCGATGACGCAAAGCATATCGAACACGTTAAACACTGGCTCGCAAAATATGAAAAAGTTCGTCCCTATGTGCAGTTCCTGCAGGGCCTGACGCCAGATCAGAACGCTCCCTGGTTCGTCTACGAACCGGATCTCGACATAGAACTTCCCCAGACATCCCAAAAAGAAGGCCCCTACAAGGCTGAGATTCTAAGATCGTTCGGCAGTTCAAACGAAGAAGCGCTGCTCAGGAAGGCCGAGGCAGTTTACTCCAGCCCCGGCAAAATGATCGAGGATGTATTCCGGTTCCCGGACGATTGGGCCACCGATCCGCCCCAGGAAATGGCCCCGATTTGGGGAATGCGCGGCAACGACAACATACAATCGACCCAGATCGTAACCGCACGAGCCGTTCGTTACTATTACGATCTTACGCTGGCCGTAAAACAGAACCCACACTTGCCCACGGGATTCGACGCCGTCAACACCAACCTGAAATACACCGCCGCAATCAAACACTTCGATCATTATTCGCACGGTAAAGATACTTTCGAAAATATCTATGTCGCCGATCTTACCCTCGAATGGGGTTTTGTCTGTGGCGGCCTGTGCGGTATGGGATTCACCAGAAATAAACTGGTGGTGCTGAACAGCGCCGGCGAGGTCCTCGCGTTGTACTTAGACGCACCGGTGAATTCTCAAAACTGGGTTAGCTAATTCTGGATAAGCTAAGTCCGGGCAATGACCCAATTCGAAGTTGATTACCTACAGACCCACCGACCGATGTCATCCCGCAGGAGCGCCCAAGCGCTCCGGAGGGACCTTACGCAGCCCAGACACCGGTTGTACTGATGCGAGGAGCGCCTGACAATCCGCCCCCACGTTCAGATAATTCCCCGCTCCCGCAGCATGCGATACACCAGCGCCACCGGCAACCCGACCACGTTGCTATAGTCGCCCTCAATCCGCGGAATCCACCGCGAAGCCATCCCCTGAATCGCATACGCACCCGCCTTATCCATAGGCTCGCCGGTCGCAACGTACTCCCGAATCTCCTGGTCGGACAACTCGTTCATAGTCACCAGCGTAATCTCGGATGCAACGTTCAGCGGCGGGCAATCGGCGCCCAGACTTTCATGGATTCTTTCCCGAACATTCCGCGGCCCAGTCCCACTGGCAACTGGCAACCGGCAACTGACAACTGGTTCCATCACGCACACCCCCGTAATCACCCGATGCACCCGCCCCGAAAGCAGCCGCAGCATCCGGACCGCATCTTCCGCATCAGCCGGTTTTCCGAGAATAGTTTCATCGACCACCACAATCGTGTCCGCACCCAGCACCACGTCTTCAGGTCGCATCCGCCAAACCGCCAGCGCCTTCATGCACGCCAGCAGCTCCGCACACTCGCGCGGCACTGGGCTCGGCAGCTCACTCTCATCGACATCGGACGGCTGCACCACAAACGGAATTCCCGCACTGCGCAGAAGTTCCTTGCGTCGCGGCGATGCGGAAGCAAGCACGAGCATCGCCCTGATTCTATCGGAAGCCGCCCACGGCTACGCCAGCCTCCGCTCGATCCGTGCAGGCTGCCCTCTAGTCACTATCGGAGTCGGAACCGGAGCTCTGCTTCGTGATGTGAGCGTTGTGTCCGTTATAGTCCTTGATCGCGGAAAACTTGTCTGGCTCCGATTCGAACTCGATCCAGTCCGGCACTATGACCTCTGCCGTGCCCCAGCCCGCCGTCCCGTGGTTATTGATGCGTTTTTCCGCCACCCAGTCATCCGGTATCGCGATTCGCAGTATGACAGGATCTTTGGCTACGAATTTGTCCAGAGCATAGGTTCGCGCATGATCGATCTTCTCCGACACCCACGTGTAGTTCTTGTCCAATTGGGTAGGCGCTCTCACGGCCATGGCAGAGGCGGTTGCGCCACCAAGGCAGCCGGCACGCCCCGGGTCCAGTCCGGTCGCTTGGATTCCTTCCCACTTGTCGATAAATCCGTACTGGCCCTTCTTTAGAAACGCTTTGGGTACCGCCTTGTAGAAGTATGGCATCGCTTTCCCGCCCGCACTCATAGGGGGCACCCTCCCTTCCTTGCGCCGTTTTTATCGCCGCCTTCGCAGTCCCAACATCGAGTCCCAATCAGCGGCAGGGATGCTACCACACAGTCCGCAAGACGCCGCATCGATCCCCAGTCAGTTCCGGAACCCGAACAAAGACTCCTGTCTCCGCCTGCTAGAATCGAGTGTTACCCCTCACTCATGGACGCCGCCTTCATCCGCAATTTCGCGATCATCGCGCACATCGACCACGGCAAATCCACGCTCGCCGACCGCCTCCTCGAACTCACCGGCTCCCTCACCGCCCGCGAAATGCAAGCCCAGGTCCTCGACTCCATGGACCTCGAACGCGAGCGCGGCATCACCATCAAAGCCCACGCCGTCCGCATGGCCTACACCGCGCAAGACGGCCAAACCTACCAGCTCAACTTAATCGACACCCCCGGCCACGTAGATTTTTCCTACGAAGTCTCCCGCTCCCTGGCATCCTGCGAAGGCGCCCTGCTGGTAGTCGACGCCTCGCAAGGCGTCGAAGCCCAAACGCTAGCCAACTCTTATCTCGCCATCAATCACGGCCTCGAAATCATTCCCGTCATCAACAAGATCGACCTGCAAAGCGCCGACATCCCCCGCACCAAAGAAATGATCGAAAGCGCCGTCGGCCTCGACGCCTCCGACGCCGTCCTAATCAGCGCCAAAACCGGCCAGGGCGTCCCCGACGTCCTCGAAGCGATCGTGAAGCGCGTCCCCCCACCCAAAGGCTCCCCCGACAACCGCCTCCAGGCCTTGGTCTTCGACTCCTGGTTCGACGCCTACCGCGGCGTAATCGTTCTAACCCGCGTCTTCCAAGGCACTCTAAAAAAGGGAGACAGAATCCGCCTTTGGTGGAACGGCACAACTTTCGACGCCGAAACGTTAGGCGTCCTCACGCCCAAGCCAGTAGAAATCGACCAACTGGTGGCCGGCGAAGTCGGCTTCATCATCGCCAACATCAAAAATGTCGCCGACACAAAAATCGGGGACACCATTACCCACGACGCCAATCCCGCCCTCGAAGCTCTCCCCGGCTTCGAAGAAATCAAGCCCATGGTTTTCGCCGGCCTCTACACCGTGGACGCCCACGAACACACCCAACTCCGCGAAGCCCTCGAAAAACTCCGCCTGAACGACTCGTCCTTCTTCTTCGAGCCCGAAAGCAGCGTAGCCCTGGGCTTCGGTTTCCGCTGCGGCTTCCTCGGTCTGCTCCACATGGAAATCATCCAGGAACGCCTGGAGCGCGAATTCAATCTCGACCTGATCACCACCGCTCCCGGCGTCCGCTATAAAATCTACAAAACCGACGGCACCATGATCGAAATCGACAATCCCTCCCGCTGGCTCGATCCCAGCGAAATCGAAAAAATCGAAGAGCCCGTAATCCTCGCCACCATCCTCACCAACGAAGAATACGTCGGCGGAATCCTCAAGCTGGTCGAAGAAAAACGCGGCAAGCAGAAAACTTTCGAATACGTCAGCAACTCGCGCGTAATGCTCCACTACGAATTACCGCTCAACGAAATCGTCTTAGATTTCTACGACCGCCTGAAGTCCGTCTCCCGCGGCTACGCATCCCTCGATTACCACTTGGCCGACTACTGGGAATCGCCCATGGTCAAGCTCGACATCCTGGTCGCCGGAGAGCCCGTCGACGCCCTCTCCATCATCGTGCACCGCGACTTCGCCTACGAACGCGGCAAACTTCTGGTCTCCAAGATGCGCGAACTAATTCCCCGCCAGATGTTCGAAGTAGCAATCCAAGCCTCCATCGGCGCAAAAATTATCGCCCGCGAAACCGTCCACGCCATCCGCAAAAACGTAATCGCGAAATGCTACGGCGGAGACATCAGCCGCAAACGCAAGCTCCTCGAAAAACAAAAAGAAGGCAAAAAACGCATGAAGCGCATCGGCCGCGTCGATATCCCCCAGGAAGCCTTCCTGGCCGTCCTGAAAGTAGGCGAAGGCAGCAACTGATAAATCCAGCTTTGCCTCGCCCCGTTTCTTGTCGGCAACCGCAAAAGCGCAGTTCCATCCGGTAGTGGCTCAATTTCCAAAATTATTTCAGCCCGATGTCATCCTGAGCGCGGCGACAGCCGGGCGAGGGACCTTACGCCGGCCAACGCTGTCGATGCCGCAGACAGGAATGCCTGCGCTTCCTGCAGTGCAACCGAATCCTCGCATCAGCACAACGGATGTCCGAGTTGATGTCATCCTGAGCGCGGCGACAGCCGGGCGAGGGACCTTACGCCGGCCGACGCTGTCGATGCCGCAGACAGGAATGCCTGCGCTTCCTGCAGTGCAACCGCGGAGCTGTGGAGTCGGCAAACCTGCTTGACGCGTCCCGAGCAGCGAAGGGGTACAATTACTGCGACTTCGCGGCAAAGAGGAAACCCGTGACGACCTCATTTCCCAAGCTGGCCCGATTCGTCCTGGCAGCTATCGTGTGCGCCGTCCCCTGCCTCGTGGCGCAATCATCGCGCGATGTTAAAGGTGTCGACGTTAAGCCATCGGACGTTAAACCATCGGACGACTGGCCCTACTACGGTCACGACGCCGCCGGAACACGCTATTCCCCGTTATCCCAAATCAACCGTCAGAACGTGACGAATTTAAAAGTCGCATGGACATTCCACGTCGGCGACATTTCCGACGGCAAAGGCCACCAAAAACGCAGCGGCCTCGAGACCACTCCGATTCTCGTCGATGGAACGCTCTACCTGACCACCGCCTTCAACCGCGTCTTCGCTCTCGATCCCGAAACCGGCGCCCAGCGCTGGGTCTACGACCCCATGACCGAGATCGCAGGCGACTACGGCGATGGCCTGATCAATCGTGGCGTCTCAACCTGGCTCGATCCATCGCGTGCAAAAGGCAAACCCTGCCGCCGTAGAATTTTCGAAACCACTCTCGACGCCCGCCTCATCGCCCTCGACGCGCTCACCGGCGAACCCTGCCACGACTTCGGCAACCACGGACAAGTCAGCCTCCGCGATGTCGCCCGCTACGTTCCCGGCCAATATCACATGACCTCCCCGCCCGCGGTCATTGACGACGTCATAGTCGTCGGCTCCTCCATCGACGACAATTCCCGCGTCGACATGCCGAGCGGCGTGGTTCGCGCTTTCGATGCCCGCACCGGCGCGCAGCGCTGGAAATGGGAACCGCTCCCTCCCAACGATCCCGAATCAGCGCCGTCCGCAAAGCCGTGGCGCACCGGCGCCGGCAACGCCTGGTCCGTGATGGCGGTCGATCCCGAACGCGATCTCGTGTTCGTCCCCACCGGCAGCGCCAGCCCCGATTATTACGGCGGCCTCCGTCCCGGCGACGACAAGTGGTCCAACTCCATCGTCGCCCTGCGCGGAAAAACCGGAGAATTCGTCTGGGGCTTCCAGTTGGTCCATCATGATCTTTGGGATTACGACTCCGCGTCGCCCCCATTACTCACCACGCTGCAGCACGACGAAAAATCCGTACCAGTGGTAATTCAGGGCAACAAAACCGGCTTCCTCTATGTGTTGAATCGCGACACCGGCGTCCCAGTCTTTCCCGTAGAAGAGCGCCCCGTCCCGCAATCCGATATCCCCGGAGAAGTCACTTCGCCCACCCAACCTTTTCCCCTGGCCCCACCGGCCTTGGTTCCGCAAAAACTTTCCCCCGACGATGCCTGGGGCATCACTCCGGAAGACCGCGACTCTTGCCGCGAGCGTCTCAAAACTCTCCGCAACGACGGCCTCTTCACCCCGCCAAGTTTGCGCGGCACGCTCTCAGTCCCCGGAAATGTCGGTGGCATGAACTGGAGCGGCTACGCCTACGACCCCCAACACACCTTGCTAGTGGTCAACACCAATAACGTGCCCGCCCGGATGGGTTTGATTCCGCGCGACAAATATTGGGACGAAGTCGACAAGAACACCGAAGACGCCGACTACACCGAACAATCCGGAGCCCCCTACGGCCTGTTTCGCACTTTCATCGTCGCCAAGGCCCATCATTTTCCCTGCGCCCCACCGCCGTGGGGAACATTGACCGCCGTCGATATGACAGCTGGCACCATTCGCTGGCAAGTCCCGCTCGGCTCTATAGCCCCCGGCAATCCCGCAGTCCCACTCGGAGCCCCCAGCCTCGGCGGCCCCATCGTCACCGCCGGCGGCTTGGTCTTCATCGCCGGCACAATCATCGATCCCGCACTCCGCGCCTTCGACGTCGAAACCGGCAAAGAACTATGGAAGGCTCAACTCCCCACCCCCGGCGGCGCCACTCCCATGACCTACCAGACGAAAAAAGACGGCAAACAGTTTGTAGTAATCGCCGCCGGAGGCCATCGCGGCACAACCGAGGAACCCCAAAACGATTCCATCGTAGCCTTCACCCTCCCCTATGCTGTCCTCAAAATCGGCGAAGGCAGCAACTAATAATCCTTATTTCTCCGCTCTGCGCTCTGCCGGGCAACTGCCAAGCCCCAACCCCCATCTGACCAATCCTGAAGTTAAGAAGTTGAAGTTAAGAAGGGAAGAGTAAGAAGTGAAGATCAGATCGACCCGCTCAGCCTCGACCCAGGAACCTCGAGTCTGACGCCGGAGGTCTATCTCTTCGACCATCCGCTCGGTCTTGGCCGCACCAACCCGCAAGGGAGGAATCCATGCACCGATGGCCTCGTTTCGCGCACGTCCTTTTCACCATCGCCATCCTGACCGCGCCCACTCTCGCGCAATTCAGGACTCTGCAACCCTCACCCCAACCCGCCGCGTCGGACCTCACCTCATCATCATCAGACCAATCCAAAGCCGAAAAAGAAAACGAAACCATCGCCCGCCATCAAGCCGCCCTCACCTTGCTCGACCAGGTTCTCGCCGGCTCCAAAAACCTGAGCCTGCCGCAAAACCGCATCGCCATCGCATCCGACGCCTTCCCCATCCTGTGGCCCCGCAACGAGTCTCAGGCCCGAGCCCTGGTCACGCAAATGATCGGCGACTTCGCGCAAGCCGCCTCCCGTCAGCAGGAGACCCCTGACCTCAACGCCCGCCAACTCCAGCACCAGCAGTGGCAAATCGTGCTGCGCATCATCGCCCAAGCCGACCCCGAGTTAGCTCTAAGTTTTATGAACGCAACCCGCGCCTTCGTGCAAACTGGAAGTCCCGAACAGCAGGAAGCCGAAGAGCGCAACCTGCGTCTGGAACTCGCCACTCAAGTAGCCGCGCACAATCCTCGCAACGCCCTGCTCCTCGCCGAAAAAGACCTGCAAGCTCCCGGCGAACTTCCTCCGGAACTCATCAATCTGTTGAGCCAGATTTCCGCGAAAGATCCCGAAGCTGGAGCGCAATTGTTGCAAAAGATCGTGGCCCGCGTTCGCACCAGCCTCTCGCCAGACGGCAACTTCAACTTCGCGCTCAATCTGCTCAACTCGCAGGCCAACTCACTCCCCGACAACGCTCCGCCCAGTGACACATTGAAGTCGCTGGCCGACGCCGTCGCTTCCGCCGCCCTGAGCCCCGACTTCCCCACAAACTTTCTGCCCATGCTGCAAGGTTCTCAGTCGACCTTCGAACAGCTTGCTCCCGGCAGCGCGCAGGCCCTGCAGCAAAAAGTGGAGGAAGTCACTCGCGCATTCACCCCGCCGGAACAAAACTCCTGGAACCAGTTTCAACAGGCGCAGGCCACCGGCGATCCCAACCAGATTCTCGCCGCCGCCGAGCAAGCTTCCCCCGAGGTTCGCCCCAACATGGTTCAGCAAGCCGCCTGGCAATTCGCCAGCAACGGCGACCTCCAGCGCGCCCGCCAGATAGCCGAGAATCTCCCCGACCCCTTTCAGCGCGAGCAAGTCCTGCAACAGGCCGTTCGACAATCGGCCTGGAACGCCGCCAATCAAGGCGAGTTCGCTGCCGCCCGCCAACTCGCGCAGGAAATCACTCCCGACGAAGATCGCGCCACAACGCTGGCCCAGTTCGCCTCGTCTGCCGCAGCCGCGAAACAACCGGCGCTAGCCCAGGAAATGCTCGAAGAGGCCGGCGGACTCCTGGCCAATCGCGCCGCCGGCGCACCCGCCTTCGCCGCGCAGTTGCAGGTCGCCCAAGCCTTTGCCCACATAAAGCCCGCGCGCGCCGTCCCCCTGCTCGAGCGCTCCGCCAGCCAGTTGGAACAAGTGCTCTCCGCCGCCCTTGCCATCGACGCCTTCCTGCCCTACGCGCACTCCTTCGATTCCGGAGAGCTGATCCTGAACAACAGTTTCCTCTGCAATTCCCTAATCCGCCCCTACGCCGACGCCACCGCCGAACTAGCCCGCTACGACCTCCCCACCGCCCGAATCCTGGCCGACCGCCTCTCCCTCCCCGAAGCCCGCCTCTTCGCCGAGCTCTCCCTGGCGCGCACCGCTCTAGCCGACCCCCCTCCCGAGTCAGCCGGAGCTGCGCGGAGCGGCGGCTTTGTATCGCGGATGCGGTAACTAGGTTGTAAGCATCCGCCGGGTACCGTGCTGATGCCCTGAATTAGGGTTATGAGTGCTGGGTTATGAGTGCTAGGAATATAAGTACTGTGGCAATTTCACGCCGGTTATCACGGCACGGCAGGAACACCTAGGGACGCTCGGTGCGTAATTGTTTTGTGAGATGCAATACAAGATCGTCGTCCAGCATGACCTCGACATACTGCCCAACACATTGGTCTCGGTAGGTAACGCCACGTCCGTCTGGAATGTAGCCGCGCAACCCATACAGCCGCTGGGCAGCGTTGTACCCGGCATGCAGCCCCACCCCGATACCCACGACACAATAACGTTGAGCTGCCTGCGCTTCGGCAACATCCAGCAGCCGGCTCGCGATTCCACGTCTGCGAAATGTGGGAAGCACATTCAGGTCTTGGATCTCAGGAATCTCCAGCTCCGCAAATCCGGGATACGTAGGCCGCCAATTGATGGTTACATAACCCGCGAACTTCCCGTCGACGGTAGCAATCAGGCAGGTGCGGCTTCCCGCCGCCTCTTGCTCCAAGTACATCTGATACTGTGCCTCCGGTTTGACCGAACCAACGCCCGCGAATGCCGCCGCAATGACCGCTGGGTCATGTTGATTAAGAGAGCGAATCTGAATGGCTCCCAACGTTTTCATGTGAAACACTCCACCGAGTTGCGCCTAACTCTGACCCCGGACGATAACACTAGGCGTGCAAAAGAAAAAACGATTCGGCAGTCCGCAATTTTCGCTAAACCGAAGCAATCGCAACCACCGCAAAAGGGCCAAAATTCGCCCCGAAAACGAAAGTACACTGACCCCAAAATGTGCAAATCTCAAAACTGGAAACCACCCACCCCCGCCTAGCCCCCGATCATGTTAATGTCTGATGAATTGCATAACTGGTTACTACTCATGGCTTTAACACCCAGCCAAGCGCCCTCCGAAAACCCACCACGCGATCTCAGCCGCCAGAAATCCTGAACCCGATTTTCAATCCACAACCTTTTCCACAGGCCAGCCAAGCCAATTTCCCCCGCAACGCAAGCCCAACTTCCTAAGGGACTTACCCAGAGACCTCTGCAGTATTTCCTGTATAGGGCCGCACGATTCCTCCGCCCCCAGCGCTTCCAAAAAACCGCTTCAGCCCCATTTTGGGACAGCCCCGAGCCCCTCCATCCCGTTCAAGTCTCGTTAACACCCACCCGCGCTCGGAGCCCCAAAGTTCACGTGATCCAGCCGCGAAGCGGCGCAAGAATAAAGCCCACGGCGCAAGCCGTGGGTCGAGAGCAAAAGAATGAACAAGCCCCGCAGGGGCGAAAGAGACGCACTCTGCGGAACGTTTCAAGAACCGAAGGCCGGATGATTCCCGGGAAGGGCACGAGTTCCACTCGTGCCGCTAAAGTCTCTCACTCCCAACCGCGCTTCAGCGCCTGAAGGGCAGGGATCCTTCAGCAGACAAACGTAAATGCCCAATTGGAGATCAAAGCCCTTCAGAACCTGCTCTTACATATCGCTTGAATGAGTAACATTCGTTGGTGAACATGTATGTAGAAAAAGTGCTAGAGTGTATCACTCGCTCTCACTTCCACTCGACCTGGCCACTCTGATCTCGTGGCCATGAACTATCAATATCTTGTTCAAGCGTTCGCATTCCCTGTTGCACGCGACATGCTTTCATCCACTGATTATTCCCCGCTTTACGTAAAATGAGTTCCTCAGAGACGATGCCTGTGCGGGTGGTGATCTGCGCAGTAAAACGATGCTCTGATGCGTCATCGTCCGGAATCCAAGGATTCTCATCCAGAATGGCCACGTGCGCGGCGATCTGGGGATACTCATAACTGCGAACGGCAGTAGTTTTATGGGTATCGTCGTGCACCTGAATTTGGGTTCCATATGCGGGAAAATCGGAAATGTTCGCGATAACGAATCGTGTTTTTCTGGGGAGGCTCATAACGGAAACGTAGGGTGGGCGCTCTGCATCTCCCAGAAGCGCTTTTGTGGTCGCCTCATTACTTTGGCGTGCTAGGAAGGCTTGCCAGACGACCATCACTATTCCGACTACCGCAAGGCCTCCAAAAATGAATGCATAGCGAACGCGGCGGTGGCTCAGGGACACGATAACTGCCAGCACGCCAAATACAGCTTGTTGCACAGCGAGTAAGACAGCAACAAGAATATCCATCGCACACACTCCTACCGCATGCAAACTAAGCGCTGACCCTTGGGGCAAAACACTGGGACAGACGGGACGTTCCCCGATTCGTTTATGCTCAACCTAGGAAGATCAGGGGAAAAACGCGCCCCTACTCCTCCCCCCCCACCCCGCCCTCCGCCAACGACTCAAACCTCGTACTATTCTTCAAAAACGCCATCCGCACTTTCCCAATCGGCCCATTGCGCTGTTTAGCAATAATGATCTCCGCCTTCCCCTGCAACTCCGCATCGTCCGGCTTATAAATTTCCTCGCGAAAAATAAACATCACCAAATCCGCATCCTGCTCAATCGATCCCGACTCGCGCAAATCCGCCAGCTGCGGACGATGATCCCCACCCCGGCTCTCCGGAGCCCGGCTCAACTGCGACAAAGCAATCACCGGCACTTGTAGTTCCTTGGCCAACGCCTTCAACCCGCGCGAAATCGCCGACACTTCCTGCGTCCGATTCTCAAACCGCTTCCCCCCGCCCGACATCAATTGCAAATAATCCACAATAATCAGATCGAGCTTCCCACCCTGCGCCTGCTTCAACCGCCGCGCCTTGGCCCGCATCTCGCTCAAAGAAATCCCCGGCGTATCGTCAATAAATATCGGAGCATGCGCCAGCTGCTCCATCGCCCGCACCACCTTGCGAGTATCGTCCTGCCACAACGACCCAGTCCGCATCTTGTGCGCATCCACCCGCGCCTGCGAACACAGCAACCTCATCAGCAGCGCCTCCCGCGACATTTCCAGCGAAAACACGCCCACCACCTGGCTGTCTTCGATCGCCGCATTCTCCGCAATGTTCATCACGAACGCCGTCTTCCCCATCGAAGGCCGCGCCGCGATGATCACCAGATCCGACCGCTGCAAACCCGAAGTCATCTCATCCAAGTCGGTATAGTGCGTCGCCAGCCCCGTAATCCGCTGCCCGCGCTGCAGCAGCGCATCCACCGACCCAAACGACTCCTTAACAATCTCCTGGATCCCCATGAACCCGCGCCCAATGCGCTTTTCCGACAACTGAAAAATGGCCGCTTCCGCATCGCTAAGCACATCCTCCGCCAAATCCGACTGATCCGAAGCCCGCGCAATCGCCGTGCTGGCCGCCGAAATCAACCCGCGCAGCATCGCCTTGTCGCGCACAATCTTGACGTAGTGCTCAATGCTAGGCCGGTCCGGCACTCCATCCACCAGGCTCGAAACATAAGCCACATCCCCAATCGGCTGCAGATCCTTGTGCCGGTCGAGCTCCTCGATCAGCGTAATCATGTCAATCGGCCGCGACGACTCCGCCAGATCAACCATCCGCGAGTAAATCCGCCGATGCGAATCCAGAGAAAAATCCTCGATCCGCAAATGCTCCGCCGCCTGGTTATAAGCAAAGTTGTCGAGCAGGATCGCGCCCAATATCGAGCGCTCCGCCTCCACATTCGCCGGAAGTGTACTAATGCTGTAATCAGTAGTCGCCATAATCTGTATAGAACTCTGTCCCGTTCGCCAGCATAAGCGAATAGAAAGCGAATCGCAAAATGAATTGTGCAGAAGCTGTGAAGGCCTCCACAATCCTGTGGAAGCCCCGCGAAAACTGGACTTAAACAGAAGTTCGCGCGTTCGTATAAGTGAATTAAGAAGTCGGGTTATCCGCGTCGATCCGCGCAAATCCGCGGCGAAAATTCTTCGGGGGTTAGTTCTTGAGGTTGAAATTCCTTCGGCAAAAACAAATGCGGCCAAGGCCAGCCACCTCGACCGCATTGTTCGTGGATTCCTGCGCTGCCTTGTCACCGCATGGTGGCGGATGACCGCTTCAGCCCGACAGCGCTCCCGCTCTCACGAGCAAGCAGCGCCGCATTTGCCAAAGCCAGTTGCCCATTCATGATCTTAAGATCAACCGATCTTGCGACCGCCCGATCTCGCCATCACAAACCGGCAACCCCTGCGGTGGCCAGCGGTCCTTTCCCGCTCCCTGCTCCAAAGAGTCAGGAGCGGGATGGGGGAGGAGGCCGCAATGCCCGGGCAACCAGTCGCGCTCGCGCGCGTTTTCTGGAATGTCCCCCGGCAATTCACCCTCGAGAATCGCCGGCTGCCGCTGGCTCTGCCGCAATCATCCGGCAAGCTCAGGAACTCTCACGTTTCGCTGAACCCACTCTCATCCACTTTGTTGCGCCCCGCAATACAAAAACCTCCCCCCCTTGTGCACAACCTGTGGACGATGTGTCTTCCCTGTGGAAGCCCGAGGAAAACCTAGAATAAATCGTGCTCCTTCAGTTTTTCATTTTGTGTTTTCAGTAGCTTGCACGCCGTGAAAGGAATCGCATCGGCCACGTGGAACGGAAATGTGGAATGGATATGTCGAATGGACATGTGCACTGACCATGTGGAATAAGAATGTGGAGCGGACACTCCTGTCCGCTGCCTTTGACCTTTCTCCAACCCAGAAAGGTCCGCGCATGCTGCGAAGCGCAAACTCCTAGCCGTCCTCGCTGCGTTTCCGCGTATCGGCGCTTCGATCGACGTTTCGCTCGTCGCTTCGATCAATGTTCCGATCAATGTCTCGCCCCTCCATCTGCCGCCGCACAAAATCAGCCGCCGCCTCCATCCGCCCCAACGCCGTCGTTGGAAACCGCCCCGCTTCCGCCACCGCAGCAGTCTCCTCAGCGCAACTCTCGCCCTCCCCACCCAATTCCGCAGCCTCCCGCAACAGATGCCACGCCTCGCGATACTTCTCGTACTTCCCTCCCTGCGTCAACAATGAGATCGACTTCATTCCCCGAATTGCTTTCGCCGCAATGATGTACCACGCATCTTCCGGAACCACATATGCCGCCAGAAAATCGAACGATCCCGCCCGATACGGCTTCCCACTGCTGCAGGTCGAGCAGGCATAGCCTTGGCCATTCCTCAGCTCCGAAATCGTGCACTTCACCTGCACCGCCAAAAACTTTCCCGGCCGCCCCACCACACAATCGAAACTCTCCGAGTCGCCCCAAGGCTTGCTCACGGGCAGCCCGTGCTCGCTCGCCCGCCCCATAAACACCGACTCGGCCCACTCCCCGCGCATCTTCTTGTCCTTAATAATTCTCGGCTTCCGCTTCTTCATTCCCCAACCCCAAAACTAAAAAGTCAGCATCCGGGAAAAACTCGCGAATGCCCCCTTATGTTTCAATTCGACAGGAATGAAAAGTCAGGAGGCAAGGGAATTGAAGAGAAAAGTGGAAACGATTCCCGAAATAGGAACGCAAACGGGTGCCCCATTTCTCGCGCGCACCTTGCGCGAGAAGTGGGGTTTTTGTGGAGCGGACACTCCTGTCCGCTGCCTTTGACGTTGACTTTTGTTAGCGACGCCACGAAAGATGCGCCGGAGCACGAACGGGAAGGGCACGACTTCCAGTCGTGCCACAAAAACCCCACTCAAAACACCCGGCTTCAGCCGCTGAGGCTCCGTGGAAGAGCGGCGCTTCAGCGCCGCGTGAGCCGCCTATGAAATACTGGCTCCAGAGTGTGCGAGAACCAGCTTTCCAAAAATTCGGTGGAACGGAATGCCTCTGGAATTTTGCCCCGGAGGGGCTAACTAACTTAGCCCAGCGCTTCAGCGCTGGGTAAAGCGGGAGGATGGCACAAGTCCCGGAGGGACGGCATAGGTCCTCACGCGGCCTCTAAAACCCCGGCCCCCACCCTTACTCTTTCAAACTTGCCGACACCACCCCACCGAGGGTGCCCCATCCTTGCGCCCTTTGCAAGGGTGGGCAGCAATGCCGTCGACAGAACCTCTGTGCGTTCCGCAAAACCCAATCACGCACGCCTTCGTGGTTCCCACCCTTCGCAAAGCGCGCGAAGAGTGGGGCACCCACCGCGTCATCGGGCACCAGCAAGACCAAGCGTGGGCCAGCCGCCAATGGTCGGGTCGAAACTCGAAACATTGACTAGCCGAGCACAGCGACGCATGATGAACAGAAGACTCCAGAAAACATCATCCAAAATGATCGAAAAGAGCGAACAGCAGGACATTGACCGGGAAGGAAAGCGCCTAATAAGGGAGGCGTTGGAACGCCTCGGCTGGGTGATGATTGAGATCCACGAGGACTATGGGGTCGACTACGATGTCCAAATCTTCGTGGACGGCAACCCGAATGGCCTCTGGTTCAAGATTCAGCTGAAAAGCTCAGCGTCGAACGAACGATCCGCGGACGGGAAGTTTATATCCGTTCAACTTGATCTCGATCACGCTAGGCACTACGCGATCGAACTGCGTGACCCGATTTTCCTGGTGCACGTAGACGTTCAAACCAAGGATGTCTTTTGGGTCGCTCCGCAACTGGACAACGAGCTGATCCGAAAGCTGAACAGTGGGGAGAACTCGTCGACCATCACGGTCAGAGTACCAACATCGAACCTCCTTCCGACTACAGCCGAACAAGTCCTGAAAACGGTCGAGGGGCTTTACGTCGTGCTTGGGCAGAGAACACTAGCCAGTTCGTCGATCGCCTCATTTGCGGACTCGCTCAAATACCAGCCCGGAGAGCAAAAGCTTCGCGACGAAATCTACCGCAAGAGCAATCTACTAAGGCTACGCAGAATTCGCGAACTATTTGTGCAGAGGCAGTATGCCGAAGCCCGTGAACGTGCTCGGCTCATCATCTCAGATCCCGACTCGCTGGTAGAGGACAGATTCTGGGCGCAAGAGATGATAGGGTCGATAGATTGGGGGGACGCGGTCAGCCAAAATCGGCCCCAGGCGGAGCTGCCTCTGATCTATCTGGAAAACGCAAACGCTCTCCAGCGTATGAGCGCAAGCGGGCCGTCGCCCTTGAAAATGTTTGCGCTCATTGCAAGGAAGGCCGCAGAGCTGGACCAGCTTGCGGTCGAGAATTGGGGTTTGACGATCCTCCTACATCAACACCGCACGCCAGCGGGTAATCCGTTTATGGCCCTGAATGTGTTCGCGGCCCACGCGCTCAGCACCAGAGCCGTGATCAAGAAATACAACCAGTGTCTGCGCCTCGTGAGGTATGCAGCCAATTTTCGCGGGCGTTGGTTTCTGCCTCGTGCTCTCGCTAAGATTCCCATGGCGGCAGCGTCTTTTATCGCTCGAATAGGGCGCATGGAAGAGGCGCAACTCGGCGACGGCGGCGCGCAATTTCGCTCGTCGATTCTCTCGATTGCAAAATTGATAGCCCAGATTGGTGAAGAGTCATGCGATCAAGAGGCAATTTCTCTTGCAATCGGATCAGCGCTCATCACCACAAGATCTGCCGATACAGACACGTTCAAGTGGGTAGGCAGTGCACTTGATCGCATTACAGATCCGGAAGTGAGAGCAGAGTCGATAGGCACGGTCGAGCGCCAGATGATGCGGTGGAAGGGCCAACGGGCGGAAGGCGACTACAATCCAGATCCCTACGTGCAGCTGCTAGAGAATGCTGCCGCATCGCTCGGAATAGATGTCTCCGACAAGAGCTCGCCGCTATACCAAGCTCTGCTTATCGCAGCCAAAGACAACTCTCCCGAGAGAGTTTTGCGGACCTGCGAACATATAATGACCAGCCTCGGAGCGACAGGGCCCGTGGCTCGTCAGGTAACAGCGCTGTTAGGTACCCAGATGGCAGGGTCGAAGATGGTCCACTGCTCTCTGCATGACTACCACCTTGAGGGAAGGGATTTTGACTCTGCACTAGCCGCATTTAAATTGCGGCACTGTGACTCCTGCCCCGATAAAGCTCCCCGTTCGCCTGCCTGGGAATTCACGGATTCAGTTAGAGACGAACTTCAGACCAAGCACGAGGAATTCGTCAGGAAGTTCAATGCAACCGGGGCGGGATTTCGATTCACTTCTTCCGACTGAATAGCTCGGCGATTCGGCGACTTGGAATCGCAGAGGGCGGGTGGCCCACGCTTACCGCTCTGAACTCGCCGACGCTACCCAACCGAGGGTGCCCCATCCTTCGCGTTCTTTGCGAAGGGTGGGTAACGCTACACTCAAACGCCTAACATGCGCCCGATGGTATGATCGTCCGGAGGAAGTCCAGCGATGAACCATGAGGACAAGATCGTAAGGGACCCGCAGATTTGCGGTGGAGAGCCGGTTTTCCAAGGCACCCGGGTTACTCTTCGCACTGTGCTGGCAACCCTGGCCGCTGGAGATTCCATCGAACAAATCCTAGCCGACTTTCCTGCCCTGAAGGCTGAGCATGTGCAGGCCGCGATTGCGTTCGCGGCGGCTTCCGCGGAAGAAGACTTGCCCGTGCCAGCCACGCCGCGCTTCTGATGAAGATCAAACTCGACGAGAACCTTCCCGTGAGTCTGACCGTAATCCTGTCGAGTCTCCGGCATGACGTTCACACGGTTGCGGAAGAGAATCTGAGTGGCCCAGCGACCGCGAGGTTTGGGAAGCGGCGCAGCGAGATGCGCGATTCTTGATTACGCAGGATTTGGATTTTTCCGACCTTCGACAATTCGCTCCCGGAACGCATTGCGGCATCCTGCTCGTTCGACTCCGTTCGCCGGATCGCCGGAGCCTCATCCGGCGGGTTCGGGAGGTATTCGAGCAGGAGGAAGTTAGTCGCTGGGCTGAGTGTTTCGTAGTAGCGACGGACCGCAAGGTGAGAGTCGTGCGAGCTCCCGGCTAAGCCATCTATGCCGAAAAGCCAAAAGCCCCGAGGGTTATTCGGGGCTTTTGTTACTGAACGACGTTCGCCAAACATTCTTGATACTGGACGGCGTCTGCGAGGTTCAATCGTACCAGTCAGGGCGACTATTTCAACAGCATTCGCCCTATCACGCGAAAAGCAGGTTCCTCATCGGGCCTTCGGCCCAATTCGGAATGACAAGCGTGTGCAGACGGTCGGTTAATCCCGAACCCCGTCCATAAAAGCTCTTAACTTCCGCGACCTCGACGGATGCCGCAGCTTCCGCAGGGCTTTGGCTTCGATCTGCCGGATGCGTTCGCGGGTTACGGCGAAGGACTGGCCGACTTCTTCGAGCGTATGCTCGCTCCCGTCTTCGAGGCCGAAGCGCATCTTGATGACTTTTTCTTCGCGCGGGGTCAGCGTGCGCAGGACCTGTCCAGTCTGGTCCTTGAGGTTCACGTTGATCACCGCCTCGGCTGGAGAAACTACGCCGCGGTCTTCGATGAAGTCTCCGAGATGGGAATCTTCCTCTTCGCCGATCGGCGTTTCGAGAGAGATAGGCTCCTGGGCGATCTTGAGGACTTTCCGAACTTTGGCGACCGGGATGTCCATGCGCTTGGCGATTTCTTCCGACGTTGGTTCGCGACCGAGTTCCTGAACGAGCTGACGCGAAGTGCGGATCAGCTTGTTGATGGTTTCGATCATGTGCACCGGGATGCGAATCGTACGCGCCTGATCGGCGATGGCGCGGGTGATGGCCTGGCGAATCCACCAGGTGGCGTAGGTGGAAAACTTGTAGCCGCGGCGGTATTCGAATTTGTCGACGGCCTTCATCAGGCCGATGTTGCCTTCCTGAATCAGGTCGAGAAACTGCAGGCCGCGGTTGGTGTATTTCTTGGCGATCGAAACTACGAGCCGCAGGTTGGCCTCGATCAGTTCGCGCTTGGCCTGCTCCGCGTCCATGTCGCCGGAGATGATCTCGCGCTGCGTGCGCTTGAGCTCGGCGAACGACACTCCGGTTTCGAGTTCGAGCTTTTCTACCTCGCCGTGCAGCGCGCGTGCCTGCCGGCGATATTCTTTCTTCTGCTCTTCGCTACGGGTGGCGTCGGCCTTGCGCTCGAGATTCTGCGTCTGCCGGTCGAGCGAACGCATGCCGTCGACGGTTTTGTTCAGTCGCTCGATCAGGCGCTTGCGCTCGGCGTTGGTGAAGCCCAGCTTGCGCACCGCTTTCGAGGTCGCGATAATCGCGCGGGCTAGTTTGCGGCGGGCGCGGCGATGATCCTTCGGCTTCTTGGTCTTTGAAACTTCGAGATACTTCTCCTCGAGCAACTGGGCCTTTTTGTACAGCTTGGCCATGTCGTCGATTTTGCCGGTGAACTCGTTCAGGCGGTTCTGAAGAATTTCGTCGGTGATCTCTTCCTCGTCGAAGGTGACGACTTCCTTGATTGAACGCACGCCCTTCTTGAGGTCTTCGCCCATGGCCAGCAATTCACGGATCACAATGGGCGACCGCGACAGGGCTTTGAGCACGCGGATTTGGCCGCGCTCGATCCGCTTTGCGATTTCAACTTCGCCTTCGCGCGTGAGCAGCGGCACAGTTCCCATCTCGCGCAGATACATGCGGACGGGATCGTTGGTTTTTTCCAGAGCTCCCGGAGTGAGGTCGAGTTCTACGTCCTCGCCTTCTTCGGATTCGTCGAATTTTTTATCGAGCGCAGCGGAAGGCAGCTTGGGGCCTTCGAGCACGTCGATTCCCTGCGTACCGATGGTAGTGAGCAGATCGTCCAGGTCTTCGGGACTGTGCACGTCGTGCGGGATCAAGTCGTTGACTTGATCGTAGGTGAGATATCCCTTCTCTTTGCCTGTATCGATCAGCTTTTTAATATCTTCGAACTTGTCGTCAAGAGCCAAAAGGTGTCCTCAAACTGTTCAATTCCGCTCCCACGGAGCGTGTGGTAAAGTTCTAAAAAGGTGGGAATCTGGGGTCTTGCGGGATGTGCAATCGCACAAACTTTCAGAGTTTAGCACATAAGTGCTGTACCGTCTATTGCTTGCCCCGCTTTAGAATCCCAGTGCCCGCCGTTATGTTGCCGCTATCCCTAACTCCCTTAAATACTTAGATGGTGGGAGAGGCTTTTTTGTTTCACGCTGTTTTCTTGCTTCCGGTGGTCTTGAATTTGGATCTGAAACCGTCTGGTCCGCCGCTCCGCTCTCCCGGAACGGGGATCACGAGGGCCCGGCGGATTCGCTCATTTCGTTTCTTGCTCAGAGACTTCTGTTTGTGGCGGGGGCTCCAATTGGGACCCCGGGGAGCGCCTCGCCAATTTCATCTTTAGTCGCTCTTGCGCCAACACGGCTTGCTGCTTAAGATCCATGCCGGGACTTTGGTGGCCGCGGCTCATTTCCTGACGACGACGGTCAATAACCTTCTTGCGCAAGGCGCGGACTGCCGCTTCGAGAACATCGGCCGTGAGTTCCTCGTCTTCCTTAAACAGAATCAGAGCTAGCATCCGGCGATCCGTCTCCGTGGCGGGCACTTCAAGAACATCGGCAAATTCGCGTCTCGCATTTACCGACGACTCGTTGAGCAGCGATTCGGCTAGCGACTCTGTCGCCAAACCGCGGTGCAGGCCTTCGTTCTTCAGCACAAGCCGGGCTTGACGGGCTGGATCGAACTCTTCTTCTGTATTCGCCCACGCTCCATCGCGGGCGGAAAGATGTTCCTCGCCGGGCTGGATCTGGCGCGCCGAGGCCAGAGCGCGGATCAGGATCTTTTCTGCGTCCGTGACCTGCGCCTGCGCCGAGGCTTTGACGGCGGAGGTTGCGCGCGTTCCGGCTGCGTACCGCAGCTCCTGACGGAGAACGGCGGAGTCGATGCCGAGTTTTTGCGCTATTTCCTGTGCGAGTTCGTCACGGACAATGCGGCTGGGCACGCGCTGAACGTGAGGCAGCAAATAATTCACAGCGTTCTTCTTGCCCTCTGCGCTGCGAATGGGAAATTGCGCGCGGGCGCGTTCGATCAGGTAGTCGAAATATTTTTGCGAAGTTTTCAGCGCGGCGCCGTAGGCTTCTTTGCCTTTGCGGCGGATGTAGAGATCGGGATCGAAACCTTGTTCGAGGGTGAGGACTTTGATTTGAAATTCTTCTTCGACCAGCAGGCCTAGCGTGCGTTCCGTGGCTTTCGCTCCGGCGGTGTCGGGATCGAAATTCACGACTACATTTTTGCTGAAACGGCCTAGCAGCTTGGCTTGCAGCTCGGTGAAGGCCGTTCCGGAACTGGCGATGACGTTTTGGAAGCCAGCGGCATAGACACTGATGCAATCCATCTGGCCTTCGACCAGGATGGCGTAGTCGAACTTCTTGATCCACTCCTTGGCGACGTTCAGATTGAAGAGGACTTTGCTTTTGGAGTAGATGGGGGTCTCGGGGGAGTTCAGATACTTGGGCCCGGATTTTTCGTCGGTGGCGAGAGTGCGGCCGGTGAAGGCGATTACTTTTCCGGCCTCGCTGGCGATGGGGAACATTACGCGGTTGCGGAACTTGGAGTACATGGCTAGTTGCGAGTCCCGAGTCCCGAGTCCCGAGCGGGTCGCTTGTCGTTGGTCGTTGGTCGTTGGCTCTTTCGAAACGACATTCCTATTCTCAGGCGCGACAGAGTCAGAATCCCCATCCGCGCTTCGGGGCGACATAGCAGCAGGTCCCTCGACTGTGGTGGATCGCTCGCTGGCTCGCGATCCACCTTCGCTCGGGATGACAGAAGAAGATGGATTGGCGGCTTCTTGTTTCCAGGAAAATAGGCCACTTTCGCGGAGGGCTTCTTCGGTGAATTCTTGTTTCAGGCGGTCGCGGAGGAGGAAACCGGAATCGGGGGCGTAGCCGATGCGGAAGCGGGCGATCATTTCTTCATTCAGGCCGCGGCCGGTGAGATATTCGCGGGCTCTTGCGCCTTCGGGACGGCGGAGGCATTCCTGGAAAAATATGACTGCGCGTTCGTGAACGTCGAGCAACTGGCCGCGCAGGCGGGCTTCTTTGGCTTCGCCTTCGGTGGCGTAGCTGGCTTTCGGCAGCGGGATGCCGAGTTTTTGCGCGACCATCCGGACGGATTCGGGGAAGGTGATGTTTTCGATTTTCTGGATGAAGCTGAAGACGTCGCCGGAGAGGCCGCAGCCGAAGCAGTGATAGAACTGGCGGGTGGCGTGGACGGAGAACGACGGTGTTTTTTCGCCGTGAAAGGGACAGAGGCCGGAATAGTTTTGGGCTCCGGCTTTTTTTAGTTTGATGTAGTCGCCGATGATGCGGACGATGTCAGCCTGCTGCTTGACCGTGTATGCGAAATCGCCGGGGTTGGACATTTTTGGGGCTAGAGGTATTGTCGGGGAAAAAGGGGCGGAATGAAATATGCCGGAGCGGGATTGTTGTGGAGAAGTTGTGGGAATCGAGGGTTGGCGGTTGAAAGGGAGGGAAAACATGGGCCGTTGAATTCAGCAGTTATTCGGTGGCGCTGCAAGATCTTACCGCCCGGCGGTGCCGATGCGCGGGAGATCCCTCGCTTCGCCTGAAGAGCGGCTCCGCTCGGGATGACGCCAACACTGTTTCAAACGTTTAGTTCGACGAGGGTGGCTCCGCCGCCACCTTCGTTTTGGGGGGCTTCGATTATTGAGGCTACGTGGGGGTGCTTTTGCAGCAATTGGCGGAGGGCTTTGCGGAGGATGCCCATGCCGCTGCCGTGAACTACGCGGACGCGCGGGAGGCCGGCGAGAAAAGCCTGGTCTACGAACCTTTCGACTTTGGATGACGCTTCGTCGACCGTATGGCCGATCACGTTGATTTCGGTGGGGACGGTTGCGCCTTCGTTTTCGAGTGAGACGGAAATACCGCGGGAGCGGGCGGCTTTTACGGGAGTATCGGCGGATGGGGCGTGGACGGCGGAGATGAGTTCGGCGATGTCGTCGCGGGCGATTTTCATTTTCATCGCTCCCATTTCGACTTCGAAATGATTGTCGTCGAGCTTGCGGACTACGCGCGCGGAACGGCCGGTGGATTTTAGTTTTACGGTGTCGCCTTCGGAAACGTGCTTGACCAGTTGTGGCTGCGCGTGGGGATCGTTTTTGTCGGCGCCTGTGGAGTGCGCTACTACTGTGGAGTCGAACTGCTCGCGGAATTCACGGCGTAGTTTGGCGATTCTTCTCTCGGCGTCTTTGGAGAGCTTTTGGGCGGCGGCGCGATCCTGGACTGCGCTCACCGCTTCGCGGGCGTGATATTCGAAATCGCGGAGGAGGGCTTCGAGCTTTTTCTCCATCTCGCGGACTTTGGTTTGCTGGGCGTTTTTTCCTTCAGCCGCTAAGCGGTTCTTCTCGTCTTCTAATTCCTTCTGGCCTTGCTGCAGGCGGAGGCGTTCGTTGCCGGCTTCGCGCAGGTCGGCGTGGAGCTTGTCGAGGAACTGGCCGACGTCGCGGGCCTGGGTGCCGAGGCGGGAGCGGGCGCTTTCGATGATGGCGGGATTTAGGCCGAGACGCTGCGCGATGTTGATGCCGGCGGACGCGCCGGGGACGCCGACTTTCAGCTCGTAGGTGGGCTGCAGAGTGGCTTCGTCGAAACCTACTGATGCATTCAGTACGCCGGGGGTGTTGGCGGCGTAGACCTTGAGTGACGTGTGGTGGGTGGAGATGATGGTCATGCAGCCGATTTCGCCGAAGTGGCTGGCGATCGCAACAGCGAGGGCCGCGCCTTCTTCAGGGTCGGTGGCGGAGCCTAGTTCATCGAGTAATACGAGCGAGTTTGCGGTTGCGGTGCGGGAGATGAAATCGATATTGGTGACGTGGGCGGAGAAGGTGGAGAGATTTTGCTCGATGGACTGGTAGTCACCGATGTCGGCTAGCACGGCGTCGAAGATGGGGAGTTCGGCGCGATCGGCGGGGACGGGGAGGCCGGATTGGGCCATCAGGGCGAGGAGGCCAACGGTTTTTAGGGTGACGGTTTTGCCGCCGGTGTTGGGGCCGGTGATGATTAGCTGGCGAGAGTCAAAGTCCCCACTTCTCGCGCCAAGAACGCGCGAGAAATGGGGCACCCGGGATTCTAGTTCGACGGTGATGGGGACTACGGTTGCTCCTTTGGGTTTTAGGTTGCGCTCTAGCAGGGGGTGCCTTGCGTTATGCAGCAGGAGGCGAGCGGTGCTCGCGCCGGACCCTTCGGCTTCGCTCAGGGCAGGCTCACGAAGGCGGCCGTCCCCAGATGAGTCGTGGTGGTTCGCGGCGGACGTGCCCAAGGTTACGGCTACGCAGTTGTAGTCTTCGGCGAATCGGGCTTTGGCGAATTGGAGTTCTAGTTCGGAGAGGACATCGACTGCGGCCCGAATTTCGGCGGCGTGGGCGCCGATGCGCTGCGTCATTTCTTGCAGGATGCGGTGAATCTCGGTTAGTTCTTCTTCTAGCAGGCGGACCAGTTCGTTGTTTTGTTCGATGGTTTCGAGGGGCTCGACGAAGACGGTTTGGCCGCTGGAACTGGCGCCGTGGACTACGCCCTGGACTCGGCGCTTTTGCTCGACTTTTACGGGGATTACGAAACGCTCGCCGCGGATGGTGACGAGTTCGTCCTGGACGGTGCCGCCCTCGGACAGGCGGCGCAGGTAGCCGCGGAGGGATTCCTGAATCGAGCGGCGCTGGCGTTCGATTTCGCGGCGGATGCGGGCGAGTTCGGGGGAAGCTTTGTCGTCGAGGGTTCCGTCGGGTTGGATTTTGTTGCGGAATCCGTGGAGGAACTCGGAGAAGTCGACGATCTGGGTGGAGAGCTGCCGCACTTGGTCCCAGTCAGACCTCATGTTGGCGGGTGGATGCAGGGCGATCTCGCGCCATTCGGCGGCGCGATCGACTACGAGGATTACGTCGCGAATTTCGGTGGTCTCGAGGGCGGCGCCAGCGATGCGCGATTCTTCGACGAGAAGAACGATGTCGAGGAGAGCAGAGAAATCGAAGCGGCCGCCGACGCGGCGGAAGTCGCGAATTTCGTCGGCGAGTTGCTGCTGGGTTTCGATCCAGGCGCGGTCGGTGGAGGGGGTGAGCGCGGCGATGCGCTCATGGCCTAGGGGGGATGGGGCGTATGCGTGGGGGAGGTCGCGGAGGGAGTCGAACTCGAGGACGCGGGCGGAATTGTATGTTAGCTCAGCGGGATTCGGTTCAGCGGACATCGCAATTTATGGTAGCAGGAGCGGGCTTCGCGATGGTGAGCCAGGTCTGCGCGCGAGATCCCTCCCTCCGCCTGAAAAACGGCTGCGGTCGGGATGACGCAAGGTCAGAAGATATAGATTAGGAGCGCCCTGTCCGGATAAGAGGAGGGCGAACTAAAAAGGAGCGTGCAAGTCTAGCGAGCGGCGGCGCTGGCGACTTGGGGTGAGGATTCGGCGGCTGGAATTTTTACTGTGAAGAGCGCGCCGCCTTGGGGTTTGTTCTGGCAGGTGATCTGGCCGCTATGGTCCTGGATGACGCCGTATACGGCGCTGAGGCCCAGGCCGGTGCCTTTGCCGACGGGTTTGGTGGTATAGAACGGATCGAAAACGCGGAGCGGATCGCGGATGCCGGGGCCGGTATCGGAAAATTGGAGGACGGCTTCTTTGTGTTGGCGGCGCGCGGTAATTTCGAGAGTTCCGCCGCCGGATTCTTCGAGAGCGTCCATGGCATTGTCGACGATCTCAACGAAGGCCTGAAAGAGTTGGTTGGCGTTGCCGAGAATGCGGGGACAGTCCGGGGCGATGGACAGCGCCACGTGGATGTTGCTGCCGGGACGGCGTAATTCGAGCATCTGGGTGGCGCGCTGCAATAGCATGCCGAGGTCGACAAGAATTTGTTCTCCGGGCGATTGCTGGGCGAAGCGCAACAGGTCGGCTACGAGATCGCGAGTGCGCCGAGCCTGGTTGACGATCTTGCGCACCAGGGCAGTCTGTTCGTCGCTGAGGCGTTCGTTGGCCCAGAGCTGCTCGGAATAACTCATCACGGCGGTGAGGGGATGGTCGATCTCATGAGCTGCTCCCGCCACCAGATTGCCGAGCGAGGCGAGCTTTTCTTTTTGCACCAGCTGGCCCTGCAAGTGTTTCTGACTTTCGTAGCCGCGGCGCGAATCCCGCAGGAGGGTCATGAGGGCCTGGTCCTGAAAGTACTGCCGCAGGAACACGAAAGCTCCCAGCAACAACATTGCGGCCAGCACGGTGAACAACCGGAACGAGCGGGTTGGAGAGGCCGATTTGTCGAACAGCAAAGTCCACACGCCTAAAACCGGCAGAGAGAGGATGGCCAGCATAGCGAGTTGCGGAACGACTTTTTTCAGCCACGGGGTCAGATTGAGCTCGTGGCTTTGCAGGTTCCAGGTCCGCGCCGATAAAGCGGCGGCTGCCATCCAGGCTACGGTTGCGATGAGGGGCACGTCGTAGAGGCTTCCCGAGTAGTAGGTGTTAGCCGTCGCGGCGCGGTCGAGGAATTGCGAATTGACGCCGTATACCACACTGGCGGCGAGGAGATGCAAGTAGAGCCGCCGCCATCCGCCGGAGCTGGTCCAGGTTGCGAGGCCTAATACCCCGATCAGCATTCCGTTCTCCAATCCGTAGAGACGGTCGTAGTAGGTGCTGTAAATCGGGGCATTGCGCACAACGTACTGGTGGGGAAACACAATAAAGGCGTAGAGAAAGATCCACCAGCCTAGCAGCATCAGGAAATTCAGGGCGCTGAGATGGATTCTGCCTTCTTTTTTCACCAAGTCGGGACGCCAAGCCACGGCGGCAATCATGGGCAGGGCATGAAAGAACAGGACGATATCGAACAAGAATGGATCGGGGATCGGTTGGCGCAGCAGGACCTCGACATAGGACCAGGCTGCTTGATTGCCGATCCACAGCGAGAATCCAAGGGTCATCAACACCCAAAAGCTGCGCTCCTGACCGGGCCGGGTTAGGGCGTTGGCCAGAGTGATTCCGGCGGCGGCCAGCATCAGCGCGAGGCCCGCTAGATCGGCAAACGCGGTGAGCGCGAGGCTGCGGTGCGCAAAAAAAGACACACCGGCAAAGGCCAGAGTGATTCCGGCCGCTGCGGCAAACCAGCGGTGGCGTTGGAGCAGGGTCATCTGCGCTCATTCTATGGGACTCAATCGGGGAATCGGAGCGTTTTGAACCTTGCAGGTTACTTCGGTTATGCCGGCCGGGGTGGGGAGGAGCTCTTCGGCGGGCCTGCACGAGCGTAATTCACGAGCGTAATTAAGGATGCGAGCCAAACGCGCGATTATTGTGTCGCAAACACCGCGACGCACCGCGCGGCTCGCCCAGGTCCCTCGGCTGCGCGAAGAACGCTTGCTCAGGATGACAAGCGCAACTACCGTTACTTCAGAATTGGTGTTTCGGAATCAGAGATGGTCTAGAATCACAGGAGGAAGGCGCGCTTCTCGCTTCCGCTCTGGTGACCTGCTATGGCATTTCCTGTGACCCGGCTTCGCCGGCTGCGCCGCACGGCGGAGTTGCGCAATCTGGTTTGTGAGACCCGGCTTACTCCGGACGCATTCGTCTACCCGATGTTCGTTTGTCCGGGAGAAGGCGTGCGCAAGGCTGTTGGCTCCATGCCGGGCGTGTTCAATCTGTCGGTGGACGAAGCGGTGAAGGAGGCGCGGGAAGTTCAGGGGCTGGGCGTGCCGGCGGTGATTCTTTTCGGGTTGCCGGAAACGAAGGACGAAGTCGCGACTGGAGCGTGGGCTGACGACGGCATTGTGCAGCAGGCTGCGCGGGCGATTCGGCGCGAAGTACCGGGGCTGATTCTGATGGGGGACGTTTGCCTTTGCGAATATATGTCGCACGGGCACTGCGGGATTGTGAGGCCTACGCTTCCGCGGTCGCTTGGGGCCGCTGCTATCGACGAGATGAATCAGGTTCGCGGGATGGAGGTCAGGAAATTGGAGGACATCGAAGAAGCATTCGACAAACTGGCGGCCGTGGCCGCGCGCGCCGCTGAGTCGAATTACGAGATCGACAATGATGCCTCGCTCGAGTTGCTGGCGCGGACTTCGGTTTCGCTGGCGAGAGCTGGCGTCGACATTATCGCGCCCTCCGACATGATGGACGGGCGGGTGGGGGCGATTCGGCGGGCGCTGGACGAGGACGGATTTATTAATACGCCGATTCTTTCTTATGCCGCGAAGTTCGCCTCGGGCTATTACGGACCATTCCGCGAGGCGGCCGATTCGGCACCGAAATTCGGCGACCGGCGGTCGTATCAAATGGATGGAGCGAATGTGCGCGAGGCCTTGCGTGAAATTGAAGCCGACATTGAAGAAGGCGCGGACATGATTATGGTCAAGCCGGCGATGCCTTATCTTGATGTAATCGCGGCGGCGCGGGAGCGCTTCGAGTTGCCGCTGGCGGCTTATCAGGTGTCCGGCGAATACGCGATGATTGAAGCCGCCGCGCAAAATGGTTGGATTGAACGCGAGCGCGTCATGATGGAATCGCTGGTGAGTATTCGGCGGGCGGGGGCGAGTATTATTCTGACTTACTTCGCCAAGGATGCGGCGCGGCTGCTGGGATAAGTTAATCCCCTGTTTCCGTTACGTTCCGATAAATTACACAGTAAATTAATTGCGACAGTAAGTTGCAACATCTGAACAACCCCCTGCCTGCCCGATGCATCTACTTCTCGCCACTTCGCCGTACAACACATTCGCTGATTGAACCACCATTGCACTCCGGCCCCCATTGCAGTCCGGGCGATGGAAGCGACCGCATGCATCCCCCGCAAGGATCGACTCCGAGAAGCTGCGATCTCTCCGCCAGCAGAGCTGGAAACGGAGGTGTGGTTGGCGCAGTGGATAGAGCTCGGCGTCTGCCATCATTTTTCGTGATTGGTCCTCCGCGGACCGGCACGACCTGGCTGCATGGTGTTTTAAGTCAGGGCGCGTGGCTCTCGCATCCGACCAAGGAGACTCGCTTTTTCGACAAACATTTTCATCGCGGACTGGACTGGTATCAATCTCATTACCGAAAAGCATCGGACGGACGCCCCATCGGAGAGGTCGCACCTACCTATTTCGCGTCGTCTGACGCGCGCGAGCGCATTGCCGGGACCGTTCCCAAAGCAAAAGTGGTCTGCACATTCCGCAACCCGGTGGATCGGGTTTTCTCCCTTTATCGCCTGAAGCGCGCCCTTGGCTTGATTCCGTGGAATCTCGAGGAGGCGTTGATACGCGATCCTGAGCTGCTGGAATCGAGCCGCTATTCGGCACACCTGGAGGCGTGGCAGAGTACGCTTGGACGTTCCCAGGTCATGGTAACTATTTATGACGACATGCGAGCCGACCCGCAATCTTATCTGGATAGGTTGATGGATTTTATTGGAATGCCGCACCTCAAGCTTGCAGACTCACAGCTTCGTCCTCCGCCGACCTCGGAGCGGCTGACGCAACCGCGCAGCTACTATTTGACGCGCGGCGCCCTGCTGCTGGCGGACTGGTCGAAAGCGCAGCGCCTCGACTCCATTGTCGCAGCCGTCAAGAGGCTGGGAGGCCAGAGATTCTTTATGGGCGGAGGAGCAGCCTTCCCTGAATTGTCGCTCTCGCAGCGAGACAAGCTGAGAGAATTCTTTCGACCAGAGATCGAACAATTGGAGACGATGCTGAATCGTGACTTTTCGGCGTGGAAATAATGTAGCGATTAGGCTCCCGAGCTTTGGGTGTTGGCGAAGTTTACTTCTACCAGCTTGCGGTCTTCGTCGGAGACTTTGAAGAAGGCGCGCGGCTTCAGTTCCATGAAGCTGGCCACGAAGACGTCGGGGATTTGGCCGATGCGGGTGTTGTAGGAGTTGACGTCGTCATTGAAAAATTCGCGGCGGTCGGCGATGCGCTCTTCGAGTTCGCTGATGCGGGTTTGGAGTTTGAGGAAGTTTTCGTTGGCTTTGAGTTGGGGATAATTTTCGGCGACGAGGAACAGTCCGCGGAGGGCGCTGGCCATTTTCAGATCGGCTACGGCTTTTTGGGTGATGCTGGCAGCGTTCATTGACGCGGCTCGCGCCTGCGTGACGGCTAGCAGAGTTTGCTGCTCGTGCTGCATGTATCCCTTGACGGTTTCGACCAGGTTGGGGATTTCGTCGTGACGTTGCTTGAGCAGGACGTCGATGTTGGCCCAGGCGCGGTCGTTCTCATTGCGCAGGCGGACGAGGCCGTTGTAGAGGATGATGGTGTAGATGACGACGCCCGCTAGGAACAGGACGAATGCGAAACCTGTGATGGTGCTGCTGTCCATGGTTCTGTCTCACTCCAAGGTGCCAGCAGAAGGGCGCGGAAGGCAAGTGACGGAAGGGTTGCGGGGGTGGATCAAGGGAGCGGGTTAGCCGATCGAGGAGTGTGGGCGCGGGGGCTGGCGAAAAAACTCGCTGTCGGCTTCGGGGAAGAATGGCGCCGGGCTTCGCCCCTTCGGCTTCGCTCAGGGCAGGCTCAGGCTGGACGGGCGAAGGCGCCCGTCCCTCCATGAGCTATTTTAGCGTCAGCAATTCTCGATCTACGATTCGACGGTATTTAAGTCTTTAGTCTTTGCTGGGCCTTTTTGGAGTCAGGTCGCAGGACTTTTTTACTTCGTCCAGGTTCAGGCCAGCGGGGGAGAACTCGGCGATCTGGCGTCCGCTGCGGGTTGGCAGCGCGATGTTGAATACTTGCGCGCCGAGCAAACCGCGGGTGGTGCCTTTGTCCATTGAGAGGAAGCGGCCCCGCTCCCAGTTCCAGCCGTGGAAGTTGTGCACGTCGTCGAAGCGCGTCTCGACTTCCAGTTGTGGCTGGCCCCAAAATCCGGGGCGATTGGGAGGTGGAAGGCGGACGCCGGGGTTGAAGTCGGCGTAGGTCAGTTTGCCGTTCGTGCAAGTGAGCTCGACTCTGGGCTTGTAGTCGGGATCTTCCTTGAAGAAATTGTTGGACAGAAGTTCGAAGCGGACTTTTTTGGCGCCGGTCATTTTGTCTTCCGATTGAAACTCCATCCATTTGCCGCCGGCACTGACGCCGTCGCTTTCACCCTGGTTGGGGCTCATGGCGCCGCCCTGGGCAAAGGCGGATGCGGCACACAGCAGGGTTACGCACGCCAAGACCGCCTTTGCGGCCAGCGCGGTTCGATTGGGGTTATGAGTTGAATGCGATGCGTTCACAGTATCCTCCAGATATATTCCATTTATATTGAACCCGAAAGGGTGGTGAAAAGTTGCATGAAAAGATACCTGGGCTGGGGTAATTGGGTAATTTGGGCCATTTAATAAGGATGCGAGCCAAACGCGCGATTATTGCGTCGCGGCTTTTCTTAATAAAAGCCGCGCGACGCGTCGCGCGGCTCGCCCGGATCCCTCGGCTGCGCAAAGAACGCTTGCTCGGGATGACAAATCGTGACAAATCCCTGGGCGTTAGCGGATATCCACTTTCAGGTCGAGGTAGACCTCGGAGCGGTCGTCGAACTGGCTGACTGATTTGGTGTCGCTTTTGTGGCCCTTGTACTGGGCGTAGACCTCGTAGTCGACGGCGGTGGAGAGCGCGGGGAAGCGGTAGGTGCCGTCCGCGCCGACAATATAGGTTTTTACCGCGCGAGTGCGGGTGTTGGTCACGTAGACGGCGGCGTCGGGGAGCGGGTTGTCCTGGGGATCGAGCACTTTGCCGTAGAGCAGGCGTCCGACGGCTTTGTCTTTCTTGTCGAGTGCCGCGGTCGACGTTGCCAGCGCGAGCAGCAGGGCGCAAGCCAGAGTCCCGGCCGTGATGACGAGTGGGTTGCGATTCATGCTGGTGCTATTGTCTCACGGACCTGCCGCTGCGGTTTCGGCAGCGTGAGTCTCAGTAGCACCAATGTCGGTAACACCAGCGGGGCCAGCGCTGGACTGGCAGACCTCAGGGGCTAAAGCCCGCATCGCTGTTGGCTCTGACGGCACGGCTGAAGCCGTGCCCTTCCCCAATCCCTTTGCTTTACCAGATGCCGCGCCCTTCCCAGATCCGTGCCGTTACCAAATCCCGCGCCTTCCAAATCGGAGTTGCGGATAGCTCCTATTGGCCGACACTTATTTGGCCGGGACTTATTTGCTGGGACTGGCTTCTTCAATGGTTAGATGCAATCCGGTGTCTTCGCGTTCGTCCTGGTAGATGTGGACGGTGACTTCCTTGACCAGGCGCAAGGGCCTGGCGTCTACGGTTTTGAAGCCTTTGAGGTCGACCGTTAGGATGTAGTCGGCTTCGCCGGTGGGGACGCGCTGCGCGAATTCGCCCATGTGGTCGGAGTAGACCTGCCAGCGGGTCTTCGTGGGTTTGTCGGTGGCGCGGCGGATTTTCACGGGGACGCCATAGACTGGGTGATCGTCGGGGCCCCAGACTGTGCCGGCTATGAGAGCGTAGTTGTTTTTGGCTTTATCGTTGTTGTTATTGTTATTGCCCGTGTAATTGCCCATGGGCTCAGGGGCGGCGAGGAGCCCCTGGTGAGAACTGAACGCGGGCTGGAGAAGTACAACTACAAAAAGCAGTGCGATCAAGAGGAAACCGACGGCAGATGTCTTCGCGGTTATTTTCGCAGGTGTCTTCTCAAGTATGTTCGCAGGTATTTTCGGGAAAGTTTGCGCCAGAAATCGTTGTGCCGAAAGCCGTTGTTCGGGAAGTTGTTTCTCCGAAAGGCTAGGAGTAGTCACCGTCTTCGCTCTCCTCGGCCTCATCGTCGTCTTCTTCCACGTAGCCGGCCTCGACGACTTTGAGCTCGAGCGGACTGGTGGTGATGACTTCAAAGTCGGTGCCACACTCGGGGCACGAAATCATTTCGCCTTCGTCGACCCCCTCCTCATCGACATCGAGATTGGTTTCGCATTCGGGACAGAGAACCATAAAGCCTCCCTCGCTGATTAGAGCCTCCTGATAGTATTTAGATTCTTTCGAGCTATTCGGTCAAGGGGGACGAGCTGTAGACGAAGAATTTTTCGAGAAATAAGGAATCGTTGTCTCGGGTGGGATTTTTCTGGACGGCGGGTATTGAATCATGCTCCATTTCCGGACAATACGGCGGGGTGCGGCGGGGGTTGTGGTGCTGGCTGTCGTGGGGTGCGGTCAGATGTTTGGCGATTTGCGGCCGCGCTTGGCGCTGGCCGGACCCTTCGGCTTCGCTCAGGGCAGGCTCACGAAGGCGTCCGTCGCTCCATGGGCTGTTTCGGCTTCGGCAAACTCGGAAGCGAAGCTGATGGGCGATTCGCAAATTGTCGATGCGCAGATTGTGGCGGGCTTGCGGGAGATTTCTGCGCAGCGGATTCAGGCGAACATTGAGAAGCTGGTGAGCTTTGGAACGCGGGCGACGCTGTCTGCGCAGGATCCGGCGTCGATTGCGGCGGGGCGCGGGATTGGCGCGGCGCGGGATTGGATCAAGGCGGAGTTCGAGCGTTATTCCAGGGATTGCGGCGGATGCCTGGAAGTGAAGACCGACGGCTTTATGCAGGAACCGGCCGACCGGATTCCGAAGGCGACCGAAATCACCAATGTTTATGCGGTTCTGAAGGGTACTGATGCCGCGAATGCGAAACGCATTGTGCTGGTGACCGGGCACTACGATTCGCGCAACAGTGATGCGCTCGATGGGAGCGCAGACGCGCCGGGGGCGAATGACGATGGCAGCGGAACTGCCGTCAGCCTGGAATGCGCGCGGGTGTTGAGCAAGATGAAATTTCCAGCGACGATTGTTTTTCTCACCGTTGCGGGCGAAGAGCAGGGGCTGAACGGCAGCCATCATTTCGCGCAGATGGTGAAAGATGAGGGCTGGGATTTGCAGGCGGTTTTGAACAACGACATTGTTGGCGGGGACAAGAGCGCGGAGCAGGATCACTCGGTGGTACGGGTGTTTAGCGAGGGCGTGCCGGCGGCGGCGACGGAGCAGGATCTACGCCGCATTCGCGGGCTGGGTGGAGAGAGCGACTCCGGGTCGCGGCAGTTGGCGCGGTATATCGCCGAGGTTGGCCGGGAGTATGACGCGGGCGTGAAACCGGTGCTGGTGTTCCGGCTGGATCGCTATTTGCGCGGCGGGGATCATTATTCGTTTAACCAGCTGGGATTCTCGGCGGTACGGTTCACGGAGTTTCGCGAGGACTTTCATCATCAGCACCAGAATGTACTTACGGAGAACGGCGTTGAATATGGCGATTCGTTGAAGTTTGTGGATTTCGATTATGTGGCGCATGTGGCGCGGCTGAATGCGGCGACGCTGGCGTCATTGGCGTCCGCGCCGGCGCCTCCGGCGAATGTGCATCTGCTGACCAAGGACTTGGAGAATGATTCGACGCTGACGTGGGAAGCTTCTCCGGGCGGTCTGGGGGCGGAGTATGAAGTGGTGTGGCGGGCTACGACGAGTGCGGAGTGGGAACACTCGCAGAATGTCGGCGGGGCGACTCGGGCTACGCTGAAGCTTTCGAAGGATAATGTGATTTTTGCGGTGCGCGCGGTGGATAAGGCGGGGCATCGGAGTTTGGCGGTGGTGCCGGTGCCGGAGCGGTAGGGCGTTGGGGTTGGGAAATCCCACGTCTCGCAAAAGACGCGAGACATGGGGCACCCATATTTGGGACAGCCGCACTTGGGCACCCGCATCACATCCTCGTGGGATTCTCGGTGTGCGAGTAGAATTGGACGAGAGGTCAATCAGTGCGGCGAACTGGCGAACCGATGACGTTGAGCCTGCCTCCGTTCACCAAGGCGGTGACTTGGCTGCTGGGCATTAACACGGGCATTTTTTTGCTCGTCGAGCTTCTGTCATTGTTTCGGCTGGGCATCGTGGTGGCGTACATTGGCTATTACTTTGAGTTGACGCCGGTCAATGTGGTGCATGGATGGATCTGGCAGCTGGTTACCTACAGCCTGCTGCACCTGGGCGTGCTGCATTTGGTGGGAAACATGATCGGGCTGTGGATGTTCGGCTCGGCCATTGAAAGTGCGTGGGGCACGCGGCGATTTTTAGAACTTTATTGGGTGGGCGTCGTGGGCGCCGCGATCACGACGGTGGCGCTCTCTTATACGCACTTGCTGGGCGATCCGAACAGCCACACGATTGGCGCTTCGGGCGGAGTGTTCGCGATTCTGATCGCGTTTGGAGTGCTGTTCGGGGACAACGAAATCATGCTGATCCCGTTCCCCTTTCTCATTAAGGCGAAATACTTTATTGGAATCCTGATCGTGGTTACGCTGGCGTTCGCGATGTCGGGCGGCGGCAATGTGGCTTATGTGGCGCACCTGGGCGGGCTGTTGTTCGGCTGGCTTTATGTGCGGCGCGGGCCTAAGCCGGCGCTGGTGAATGTCGGGTTCGCGGAGCGCTACTACGGTATGCGCAATTCTTATTACCGCTGGAAGCGGCGGCGCGCGGCGAAGAAATTTGAAGTTTACATGTCGAAGCACGACCGCCAGGTTCACTTCGACGAGCATGGGAATTACATTCCTCCGGATGATGATCCGCGCAAGGGGAATGGCGGGGGGAAGTCGGGGTGGGTGAACTAGCGAGCGGCCGCGGATTTTCGCGGATTCGCGCGGATAAAAATCGAGGTCCCTCCACTTCGCTTGCTTTCGCTCCGCTTCGGTCGGGATGACAGAGTTTGAACGGTGCATCGTGAGAACTCCTTGACGAGTTTGTGATCGCCGCCGGCTGCGAGGGGTCCTTCGACTGCGTAGCTGCTCGCTTCGCGAACCAGCTACTCACTCAGGATGACAAGTCCTATTTAGTGCGATAAGAAATTGGTGAGTTCCTGCAAGATTAGTTTGGGGAGTTCTTCCTGCTTCGCTTTTCCTTTGAATCCCAGGTCGTGGCCGGCGCCTTCGACGGTTACTAACTTCGTTTTTGCCGGGATCATTTTTATTGCTTGCTCTAGTTCGGCGATTGAGCCGAAGGGGTCGCGGGTGCCGTGGATGAAGAGAGTGGGCGTGCGCAGGTCGGGGAGATGTTGGGTGCGCTGCTGCTCGGGCTTGCGCGGGGGATGAAGCGGGTAGGAGAGCAGCAGCAGGGCTGCCGGTAGGTTCGTGGCTTCTTCTGGAGATTTTTTCGCGAGCTCGGCGCAGAGCATACTGGATTGGCGTCCGCCATAGGAATGGCCGCCGAGAAAGATTTTCCCCGATCCTGGAGACTGACTCGGATTACTCAGGCCAAAATCCCCACGTCTCGCAGAAGCGGCGAGACGTGGGGCACCCAGTTCATTTGCTAGTGCGGCTAGGGCGTTGTTCAGGCCGGCGCGGTCGCGGGCGGCGTCGGCGGGGCCGGGCGGTCCGAAGGAGCGGGACTGGCGATAGGGGAGATCGCAGCGCAGGACCGTGAAGCCTGCGGCGGAGAATGTTTCGGCGAGGGCGATCAGGAGCGGGGCTTGCGCGTTGGAGCCGGCGCCGTGGGTTAGGACCAGGGCGTCGTGGTTGGGAGTAGCGGGAGTGTGCAGGTAGCCGCGGACTTTGGGATCGGCGGCGGTGTCGGTGAAGGGGCGGATGGATTCGGTGGGCACGAGGTTATTTTAAATCGTGTCACGGTTGCGGTGGCAGTTGTGCTCGGGGGCTGCCGGGCTTCGCGCTGGCAGGACCCTTCGGCTTCGCTCAGGGCAGGCTCGCAAAGACGCCCGTCGCCACATGAGCATCGTTTGCTACATGTGTGCTACTTCGCTTTGTCCAGAGGGACTTCGGTTAGGGTTTCGTAGACTTTTACGATTTGGATTTCGTTGCCAAGCCTCGCCCAGCAGCGGAGCATGTCGGGGTCTTCCTGGGCGGCGCGGCGAGCGTCTTCGGATTTCCAGTGGCGGAGTAGAACGTAGTGCTGTTCGCGGTCGCGGTAGAGTTGGTCGTGTCCGTAGCCTTTGGTTGTGACGATGGCGGTGAGTTCGCGCACTGTGGCCAGGGACGCGGCTTCCATGTCGGGCGCGGGCTCCCAGACGGCCACCGAGAGGATCTCTTGCGGCATGTTTTTTCTTTCTTTGAGAGTCTGCTGAAAAACCCGCTTTGGCCGGACTCAGGGGCTGAAGCCCTCTTGAATAAGGCAGGCTCTATCGCAGCGCTGTAAGCGCTGCGCCACCCAAAATCGAGTTTTCAGCAAACTCGTAAGCGGCGATTATATCTTGCGGCGGGCGGAGCGGCGCGGTTTCTTCGGGGCTGGCTTTTTTTGAGAGATGCTTTCGGCTTCTTCGTTGGTGACTACGTGCAGGCGCATGAGGTTGGTGGAGCCGGAGGCCTGGCGGGTGCCGGCGACGACTCCTAGGACGTCTCCGGGTTTCAGCAGGCTGCGGCGGACTAGATCCTGCTCGGCCATGGTGACCATCTGTTCGGCGGAATGCGCCTGGCGGCAGTGCACGGGATGCACTCCCCAGTAGAGGTTCATGCGACGAACGATGGGCTCCGCATGGGCGAAGGCGTAGATGGGAACTTTGGGGCGGTATTTTGAAATCATGCGGGCGGTGTTGCCGGTCTCGGTGAAGACGGCGATGGCGCCCATGGGCAAATCTTCGGCGGAGTGAGCGATGGATTCGCAGATGGTTTCGGCGACGGAGAGTCCGCGATGTTCGCGGCGACGGCGGAACTGGACGAAGTCGGCCATGTTGCATTCGGCTTCGACCACGATGCGCGCCATGATGGAAACGGATTCGCGGGGATACTGGCCGCTGGCGGTTTCGGCGGAGAGCATGACGGAGTCGGAGCCGTCGAAGATGGCGTTGGCCACATCGCTGGCTTCGGCGCGCGTGGGGCGCGGGTTCTCGACCATCGACTCGAGCATTTGCGTGGCGGTGATGACGGGCTTGCGCCACGCGGCGGCGCGGCGGATGATGTGCTTCTGAATGACTGGAACTTTTTCTGGCGCCATTTCTACGCCGAGATCGCCGCGGGCAACCATGACTCCGTCGGCAGCTTCGAGGATTTCTTCCAGGTGATCGATGGCTTGGGGCTTTTCGAGTTTCGCGATGACGGGAATGTCGCTGCCGTGGGCAGCGATGATCTGCTTGCCTAAATTGATGTCGGCGGCGGTGCGCACGAACGAGAACGCAACTGCGTCAACGCCATGTTTGAGGCCGAATTCGAGATCTTTGCGGTCTTTTTTTGTGAGAGCTGGAATCGACAGGGCAACGCCGGGAAGATTGATGCCTTTGTGCTCGCCCAGCGCACCGCCGTTGAGCACGTCGCAGAGCACGTCGTCGCCGCGGATGCCGCGCATTCGAAGTTCGATCAGGCCGTCGTTGAGCAGGATGCGGGCGCCGGCAGTGAGTTCGCGGGCGAGATCGGGGAACGTGGTAGAGATGCGCGTGGCGGTGCCGGGCACGTCTTGCGGAGTGATGGTCACGACCGAGACGGTCGTCAGCTCGATGGGCTCGTGGCGCTCCAACAGGCCGGTGCGGATTTTGGGGCCTTGCAGATCCTGGAGGATGCAGAGGGAGCGCCCTTCGCGCTCGGCGGCGCGGCGCAGGCGCTGGATGTGTTGGGCGTGATCTTCGTGAGTGCCGTGAGAGAAGTTGAGGCGCGCGACGTCCATGCCGAGGCGCAGCAGGTCGCGCATGGCGGCTTCGGAACTGCAGGCGGGGCCGATGGTGCAGATGATTTTCGCGCGGCGAAGGGCAGAGCCAGTAGCTCCTGTGGCAGCGGGCGGTTGCGTCTGTGTCAATTTCTCTCCGGGGCACAAAACAGGAATGTTGGTAGAGTACAACACCTGCTTCAAATTTTGAGCTATGTGTTACGGCCCAGGGGCTAAAGCCCCGTTCTTTATCTCGGACGCTGACGCGGCCCTTAAGGGCCGCTCTTCCACAGTGATTGATCCGATCACGATGGTAGATTCGATGACGGTGATAGATTCGATCGCTACACCTTAGTGGAATTAACTGCCGTGAGTTCTTTGCCCAGCATGGCTCGCGGGAATAACAGGGCGTTGAATTCTGCGCCTACCAGCACGACCAGGGAAATCAGGTACATCCATACTAGCAGCGCCATGACGGCTCCGAGCGATCCGTAGATGGTGGCGAAGTTGCCGAAATGCTGCAGGTAGGCGCGAAATCCGACCGTGGTCGAGAACCAAAGAATCGTGGCGAGCATGGCTCCGGGCATCACGCTGTGCCAGGGCTGGGTGCGCGGGACAGCGTGATGGTAGATGAGCGCGATCACGGCGATGCTGGTCAGAGTGGCGATCAGCCATCGGGTCCCGCCCCAGAGCAGGAAAACGTAAAAGCTGAAATCGGGGTCGATGTAGGGTAGCAGGCGGGCCTCGAATTTGCTGCCCACGGCGACCAGCAGCGTGGCGAAGGTCATGGGAACCAGCGCGAAAATCACCAGCAGAAATGCGATGAGGCGCTCTTGCACCAAGCCCCAGGTTTTCGGGAGTTCGTAACAGCGGCGGAAACCGTCCATCCAGGAGATCATGACGCCGGAGGCGGTCCACAGCGTGATCAGGGAAGTTGTGGTCAACAGGCCGACGGGATGCTGCCCGGCCCCGCCCTTCAGATAAGTTAGCGCGGTGGTTCCGCCGGTGGGCAGAATGCTGCCGAGGGCATAGGAGATTTCGCGCAGATATGGCGCGCCCTTGCGCCACGCCGCCAGAGCCGACCCGATGATCAGCAGGACCGGAAAGAAAGTAAAAATCGAAGAATAGGCCGCGGCCTTGGCGGTGGCGAAGGCGTCGTGAACGAAGGCCCGCCAGAAGGCCAGTCGTAAGAGGCGGAGGAAGCGTAACATTTTTTTGCGCTGCTCTAGCTTAGGGCCTGGAGGTGCGGGACGCAAAGAAGGAAGTTCGTAGCTTTCCTCATTACGGGGTTCCTCGCGGGGCATTCGCTGGGGGCTGGCGTGCATGCTGGTTAGTAGAACTCCAGAAGCAGGTTCGGGGGCGAAATGAATTCGCCCCCGAAGTTTGCTTCAGATTTGACTACTCGGCCGCGGGGAGTTCCACGGGCAGATCGTCGGTTTCGCCCTCGTGACGCATCATTTCGAGAGCGCGTTCGGCTTCCTCGTAGGCTGCCGAAACTTCCGCCTGTACCTTGGCCGCGGCCTCTTCCATTTCTGGCGAGAGGCGCACGTTGCGGTAGTACTCCATGCCGGTGCCGGCAGGGATGAGGCGTCCGACGATGACGTTTTCTTTCAGGCCGCGCAGGTGATCGACCTTGCCGTTGATGCTGGCTTCGGTGAGCACGCGCGTGGTCTCCTGGAACGACGCCGCCGAGATGAACGAGTCGGTGGAGAGCGATGCCTTCGTGATGCCCAGCAGCAGCGGACGGCCCGTAGCCGGCTTGCCGCCCTGCGCAATCACGCGCTCGTTCTCTTCGCGGAAGGCGAACTTGTCGGTCTGCTCTTCGAGCAGGAACCGGGTGTCACCCACGTCTTCAACCTTCACCCAGCGCATCATCTGGCGGACAATCACTTCAATGTGCTTGTCGGAGATGTTGACGCCCTGCAGGCGGTAGACTTCCTGGATTTCGTTTACCAGGTAAGCCTGCAGTTCTTTTTCGCCAAGCACGGCCAGGATGTCGTGCGGGTTGAGCGGGCCGTCCATCAAAGGTTCGCCAGCTTTCACGCGCTCGCCTTCCTGCACGTTGATGTGAACGCCGCGCGGAACCGAATATTCTTTTTCAGTGCCGTTGTCGGCGACCACGTAGATTTTGCGCTGGCCTTTCGAAACTTCGCCGAATTTGACCGTGCCATCGATTTCGCTGATGACCGCGGTTTCATGCGGCTTGCGGGCTTCGAACAACTCGACCACGCGCGGCAGACCACCGGTGATGTCCTTGGTCTTCGTTGTTTCGCGCGGGATCTTCGCCAACACGTCGCCCGGTGAAGCGGTATCTCCATCCTGCACCATAAGGTGAGCGCGGGATGGCATGAGGTAACGCTTGCTGGCCTTGCCTTTGACCACGATCGCGGGCTGGCGCTTTTCGTCGGGAGAATCGCCGACCACGTGACGCGAGAGGCCTGTGACTTCGTCGACCTCTTCGTGCAAGGTGACGCCTTCCTGCAAGTCCTTGAACTGAATCGTGCCGCCGATTTCGGTCAGGATGGCGAAGGTGTAAGGATCCCACTCGACCATGACCTGGCCTTGCGTGACCGGATCGCCTTCGTTGACTTTCAGTTTGGCGCCGTACACGACTGAGTAGCGCTCGCGTTCGCGATTCTTTTCGTCGACCACCGCGATTGAACCCTGGCGGTTCATGACTACCAGGTCGCCCGACTTCGATTTGACGGTCTGCAATCCGATGAAGCGCACGTTGCCAACGTTCTTGGCCTCGAGGCGCGACTGCTCGGAAACTCGCGACGCCGTACCACCGATGTGGAAGGTACGCATGGTGAGCTGGGTTCCAGGTTCGCCGATGGACTGTGCCGCGATGACGCCGGTTGCTTCGCCGAGTTCGACGAGGCGTCCGGAAGCCAGGTTGCGGCCGTAGCACATGACGCAGACGCCGCGTTTCGATTCGCAGGTCAGCACCGAGCGGATTTTCACTCGCTCGATGCCAGCAGCCTGAATCGATCCGGCAAGGTCTTCGGTAATTTCCTGGTTGATGTCGACGATGACGTTGCCGTCATAGTCCTTGATTTTTTCGAGCGACACGCGGCCGATGATGCGGTCGCGTAGCGCTTCGATGATTTCGCCGGCTTCAACAATGCCCTGCACGTAGATGCCGTCGACCGTGCCGCAATCGTACTCGCTGATGATGACGTCCTGAGCGACGTCGACCAGGCGGCGGGTCAGGTAACCGGAATCGGCCGTCTTGAGCGCCGTATCAGCCAGTCCCTTGCGGGCACCGTGGGTCGAGACGAAATATTCGAGCACCGTGAGGCCTTCACGGAAGTTGGCCGTGATGGGCGACTCGATGATTTCGCCGGAAGGCTTGGCCATCAGTCCGCGCATGCCGGAGAGCTGGCGAATCTGCTGTTTCGATCCGCGAGCGCCGGAGTCGGCCATGACGTAAATCGGATTGATGAAGCCTTCTTTATCGGCACGCTGCATCTGTCCGAACATCTCGTCGGCCACTTTTTCCGTGATCGCCGACCAGATTTCGATGACCTTGTTGTAGCGTTCGCCGTTGGTGATGGCGCCGTCGAGGTATTGCTGCTGCACGGCAACGACTTGCTTCTCGGCGTCCTTGACCAGCGTTCGTTTGCTGTCAGGGATGACCATGTCGTCGATGCCGATCGACAGTCCGGCGCGGGTCGCGAACTGGAAGCCCAGCGTCTTGACTTCGTCGAGCATCTTGACCGTGGTCTCGAGCGCGAAGCGCAGATAGCAATAGTTCACCAGCGCGCCAATGCCCTTCTTCTTGAGAAGGCCGTTGATGTAGGGCATGCGGTCGCTGCTGCCGGGGATGCTCTTCGGCAGGTGATCGTTCAGAATCGCGCGGCCGACGGTGGTGTTGATGAAGGCGCGTTCGACTCGAACCGGCTCGGTGTGAATGATGTCCTGATCGTCGTAGGCGGTGGTCAGGTCGATCAGTTCACCCGTGTAGCGCAGGCGGATTGGGGTCAGGGTTTCGACCGCGCCCGCATCCAGCGCCATGAGCACTTCTTCGATGTTGGCGAAAGCGCGGCCTTCACCCTTCGCGCCCGGCTTTGCTTTGGTCAGGTAGTAGAGTCCGAGCACCATGTCCTGCGTGGGCACGGTGATGGGCTGACCGGAAGCGGGCGAAAGAATGTTGTGCGACGCCAGCATCAGCACACTGGCTTCGACCTGGGCTTCCGGGGACAGCGGAATGTGAACCGCCATCTGGTCGCCATCGAAGTCGGCGTTGAACGCGGTGCAGACCAGCGGGTGAATCTTGATGGCCTTACCTTCCACGAGCACCGGCTCGAATGCCTGAATGCCTAGACGGTGAAGCGTAGGAGCGCGGTTCAGCATGACCGGATGGTCCTTGATGACTTCTTCAAGAATGTCCCAAACAATGGGCTCCTGCTGCTCGACCATTTCCTTGGCTTGCTTGATGGTGGTGACGTTGCCGGTCTGTTCGAGCCGGTGATAGATGAACGGCTTGAACAATTCGAGCGCCATCTTCTTGGGCAGGCCGCACTGGTGCAGCTTGAGTTCGGGGCCGACCACGATGACGGAACGTCCGGAGTAGTCGACGCGCTTGCCGAGCAGGTTCTGGCGGAAGCGGCCCTGCTTCCCTTTCAGCGTGTCGGACAAAGACTTCAGCGGACGGTTGTTGGCGCCACGCAGCACGCGGCCACGGCGTCCGTTGTCGAACAGGGCATCGACGGCTTCCTGCAACATGCGCTTTTCGTTGCGCACGATGACTTCAGGAGCGTGCAGGTCCATCAGCTTCTTCAACCGGTTGTTACGGTTGATGACACGGCGGTAGAGATCGTTTAGATCAGACGTGGCGAAGCGTCCGCCGTCGAGTGGAACGAGGGGGCGCAGCTCCGGAGGAATGACGGGGATCACGTCGAGAATCATCCAGTGCGGCTTGTTGCCGCTCTTGCGGAAGGCTTCGACGACTTTCAGGCGCTTGGCGTACTTGAGCCGCTTCTGCAGCGAGCTCTCGTTCTTCATTTTCTCGCGCAGCTCGACGGAAAGGCCGTCGGTGTCGACGCGCTTCAGCAATTCTTTGATTGCTTCGGCACCCATCATCGCCTTGAAGCCGGCGGGACGATACTGTTGGTCGAGTTCGCGGAACTTGGCTTCGTCCTTGATGACTTCGCGCTCTTTTACCGGAGCGTCGCCGGGCTCGACTACGACGTAGGCCTCGAAGTAGAGAACGGATTCGAGGTCACGCAGCGAAATGTCGAGCAGGTGGCCGATGCGGCTGGGCAATCCCTTGAAGAACCACACGTGCGAGCAGGGCGACGCCAGCTCGATGTGGCCGAGGCGTTCGCGGCGGACTTTGGAAAGCGTGACTTCCACGCCGCATTTGTCGCAGATCACTCCGCGATGCTTCATGCGCTTGTATTTGCCGCAGAGGCATTCCCAGTCGGTGACCGGGCCAAAGATGCGGGCGCAGAACAGTCCGTCGCGCTCCGGTTTGAAGGTGCGGTAGTTGATGGTCTCGGGCTTGGTGACTTCGCCGTGCGACCAGCTCCGGATTTTTTCCGGAGACGCCAGGCTGATACGGATGGCGTCGAAGTCCGCAATCACATTTGCCATTTCGAAAGGGCTCGAACGAAACAAGGTGGTCCTCCGCTTCCTGCTCTCAAGGGCAGCTGCCAGTTGTCAGTGGCCAGTTGCCAGTTTTTGTGTTCCGCTGCGGCTGAGAGCCTTTGCCCCGCGGAACGTTCCTTCAAAAGTCTTGCGCGTGAATCGGTGCCGGTAGCCGGCGGGTTCCGTACTGGCAACTGGCAACCGGCCACTGGCAACTGACCTTCTTAGTCTGCGGCCGCGCTGGCCGTGGGCTTTTTCTCGCCTGCCTTGATCAATTCCACATCGAGGCAGAGCGATTGCAGCTCGCGGATCAGCACGTTAAACGATTCCGGTACGCCGGGCTCCATGGCGGCTTCGCCCTTGACGATGGCCTCGTAAATCTTGGTACGGCCGTATACGTCGTCGGACTTCGCCGTCAGCAGCTCCTGGAGAATGAAGGCTGCGCCGTAAGCTTCGAGGGCCCAGACTTCCATTTCTCCGAAACGCTGTCCGCCGAACTGCGCTTTGCCGCCCAACGGTTGCTGGGTGATGAGCGAGTACGGCCCGATGGAGCGGGCGTGAATCTTGTCGTCCACCAGGTGTGACAGCTTCAGCATGTAGATGTAGCCGACGGTGACGGGCTGTTCGAACTCGTCGCCTGTCATGCCGTCATGCAGCGTTGTCTTGCCGGAAGTCGGCAGACCGGCGTGTTCGAGCAGCGCCTTGATCTCGCCTTCCTTCGCGCCGTCGAATACCGGCGAGCCCATGAACACGCCCTTGGCAAGGGTCGGAGCCACGGCTTCCAGTTCGTCGTCGGACATGTCTGAGATGATGTCCGCCAGCTGCGAGTCTTTGAACAGCACTTTCAACTCGCGGCGAATGGCTTCGGTGCGCGTGTTTTCCTGGAGCAGCGTCGTGATCTTTTCGCCGAGTACGAAGCCGGCCCATCCCAGATGGGTTTCGAGAATCTGGCCGACGTTCATACGGGACGGCACGCCGAGCGGATTCAGGACGATTTCAACCGGCGTTCCGTCTTCGAGGTACGGCATATCTTCCTCGGGCAGAATGCGGGCAATGACGCCCTTGTTGCCGTGGCGGCCGGCCATCTTGTCCCCGACACTCAGCTTGCGCTTCATGGCGATGTAGACCTTGACCAGCTTGATCACGCCGGGCGGCAGTTCGTCGCCCTTGGTGAGTTTTTCTTTCTTCTCGTTGACGATTTTCTTGAGCACATCGATCTGACGCGAAGTCATTTCTTCGATCTCGTCGATCTGCTCGTTCACCCGCGGATCCTTGTCAGCGTATTTAATGCGCTTCAGGTTGCGGGTAGAGATGCGCTCGATCTCGTCGCGGTTCAGGACGTTGCCCTTGACCAGCAGGCGTTTGTTGGTGCGCTCGTCGTGCAAGTCGGCCTGCACTTCCTTGCCGCCCAGAATGTTTTCCAGGCGCTTCAGGCGCTCGTCGGTAAGAATTCGGATTTCGTCCGAAAGGTTCTTTTCGAGCTTCGCGATCTGTGTGCCTTCGATGAACTTGGCGCGCTCGTCCTTTTCCTGGCCTTTGCGCGAGAAGATTTTCACATCGACGATCACGCCTTCAATGCCCGGCGGGCAATAGAGGGACGCATCGCGCACGTCGCCGGCCTTTTCGCCGAAGATCGCGCGCAGCAGTTTTTCTTCCGGCGTGAGCTGGGTTTCGCCCTTGGGCGTAACTTTGCCGACGAGGATGTCGCCCTGCTTGATGCTGGCGCCGATGCGAATCACGCCCGCTTCGTCCAGATTGCGCAGCATGGTTTCGCTGACGTTGGGAATGTCACGCGTGACTTCTTCGGGCCCGAGCTTGGTGTCGCGGGCTTCGATCTCGTATTCCTCGATGTGGAGAGAGGTGTAGTAGTCCTCTTTCACCATCTTTTCGGAAACGAGAATCGCGTCCTCGAAGTTGTAACCGCGCCACGGCATGAAGGCCACCAGGACGTTGCGTCCGAGCGCCAGCTCGCCGTGATCGGTGCAGGGACCGTCGGCGATGATCTCGCCTTTCAGCACGCGCTGACCTTTTTTCACTACCGGCTTCTGATTGATGCAAGTGTTCTGGTTGGAACGCTTGAACTTCGTGAGCTGGTAGATGTCGCTGCCGACTTCACGCGACAGCTGCGTGGGATGGTGCTCGCCTTCGACTCGAACAATAATGCGTTCGGAGTCGACGGAATCGATGATGCCGTTGCGGCGGGCAAGAACCACTGCGCCGGAATCGCGGGCGGTGACGCCTTCCATTCCCGTGCCGACGATCGGCGCCTGAGCTCGCAACAGCGGCACGGACTGGCGTTGCATGTTCGCGCCCATCAGCGCGCGGTTCGCGTCATCGTGTTCGAGGAACGGAACCAGCGAGGCAGCGACGGAAACCAGTTGCTTGGGGCTGACGTCGACGTAGTCGACTTCGTCGCGGCTGACCAGCACAAAGTTTCCGGCCTTACGAGCGTTGACCAGTTCGGCGACGATTTTGCCTTTGTCGTCGAGTTCGACGTTGGCCTGCGCGATGGTGTGCCGATCTTCTTCCCAGGCGGAAAGATAGAAAGAGAACGGCTCAATCGTCGCCGGCTTCTTTCGCTTCTCTTTCAAGTCGTTATTGATCTTCTCGATCTCATGTTTTTCCATGTGATCGCCGACTTTGTGGTCGCTGTCGCCAACGTTGACGACGGTGACGTAGTCGATGACGCGTCCGCCCTTGATTTTGCGGTAGGGCGACTCGATGAAGCCGTAGTCGTTGATGCGGGCATAGCAGCTCAGCGACGAGATCAGGCCGATGTTCGGACCTTCCGGCGTTTCAATCGGGCAGATGCGGCCGTAGTGCGTGGGGTGAACGTCGCGCACTTCGAATCCGGCGCGTTCACGGGAAAGACCGCCCGGCCCAAGGGCCGAGAGACGCCGCTTGTGCGTAATCTCGGAGAGCGGGTTGGTCTGATCCATGAACTGCGAGAGCTGCGACGATCCGAAGAATTCGCGGATCGCGGCCATGACCGGCTTGGCGTTGACCAGGTCGTGCGGCATGGCCGTCGACATTTCCTGGTAAACCGACATCTTTTCTTTGATGGCGCGTTCCATGCGGACCAGGCCGATGCGGAACTGGTTCTCCATCAACTCACCGACCGCGCGCACGCGGCGGTTGCCCAGGTGATCGATATCGTCGACCGCGCCAATGCTCTTGCGCAGCTTCAGCAGGTACGCGATGGTGGCGTAGAAATCGTCCGGATCAAGCGTGCGCTTGTCGAGCGAGGTGAAGTCCTGGTTCTCGTGCAGCTTGATGTTGAACTTCAACCGGCCCACGCGCGAGAAATCATATTTGCGCGGGTCGAAGAACATACCGTGGAACAGGGCGGTGGCCGTGTCGAGCGTCGGCGGATCGCCGGGACGCAGCTTGCGGTAGATTTCGATCAGCGCTTCCTGCGGCGTCTTCACCGCGTCGCGCTTCAGGGTCTGGCTGATGACCGTGCCTACATCGTCGCGCTCGGGGAAGAACAGCGCCATTTCGACGACGCCGGAATCGAGAATCTTTGAAACCTTGTCGGCGGTGAGCTCGGAGTTAGCTTCGAGCATGACTTCGCCGGTGGTGGTGTCGACGATGTCGCCGGCAGTCCACGCACCTTCGAGGTCGGTGATGTCGACTTCGATTTCACTGATCTTCGCCTTTTGAATGTCCTTGAGAATCTGGGCGTTGATCTTGCGGCCGGAGTGTGCGATTTCGTCGCCCGACTTGTTCTTGATGCTGTGCGCGAGCTTCATGCCCAGCAGGTTCGTAGGCTTCTCGCTGGCCGGATCGAGCGTCCAGTAAAGCTTCTTGTCGCGAACCACGATGCGGTCGGTGGTGTAGAAGGCCTTCAGAATGTCTTCGCCGGAACGCAGGCCGAGGGCGCGCAAGAAAATCGTGCCCAGGAATTTGCGCTTGCGGTCGATGCGGACGTAGAGCACGTTCTTCTGGTCGTATTCGAACTCAACCCACGATCCCCGGTAGGGAATGATCTTTCCGAGGAAGTAAGTGCGGTTGTTGGCGGTCTCGAAGAATACGCCGGGCGAGCGGTGCAGCTGGCTGACAATGACGCGCTCGGTTCCATTGATGATGAACGTCCCGTTCTGCGTCATCAAGGGAACGTCGCCGAAGAATACTTCCTGCTCTTTAATGTCGCGGATGGAACGGTTGCCGGTCTCGGCGTCCTTGTCGAAAATGGTCAGACGCATGGTGACCTTGAGTGGGGCGGAGTAAGTCATGCCGCGCTCTTCGCACTCGGCCACGTCGTATTTCAGTTGCAGTCCCACCGGGTCGCCGCACTTGTTGCAGAAGTCGGGCGTGTTGGCGTTGTAAGTGCCGCACTTGCCGCACAGGACTTCGCCAGGATGGAACGGATCGGTAATGACCGTGTTGCCGCAATTCTTACAAGTGGTGCGGAGGTGATGCAGGCCCTTGAGGTGGCCGCACTTGCACTCCCAGTTACCAATGGCGTAATCCACAAACTCAAGTTGTGATACGTTGCGGAAGTCGGTGATGGGAAACACGGACTGAAACACCGCCTGCAAGCCGCCGTCTTCGCGCTCGCTGGGCAGTTTGTCCATCTGAAGGAAGCGGTCATAGGAACGCTTCTGAACCTCGATGAGGTTCGGAATCTGGATGGTGGCCGGAATTTTGGAAAAATCGAATCGTTTACGGAAGGCGTTTTTCATCGTCAAGAGACTCCCAATCTCGGGCACAGCCGAAGGCCGCGCCAAAACCGCGGATAGTGGGGCGCGGGTTTTCTTGTCGAAAACCGCGCCGCGGTACCTACCTTGTTAGAACCTTGCCTGCTTAGAACCTTGCCAGTTAAAACCAAAACTGCGTGGAACCAGAATCTGCAGATTTATCGAGCAGCCGGAAACGGCGATGGGGCGTCTGCGGGGACAGTCGTTCCCGCTGACGCCAACCAAGGCGTTTCGCCCTTCTTGATTTGAATTCTTTCGCGCCAGTTCTCCGGCCTGTTTCCGCTTCGCCTGCCCGCGAAGCAGCCCGTCCAAAAACTTCCCTTGCGAGCCATCGCTCGCGATTGAGTGAGGCCAAGGGAAGTGACGTTAAGTATAGATGCTACCACCGTCGCCTTGGACTCACAACTAAGAACGTGAAGAAATAACGATTTTGCACCCAGTTCGGTGCTTTTTTGGGAAAAAGCCTATGTGGAGCGGGCACTCCTGCCCGCTTGGTCTTGTTCTTGACTTTGGATCTGCAAGCCTGGAGTCAAAGTCAAGAGCAGGCGGACAGGAGTGTCCGCCCCACACATAAACCGTTATTTCACTTCGACAACGGCACCGGCATCGGTGAACTTCTTCTTGATGGTCTCGGCTTCGTCCTTGGAAACGCCCTCTTTCACGGTCTTGGGCGCTCCATCGACCAGCTCCTTGGCCTCTTTCAAGCCCAGGCTGGTGACTTCGCGGACGGCCTTGATCACATTGATCTTGTTCGCGCCGACCTCTTTGAGGACGACGGCAAACTCGGTCTTCTCTTCCGCCGGAGCCGCCCCAGCTGCCGTTGCGCCACCGCCGGCCACCATCACCGGGGCCGCTGCCGCTGCCGACACGCCGAGACGCGCTTCGAGTTTCTTTACCAGCGCCGCTGCGTCGAGCAGCGACAAGCCTACGATTGAATCTTCGAGTTGTTGTAGATCCGCCATGTTAGTTCTCCAGTATTTTTGAATTCTTTGTCTTGCTATTCCGTGTTGCTTTTCGCTGTCCGAAGATCACGGTTTCCAGTGCGGCTGGTCCGATTTCCTGGCGCCAGACAACGCCTGGATTCGAACCGCGCAACCCCTGGTCTGCGGACAACCAAATCTTGTTCTTAGTTCTTACGCTTCCTTGAACTTGCCTTTTTCGACGCCCTGGCCGAGCACGACAGCCATATCGCGGCCGACGGCGTTCATCACGGTCACCAGACGCTGCGCCGGGGAGCTGATCAGGAACAAGAGCTTCGAATACAGCTCTTCCTTCGACGGCATGGTGGCCAGCGCTTCGATCTCTTTGATCGTGACCACACGGCCTTCGACCACGCCGACTTTGAAGGTGAATTCCGGCGTGTCTTTGGCGTACTTGATCAGCGCCTTGGCCATGGCCACCGGATCGCCGGTGGTGTAGGCGATCGAGGTCACGCCGGATAAATCTTTCAATGCGCCTTCGACCGGAGTTCCCTTGGCGGCCTTCTCGGCCAATGTGTTCTTGACCACCTGATACTTCGCGCCCGCGCCGCGCAAAACCTTGCGCAGCTCGAAGTCCTGGGGCACGGTCATCTTGGTGTAAGTCGCCACGACGACGTTCGAAACGTTTTTCAGGTCTTTGCTCAACTTCTCGACCTGCTCTGTCTTCTTCGCTTTAGTGACTGGCATGATTCAATTCCTCAAAATGATCTCGTGCAGGGACGGACGCATTCGCCTTCGTCCGTCTTCGTTCCGGCGCTTCAGCGCCGCGTTAAGCCTTCGCCGCAGTCTCGATCGGGGTGACATCCAGGAGGATCCCCGGCCCCATCGTCGAACTCAGCGTGCAGCCCTTAATGTACTTGCCCTTGGCCACTGACGGCTTGGCCTTGATCACGCTGGTGATTACCACGGTCGCATTCTCGATCAGCTTATCGGGCGTAAACGAAATTTTTCCTACTGGAACGTGCACCAGCGCGGTCTTGTCGGTGCGGAATTCAACTTTGCCGGCTTTCACTTCCTGCACTGCTTTGCCCACGTCGAAGGTGACCGTGCCCGTCTTTGGGTTGGGCATCAAGCCCTTGGGACCAAGAATCTTGCCCAGGCGTCCGACGGATTTCATTACGTCCGGCGTGGCGATGAGCGCATCGAAGTCGGTCCAGTTTTCCTTGGTGATCTTTTCGACCATCTCTTCGCCGCCGAAGAAATCGGCCCCAGCTGCTTCCGCCTCTTTAATCTTGTCGCCGGTGGCGATGACCAGAACCTTCTTCGACTTGCCGAGGCCGTGCGGCAGCACGACGGTGCCGCGAACCATCTGGTCGGCGTGCTTGGGATCGACTCCCAGGCGCAGCGTGATCTCGACGGTCTCGTCGAATTTGGCGAACTTCACTTTCTGCAGGAGCGGAACCGCATCCTGCAGAATGTAAGGGCGCTTCTCGACTGCGGAATGCGCCTTGGCGATGTTTTTTCCTTCTTTTTTCATTGCTTTCCTTTGTCTCCCACCGCTCGGCGATGACCTGCTGAGCCGTGGTGCGTTTGACTTACAAACCTCAGGGGCTAAAGCCCTGCAAAACCGGCGCCTCAACGGTACGGCTAAAGCCGCGCCCTTCCACGAAGCTAGCCGACTACTTCAATCCCCATCGAACGCGCCGTGCCGCGAATGCTCTTGATCGCGGTCTCGACGGACGCGGCGTTCAGGTCGGGCATCTTTTGTTTCGCGATGTCCTCTACCTGGCGGGCGGTGACTTTGCCGACTTTGTCTTTGTTCGGAATACCCGAACCTTTAGCGATGCCGGCGGCGCGCTTCAGCAGAATCGAGGCCGGCGGCGTCTTGGTGATGAAGGTGAAGGTGCGATCGCTGTATACCGACACGACGACCGGGATGATCAGGCCTTCCATTTCTTTCTGGTTGGTTCTGGCGTTGAACTGCTTGCAGAACTCCATGATGTTGATCTGCGCCTGGCCGAGCGCCGGGCCCACGGGGGGCGCGGGAGTCGCTTTGCCGGCGGCGATCTGCAGCTTTACGTAACCTGTAACTTTTTTTGCCATAACTTCTTTTGGCTCCTAGCTTCTAGCTCTTAGCTACTCGCTTCCATCTTTGCCGTAAGCGCTAAACCAATCGTTGGTATCAATTTCTTTTGGACTGGATCGGCGGCAAGCCCCAGCCCTTCGATGGTATACGCTCCGATCACTTCCATATCGCTGCGTTCCGCGATTACCACGGTATCGGGACCGCTAAATCCGTCGCTGCCGACCCAAACGGCGGCCGTGTCCCGCTCAATGATCGAGCCATCGATCGCACGGAATCCCATCCGCCGCAGCACCTGCGCGCCCAAGCGCTCCAGGCGTTCGCGGTGGATCCACGAAAATGCAGCTCCCGTATCGACCATCGCAACAATTTCTTCAGTCTTGTCAGGCGCGCCAGGATTCCACACTCGCAATTTGGCGCTGAACGTCCCCATACCTACGCAACCTTCTCCACCTGATTGAACTCGAGTTCTACCGGGGTGGAGCGGCCGAAAATCGTCACCATGACTTTCAGCGTTTCGCGGTCTTCGTTCACTTCGTCGACGATGCCGGTGAAGCTCGCGAACGGGCCTTCGGTGATGCGCACCGATTCCTGCTTCTCGAACTTGACCTTGAGCTTCGGCTTCTCGCGGCTGTCGGCCACTTTGTAGACGATGTGCTGGACTTCTTCTTCGGAAAGCGGCGTGGGCTGCTGGCCGGTGCCGACGAATCCGGTGACCCGCGGCGTCGACTTCACCACGTGCCAGACGTGATCGTCCATGTCCATTTCAACCAGCACGTAGCCGGGATAGAACATGCGCTCGGAAGTGTACTTCTTGCCGCCGCGGACCTCGGTAACAGATTCGGTGGGGATCAGCACTTTGCCGATCTTGTCCTGCAGCCCGAAGGCGTTGACCCGCGATTCCAGAGACTCTTTCACCTTGCGCTCAAAGCCGGAGTAGGAATGGATGATGTACCACTTCATGTTCGGGTTCTTGGGCGCTTCGGCGGTGGCGGTAGCGCCGTCCGCTACGGCGGTCTGCGGCTCGCCTGGTGTGGTGGCTGCTGCTTCGTTTTTTTCTTCGTCCTGCATATGGGGTGCTTCAGCTCTCATCGAATTTCGTAATCAGTTCTGCGGTCAGCCCTGCGATCAATCCCGCGAATCGGTGAACCTTAAATTAGCGAACCTTAATTAGTGAACCTTGAAATAGCCAAACAATGCGGTCACGCCGTGCTGAATGACGTAATCGATGACGGCAAAGTACAGCGCGAAAATGAAAACCGTGATCACGACCACCGTGGTCGTGGCCTGAACTTCCTTCCACGACGGAGCGGTGACTTTGCGCATTTCGGTGCGCACGTCGTTGTAGAAGGTTCGGATCCGTTCCGGCCAGGACTTGATCTGGTCGCCGAAGTTGCCACCCGCTGCTGCAAGTGAATTCGACATTTTTTTCGTCTCAACTGACATCAGTTACTCCCAGGCTACTTGCCTTACTGGCCGCCTACTTGCTCTCTCCAAAAACTCTGGCAGGGGCGGAGGGATTCGAACCCCCAAGTTCGGTTTTGGAGACCGACAGTTTAACCGTTGAGCTTACGCCCCTGAATCATTGTTGATTTTGTGATTGCTGATTGTTGATTGACAACCACGGCCTCCGGCAATCAACAATCAAAAATCAGCGATCAACAATTATTTCACTTCTTTATGCGGCGTGTGCTTCCGGCAACGGTTGCAGAATTTCTTGAATTCCAGCCGTTCCGTCGTCGTTTTGCGGTTCTTGGTCGTCGAGTAATTCCGCTCTTTGCAGTCACCGCACTGTAATGTCACTATTTCTCGGGGCATGAAAACCGCTCCTGGCTTTTAGCTTCTAGCTCAAACCTTTGCTTGTGTGGAAACGGGCGAGTCGCCCGAGCCCACACAATCCTGCTTACGTCACAATCTCCGCAATCGTTCCTGCGCCCACCGTATGCCCGCCTTCGCGGATGGCAAAGCGCAGGCCTTTTTCCATGGCCACCGGCGTGATCAGTTCGATTACCAGGCTGACGTTGTCTCCCGGCATCACCATTTCGGTGCCCGCTGGAAGTTCCGCCACGCCCGTCACGTCCGTTGTCCGAAGATAAAACTGCGGACGATAGCCCTTGAAGAATGGTGTGTGCCGTCCGCCT